>Ga0315542_1001662_pt1 | contig 13810 bp, 13 predicted proteins | sample SalMarSW160120MG_FD_202541 | JGI IMG/M metagenome (GOLD analysis project Ga0315542, IMG submission 202541) | Salt marsh sediment microbial communities from the Plum Island Ecosystem LTER, Massachusetts, United States - Salt Marsh Sediment SW1601-20 ...
AACTCCCCTAGTCGCGTAGTCACCCATTCACTATGACAGGTGCACGAAGCGCAGCTTGGTCATCTCGTGGACCGCGTACGCGGGTCCCTCTCGGGTGTTGCCCGAATCCTTCACACCACCGTACGGCTGCTGGTCGGCCCTGTAGGTAGGCACTTCATTGATGAGCACCCCGCCGAAGTCCAGCATCCGGATGGCGCGCAGAGCCTTGTCGAGGTCCTTGGTGAAGACACCGGCATGGAGCCCGTAGTCACCCTGGTTGGCGATACGGAGCGCATCGTCGAACTCGGCGTACGGGATCACGACCACGACCGGCCCGAACACCTCCTTTGAACACAGATCGGCTTCGAGAGGAACGTTGTCCACGACGGTCGGTTGAAGCAGCCCATCGGTGATGCTCCCACCCGCCACGAGGGTGGCACCATCAGAAACGGCGTCGGCTATCCAGTTCAGAACCCTCTGCGTCTCGTCACGTGAGATAAGCGGACCCACGTCGGTTGCCTCATCGAGAGGATCCCCCACCACGAGGCTGCCCACGGCGTCGGCAAGTATCTCCACGAACCGTTCGTGGATCGACTCCTGGACGAGGATCCTCTGGGTGGAGATGCAGCTCTGACCTGCGTGAGAGAAGCCCGCCACTCGAACCTTGGACGCGACCAGATCGAGGTCTGCATCGGCCTCGACGATCAGCGGAGAGTTCGAGCCGAGTTCCAGCGAGAACTTCTTTCGAGGCGCTTTGGCGGGCAGATTCCAGCCAACGGCTGGGCTGCCCGTGAATGTGACAAGCGCAGGGATCGGGTTCGCAACCAACGCTTCTCCAACAGTCCCGCCCGAGCCGGTGACAACAGACACCCAGTCGTCTGGCATACCGGCCTCGATCAGTAGCTCCACAAGCATGATCGCCGACAGGGGTGTTGATGATGCCGGCTTGAGCACTACGGGACAGCCTGCGGCGATTGCCGGGGCGAGCTTGTGGGCAACGAGGTTGAGGGGGAAGTTGAATGGCGTGATAGCGGCGACTACTCCGATCGGAACCCGGAGGGCGAATCCAAGGCGGCCGAAACCCGAGGTGGAGGCGTCCATGGGGATCATCTCGCCGGTGAGTTTTCGAGCCTCCGCTGCCGAGAACGTGAGGGTGTCCACGCATCGAGCCGCCTCGGCTCGGGCGGTGCGGATCGGCTTGCCGGCCTCGAGTGCGATGGTGTAGCCAAACTCGTCGATTCGGTCTGCGAGCAGCGCGGCTGCCGTCTCGAGGACTACGGCCCGCCGATACTGTGGGAAGTCGTCTCGTGCCAGGACGTCGGCCGCGAACCGACACGCCTCGTCAACGTGGGCCCGGTCGCAGGAAGCGACGAGGGCGATGATCTCGTTCGTGTACGGGTTCCGGACCTCGATTGAGTGCTCTGTTGTGACGCGCTCCCCCGCGATGCGAACCGGTGTCTGTTCCATGGGTGCTCCTCGGTGTCCTGTTCCCGAGGATATCCCTTCCCAAACCCGTTCTTGCGTGAGCAGAGGGCAGTATGACGACCCATCTCACGCAAGAACGGCCCGGCTTCTAGTCCCCCGAGTCGGAGCCCCGTATCGCGGCCAGCGCCACGACCTGTTCGAAACCAAGCGACAAGGCGAGGCGACGAGAGCCGGTGTTGTCCTGGGAGCACCGGTAGAGCGGGAGACGGGCCCGATCGAAGATGTGGCCACAGAGGATCGAAACGGCGGCACGTCCCCATCCCATGCCACGCATGTCTGAACGGGTCAAGATCGCAATGTCGGCGAAGAACTCCGCGTCGTGCTCTGACGACTTCTCGCTCGCATACGCTCCGATGCGTCCATCTTGATCCAGGAGGCCGAGGATGAACGGGTCGAGGTTCTCGAGATCCAGGTCGGCCTCATCCGCTTCATCGGGATCGGTGACCTCGACGAGACCGGCGATGAGGGCCTTGTCGTCGGCATTGTCCCGATCCAGGATGACTGGTGTCGCGTCAGGGGGCGGTGGCAGGTCTGTGACCATCGATTGGTCGGCAAGGTGACACCATCCGGCCCCGACGTACGTGAAACCGTGCTCTGTCCCCCAGCCTGCGAGCCGATCCGAAGGGAAGGAGTCGGTACTGCTCGCGAGCGATCCGACGACACCGGCGACCTCGGGGTCGCAGAAGATCAGGGTGTGCTCACCGATCTCGTAGGCAGAAGCGGTCTTTAGTCCTGTCCGATCGGCCACGGGAGCGATCGTCGTTCCTCTGCGATCGAAGAGCCCCGGATCGACGCCCCCGTAGCGCGCCAGTCCTTGCCGATACACGGTCTCGATCTCTCGGAATCGCATCCGTCGAGGCTACCTGACCCTTCATGCCTGACTGGGTCAGCACTTGACCGCCTGAACGATCGGTGGGAGATCTACCTCCCGAACGACTCGAGAATCCAGCGCGCGTAGAAGGGGGGCCAGCGATCTTCCGGCGCCTTCGCCTGGTGGAGGCGGTCCGCCTGCCTCAGCCACTCCGCCACCTGCTCGACGCTCGGTTCGAACCCGACGAATTCACCGATTCCGGGCTGAACGAACTCGGCATACCACTCGGGCCACCCCGCGTTCGGTCCCCCAAACTCCGCGTGATGAGCACGCGCGGCAGAGCGGAGGAGCTTGTCCAAACCATCTAGCTTGAGTTGATCTACCATCACATCACCCTATCGCGTAGTGCGCTGTGGGCGTTGTCCTGGGCCCGCGACCCGTTCGTGCGTGAGATCGGTGGCCATAGTGCGCTTTTCTCACGCCAGAAAGTGGAGGGGTCTCATTCCTGGGCTGAGATGCCGTCGTTGGTGATGGTGAGCGCTCCGCACGAGACAGTGTGGAGAAGCTGGATCTGGGCATCGTCTGCCGGCGAGGTGTAGGTGCCGCTGGTCTCGGTGCCGTTCCGTGCTTCAGTGCCGTGGACCGTGACAACCGTTTGCGTCCAGTCGACTCGCTGATCCGACTGGTTCGTCACGTTGAAACCGACGAGTTGCTGAACACCGTCGATCGTTGCGCACCCGACCCCGGTTCCATAGTCGGTGAATCCGAGAGAGAACTGGTACGGCTGACCCTGCACGTTGAGGACGTCGGCGATCGAACAGTCGTCGAACGCCCACAGGTCGACGGTTCGGCCGTCATCTGCCAGGAACAAGGGTGGGGTGGAGTCGTTGATCTGGGCCACCAGGACCGACCGTTCGACCGGACTCGCCGACTCCCAGGTTCGTTCGGTTCCGCCACCTGCGGCCGTGACAACGCCCACGGTGGTGGTGCCGTCGTCGGCCACGTTGATCCACACGGTGTCTGGACGACCGTCACCGTCAAGGTCGCCCACCTGCCTACTGGTCGCCCCTTCAGGAACGTCGGCAGATCCACTGGTGCACCCCGCGGCCGCAACGGTCGTGGTGGTGCTGGACGTTGAGGTGGTCGAGGTACTCGGCGTCGTTGTCGAAGTTGCACCACTGGAGCACGATGCCGTCGCGAGCGTGACACTGGCGAAGACCACAAACAGAAGGGCGTGTCCTGACGGTCGCATGATGAACCTCCGGCTCTTCTACGGCGGGCCGGTCGCGGTCCGTCCCCCTCGACGCTAGAAACAGTCCCCGACTACCGGTAGTCACCCCCTTCCAACCCGTTCGGGCGTGAGATGGGTAGCCATAGTGCACCTTTGCCACGCAAGAAGGGGGTTTGGGCGGTTCACTCACGCCAGAAGGACACGGTTTTCTGGGGTCATTCCTCACCCTCCTGTGGCCCGAGATGAGTAGCTTGGAGGGAGAAGGAGGGACCCATGACCACATCGTCGGCCACATACGCCGCTCGTCTCGAGATCGACTACCCGGAGAAGCTGGACCGGTTCACATCGTTCTTCCGGCTGATCTGGGTCATCCCGATCCTGATCATCCTGAGCCTGCTGACCGCCACGGGAAACGAGACGGTCGTCAAGGCGGGCGAGGAGATCCGCCGTAGCGGCCTCGGGATCACCGGTGGCCTGTTCATCGCAACCATGCTGATGATCGTGTTCCGGATGCGATATCCACGATGGTGGTTCGACTTCGCGCTGGAGTTGGAGCGCTTCTCCCTGCGGGTAGCCGCCTACCTGTTCCTGCTCACCGACCAATACCCGTCAACCGTCGACCAGCAGGCCGTGCACCTCGATCTTGACTACCCCGACGTGGAGCGTGACCTCAATCGCTGGCTGCCATTGGTCAAATGGCTACTTGCCATTCCCCACTACATCGTGCTCACCGTTCTGTTTGTGGTCGCCCTGGTCGTGTGGGTGATCGCATGGTTCGCGATCCTGTTCACCGGCACATACCCGAAGAGTCTGTTCGACTACACGGTCGGTGTCGGACGGTGGGGCATGCGTGTGGCGGCCTACGCGTTCCTGATGCTCACCGACGAGTACCCCCCGTTCAGCCTCCGGTAGATCGTCCCTGTCGATCCTCTGGAGACCGGCCAGAGGCAGGTTCCCTTGACTCGCCGGCCGTCGGAGTCACGGCGTGAAATCGGGCAGGTCGGCGTGCCAGCAATCCGGCAAGGGCCCGAGTGCAGGCTCGGCGACGACACGGCCCTCGCTGTCGACGGCCACGATCTCACAGAAGCCGGGACCATCTGTGAGGAGCACACTGATGTTCGTTGCGACGTAGGCAAACCCATCACTCGTGCAGGAAGCACTATCCCCTCTCTGTACCGCATCCACTTCGGGGGGCAGGGCCAGCTCCGCCACACCGTCTTCCATTGCTGCGCTCAGAGCCATCACCACCGCCTCTGTCCCCCGACCTTCCGCTGCCTCCTGGAGCGGCTGTTCCATCTTCACGGCGAACTGCTCACCGATCGACTCCGCCAGGGCGGTTTCGTTGACCCTTGAGATGCACGCTGCCACCACCAACGCACCCAAACGCAAGAACGGCGATCGACCGCCTCATTTCGTCTCCTCGTCCCCGGACTCCAGATGCTACCGATCGTCGGAGTCCGAGCGGTCCCGTTACTCGGCTCGGGTGGCACAATGTGCAGGTGGGTTTCCCGGTACCTGTTCTCGACGGCCTTGAAGGCGATTGGGATCTCGAAGGTGAGATTCTCGGCAAACGCCTTGTGCAGGAGGTCGAAGTCGAGTGGGTGCTGGGTGGCGCCTACTTGCGGATGCGTTATCTGCCCTCCACGGTCACCCCTCTGACCGACGAACCGTACGAGGCGACCGCGTTCATCGGATGGGATCCCCATGACGATGGCCGCTTGGTGATGTTGTTGCTCGATACGTTCGGTGCGGCATACTCGGCGCTAGGACTGGGATCGATGCTCGACGGAGGCGGTGTGAGGTTCGAGTTCGCCTACCCACAGGGAGGATTTGTGACGGACGTGATTCCGCAGGGAGAGGCCTGGAGGATCGAGCAGTTCTCACGCGAAGACAACCGCCTCGTCCCTTTCGGCGTCAAGCGACTGACCCGTCGCTAGTGCTCCGTCATCCCCTGTCGACGTCGACAACCAGTGGGCCGGTGCCGTCTCCGAAGCGCATGACGACAGCTCTCACGTCCCCGCCGCCGCTGACGATCTCGCGGTGCTCGACACCCGCTGGGACCACTACGAAGTCCCCGGTCGATGCACTGGCCGAATCCCCCGCTCCGTGTTCGACCGTCAGGATCCCCGACAGCATGTAGAACACCGTCGTGTTGGTTCCATGGTGGTGCCAGCCCGTTTCGGCACCGGAGGGCACGGTGGAGATCCCTGCCCAGAGCTTCGGTTCGTCGATGGCGGTTTGGCGGCTCACACCCCCGGAGGTGTCGGCCCTTTCGAAGTCGGAACCTCTGACGACGATCACACGGCCCATTGCTGCCTCCTCCGGCCTTTTCGTCGACCCGGCGCCGAGCGTACTCGGGGACGGATGCCTATCAGTGCGGGTTAGGGGTGATTACCTGCCCGTCGATCATGATCAGCGAGGGGTGGGCAAGCACCGACAGGTCGTGAGTGGGATCGTCGGGGTAGACGACGAGATCAGCCGGTGCACCATTCTCGATGAGTGGAAGTCCCAGATACCGTCTGGCTTCCCACGACGCCGCTGCGAGTGCCTCCCGGGGTGTGAGACCGGCAGCGGCGAGCAGGCGCACCTCGGTGTCGATCGTGCCGTGGGCGACCATGCCGGCGTCGGTACCTGCGAGCACTCGGACGCCGAGTTCCGCGGCGAGCCGCACCATCGCCGGATGGACGTCGAGCGCGGAAAGGACTGGCTCGTCATCGAGGTGCGGATCGGAGGTGAGCATCTCTCGAACGACGGGGGCGATGCTCAAGGTCGGGACCCATGTGATGCTGTGAGTCGCCATCTCGTGCACGAGATCGTCGGTGATGACCGTCCCGTGTTCGACACTGTCGAAGCCGGCCTCAATCGCCTGCTCGATGGTGGCCGGCACCATACAGTGCATCGCGATTCGACCGCCTGCCGTGTGAACTCTTGCCGCTGCTTCCTTCAGCGCCTCGAGCGGGAATACCGCGGCGATTCTGCCTTCGGAGTCGAAGAAGTCACCTACGACCTTGGCCCAATGGCCACTCCAAAGTAACTCATCGACCGCCGCGTCAGGCAACTCGTCGGGTGTGACTTCGCGGGCAAGTCCGGGGAAGTATCTCCCGACTCCGGCAAGAAACCTGCCCGCCGTATGGATTTTCGGGAGTCCTTGTTCGAGACCGAGATCACGAGCGGCGCGGGTGGGACTTCCCGGTTCGCGAATCAGCAATACGCCTGCGTCGAGATGCGCCCGGGCGCTCGCTATGATCCGCTGGTACTCCGGAGCGTCTCCACCTGCGGGACTCGCCAGCGCGAGGTGGGCGTGTGCGTCGACGAGCCCGGGAACGGCGAATCCTCCGGAGTGAACAGTGACGGCGTCGCCGAACTCCTGTGTCTCGATACGGCCGTCCGCAACGAACAGATCCTGGCGTGCACCTTCCGGCAGCACGGTGGTGTCGATGTGGAACATGCCTCCACAGTACGCCGATGTCGCGTCTACACACCCGATCATCCGCGGTCGGTCGAAGAACCATCCCGAAGCGCGATCGGACACAGGATTGGGTCCAACCCTACAGTTGAGATCCATGGCCGACCTCCCCAATCGGATCCTGATCGAAGCCGCTGGTCAGGAGCAACTGCGCGAGACGCTCGGTGACGACATCATCGACGCCACGATCAAGGCATTGCGTGCTCAGCTGCGCACCGACTCGCCAGACTCCTCGATCAAGCATGAGCGACGGCTGGTGACTGTGCTATTCGTCGACGTCGTCGACTCCACTCGGATCCTGAGAGGGATCGATCCGGAAGAGACCATGACGACGACCGCCGGTCCTATCTCCAGAGCGTCCCTCGGCACCGAGCGATCCGCGATCTGACATCGCGGAGAGCCGCCTAGAAGCCCTCGACGCCGGCTGGCGCTCTTGCCCTAGGTACGCACCTACGAAGGTTCAGGAATCCCGAGGAGCGTCCGCGCTTCGACGAGTTCGGGCTCATCGAACCCCTCGGAGAAAGTCCGGTAGACAGACGCCAACTCCTCGAGGTCTTCTTCTTCCGCCAACAGGCCCACGAGTCGAGCCAGAGCACCCAACTCGGTGAGGTGGGCACCGTTCGAACGGGCTCCCCTCACCGCTGCCCGATACGAAGCTCCCGCATCTGCCCTGTTCTCCAAAGCGAGGAGGATGTCCCCCTTCAAAGTCCGAAACTCGGGATAGAACGCCTCGGCTCCCACCAGATCGATCGCTTCCTCGACCAGACGCAACGCCTGTTCTGTTGCTCCGGTCAGAGCGTAGGCCTGAGCTCTAACCGCTTGGAGAGGGGGCCAGAACACCGGTGGGGTAGTCAAACCCTGGTAGAGGTCCGTCCCGGCCTCGGCCAACGCCAATCCCACGTCGATCGACCCAAGCCCACATTCGGCTACCCCTTGCAGTACAGAAGCGAGCGCCTTCCACACCGGGTAGTCGTGCTGTCGCGCGACCTCACCCAGTTCCATGGCCAGGTCTCGGGTCGCCACATATCTACTGCGGCCAAGCTGGAGGTACCCGAAGTGGTAGAGGGCGTAGGCGATGCTGAACGGATGGTCCAGTTCGCGTGCGAGAGACAGGCCCCTCGTAGCCTTCGTGACAGCCAGCTCTGTCCTACCCACCTGCATCCAGAGGAGAGCCGACGCGAGGTGCGCCACGACCCCCGGACTCGTTCCAAGGCGGAATCTTCCGCCTGTGTGGATCTCGGGATCGAACAACTCGATGGCCTTCTCCAGATGCTCGATGGCCTCTGGAATATCTTCGCTGAACGTCGTGGCTCCTACGACAACGTGGCCTTCTATCATCGCGGTCACATTGCCCTCCCGCTGACCCAGATCGAGCAGGGCGAACCCCGTTGCGGCGGCCGACTCCATGTCGGCCACGTTCAGATAGTAGGTGGCGAGCGAACGCAGAATCGGTCCTCGTCGTGACAGCTCGTCAGCGGCCGACGAAAGGGCGAGGGCGCTCTTGAACTGCTTCTCCACCTCGGCGGTGAACCCTCCGGATGCCATCAGGGAGCGGGCCAGGCTGACACGGAGCGACATCTCTTCTGCGTCACGTTCCACTGACGGTTCGCTCTGAAGCAGCACTGTCAGTAGGTTCGAGGAAAGTTCGACGGCTGCGTGATACCACCCCCGCGAGTGGCCCAATCCCCACAGTCCGTCCACCATTCGATTGAGCTGTCCGAGATCGTTCTGCTCCACCCAGAATCGCCACGCCGATCGCAGATTGTCGATGTCTCCGAGCAGTCCCTCGAGAGCCGCGTCTCGATTCGTTCCGTCAAGCATCTCCCCGAGCCGGCCCGCGTGCTCGGAGAAGTACGTGGCGTGAGCGAGCCGACCTGCGGCCTCCATCTCAGGGTCTTGAGCAAGCCTGTCTGCTGCGTACTCCCTGATGGTTCTCAGCATCGAGAACCTTCGAGATCCTCCGACATCTGCGGCACGCACGAGGCTCTTGGCCACGAGGGAAGCGAGGACCTCGATGGTGTCGATGCTGCCGTCCAACTGGCCGACCACCGCCTCTATCGCATCCAACCTCGCACCTGAGAACACCGACAACAACTCGAACAACCGGCACTCGCCCGTGTCGAGCAGCTCATAGCTCCAATCAATGGTGTCGTGCAGCGTCCGTTGCCGGTCCGGAAGGTCCCTTGCCCCCCGACCCAGCACGTCGGCCCTCGCACGAAGACGATCACGCAGATCTCCGGGACTGAACACTGCCAATCGTGCTGCGGCCAATTCGATTGCCAGCGCAAGCCCGTCGAGACTCCCGACGATCTCCGCGATCGGTTGTGCGTTCTCAGGAGTGAGCGCGAAACCTGGTTGTGCCGATCGAGCCCGGTCGAGGAAGAGCTCGACGGCCGGCGATCGCTCGATATCGGCCGGCAGCGAGTGTGGTTCAGGCAGCGAGAGGGTGGGAACCGGGAAGATTCGTTCGCCCCGCACATGAAGCGCCTCCCGGCTCGTGATCACCACATCAAGAGCGGGGCAGAACTGAAGGAGCTCGACGACACCCACTCCTGCGCTGGTCACTTGCTCGAGGTTGTCGAGAAGGATCAACCGAGTGTCTTCGCGCAGTTTGGACTTCAGCACTTGGAGAGGAGAGCCCTCCCGTGCACCGGCGAGACCCAGTACGCGGATGACGGTCTCGAAGGCATCGGCCGGCTCGCGTTCCGCCGACAGATCGACAAAGTGAACCCCGCCCGGATACGCTTCGATGACGTCGGCGGCAAGCTGTAGGGCGAGGCGGGTCTTCCCTGTTCCTCCTGGACCGGTGAGGGTCAGAAGCCTCACCTCGGGTGCTGTGAGGAGCGAGCGGGCCGTTTGGAGTTCCTCGTCGCGCCCCAGCAACTCGGAGATCTGGATTGGAAGGTTGTTGGGGGTCACATCGAGGGTAGCGAGAGCCGGGAACTCCGCCGGAAGATCTGGCGCCACCAGCTGACAGAGTTGTTCGGGCTCCTGCAGGTCCTTGAGCCGGTGTGCCCCGAGGTCGCGAAGCTCGACGGGATCCACAAGGACGCCTTCGGCCAACTGCGCGGCGGCTTTGGAGAACAGAACCTGACCGCCATGCCCCGCCGCCATGATTCGGGCGGCGCGATTCACGGCCGTTCCGTAGTAGTCGCCCGCCCTCGGTTCGGCGTCCCCGACATGAACCCCCATGCGAACCCGAAGGGGCTCACCGACAGACCACTGCGCGCTCCCAAGTGCTCTTTGCGCCGCGAGACAGGCCTCGACGCACTCGGACACTCCCGTGAACGTCGCCATGAGCCCGTCGCCGGTGGTTTTGACGACATTGCCATCGTTGGCAACTACCGCGTCCCGCAGGATCGCGTCGTGGAGCGCAAGCGACGAACCCATCGTCTCGGGATGCTGCTCCCACAGCCGAGTGCTCGCCTCAAGGTCTGTGAAGAGGAAGACGAGCATGTCGGTCATGCTAGATGTGGTGGACAATCTGTGATCAGCTCCTCCGAAGCACACCCGAAGCAGGGCTTCCGGGAGTGAGGCACGGCAATCTCTCTTCTGAGGGTCTCGAGGTCCATAGAGTGCACGACCCGGTAGTGTCGGAAGCCCTCGCTCTGGAAGCGCCTCATGCCCGACACATTTCGGTTCGTGTTCCTGGCTGACACTCAGCTTGGGGCCTACGCGACGTTCAGTGGGCTGAGCGAGAAGGAAGCTGCAGCGTTTCGTCCCAGAGGGATGCGCGTCTGGAGCGTTCCCAAGGTTGAAGGTTACGAGTGGGACGCAATCAGATATCGGGCAGCGATCAACGCACTCAACGAGCTTCGACCCGCTTTCGCCGCGATCGGCGGCGACATGATTGACGATGCTTCATCGCAAGATCAGCTCGAAGAGCTTCTCGAGATCAGCTCTCATCTCGATCCTTCGATTCCGCTGCATTGGGTGCCCGGAAATCACGACATCGCTCCCGATGGAGTTGCGCCCACCCGCGACAGCATCCAGAGATACCGAGAGGTCTTCGGCGAGGACTACTACGGATTCACCGTCAGCAGAACGCGTTTCCTGGTCCTGAACACCGTCGTGCTCGCTCAGCCTCGAAACGTTCCTGAGCACCTCGAGGATCAGATGGCATTCCTCGAGAGGGAATTCGAGGCATCGCGTGATGCCGACCACATCATCCTCTTCGGCCACCATCCCCTCTTCGTCCAGTCTGCGGACGAACCTGATAGCTACTGGAACATCCCTCGCGAGCAGCGGGAGCCGCTTCTTCGTCTCGTCCACGACCACGGAGTCGAGATGGCATTCGCAGGCCATCTGCATCGCAACGTCGAAGCCCGCGACGGAGACTTCCGTATGGTGACTTCAGGACCTGTCGGATACCCGCTCGGCGACGACCCTTCCGGGTTCCGCATCGTGAACGTGAATCGCGAACGCATCACCCACACCTACCAGTCGATAGATGGCCATGAGGAGTGACGAATGAAGCCGACGATCCTGACAGTCGATGACGACGCTCTGGTCCTCGAAGCGATCCGCCGGGATTTGCGAGCTGCCTACGCAGAGGAGTACCAGATCATCGCTGCAGGATCAGGCTCCGAGGCTCTCGACACCCTCGCGACGATCGGCGAACGCGGGGGTACCGTCGCGCTGCTTCTCGCCGACCAGCGTATGCCCGAGATGACCGGCACCGAGTTCATCCGTCAGGCGCGACAGCTCTTCCCCGATGCGAAACGGGCCCTTCTCACCGCGTACGCCGATACCGAGGCAGCAATCGAAGCGATCAACGTCGTCGATCTGGACCACTATCTGATGAAACCGTGGGATCCACCCGACCAGCACCTCTACCCGGTGTTGAACGATCTCCTGGACGACTGGAAAGCCAACGTACCGGCACCGTTCGATGGAGTTCGCGTCGCCGGCACCACTTGGTCGCCCCACACCCACACAACGAAGGACTTCCTGGCACTCAACCACGTGCCCTACCGCTTTCTCGACATCGAACGCGACACAAACGCGGCGGAGATGGTCAATGCCTCCGGGGGAACGATCCCGGTCGTCTACTTCCCGGACGGAACCGTCCTCGTCGACCCCGACCGCCGCACCCTCGCAAGGCAGGTGGGTCTCAAGACGGAGGCGACGAGCCGTTTCTACGACTTGATCATCATCGGCGGCGGACCCGCGGGTCTCGCCGCAGCCGTGTACGGAGCTTCAGAGGGTCTCCGAACCGTGATGATCGAGCAGCAGGCCCCTGGGGGGCAGGCGGGCACCAGTTCGAGGATCGAGAACTACCTCGGTTTTCCTTCGGGCATCGCGGGTGGCGACCTGGCCAGGCGTGCGGTCACGCAGGCCACTCGCCTCGGGGCCGAGATCCTCACGGATACGGCTGTTCGTCTCCAGGCCGACGAAGCGGTCAAGACCGTCACGCTCGAGGACGGTGGCGAACTCAAGAGCCATGCAGTGCTCATCGCTACGGGCATGACCGTTCGGCGCCTCGGTGTGCCCGGGTACGAACGCTTCGAGGGGGCGGGCGTGTACTACGGGGCGTCGGTCTCGGAAGCCGCGACCTTTCAAGGGGGACACGTCTTCGTGGTGGGAGGAGGCAACTCGGCGGGCCAGGCCGCGATGATGTTCTCGAAGTACGCAGCCGATGTCACGTTGATCGTGCGAGGCGGTTCGCTGGAGGCGAAGATGTCCCAGTACCTCGTGGATCAGATCGACTCGCGCGACAACATCGAGGTTCTGCTCGGCACCCGGGTCGACGAGGTTCTCGGCGAGCAGAAGGTCGAACGACTGAGACTCAAGACGGGAGAGGACGTCTACGAGCGCGAGGCTTCGGGAGTCTTCATTTTCGTCGGAGCCGTGCCTCACACATCGTTCCTGGAGGGTGTGGTCAAACGCAACAACCGAGGCTTCATCTACACGGGCCCCGACATCTTTCTCGACGGCGGGAACCCGGAGACATGGACCGTCGACAGGGATCCATACCTGCTGGAAACCAGTGTCCCCGGTGTCTTCGCTGCCGGCGATGTCCGACACGGAGTGGTTCGGAGAGTCGCCTCAGCCGTTGGCCAGGGATCGATCTCCGTTTCGATGGTGCACAAGTACCTTGACACAGTCTGAACGAACCGCCGCCCTGAGAGCCATCCCCCTGTTCGCTGAACTGGCGCAGGAGGACTTGGAACGTCTCGCGTCGGGCATCGAGAACATCGATCTTCCTGCCGGCGCGCTGCTGTTCGAGGAGGGTGACGAAGGCGATCACGCCTATGTCATCGAGGGCGGGGAGATCGAAATCGTCAAGATCACAGACGACCGAGAGGTCCTGATAGCCCGGCGCGGCCCTGGGGATGTCATAGGAGAGATGGCTCTCCTCGAGGTGGCTCCCCGCATGGCAACGGCGAAGGCTTCGACGGACTCCTCGCTGCTCTCCATTCCCAAAGAGCATCTCGACGAGCTTCTCGCAAGCAGCGCTGCTGCGGCCCGAGCGCTGTTCACCGGTCTGCTGGCTCGTTGGCGCGAAACCCAAGGGCGCCTTCGGCAATCGGAGCGCATGGCGCAGTTGGGAACACTGACCGCGGGGCTCGCCCATGAACTGAACAACCCCGCAGCGGCCGTGAAGCGAAGTGCCGCCCGTCTCCAAGTCGCACTCGTTGACCTTCGCAGTACCTTGTCGGCGGCGGCCACGCTTGCTGCCGACTACCCGGATCTCGAATCGCGCCTCCAAACGCCCATCGAATCAAGCCGTCCCCTGGGACCACTGGAGCGAGCAGATCTCGAGTCGGAGATCGAACGCATCCTGGAGACATTGGACGTGCCGCGTTCGTGGGAACTGGCGGAAGGCATCGCTTCG
>Ga0315542_1001663_pt1 | contig 13809 bp, 16 predicted proteins | sample SalMarSW160120MG_FD_202541 | JGI IMG/M metagenome (GOLD analysis project Ga0315542, IMG submission 202541) | Salt marsh sediment microbial communities from the Plum Island Ecosystem LTER, Massachusetts, United States - Salt Marsh Sediment SW1601-20 ...
GGCGGATTGTTCCTGCTGCCCATTTTTCTCGAGAACCTGGTGGGATATACAACCATTCAGGCGGGGCTGTGGATGATGCCAGGCGCCGTGGTGGTAGGCATCATGATGCCCATTGCAGGCAGGCTCACCGACAAGTACAGCTACCGGTGGCTGGTAACCATGGGCACGACCGCGACCGGCATTTCGTTGATCCTGTATGGGAATCTGGATCCCCTGTCGGGTTATAGGGCGATCATCGGGCCTCAAGTGGTGAGAGGGTTCGGCCTGGCATTCATGATGACGCCTCTGATTACGGCCGCACTCAACGCCGTTCCAAAAGAGACGGTCACCATGGTCTCCAGTTTCCTGTCTATTTCACAGCGTGTGGGTGGTTCTTTTGGCATTGCGTTGCTCAACACATTTGTCACAAACGCCGCTCACACCCACGCCGTGAGGCTGGGAGGACTGCTGCCGGCCCAGTCGAACCAATTCCATCGCCTGGCCCTGAAATCCTCGTCACTCGTATTTCACCTGACCCATGGTCTTTTACCCACAGGACGGCTGAAGGCGCTGACCGCTTCGACCCAGGTGATCCTGCACCATGCGCAGGTTCTGGCTTTTCAAAACGGATTTGTCTTTGCGGGCCTGTTTCTCTTTGCAGGGATTCCCCTGGCGTTGCTCTTGAAGCCATATTCGCACCGCCAAGCTGAAGAGCATGCCTCATAGAAGCATGGATATTAGGGGCGGACATAAGTGAATAACCAACTCATTTTTTTATCCGATATGTGTTTGCAAGTTTCAAGACTTGATGACTTTTTAAAAAATCATCAGGTTTTACCCAGCAACAAATGTCTTGCTCTCTGGCGACCCGGGATGATAAATTCAAAATTGAGTGGAATTAAGAAAAAAGCAGGAAGAATTGGGATGGCCGTCAGATATGCCGCGGCCATTCTAATCGTATGCCTTTGGAATCGCCCACGGCGATCCTTGTCCCCCATGGCGGAGACTTTGTACCTGGGACGCTGAGAGAAAAAAATCGGAGGAATGCCTTTTACAATCATCGTGATCGGTACCACCGCACCTCCGGAGTCCGTTCACCCGCAACGGAATATCAGGCGCCGCCTTGCAACATCGTGAGTGCCGATTCCCGGATTCATTAGTCCCGGATTGTGCGAAAAGCGTGCAGGAGACGATCCGAGTGAAAAGGAGGACACTATGAGAAACATCACCATAGGCATGGCGATTGCCGCTGCGGCACTGTCGGTGCTGGCCTACAGTCGGGGAGGCATGCCCCTGGTGCTGTCCGGCCTGAAGGAGGGCGGGCTTATGCTGGCGGAGATCGCCCCCCTGCTGGCAGCAGCATTTCTGCTGGCCGGCCTCATACAGGTCATGGTTTCCCGTGAATTCATCGAAAGATGGCTGGGACGGGGCGCCGGCGTCAAAGCGGTATTGCTGGGTGCTGTTGCAGGAGCGCTCGTTCCAGGCGGGCCTTATATATCCTACCCCATTGCGGCATCTTTTTTCATCGGCGGTGCGGAAATCGGCACCGTCATGGCCTTTATCGCAGCCAAAAACGTATGGACTCTGACCAGGCTCCCCATGGAAGTGGCGCTTCTGGGCGTCAGGATCACCGTTCTGCGATATATCGTCACGTTCCTGATCCCGGTGATCGTTGGATTGCTCGCCAACTTCATCCTATCAAAGAGTGTCGAACGTGTGCGCGAACAGGTGCGGGCGCTGGCGGGAGGAGACCGGCCATGATTCCGGCATTTGCCGTCCTGGCTGTTTTCGCACTGGCGCTTCTCATAGTGGCCGCCAGGCGCGGTGACGGATCAGCGCGGAAGGCGATACGCCTTGGGACCGACATGATGGTAAAGGTCATTCCCTTGCTGCTCTTGGCCTTCATTCTCGCCGGCATGCTGCACTCTGCTCTCCCGCCGAGACTCATAAGGGAATGGCTGGGGCAGCATGCCGGCCTGAGGGGAGTGCTTATTGGTGGGGTGTGCGGCGCGCTTATTCCCGGAGGGCCGTATATCGCCTTTCCCATTATTTCAGCGGTATACAAGGCGGGCGCCGGCATCAGCACGGTGATCGCCTTCGTGACCGGGTGGGCCATGATGGGCGTGGGGAAGATACCCTTTGAACTGGCATTCATGGGAACACGGTTCACCCTTTTACGTATTTTACTCTTTTTGTCTTCCCGTTTCTTGCCGGGTGGGCGGCCTATCTCATATTCTGAACCGCACTAGGGCAACGGCTGTCACGGCTCGCCTTCAGCACTTCCGTCATAAGCCTGCCCCTGAACTCATACCAATGGCTGCCATGATCCATAGGCATGCCGCAGTTGTAAGACCACGAATTGTAAATCCTTCTCTAATGATAACTCCAGCGCCAAGAAAACCTATGCCGGTCACTATTTGTGCCGCGATTCTACCCGGATCTGTGACCTTCGCAAAGTCAGATGGGGTGATGATGCTAAAGTTTGCAATATTTATGGACAGAATCATGAACAAAGCCGCCCCGGCACCTACCAACAGATGGGCTCGCAATCCTGCCCCTCTCCCATGCATGTCTCGCTCTAAACCAAGAACGCCACCTAAAACAGCTGCGATAAGAATGCGCAGAAGGAGGTTCCAGGGTTCTTGTGAAAAATTGAACGCCATTCTTTTCCTCCTGACTTTACTCAAACGCTTAGAATATTGTTAGAAATACTGCCCAATCAACACTATGCTAGTTGCAGGACCTGATAATCATATAAAAGGCGTTAAGAGTATCTGGCCACGGGGAAAGCCTCCATTTCCATGGCGAGAAATGCTATGGAAAACTTATTACCAGAAAGAAATAAAGAGGAGATGCCAAATGGAGGCATACGCGGGTATCGATCTCTATTCAAGCAATAGTTGCATTGCTGTTATCGATGAGCAGGAGGCTCTTTTGCTTCAGGCAGAGTGCCGCCCAGATCTTAAGTCTTCAGAGTACGATAGCGGCCATTGACCCATTGATGCTGCTCAAAAATCACTTGCCGAAGCGCAAACTAGAAAAAGGCATGCACCAAGGGCCAGAAATAAGAAAAGGGTGACTCCGTAAAGCCACCCTGGATTAAGGGAATGAAGGAATATTTCATCAGGACGCTTGCCTGTTGTTTTCTAAAATAATTCATATTCCGGATATGTCAAGTAGCACTCCTCGCTTTTTCCACCCTGTCATAAACCTGTGGATATAATTTGACATAGTTCCGTTAGAGGATTACTAAGAACTCATATTGCTCAGCCCGAAACCGCGGAAAAACGGAAAAGTAGCTGTGTTGTTACTAAATATTAAACATAGGTGCTAATTATGAATGAACTAGATAGCGTAAAACCTTTGATCATCGAACAGTGGGATGACTCGCTAAAACCGATTCTTGATGATATGAACGGTCGCCCTATCAATGTCCACCGCTTAATGGCTAATCATCCTGATTTGTTAAAGGCCTGGTGGAGTTTTCGCAATTACTCAGTTGCCGGTGGCGCGTTGGGAAAACGCTGGGGTGAACTGGTTATTTTACGAGTTGCCGTTCACATGAAAGCCTGGTACGAGTGGGGTTCGCATGTGGAGCGAGGCTTGGCCTGCGGTTTAACTCTCGAAGAAATTGAGCGGGTTAAAGACGGTGGTGATGCGGTGGGTTGGAAACCGAAGGAGGCTTTGCTGCTCAGAGCTGTCGATGAATTAATAGCCGATCATAGCCTGAGCAAGAGTCTTCAGGCTGAATTGGCCGGGTCTTTCTCTACTAAACAAATCATGGATCTCATCGCCATCCACGGCATGTATGTCATTCTTGGCTGCATGATTAACAGCTGGGGGCTGGAATTGGACGAGCATGTAGCAGCCAAACTACCCGATGCTGTGACTCGGGAACAATTTGAACGGCAGTTTCCGCGCGAGGGAAAGTAACATGAGAGACATCAGAAATGTTGCTGTCGTTGGCGGCGGTCTTATCGGAATGAGTTGGGCCAGCCTGTTTTTGGCTCGCGATATGAAGGTGACGGTGGTTGACCCCAGGCCGGAGGCCAAAAATCAGTTGGATGAATTTGTTCAAAATGCCTGGCCGCTATTATCGGATCTTGGATTGACCCTCTCAGAACAGGCTCAAAAAGCAGGCTTTGTCACTGATACTGCTCTGCTTGCTGACATTGATTTTGTCCAGGAATGTGGCCCGGAGCACCTTGAGGTGAAGCGTCAAATCGTGGCATCGCTGGAATCTGTGCTTGCCGCCGATGTGGTTATTTCTTCCAGCACCTCGTCATTGAAAGCCTCAGACATTCAATGCGACGCTCAACATCCTGAACGTATCCTGGTTGGCCATCCCATGAACCCCCCGCATTTGGTGCCGATGGTAGAATTAGTGGCGGGAAAACAAACCTCCGAGCAAACGATAAGAACAGCGGATGCGTTTTATCGGGCCATGGAGCGGGTGACCATTCGGGTCAAAAAAGAAGTGGTGGGCCACCTCGCTAATCGCCTGACATCTGCTCTGTATCGCGAAGCGGTTTATATTGCTGCTGAAGGAATTGCGGATGTCGAGGATATCGACCGTGCCATCAGCTACGGTCCGGGTATGCGCTGGGCCTTGTTGGGTCCGCATCTCACCTACCACCTTGGCGGTGGTCCTGGCGGCTACAGACATTATCTGGATCACCTGGGCCCCACGCAGGAAGCACGTTGGAAAGAACAAGGCACAGCCGAACTGACTGAAGCGCTCAAAGAAAAACTGGTCGCAGGCGTGGAAAAAGAACTGCAAAGCCAGGATAAAGACACGCTATTGCAACGACGGGATCAGGCTCTGGTTGAAATATTTGTGTTGAAGAAAAACTACGGATTCTAGGGTTACGCTCGACAGGGATCTTGCTAAGCTTTATGGCGTTGAGAACAAAGTGTTAAAGCAGCCTGTAAGACGAAATATCAAACGTTTTCCTGAAGGTTTCATGTTTGAACTAACTGAAGATGAAAACGTTAGGGTATAAGGGATCAAATACATATGGAATTTACTCCCGAGGAAATCAGCAGCAGCAATAACAACTCCCTCTATAATGCATTGGGCATATCCGTTGAGGATGCAGATGCAGGAAAAGCGCGATCATGTCTTCGGCCGAGCAAAGACTTTTGTTGGCCTTTTGAAGAGCATCCCCATGGTGGAGTGCTGTTTACCCTTATGGACACAACCATGGCCTGGGCAGTTTTGTCCCTGATAGATAAAGGATACATTTGTGCTACCATCAACCTGGATATACAATATACAAGGCGGCCATTAGGCGAATTGTTTATCTGTCATGCACTGGTTACCCGATTGGGCGGGCAGATTGCATACACACGGGCGGATATTTTAGACAAAAAGGAAGAACTCGTGGCAACTGGACAGGGTTCTTTCTATATTATAAAATCACCACCCTGAAAGTGCATGGAATGCGTGGTCGGATCTTTCATTTTGACAAGTTCAGTGACATACCGGATCTTATCATCGAACGGCGAAAAGACATACTCCGGCATGGTTTTCAGGAAGTGGAAGCAACCATGACAGACCTGGACTCCAGTCAGACTGATTGCCCCAAGGCAAGGCGATACGCCCAACCCCAGGGGCGGAGTCCTGGGCGTGTCATCCCTGGCAAGATGGCATATTGATACTCGCAGGGCAGAAACAGAAGGTGAAGGAGTGTTAAATGGAAGCTTATCGATCTGTTGAGGAGATTTCGTGGATACCCCATCCTGTTGCAAGAGGGGTGAATATCAAACCTTTGATTTCCGAAAAAGAACACGGTTTGAACGTGACCTGTATGCTGGTCAATATTCCGGTGGGAAAGCAGGTCCCTGAACACATCCATGAGGAACAGGATGATATCCTCTATCCACTTCGGGGCAGAGCGGTTATGTGGGTTGACGGAAAAGGTAAGTTCTCATTGGAACCAGGAGTGATCGTAAGAGTACCAAAGGGCGTAAGACACAGGATCTCTGATGTTACCGAAGATTTGTTGATATATGATGTTTTTTGTCCGGCTCTTATATGAGTTTGGTTTCTCAAACAGTGGAAAAGGGGTTACATATTTTTTCGCGGGACACCGTGGTAACCCTTGTCAGGATATGATGCTTTGTGTTTATTAGTTGAAAAATGTTGACAGGATGCCGATAAAGAACTGTTTTTAATATTTAGCCCTAAAGGGTACTCCCTATAAATGGTTGGATCTCAAAACGTTGTTCACCTATCTTCTCAGCTCTCAAAACGAAATCCAGGCGATATATTATCATTTTCGACCATTGTGCCAGGAATTGTCTTTTAAGGCTTCGTAGCCCAAGAAAATGGAAAGGTCTGGGGTTGCCACTCGTCGGCCGGTGAAAACGGCGGCGGATCATTCATTTTGGCAGGTTCAGCAGGAATCCCAATCGGCATCTCTGCGTAAGGGGAGATAGGTGGGATCAGATCACTCGATTGTTGAGCCGGACAAGTGATAAATCGAGAAGCCTTTCCCGATCAAGATCTTCTCTTAGAAACGCAACGATTGTCCATGTTAAGAAGGAGTAGAACAAATGGGTAAAAACAATTTCAGCACCACACCGCAAGAGCGATATCTTGAAGACTACGTGGTGGGAGCTGTACATGAGTTCGGGCCTATTACCATCACTGAAGATGAGATCATCCAGTTTGGCAAGAAGTTTGATCCACAACTTTTCCATACGGATCCGAATGGAGCCAAGGAAACGGTATATGGAGGTCTCATCGCCAGCGGATGGCACACTTGCAGTTTGTTCATGCGGCTGTTTGTTGAATACTATTTGCCGGGCCAGGCGAGCCTGGGAAGTCCGGGGGTGGATGAGCTGCGCTGGCATAAACCGGTGCGCCCCGGCGATAAACTCTCCTTGCGCATCACGGTGCACAAAGTGAAACCTTCCAGCAGCAAACCTGGCAGGGGCGTGTTATTCTCTTTTTGCGAGATGCTGAATCAAGAGAAGGAAGTTGTGGCGAGCATGATGGCCCTGAATCTGATCAGGTATCGTGACAGAGGATGAGGGGGGGCGTCATTGCTGACCAGGTGCGGGAGGTTAATGGGAGGATATTCGTTTGCTGCACATCTTTGTCGATGCTGATGCGTGCCCGGTCAAACCGGAAGTGTACCGTGTGGCGGGCCGATACCGCCTCCATGTCACATTGGTGGCCAACTCCTGGATGCGAGTCCCGAATAAACAATGGATTTCACTCGAAGTTGTGGACAACGGACTCGACGCGGCCGATGATTGGATTGTCGAACATGTGCAACCTAACGACATTGTGGTCACCGCCGACATTCCCCTTGCGAGCCGTTGCGTGAAGCGAGGCGCGCGTGTAATGGGCCCCACCGGAAAGCCGTTCACGGAAGACAACATCGGTGAGGCGGTCGCGATCCGGGACCTGTTGTCGGAACTTCGCGGCGCAGGAGAGATAACAGGCGGACCTCTGCCTTTAAGAAAGCGCGACCGGTCGCGTTTTCTCCAGCAGCTCGATGAAGTGATTCAATCCATCCGTCGCAAGCACCCGTTCAACCCCACCTGACACCGGTTGGACAGGGATGTGCGGAAAAAGCGCCCGCTCACATGTCTGACAAACCGTTGTGCCACGAAAGAAGAATAAGATGTCGGGCGCCCGATATCATAGCATTTTGCAACGATTGATCTATGGATTTGAGTAGGATCTTCGAGTGGAAAACTCCCGTGGCGGGTTTGTCGGGTCCTGCCGTCAAAGCAGTTTTGCTTTGGATGCTACTTCGTGGTATAAAAGGAGAAAGCCATCCCGCAGTGGCGACCGGACAGCGGAACAACCAGTAAAAGGAGAGGTGCTTCTATGGGTTACCAAACGATCTGCAAAGCCGGATTGGACGAAACGACCGTCAGGCCGAATATGACCAGCTATGAAGAAGCCGTAGGGGCGTTCAAGTGGGAAGATTACAGCAAGGAAATCGAAGGTTTCGAAAACGGGGGCATAAATATCGCCTATGAGGCCATCGACAGGCACATCAAAACGGACCGAAGAGAAAAAATCGCTCTCTTTTGGGAAGGGAAAAAGGGGGAGAGCAGGGCATATACCTTCCTCGATTTGTACAAGCTCACCAATCGTTTTGCAAATGCCCTGACCTCCCTGGGCATCAGAAAAGGGGATCGGATATTTACCTATATGGACAGAATCCCGGAGACGTACATCTGTTTGCTGGGCGCCTTGAAGGTGGGTGGTGTTATCGGCCCACTTTTCTCCGCCTTCGGACCCGATGCCGTGAAAGATCGGCTTTCAGACTGTGAAGCCAGGGTTCTGATCACAACACCTCGGCTTGCAAGCATGGTGCATGAGATTAGAAAAGACCTCCCTGCACTTGAGATCGTCATTATTGTTAATCCACAACAGGCGCCCTACGAAATCCAGGCGAACGAGGTCAGCTATGAAAGCCTGGTAAAGGATGTCGCAGAGGAGTTTGACATCCTGAAGACCGATAAAGAGGACTATGCCATTATTCACTATACCTCGGGTACGACCGGAAAACCCAAAGGAGTTGTGCACGTGCATGAGGCCGTCGTCGGGCATTGCGCCACAGCCAAGAATGTGCTTGATCTGCACGCGGAAGACATCTACTGGTGTACGGCTGATCCGGGCTGGGTTACGGGGACGTCCTACGGCATTTTCGGCCCCTGGTCAAACGGGGTGTCCCAGGTGGTTTATGAGGGAGGATTTAGTGCAAGCCGATGGTACCGAATCATCGATAAGTACAAAGTGACCGTCTGGTATTCAGCCCCCACTGCCATCAGGATGTTGATGAAAGCCGGTGAAGACCTTGTGCGAAAACATGATCTCGGGAGCCTCCGATATATGTGCAGTGTCGGGGAGCCGTTGAATCCTGAAGCGGTTAGCTGGAGCAACAAGGTCTTTGGTATCCCTTTTCACGACAACTGGTGGCAGACCGAGACAGGATGCATACAGATTGCGAATTACCCGACGCAGGATATTAAGCCGGGCTCAATGGGCAGGCCGTTTCCCGGGGTAACGGCGGCGATTCTCGATGATCGTTGTGAGAAGGAACTTCCGGACGGTGAGGAAGGCCACCTGGCCCTCAAGTCGGGGTGGCCGTCCATGTTCCGTACCTACTGGAACAAGAAAGAGCTCTATGACTCCAGGTTCAAAGGAGAGTGGTATATCACCGGTGATCGGGCCAGGCGGGAAGCCGAGGGCTATTTCTGGTTCGTGGGCAGAGCCGATGACGTGATCAATACAGCCGGGCACCTTGTGGGGCCCTTTGAGGTGGAAAGTGCTCTGGTCGAACACCCGGCGGTCGCAGAAGCGGCCGTCATCGGCATTCCCGATTCCATCGCCATGGAAGTCATCAAGGCCTTTGTTTCGCTGAAGGACGGCTATGAACCCTCCGACGAACTGCGGAGGGAGATCAAGCGATTTGCTCGCCGGAAGCTCCATGCTTTGGCATGCCCCCGGGAAATCGCATTTCTTCCGGATCTGCCCAAGACCAGAAGCGGAAAAATCATGCGCCGGCTTTTAAAGGCAAGGGAACTCAACCTGCCGGAAGGCGATACCTCTACGCTTGAGGATTAGAGTCCTCGAACCGTTGACAGGGAACGGCGCCTCGGCAGATATTTTAGGGTGGGGGCAAGTCTCCTATTGCCTCTATGGGCCCAGGCTCAGGGTCATCTCCTGTGCCCGGAAATCGGTAATGCCTGGATCGTAATGGAGATGTTTTCGGCCTCGGAAACCGTATGGCGTCCCAGTGACAGGGGGGCATAGGTTAGGCCCCTGCGCCAGGCAGGCATATAAATGATTCTTCTGGCGTACCGGTAATCCCGCTTGACGGTGCCGGCATCAAATATGAAATTTCCATCCCGGTATTCAACCCACACCGTAATACTGTGATGACTATATCCTCCTCTGGATCGAAAGGTAATGGGTTTGCGGTCCCCGTTGGCAATCCGGAATGACAGTGGCCGATATTTCTGATGCCTGCCGCCAAATTTCATCCGACCGCCTCTTATGCTCACCTGAAGAAGATCGCCTGTAATACCGGCCCTGCCGGCATAAATTGCTGCAATCCGCCTGCGTTCGCGTTCGGCCTCCAACTCAGCTCGAATACCGGCCTGTCTGGCTTCTTCGGCGACGCGTCGACTGTCGGCTAATCTTCTTTCCGCCCGGATTCTCGCGCGCTCGTTATAGCCCTCGATGGCGGTCTGGCGCTGCGCGGAGCTCATCTGATTCCACTGCTCCTCCGGTACTCCGTAAATCCTGTGCGCACAACCACTGATCATTAATAACACGATTAAACAGATCAGAAAATTAATGGTTCGCATATTTCCGTCCCCTCATCGCGATAAGCTTTTTTCAATTTCCGTGAGTAAGAGTAAAAAACCACAGACGACCTTTTTACGACTCCATCAAGGATGTTGATTAGAGATATCGTTGAGGTTTTCTATCAATTCCGTAGGAGATCCATATCCCAGCATTCGCGCCAAGGCGGGATTGACCGTGAGGAACTGACCTTCGGGCGTGGTCTGGTAAATACCCTCTACTGCGTTTTCAAAAATACGCTGGTATCTCCGTTCCGCCACCTGGGCTGCTGCCAGTGCATCCTCGTGTTCGCCTGCTTCCTTCAGGAGGGGATCGCCGGTATTGATCGGGGTCTTTTCTCGATTTTTGTCATGCTTCATCATGATATTGAGTCTTCCGAGGCTGTTTTCGGTTTCTTCTCGCCCTTCAGGATGATGGTTTTGAGGCTATTCCTCGAACGCCTGAACCTGATAGGTGGAAACCTCCAGATCTCCCCCCTTCCACGCATCACCGTCGAGACCGGCCTTGAAACAGAGGTGTGTGAGGAATTCCTTCTTGTCCGGCAGTTGATCCCAGACCTGGGGCAGAAAGGTGGCCTGATGGTAACCTTTTTTGATGATCAGTCCGTCAACCCCCGGGCGAAGTTTTCTCAGAAGATCATCCGGGTCCACATAGGAAAGCATTTCCGGATTCGTCAGGATGCTGACCTCGATCCTGACATTCTCCCATTCCTCCGTCCGCATGGGATGGAAGCGCGGGTCCCTGAAAGCCGCGTTGATGGCATTTTCCCGGACTCCTTCAAGCAGCGACTCCTGCGGAACGATGTGCCCGATACAACCCCTCAGACTGCCCTTCTCGGTCAGGGTTACGAATGTGCCTCTCCGCGCATTGAAAATTCCGGCCAGATCCTTTTCGACGCCCTTCGTGCCCTTGCGGCTGAAGAGCTCCTCTTCTATGGTCTGCCGTGCCACTTTGAGCAGGTACATTCCCTGCTCCTGGGTCAGTCTCTCTTTTTCCATTACGGCATGCTCCTTGCTGATTGGACGAGCCCATCCATTCCTATCCAGGAAGGATGAGTTGGTTTCTATGATAGACAATTAGAAGCGCGAGTCAACCGGAAACAATATCGCCAAATCCCCCATAGGAGTGCATGACGCGTAAATTGGACGGTGGATTTGGGGCCAAGTGTGTCTTGACAACAGTGGAAGATCATGTACATATTGGCAGGACTTGATTGAAAGGAGCTTTTATGGAAGATATGGATACCTTGAAACAGAGGGCAAAAGACGTCTATGAAATCCTGGACCCCCTTTATACCGTGGAAAAAACCGCACTGGAGTACAAGACACCTCTGCAGCTCCTCATCTCCACCATTCTTTCGGCCCAGTGCACCGACAAACAGGTAAACCAGGTTACCCCCATGCTTTTCAAAAAATATCACACACCTCAGGATTATATCAAGGCCCCCATAGCCGAACTCGAGGACGATATCAGAGCGACCGGTTTTTTCAGGAACAAGGCAAAATCCATCAAGGGTTGCTGCCAGGGGCTTGTCGATCTCTACGGGGGCGAAGTGCCCGCCACCATGGAAGAGATGCTCAAGCTTCCCGGAGTGGGGAGAAAGACCGCCAACTGTGTGCTGGGTGCCGTATTCGGCGTACCCGGAATTGTCGTGGACACCCATGTGAAAAGACTTTCCCAGCGGCTGGGCCTCACGGACAAGAAAGACCCGGACAAGATCGAAAAAGAAGTTGAAAAGCTTCTGCCAAAGGAACGATGGCGCCGCTTTTCAGATATTCTCATCTACCATGGAAGGGAAATCTGCAAGGCCCGAAAACCGGAACATTCCAGGTGTCCTGTCTTCAGTCTGTGCCCCTCAAACGATGTGTGACCGTTTCTTAAAAAGTCCAATCCCCGCCTGCCGGATGGCGGGCAAGTCCGCGTTGTGGCTCAAATCTGAAACTCGGCTACCAGAAAGGTGTGATCGGAGGGTTTGGGCAGGGTCCTGGCGTCAAAATCAATCCAGCAATCCGCGGACGTCTCGGCCATGGGCGGGGTCGCCAGAATATAATCGATCCGCCAACCCATCTTCCGTTTGAGTCCGTTCTGGATTCGGTAGTCCCAGAAGGTGAATTGTCCTTCTTCGGGATGGTGCTTCCTCAGGATATCCACCAGCCCCCAACCCAGGAGTTCATGCATCAGGGCCTGCTCATCCGGGTGAAATCCCACCTGGCCTCTTAGACCCTCCGGGTCGTAGACGTCCTTTGATTCAAGCGCTACGTTGAAATCACCTGCCACGAGAAGGGGCTCGTCAGGACTGTAGTGTTTCCGGAGATGGGTCAACAGTTCATTGAGCCACCGGAGTTTGTAGGCGAATTTTTCAGAACCGGGTGCAACACCCTGAGGTACGTAAACATCGATGACTGGAATTTCATTGATCCCGGCACTGATGAATCGCGCTTCTTCTTCCTCATCTCCCGAAAGGGTACTGCGCACATCTGTCGCGGGTTTCTTGCTCACTATGGCAACACCGTTATAGGATTTCTGACCTTTGAATGCTACCTTGTAACCGGCATCATCAAAGGCCTTTACCGGAAAATCCTGGTCCTGGACCTTGGTTTCCTGGACACACAGGATGTCGGGACTCTCGTGCGCCAACCAATCCATTATAATGGGCAGGCGGGCACGGATAGAGTTGGTATTGAAGGTAGCAAACTTCATTACTTGACTTTGCTGCCGGGCAGGGTGGTCGCCCAGGGTGTCAGGAGATGAACGCCCGTTTCGTCTTCCGCGGCCAGGACCATTCCGCAGGATTCGATACCCATGAGTTTTGCCGGTTTCAGGTTGGCCACGATAATAACCTGCTTGCCTTTAAGATCCTCAACCGCATAGTGTTTGGCTATACCGGCCACGACGGTCCGTTCCTCCCCTATATCCACCGTCAGTTTGACCAGCTTCTTGGATTTTGGGATAGATTCCGCCTCCGTGATGGTTCCGACACGGAGGTCCAATTTCTGGAAAGCCTCAAAATCGATCAGTTCAGGTTGACGCTCTATTTCCCCTTTTCCATCCATCTTTTCCACTCCCTTTGTCCTTTTATTCTGGCCTGCCACCTCGATTCTCGGAAACAGGGCCGGTGCCATTCGTATGGTTTTATCGGGTTTCAGATTTTTCCACGAATGCAAGTCCGTGAAGTTCAAGGCCCTGCCCTTCCTTTCCAGTCCTATTTGCTCCTGTATCTTTTCGGCGGATTCGGGCATAAAAGGCCAGATCAAAACGGAAATAATATGGAGGGTCTTGAAGATGTGATCCATAACGGTCCCAAGCCTGCCAACATCCGATTTGGCCAGGACCCATGGCGCCATGGTATCGATATATTTATTCAACTCACCAACAACCTCCCACACGGCCATCAGGGCCTTGTGGAACCCGAGTCCCTTCATAGCAGCCTGATACTTGTCCAACGCTCCAAGGGCCTTTGCCTTCAAGTGATCGTCCGATTCGTGGGAAAG
>Ga0315542_1001664_pt1 | contig 13807 bp, 12 predicted proteins | sample SalMarSW160120MG_FD_202541 | JGI IMG/M metagenome (GOLD analysis project Ga0315542, IMG submission 202541) | Salt marsh sediment microbial communities from the Plum Island Ecosystem LTER, Massachusetts, United States - Salt Marsh Sediment SW1601-20 ...
AACCGGAACGTGCTCATTTTCTCCAGTCCATACTTTGCCCAAACGTTCCATAGTCAAAATAACCTGGTTTCCTTTTTGCTCCCATTTAAAATCATAGGGTTTATTGACAAAATCTCCCTGTTCTCCGTACTGACATCGAGAAAAATCATCCAGTGTTGTCTTCTCATGAAGAAAATGATCGATAAAACTGCCTTTCTGATACCAGTCTGTTGTGATTAATTTTTCAAGGCCTTTTTCTTTCACCGACACCGAATCGTGAATGCTCGCCACACTATCGCCCGAAGATTTCTCTTTTTTTTCATTAATTTCCAAAAGTTTCCGATAATACCCCTCCTCTCTCCGATTGACAAGATTTAACAGATTAATTCCAAGTCTTCGATCGTCCAGTTCGAACAACCGTCCTCCGAGCGTGGAAAAATAGAGATTAAGACGGCGGCTCTCGAGAAGAATCTCGTCTCTTCCATCGGCATCATAATCGAACACCCTGCAATCGACCCATTCTCTCCGCAAACGGATTGCTTCATCAACCATACGCCCGGCCGTAATCAGGTGCTGATAGTTAGCATGTCTCAAATGCGGAAGATAGATCCCTCCAAAAATGCCGTGCCAGTATGGACAATTACACTGGCCCGCCCAGAGATGATCTTTTGCTTTGTCAAATGTAGCTTTGGGGATTTTATCTTCAACCTTCCATACTTTTTGACTCACCCACAACATCTTTTTCTGCATTGCGTTGGATTCCGGATATTTGACCAGGAAATTTCTCCAAAATCCACCACGGACATAGATTTTATATGATTCGTAGAGTTTCTTTTCTTTGAGTATATTTTCAAAATCTTCGTACTCTTTATATCCCCTGGTCTGGAGGGTCCAGTGCATCATTTCGCGGTATGACGCCGTCGGAATATAGATCCGGCTCTTGGGAGGAAATTTTTCCAATGCATCCTTAAAATGAATCAGTCGAATCCAGTCGCTGTTGTCTTCGATAATTGAAAAGAATTTTTCCAGCCAGCCATCCTTATAAACATGGTCATACGTTCCCGGCCATACTCCGAATTTCTCGCCGTCATCGGCAAAAACAACCAGCGGATCTTCTTCACGGTTTGCGATATCCTTCAATATATCGACAGTAACCTGAGGATCCTGAAACGGGATCGAATACCGCATTTTTTCACAAATGGGAAACAGATTCACTGCATTCCCCATCTCTTCGGTCACAAAGTAGCCATAGAGTTCGTGTTCTTCCAAACCTGCATATTTAAAATGGGCATCGTCCAGGATCGTGTAACGCATCCCGGCTTTCTGAATCGATTGAGCCAGATGGGGCTCCCAAACCCGTTCGGCGCACCATATCCCGACCGGTTCGGCCCCGATTCGCGTTTTCAAAACTTCGGACAATTTCCGAATTTGACCCTGGCGATCCTGCTCCGGAATAACGGACAGTATCGGCTCATAGTATCCTCCCCCGACAATTTCAATCTGTCCACTTTTTACCAGTGCACTCAGCTGATCAATATATTCGGGATGATGGGTTTCCAGCCATTCGAATAAAATTCCGGAAAGATGAAAAGCCATTTTGATTTTCGGATGTTTCATCAGAATGGCAAGAAAGGGTCCATATGATTTCTGATAGGCTTCTTCAAAAACAAAGTCGAAATTGCCGACAGGTTGATGATTATGTATGCCCAAGGCAAAATAGATGCGTTTCATTTTATCCTGTAAACGAAATTACAAATTTTCATTTGAATAACAAAAATATAAAATATCAAAATCCAAATGACAAATCAATGTCAAATCACAAAATCCAAATAATACATAAATAGAATTTCACCAATAAATACTTTTGGAATTTGGAATTTGCATTTTATTTGGATTTTGTCATTTGGAATTTAATAGCACACTATTAATTTTTACCTGTTTCACATTTCAATACGATCAAATCAATAAAACTCTTGAAGAACAATGGACTTGATTTCTTATCCGATACATTCTGCAACGGCTTCGGCCATTTCGAGCGAGGTGTTTGTTCCGCCCATATCATAAGTGCGTATCTGCCCCTTTTGAATAACGCGGGCCACTGCTTTCTCAAGAACAGAAGCCTTCTCGGTTTCTCCGAGCCAGTCCAGCATCAGTTTGACTGAAAGAATCATTGCCGTCGGATTGACTTTATATTGTCCGGCATACTTCGGTGCGGAACCATGCGTCGGTTCGAATACAGCATAGTTATCTCCAATGTTCCCGCTGCAGGCAAATCCCAATCCGCCCACCAGTTGTGCACAGAGATCGGAGATAATATCGCCAAACATATTGCTCGAAACCAGAACGCTATAATCCTGAGGATTTTTAAGAAGCCACATGCACATGGCATCGACATTGGCTTCCCAAAGATCGATTCCGGGATATTCTTTGGCTATCTTTCTGGCTTCCCTGACCATCATCCCCGAGGTCTCTCGGATCACATTCGGTTTTTCAACAACGGTCACGGTTGGATAGCTGTGTTTCTTCGCGTATTCGAAAGAATCGCGAATAATATTTTGACAGGCCTGCCGCGTAAAAATGCGGCAGGAAAGAGCGATATCTTCAGGATCGATGCTTCTGAATTTTCCCATTTTCGGATGAAGCTGTAGAAACAGATTCTTGATTTCTGCCGGTAGAGGATGAAATTCAACCCCGCTGTACAACCCTTCCGTATTCTCCCTGAAGACCACGAGATCTATGTCGTCCCGGTAATTCAATGGATTTTCAGGATAGGCTTTGCACGGCCGCAGGTTCGTTCGGAGATGAAATTCCTGTCTCAGCCGCACAATCGGGCTGAAATAGACACATCCTTTGTCCCTGAGTTCCGGAGTAAGTTCTTTGACCGCTTCCTCTTTGGGTTTTGATGTGATGGCCCCAAAAAGACAGCAATCCGTCTTTTTTAAAAGTTCGATTGTTCTCTGCGGAAGAGGATCGCCTTCTTTTTTCCAGAATTCCCAGCCGATATCTCCGAAATGAAATTCTGCATGAAGATCGATTTTACCCAGCACCATACGCGCGGCATCCATCACATCATGACCAATTCCGTCTCCGGGTAAAAGAGCAATTTGATATGTTTTTGACATAGGTAAAATTGGATCACCATTCAAAGCCGAGTGACAAAAAATGAGCATCCCCCAAATCCGACCTTAAAGGTGTATTGCTGTAATCCAAATGAATGCCGTGCCAGCAGATGCCTATCCCGCCGGTCATCCACCGGGTTTCATATCCGGATTGATAACCCAGACGCAAATAGAGGAGGTTCTGCCAGCTATATTCCAGTCCGCCTTGCAGATGAAACGGAAAATCCTTTTCCTGTACCCCATCTACTGCGCAAAGCAGACGTCCGTCCCCTATGGAAACAGGAACAGCAAATCCGAATTTGGCCATCAAAGGCAGTTCGATCGGCTCTTCCTTCAGCTTGCCGGTCTTTCCGATATTTTGAACCGCACCTCCGATTCGCAGGCCGTCTCTCCAGACTTCATAGAGAACACCAACGTCGCCGCCCAACCCTGCGCTCTCTTCTATGAAAAGTTTTTGATAGTACAGCTTCATCGAAAGGCCAATCGAGAGGGATCGGATCGCTTTATAGGCGAAAGAAATTCCTGCGGCTATTTCATGATTCGAAAAAGTACCCAGAGGATCGGGCGTCGCAATAACGCGGTGTTCGATCCCGCCGACTTCCGTGTAGAGAAGATGTATGCCGAATCCCATATTGGAAAAACCGGTTCCAAAGCCGATGAACTGGCTCTGCACATCCTGAATCCAGCGATGATAGGAAAAAATCAATTTCTTTCCCTGGATAAATGATAAAGTTGCAGGATTCCAAAAACTGCTCGCACCATTTTCAGCCAGGGCCGTTCCGGCGAAACCCATCGCCGATACCTGAGCATCCGCACCAAGTTTCAGTGACGGAAATCCGCTTCCGAATACTGCTGAATGGATCGAAAGAAAAAATATAACAAAGAGAATGGTTTTCTTCATAAATACACCCTAAAAAATAAAGGACCAGGTAAAAACATGGTTGGCGCTCGGAGCGACCGAATCCGGAACATACGCATAATCCATCTGAAACTGTTTGTTCAGCCATGCAAACCGGTATCCACCGCCGAAGGAAATCCTGTCACCGCGCAGACCCGTTCTGAGAAAAGCGCCGTCCACTGGTTCGTACTGAATGCCTGCGATCACACGGGCGGGCCAGTATTCGATTTTCTCCAGATCTCCGTTTAACATTAAATGATTCGAGAGCAATTTCCACGAGATGCCTCCGCGCACCACCCGGAGAAATGCGTTCCGGGTCTGACTTCCCTCGCCGACCCAGAGATTCTGCGTATCCCACGTGTACCCCGACCTCAGGTCACGAACGGTCAGTCCTACCGAGACATTTTCGACGAGCTTGACCAGAATACCGATATCGAAACCAAATCCCGTCGCCGAGATCGCATCCCCTTCATCGGTTATTCCGGGGAACCGGTTCCAGAGCAGTTTGCCGCTGAACCCGATAGCCACATGCGGATCCGGATTAAGTGCGAATGAAAAGAAAAAGCAGTGTTCGTTTTGCGAAAGCTCCCCGATATTGTTCCCATCGAAATCCGTTGACGGGATGTGGTTGACTCCCGTAGACAGCCAGCCGGCCGAAAAACCGCCCCGCATGGGTCCGCACTGTGCCGAATTGTTATCCTTTCCATGAAATGCCTGCGAATAGACAATATAATACTGATAGCGGTCCAATGCCATAGCCTGGTAGGTCGCGGAGAACCATCGGTTTTTTAGAAAAACCAGACCGGCGGGATTGTAATAGGCCGCATATCCGTCCTCTGTAAGAGCTACGGAACCGTCCCCCATACCAAGGGCCCTCGCGCCGACACCCATTCTGAGAAAACTTCCGGCATATCCTCCCCGTCCGATCTCTTCACTTCGGAGAGAACCGAAGATCGACAGGATCGATACAATCCATATCAGAAAAAACAGTTTAGTTTGGAAATTATTATTCATATCAATCAATCACAATCACTTTTCCCCAGACAGGACCGCGATCACTGAACTCGATCCGATAGAAATAGACGCCGTTCGCGACTGTATCCCCGAGACCGTTTTTACCGTCCCAGATTTCGTCATAATTTCCCGGTACGGATCTTTGCTTGTTGCTTGCGACGGTTCGGACGAGATTCATCCCAAAATCATAAACCTTCACTGTCACCGAAGCGGAATGGCTAATTTCATAGTTAAAACGCACGTGCCCGTCCTCACCGAAACGGTTGTGGCGCATCGGAGAAAATGGGTTGGGATAGGCATACGTCTCTGGATTTCCTCCCGTTCCGGGTGTCTGATAGGCCCTGAAAATCGTCCAGGTCCATCCGAAATTCCGGCTCATAGCCAGGCCGTCGGCCGTGCCGACCCAGAGATCATGCGCCGGCCCGACATCGGCACAGTATATTTCCATCGTATAGATCGTTCTGTCCTGCTCCTCATCTCTGATCTGGGGAAAGAGCACCCAGGTTTCGCCGTAATCGGCGGATTTGTACATTCCATTGTCCGTGACGGCGTAAACATCCGGACCGTCCACGGCGAAATTGTGAACGAACTCCCCTTCAAGTGTAATCGACCAGGTATATCCGCCGTCCTCGGTTTTCGAAACGGCGCGGTACTCACTCGTATCATCCGCTTCTATCGTCGATGCCCAGATAATATCCTTGTCTTCGGTTTGCTGATGCGCCAGTGCCACAACAAAATTTCCGGAAATGGGATGGGGTTGATTCCGATGGTTGAATGTCGTCCACGTCCGGCCTTCGTCAATCGATTTGTGGATGCCTCCGGCCGACCCCACCCAGAGCGCTTTCCCGTCGTATAGGACCGAAAAAGTGCGGTGTGTAAGATAATCGAGTGCGCTGAAAGGATACCCGTCCACTGTAACAATTTCCCAGGTTTCCCCCATATCAATGGATTTTCTCAGACCGCCGGCCCAGCTGACGATCCAGACCGCCGAATCGGAAAACGCAATATCATAAGTCAGATTGTTGATTGTAACAGTGGTCGGTTTATAGTCAACCTCATCTTTCGGATCGACAGGCTGGGGAAACCAGTGCCAGACCGAATCTCCTTCCAAAAGATATCCGATACCGCCGCCCGCCGGAAAATGCCCGAGACTGGTTGCAGTATCGAATCCTGTGGCAATCCAGACTGTGCCTTCTTTTTCGGCCAATGCGGTGACGCCCCCTTTTCCGATTCCGTCTTTCGCGCGGCTGTAGATTGTCCAGTCTGCTCCGAGGTCAGTTGTTTTCATCAAACTGCTGGCCGTCCCGATCCATACATTGTTTTCGTCATCGATCAGAATATCATTGATTGCATTGCTCGTCAATTTGATGGGTTCGGTTTGAGTCAACTTGTAGCTTGACTGCTTCAGGATTTGTCCGTTTCCATTCAGGACAAATCCGAGTATACAGAAAAAACAAAACAGTTTTATTTTGCTGGACTTCATGTCAATTCCCGCTCGTACTGACAACTGTCACGAAATGTGAAAGTGATTCGCTGACAGCACCCGAATAATCTTCCGCATAAAAATCGAACTGATAGACTCCCTTTTGAGAATCCGGTGTGATTTCCACATCAAGTGAATAGGTGCCGTCATTCGGTGTAATATCTCCCTTGGATCCATCATCATACATTATAAACGGATTGCCCGAAGCAGGATTGCCGTCGGGTTTGGTGGAATTAAAATAGACTTTTTTAATATCAGACAATCCCTGAGGATCATGCACATCGACAGAAATAAACAGCGTATCTCCAGCTGCACCCAGAATTACCGTGTCTGGTGCGCTGACATTGGACAACACCGGCGGATAGTTGATCTGATCGATAAAAACTTCTTTCACTTTTACATCGCTGAAAAGCCCGTTCTGATCGACTGCCTGAAAACGGAATGCATGCACACCTCTCGATTTCAGAGTGTCTTCCAGATTCCCCTGAAATGTAAAAATCCCGTCTCCCGGGATCAGATCGCCGGACTGGCCGTCATCCCAAAGCTGTGATTGATAAAATAAAACCGGGCTCAGTGGTTGAAAGATCTGAAAAAATACAGAATCGATATCGTCGATGCCCTGGGGATCTTCAGCCCGGATTGTGATAAATACATGGCCAAGCGAATCGGCGTTCAATGTATCGGACAGCGAGCATTCAAAAAGAATCGGGGCACTTCCCCGCTGGCCATCGGCAATAGTAAACGGAGAAGAAAGTGTGTCACTGGCATTCTGATAGACATCTTCAGCTACGATGGACATTCGGCAGGTCGCGTTTTGGCCCTGTGCAAAAGTCAGGGAAAGGCACCCTGCGAATATGCCGTCTCCGGGAACGATATCACCGCCGGATCCGTTATCCAGAAGTGTATCGCGAAAAAGAATCGTCTGCGCATCGATGAGCGTGACAAATGCACGGACAGAAAGAATGGCCCTGACGCCTTCCGAATGCGTAACTTTTACCGAGAAAGGAGTGTTGTTATCCGATTGCAGATAGAGCGTATCGGCAATGGAAAGATTGGAAAGGAAAAGAGCCGGCACTTCTTTTTGTACAGGATTCTTTACGGAACAGCCCGCCATTAAAAGTATTCCGGAAATCCACACAAATAAAAGTTTTACAAACACTCTTGCAAAATACAAAACATGTCCTCTCAAAAAAAAACCGAACTGTGCTGAGGCATCTTCCTACGGAAGCAATTCCACGATATAGTTCGGATCATCCGGCCTCTTATAAAATTTCGTTCAACAGACGACGGCACATTACCATAAAACAAACTGCCCGTACGCCAAATTTAAACTTGAATCACAAAAATAGTAACGAATATTTTAAGAGGCCTCCTTTTATCAATATATATCTTACAAAATAATACAATCTTGAAAAAATGTCAAGCGTTTAATCCTACAAAAGAAAAAATGGCCGCATCCGTGAAAAATTCCGCCTCAATCGGAATCAGTGAACGATCGCCACCATATCGCGTACAGCTTGTTCCATACCAATCCAGAGTGCCCGTGCCACAACGGCGTGGCCAATATTGATTTCTTCAATCCTATCGATGGAAGCAATATCCGATATGTTCTGATAGTTGAGCTGCTGGCTCGCCGAAACACCCAAACCCAGTTTCGATGCTGCCATTGCCAGGGAAGAGATATTCTCGAGATGATCGGCTCTCTCATTCAAATCAGCGGCCGAGGCATATCCTCCCATATGCAATTCGATGTAGTCAGCACCAACTTTGGCGGCGGCTTTCACCTGATGAACAATGGGTTCAATCAACAAGCTCACAACGATATCCTGTGCCCGAATATCCTGAATAATACGCGCAAGCTGTGCTTCCTGCCCGAGCACATCCAAACCGCCTCCCGATGTCGAACCCGGTTTTTTACCCGGTATAAGCGTAATCATATCTGGCGCAATGGACAGCCCAAGATTGATCATTTTCTCCACGGGAGAAATCTGCAAATTGAAATGGGTCTTCACGACCTCTTTGAGTACCTGTATATCTCTTTCGGTTACAGGCTGCAACGATTCCTGTACGGTGCATACAATCCCGTCTGCTCCACCAAGTTCAACATACATCGCCGCAGTCACGGGATCCGGAACAACGTCTCCCTCTGTCTCTCTTAAAACAGCAATATCCGCGACATTGATACCCAATCTGGCCATGTGGATTCCCCTTTAACTCGATTATTGTAAACAATTATACGAATATACACGGTTGTTCAAACTATTCCAAGAACTTATTTGAATTGGCCTGCGACTCAACAACTTTTTTCTGATATTGGCCCGATTCATTTTAATGGTACAATCTTCCCTGGACCGGATGCTATTCGATCACACTTGACACTTTTTTGAAGCGATATCCTTTTGCCTGATACTTTGAAATCTCATCCTGCAACACCTGCAGCGTGGCATCATAACAGTGACCGATGCCGATGGCATGCCCATTCATCTTTGCTTTTTTCGCCAGTTTCGACAAACTGGACCGGATGCTTTGGGGATCCGGTTTAAAATCAAAAAACACATCCCGCTTCCCGCACCGCATATCCAGTTCGCGCGCCACGTCAAATGCCGCACTCTCCGCAATGGTTCTGCTGTCGATAAAATAAAGATTCCGGATTTGAAGCTCTTCCAAAACATCGGTAATCGTATTCCGGTCGGAAGTCACTCTCGATCCCATATGATTATTCACTCCCACGGCTCCCGGAACCGAATTTAACGATTGCTGAATGACTTCACGAATTTTATGACGGGGCATCCGGTAAAGCACAATAAATTCATCCTTTCGATAATCGGCTGAAATCGGCTCCATCGGGAGATGAAGAATGACTTCACACCCTTTCTTTTCCGCTTCGAGAGCCACTTTTCTGCTGTACTTTTCACCCGGAATAATTGAGATTGTAATAAGTTCTCCAAAATCAAGGAACGATTGAATGACGGAATTCCAGTGACGTCCAAAATCGTCGATAATCAGTGCAATGTCGCCCTGTTCCGGCCAGTCTTCTTTAATCGGCACGAGCACGATTTGAACAAAACAGGAATCTTCCCATCCGGCATCAATCGACAAACACCCGGTGACCGGATCGCTTTTTGCGGATAGAATAATTGCATCGACTCCCTGTAATGCATTTTGAATATCCAGATGAAGGCAGGGGATGGGAACACGGGCAGGCACATTCACAGTCCAGATTTCGCCCCGGGTTGGATTTTGAACTGTCTTCCACGTGACATTTTGTGTTTTCAAAACATATTGGAGGGTATCTTTCATCGCTTCTATCGGAGGATTTTTAAGGTAAGCTGAACTGCCCGTCTCCGTACGTTTTATCTCCACCCGGAAAACGCGAATCCCGAGAACAATCAGAATGATAAAGAGCCCCATAGCGACAGGTGTCCAGCTGTTGTTCAATATACGGACGATTTTATTTTTAAAATTCATTTTTTTCAATTAATATTATCCGCTTAAAATCGCTTTGAGAAAACTCCAGGGACGGTACCCGGGAATACTGTTATCGATCCATCGGTAAATTGCCCACCAGCCCTGCCGATCTTCACTCAACCAAAACTCAACCTGTCCTTCATACTCTGTCGGCAGTGAGGCATCTGTATGATGAAGTTCGAGACGATATTTTTTTATAAACACCACGCTGTCAGGTGCATTGATTTCTTCTATGTCCTCCGTGAACACCAGCGTACTCAATGAATCCTGAGGAACCTTGGAAAACGCCAGGTTCATAATTGCTTTTTCTTTCTGATCGTTCCAATCGGCAAAAACAGAAGCGTATTGAACAGCTAAAATCGGATCGGGATCAAATCGGAAAACAGCGCTGCTGTTGGATGAATCAATCAAACATCGCATATAGTTCTCTATATTTCGCTCTTTAATGGCACCGATTAAATTAACCAATACATCATCTGCACTGTGGGGAGGTGTCCAGTTAGAACTGGGATTCGCAGGCGGTTCTGCATTCCGAATCGAAAACGGATTCCCGCATCCCGTGAATAAAAGGATCAGGACAGCAACCATTTTTAAAATTATTTTCACATCCATTAAGCTAAATAATGTTTTTAAAGAAGATCTATGGATATAAGATTGCATCGATTTCAAATCATTCTCTATATTTTCCAATATAGATAAATTTAGCAAACAACAGCCATTGACGCAATACATTTTTCATCTTACGGAGGAACGATCCTGGAAAATTCATATTTGGATTTTGCATACAATTCTTATTGAATAAACAAACTTTTGTAGAAATTTAGCTTGAACAATATTTTTTGAAATTCCAAATGTCAAAATCCAAAATCCCAATACCTGCCTGTAGGAGGGCAGAAAGCACGAATGCCAAATTTTAAAAATATTTATTTTGATTTTGTAATTTGGCATTGATTTGACATTTCGATTTTGACATTTAGCATTTTTGGTTATATAACAGGAAATGCCTATCCAACCTATTTATAAAAAAAGCGCCGGATAATTCAAAACACCCGGCGCTTTAAAATCTTTCTTAGAAAAAGATTATTTTTTCTCTTTCTTTTTCCTGGTCGAGACTGCTTTTTTTGCTGTTTGTCTCGGTTTCTTTTTTGCCGGTTCGGGTTCCGGGACCTCTTCTTGTTTCTCTTCTTCCTCGATCTCCTCCTCTCGATCTTTTCTTTCGAGAAGATTCTCATCATCTTTGACTTTTTTGAGAATCATAAAAATGATGCTCTGTCCCACATTAAAAATCGCCAAAGGATAAGAGATGATGAAACCTCCGATAAATAACAGGAAGATAGCAAAAATCCACGCAGAAACCGCCGTCACCGGAGAGAGCCCGTAATCGATAAAATCCTGGCTAAAAAAGAAAAAAGATGTACAGGATGAATAGCCGACTCCGATGATATCTTTGACCCACATCCACAGAGGGTTGATCCAGCTTTGAAGCAGATAGGAGGCAGCATAGGAAAGATCGGCATACTTGTCTCCCATTCCCCAAAGGAAAAGAGTGGTCATTAGAGCCCAGGCTTTTTTCGCAAAAATTGCAAAAATTCCCAACCCCAGAATCGAGACAATGGCCAGAAGTATCTCGTAAAATACAAGCCGCCACGGTTGCGTATACATCACGGAAAAACTTTGGAAAATCCCTTCAAAGGCATCGTCATCGGTTGTCGCTAAAATCGCAGGGGTAAGAAGAAATGAAACGGCCAATGCGAGTATGACAAAAACAAGAAAGAGCGAAGCCATGAACCAGATGATGGCAAACAAAGAAATGCCCACTTCCCCTACATAAGGAATACGGCCCAAAAGACCAATGACTACTCCCCCCAACCCCGTAAAAAAGATGATACAAGCAATAGCGACAGGAGTAGATATGACAGAACCGCCTTTTCGTTTCAGGGCAAAATTGAACGCTTCCTTCCAGGTATAAAAAGTATTTCCTTTCAGATTCATATACGCCGCCCGGGCAACAGCCAGTGCCGTAACCATCCAGGCATACACTAGAACAACGATCCCTGCGATATAAACAATCCAGGAATACCACGGAAGCGGTGTTCCCGCGGCACACGGCATAAGGCCATATCGTGCCCAGAAAACACTGAAATTGTTACCGGCCAGAATTAAGCTGAGATAAGTTAAAACGGCGTAAATCAGATATCCGAGCAACATCCCGACGAATTGAATCCATAACCGCTGGAAGCTGAAAGCCAACCGTGCAGATCTGAAGATATCTCGCCAGTCAAATCGCATCGTTACCATTCACATACCTCCTTTACTGATTACCAATTAAAATCATTACTTCTGCGACAATATCTTATACATTCCCGTACCACATGCAGAACACTTCCCTTTTAAAGCGGGTCTTCCGTTCTTCATTGTGACTTTCTGAGCATTTGCCATTTCCGTCTTTTTGCGACATTTTACACAATATCCTGTTTCAGCCATGAAAATTCACCTCCTTAAAAAACTATTTTAATTTGTATATGTTACAATTCGATTAAAAATTAAGATTTTCTTTCTAAAAGTCAATAAAAAAATGCGTGTTAAAAAAATTTGTTCTTGTTTTTTTTTAATACAAATACCACGGTACCAAACAGAATTCCGAGTGAATCAGCAAAAAAATCCGGCAAAGCGGCGACCCTGTTCCTGACAAAAATCTGATGGAATTCATCCGATGCACCATAGAGAATGCCGATTATCATTCCAAGGACGATGACATCAAACCGGCTGCCGTATAGATCACAGCAAGATCTCTGAAGAAAATAGGCGAAAATCAAATACTCCGCAAAATGGGCCCACACATCTTTGATTGATATGATAAAATCGGGCGGTCGGAGATTGGGAATGGATGAAAGAATAAAAATGAGGACGGCAAAAAAAAGTGTCGGGCCGTGTATTTTTAACGTTCGGCTCATTTGCATTCCTCGACCTGGCGGATTGCCTGCCCCAGTGTAATCAGCAAATCTCCGGCCACGAGCGAACGCCGGCCAAAACGCTCTCCGGCAATATCTCCCGCCAGCCCGTGGAGATAGACACCGATAACAGCCGCATGAATGGGAAGGCATCCCTGCGCCAGGAAACCGGTAATCATGCCAGTCAGGACATCGCCGGAGCCTGCTGTAGCCATTCCCGAATTCCCTGTAGAATTGACATAGACATTTCCCTGAGGATCGGCCACAACCGTAGGCGCACCCTTCAGGACGAGAACGCTTCCGAAACGCCTGGCGCTCTCTCTGGCGGTCTCGATGGGATTTTTCACGATCTCATCGATCGGACGGGAATTCAAACGGGCCAGTTCGCCGTAATGGGGAGTCAAAATCCGTTTCCCTTTCGGTTTTTCCAGAAGATACGCTTCGCCTGCAAAAGCATTCAAACCATCCGCATCGATGACATGAGGGATTCTTATTTTTCCCAATATCTTTCGGATCAGTTCCTTCGTTTCATGTTCCGTGGACAATCCCGGTCCGATGGCTAGTGCATCCGCCCAGGGCAGGAGCTGATACACGGCTTTTTCAGCTTTCAGGGAAAGTGTCCCTTCCGGTGTCTGGGACAGCGGCCGGGTCATCACCTCAGTGAGTTTTTCTTCAAGGATCGGATTGATCCCTTCCGGAATCCCGAGAATCGTCATCCCGCCGCCGGCCAGGAGAGAAGCTTTGGAACAGAGCGTCGCCGCACCTGTGAGCCCAGTAGATCCGGCAAGAACCACAATCTTTCCGAAAGTTCCCTTGTGACCGTTGGGGGGACGGACAGGAAGCTGATTTCTCACATCCTTTTCTTCTACCAAAAATGTTTGCACGCCGACGGATT
>Ga0315542_1001666_pt1 | contig 13799 bp, 10 predicted proteins | sample SalMarSW160120MG_FD_202541 | JGI IMG/M metagenome (GOLD analysis project Ga0315542, IMG submission 202541) | Salt marsh sediment microbial communities from the Plum Island Ecosystem LTER, Massachusetts, United States - Salt Marsh Sediment SW1601-20 ...
GGGATGTCTCTGCTTTTTCCCACAAGCGGTTTGATCACACTGCCTCCCTGTACTTCATGATCGTACTGCCTGGCAATCCAGCCTCTCGAGCAGATATTTGGGCGAGACAATATGGTTTTCAGCAGGCTGCTATGCTCCGACGGCTCACTGAAAACGGGTTCGGTCAGTCCTCTCCGTTCCGGGGAAGACCACTCCGCTTCGAATTCCCATTGGGGAAAGTCAGATTCGAGCAGTTCCATCCGCACGTAGGCGCACGGCTTCCTCCGGTAATCCAGTTCAAGGATGCCGGTATCGGTATACTCGCCGATCACCGTGCTTTCCACCGAGTGCTTTCCGGAGAGTTCCATGAACCGGTCAATGTTTGCGGGGTTCACCGCGATCGTCATCCTTTCCTGGGATTCGGATACCCAGATCTCCCATTGGTCCAGACCTTCATATTTCAGGGGCACCTTGTCCAGGTCAACCCGGCATCCATTGCTGAATCGGGCAGATTCTCCCACCGATGAAGAGAGCCCGCCGCCACCGTTGTCGGTTATGAACTCGATAAGGCCCTCATCTCTGGCCTCCATGAGAAAGTCGTGCATCTTTTTTTGCGTGTAAGGATCTCCGATTTGTACGTGGCCGGCGGGCGTATGCTCGGTGAAGGTCTCGGAAGCGGCAGTAACGCCGTGGATACCGTCCTTTCCAACCCTGCCTCCCGACATGACGATCAGGTCTCCCGGGTGCGTCTTTTTCTCGTGTGAAGACGTGGTTCCCACCTGTGACGGCATGATTCCGAGGGCAGTGACGAAAACCAGGCATTTGCCGATATAGCTTTCATCGAACAGGAGAAGGCCGTATCCCGTCGGAATCCCGCTCTTATTACCCCCGTCTCGTACCCCTTCAATAATGCCGTCCAGCAATCTGCGCGGATGAAGATGCGGTTTCAATTCGCCTTGATACTCACGGGGGCCCACACAGTATCCGTACATGCCCAGGATCAATCTTGCTCCTTTGCCTGTTCCCATGGGGTCCCGGTAAATTCCCACGATCCCGGTTATAGCACCTCCGTAGGCCTCCATATTGGAAGGGCTGTTGTGGGTCTCACCGGTAATCACATAATAATGATCATTATCAAACCGGGCGACCCCGGCATTGTCCCATAGAACAGATACGACCCAATCCTTTTCCCTCTTGATTTCGAGGGTCGGCTGCTCGATGCAGGTCCTGAAAAGATTGTTTATGGTCTCTCGTCTTCCGCTGTCAAGATCGTGATAGTGAAAAAGCCCCTTGAAGGTATTGTGATTGCAGTGGTCACTTCTCGCCTGGGAGATATACTCCAATTCCACATCAGTGGGCAGATCAAGTCCCGCTTTTTTCCTCTCCCGCCGGATATCCTGTCTCAGAAAATAGCTCCGTATGACCGGAATATCCCTGGCGTGCAGTGCCAGATTTCGTTCTTCAGAGAGTTCCCGGAGTGTTTCATCACTCTCGATGGAAATAGTCGTTACCCGTGGTTCATGGTCGATGATGACTCGGGGAACAGGGAAGCCGATACCATCTTTCTGGGACCACTCGGCCTTCTCGAATATCCTCCATTGCTGGATGATCCCGTTCGCCAGCAGTTCATGAGCGATGGTTTCCGCGTCTTGTCGTGAGAGGCTCCCCCTGATTTCATATAATTTTGAGGTATAGACCGCTTCGTCCCGGTTGAATGCAACTTGAAGAAGATCTTCAATAGCCTCGACGGCCGTGCTTCCCGCCGTATCTCTGACGCCCGGACGAAATCCCACCCATATGAGCCAGTCAAACTCTGTTGCCAAAGGCGTATAGGAAGAGATTTCCGTGACCGGATTGGTACATATCTCCGTGCGGACTCTTGCCAGTTGTTCTTCGGTCAGGGAAGTTTCCATAGTGAGGACCCGTATGACGCGGATCTCTTTCACTTCCAGCGCGAAGTATTCTCTTGCTTTCCGCCGAATGCCTTCTCCCTCGGCGTCCCTCAATTCCTGTCTGAGCCGTATCTCCAGCCTTGAAAGCATCTCATTCACCGTCCCGTTTCATCAAAAGAACTCGGCCATATGCTAAATAAACGGCTGGATTGAGTCAATATAAATAGTCGCATTCCCTCATTCAGGGATCTGCAGAAGAAGAGATGAAGCCACCCGGGGTATCGATGATGCTTGCATTACTGAGAACCAGTGCCTATATTGGATTGGATATGAATCCAAAACATGATGTTCTTGGAGCAGATATTGGAGAGGATAGATGAATGGACGACACAAAGAACGACGTAATGGAGAGCGAGGGGCAAAGCAAGATTCCAAATCAGAAAGAACTTGAAAAGGAATTGAGTGAGTATCTTTCGAAGAAATACGGGAACAGGGTAAAGGTGATTTCCCCTCTTGTAGTACCGCGTCCCGGCGAAGACAGGATGGACGATGGTCAGGAGACCAGGGCCGGAGAGAAGGACGCTGAGTTTGATCTCCTGCCGGAAGAACTGGAAGCATACCTGAATGGGTTTGTGGTTAAGCAGAATGATGCGAAAGCAGTGCTGTCCACGAAAATTTGCACCCATTTCAATCGGATAACGTACTATAGCAAGACAGCAAAGGATAAAAAAAAATCCGGTGTCGGGATGATTAAGAACAATATTCTTATGATTGGTCCGACCGGAGTAGGAAAAACCTATATCATCAAGCTGGTGGCACAAAAGCTCGGTGTTCCTTTTGTAAAAGGAGATGCCACGAAATTCAGTGAGACGGGCTATGTGGGGGGTGATGTGGAGGATCTGATCAGAGATCTGGTTTACGAAGCGAATGATGACATCGAACTTGCAGAAAACGGTATCGTCTATGTCGATGAAATCGACAAAATCGCTTCTGCTCATAATCTGATCGGGCACGACGTTTCACGGACAGGGGTTCAGCGGGCCCTCTTGAAGCCCATGGAAGAGACGGAAGTTGATCTGAAGGTCCCGCATGATCCTATTTCTCAGATCCAGGCCATCGAACAGTATCGGAGAACGGGAAAAAAGGAAAAACGCGTTGTCAACACCAGGAATATCCTTTTTATTGTGAGCGGTGCCTTCGGCGATTTGACGGAAATTATTCGAAAGAGGCTCCAGAAGCAAGGCCTCGGATTTGAAGCTGATGTACGTTCCACGGAAATACCCTGGGAAATCTTGAAAGAGGTGAAAGCACAGGACTTGATAGAGTTCGGATTTGAATCTGAGTTCGTTGGACGCCTTCCTGTGGTAGTGGTTTTTGATGAACTCAAAAAGGAAGACCTGCTGGAGATTCTGCAAAACCCGAATAACCCGATCCTCCTGAGCAAGAGGAGAGATTTCCGGGCGTACAATATCGATATACAGTTCGAAGATGGTGCACTGGACGAGATAGCTGAGATGGCTGCCGCTGAAAAGACCGGGGCAAGGGGGCTCGTTAGTGCTATTGAGAAGGTCCTGATTCCCTTTGAAAAAACCCTTCCATCGACAAATATCAAGTATTTTCTGGTGACCCCGGAAGTGGTGAAAAATCCAGTCAGGGAACTGGCGATACTTCTGGAAAATCCTGGTGACCCTGAAAGAATTTCCAGGTTTCAAGAAGCAAAGGAGAGAGAACTCAGAGATATCCAGGCCTATATCACCGTGAGTGCGGAAAACCTTCGCAAGAATTCCGGTCTGGAAATGAGTGAAAGACGCATTGCATTGCTTTCTGAATTGTATTTGAAAAACATTTCTGATACAACCGCCATCTTTGAAGATTTCAAGACCATGTATCAGCAGGTAAAGATCGAGGAAGCCTCCCTGCCGGAGAAAATGGAGGTCAGCATTTCTTTTGAAGACAGCGCCATTGATGAAATTATCCACCAGGCCATAGAAAAGGACGAAGAACCAGGAGTCCTGGCGTATCAGTTCGCCAAGAAACTTGAATACGGCCTTAAACTGGTTCGGGATCGTTCGGGCATTGAGCATTTTTCCATCAGCGGCGAGGCAATTGTGAATATGGAAAAATTTGTTAATGATCTGCTGAAGCAGTATTATCACGAAGAATACAGCGGACCAGTACCCAATTTTAAGGTCCATGACTGATTGAGATGATCGGGATATCGAAACTTTATTGCGGCACCGTTGAACCTTCTGATGCACTCCGTTACGGGCGACGTTCACGAGAACTGCCTTCCCATCTATTGCAATTCTCAGAAGACAAGAAACCGGTTGTCGTCTGGAATATAACCCGGGCTTGCAATCTGCACTGCGTCCACTGTTACGCCAGGGCAGTGAAGGAAAGCAGGGAAAGGGAACTGAGCCATGAACAGGGAAAGGCCCTGCTTGATGATCTGGCGGATTTCGGCGTTCCCGTGGTCTTGTTTTCCGGAGGAGAGCCACTTGTCCGACCCGACCTTCCGGAGCTTGCCAGATATGCGGTCAGGAAGGGAATGCGGGCGGTTATTTCAACAAACGGCACACTTATTGACCGGGAAAAGGCACGGCATCTGAAAGATATCGGCCTTTCCTACGTAGGGGTGAGCCTTGATGGAATGGAAGAAGTGAATAACCGTTTCCGCGGGAAAAAAGATGCTTTTCAAAAAGCAATGGAGGGGATCAGAAACTGCCGGGACGTGGGATTGAAAGTGGGCTTGCGCTTTACCATCAACCGGATGAACGCCCGGGAGATTCCCGGAATATTCGATCTGCTTGAGGCGTATGATATTCCCCGTGTCTGCTTTTACCACCTGGTGTACGCTGGACGGGGATCCGACCTCGTGGAACAGGATCTGAACCATGAAGAGACCCGACGAGCGGTTGATTTGATTATTGACAGAACAAAGGATTTGCATGCGCGCAGCATCACCAAGGAAGTTCTCACCGTGGACAATCATGCTGACGGACCCTACGTGTATCTTCGAATGTTGCAAGAAAATAATCCAAAGGCGCCTGAGGTTTTGGAACTCCTTCGGATGAACGGAGGAAATAACTCCGGCAGGGGGTTCGGGTGCGTAAGCTGGGATGGGTCCGTGCATGCGGACCAGTTCTGGAGGCATTATTCCTTTGGAAATGTGCTTGAGAGACCCTTCAGTAAAATTTGGACTGATCTCTCTAATCCGTTAATGGCGAGATTAAAAGACAAGAAAAAATTCGTCACGGGACGCTGCGCCTGCTGCCGCTGGCTAGATATATGCGCGGGGAATTTCCGTGTTCGCGCCGAAGCGGTGAGCGGCGATGTCTGGGCCCCTGATCCCGCATGCTATCTTACTGATGACGAAATTTCAGGCAAACGAGTATAACGGGGTGCGTATCCGGTCAAGATGCCCGAACGCTCATGCGAGGAGATGTCTGCCCCACAAAGGAGAGAAAAATGACCGTGCGGCCGCGGAGGCTTAGAAGGAGTGCAGCCATTCGAGACATGGTGCGTGAGACACGCCTTTCTGTGAAAGATTTCATAGCACCTTTGTTTGTCAAGCCGGGTCATGGATCAAGAGATCCGATTCCATCAATGCCTGCACAATATCAATATTCAGTAGATACCTTGGTTGAAGAAGTCAGGGACCTTTCCAATTTCGGAATACCGGCAGTTATCCTGTTCGGTTTGCCCGACAGCAAAGATCCTGTAGGCAGCCGCTCATGGGCGGACGATGGCATCGTTCAGCAGGCAATAGCCGCCGTAAAATCCGCAATGCCGGACATGGTGGTTATCACCGATGTCTGTCTGTGCGAATACACAGACCATGGCCACTGCGGGGTGATTAAAGACGGCGACGTGGACAATGATGCGACAGTGGAGTTGCTTGCCCGCCAGGCCCTCTCCCACGCAAAGGCAGGGGCGGACCTGGTTGCCCCGTCGGATATGATGGACGGCCGGGTTGCAGGCATAAGGAAGGCGCTCGATGAGGAGGGCTTTCAGCATATCGGTATCCTTTCTTATGCAGTCAAATATGCTTCAGCCTTTTACGGCCCTTTTCGGGATGCGGCCGAGTCAGCGCCGCAGTTCGGGGACCGTTCCAGTTATCAGATGGACCCTGCCAATGCTCTTGAGGCCCTCAGGGAAGCTGAACTGGATCTGGCGGAGGGAGCCGATATACTCATGGTAAAACCTGCGCTTCCCTACCTGGACATTATTTCACGGGTGCGGGAGATTTGCGCTGTGCCGCTGGCCGCCTATAATGTGAGTGGAGAATATGCAATGATCAAGGCGGCCGAATTGAACGGCTGGATCGATGGGAAGCGGGTCATGATGGAGTCTTTGACTTCCATAAAGCGGGCAGGGGCCGATCTCATCCTGACGTATTTTGCAAAAGATGCGGCGCGGCTGTTGGCGAACAGGTAGCAACTCAGTGCGACTCTCATACCATTCTTCAGAATAATCCCTGTTATGGAAAAGAAAACTGAAAAAGGAAATCAGCTTCGGCTGGTTGCATGGGAGATCACACGCAGTTGTAACCTCAATTGTGTGCATTGCAGGGCTGCTGCCGAAAAGGGACCCTATCCCGGGGAACTCTCTACAGGTAGGTGCCTGGAGCTTCTGGAGGAAATCCGTCAGGCCGGAAGCCCCATTGTCATTCTTACGGGAGGGGAACCGCTCCTGAGAAAAGATGTCTTCGCGCTCGCCCGGCGAGGAACGGAACTTGGCCTTCGGATGGTTATGGCGACGAACGGTACGCTCCTCAATACCGCTGTCACCCGGAAGATGAAACAATCGGGCGTTCAGCGGGTGAGTATCTCCCTTGACGGCCCGAGCGCCGAAAAACACGATGCTTTCAGACAGGTTCAGGGAGCATTCGAAGCTGCCATGGACGGCATCCATCTCTTGAAAGAGGAGGGGATCGAGTTCCAGATAAATACCACCATTACCAGGCATAACGCACATCTTGCCGAAGAAATACTGCAGCTGGCAGTGGACTTGGGAGCAGTGGCCCATCATCTCTTCCTCCTTGTTCCGACAGGCAGGGCAAAAGAAATGGTGAACCAGGAAATTGAAGCTGCTGAATATGAAAGGCTGCTGCACTGGTTTTACCGGATGAGAGATAATGTATCCCTTCATCTTAAGGCGACATGCGCTCCACATTATTATAGAATATTACGACAGGAAGCACACGCAAAAGGGGAAAAAGTGACGTTTGACACCTATGGCCTGGACGCCGTAACGCGCGGCTGCCTGGGGGGAACGGCCTTCTGCTTCATCGCCCACGACGGGATCGTTCAGCCCTGCGGGTATCTCGAATTGAACTGCGGGGATGTGCGGGAGGATGCGTTTAGCCAAGTGTGGAAAAATTCGGATATTTTCAAGAAGCTGAGAAATTTTTCCTTGTACCGGGGAAAGTGTGGCCGATGCGAGTATATAAGCGTGTGTGGAGGATGCCGGGCACGTGCCTTTGAGTCCACCGGAGATTTTCTTGCTGAGGAACCATTGTGTGTGTATCAACCTCCCAAACAAGCAAAAAATGGATTCACAGGATAAAAATATTCTCAATGAAATTCAGTCAGACTTTCCCATAGTCCCTTATCCCTATCAGGAAATCGGGAAGCGGCTTGGGCTATCGGAAGACGAGGTCTTTGCAAGAGTAAAGCGAATGAAATCTCAAGGAATTATCAGGAGAATAGGAGGAAATTTTCATTCGAACCGTCTCAATTTCACCAGCACTCTTTGCGCTGCTAAAGTTCCCGAAGATAAATTGCGTGTCTTTGTGAAAGCGGTCAATGCGTATCCGGGTGTCACGCACAACTATCTGAGGAACCATGTCTACAATGTCTGGTTTACCTTTATTGCTGAAGATATGGGGTATATTCAGTCTGCCCTGGCGAGCATAGCTGAAGAAACCGAGGTCAAAGAGATTTTGAATCTTCCGGCTGTCAGGGTATTCAAGATCAAAGTGGATTTTGAGGTCTAGAGCAAGTCTTCTGCGTCGTGGTATTGTTGCAGATAGAGATTCCGTTCTTCTTCGCTCATTCTCCCTTCCTCCACCAGGAGATCCGCAATTCCGTCCTCGCGAAGGTCATCGATGGCCAGTATTTTCTTATTCGGTTTTGACTGGACGCTGAAGAACGTGTAATTCAGCGATAGATGTGATTTCTTAAGTAACCTCGGATGCTTCCCAAAGAATATGATATGATAGCTCAGCAGAAAATAGGCTGCGCCCAATGCAATTGTCCAGACGAATATTTTTTTTCTGAACGTCATGGTTTTCTTCCAAAAATCAGTGGTGGTTGTTTCCCCGGGAGCTTCTTTTGTTGAACATAATCGGCATAGGTCTGTCTAAACTGAAACCTTTTTTGTCCCGTGGGCATTTCTCTTCATGTTTCAGGTCGGCGAAAGCTTGTGGACTAGAAGGTTGTTTTGCCTCTGGCGATTGGATATCTTCTGCCATAGCCGAACGCCTTTGAGGTGATTTTGAGGCCGGGCGGAGCCTGGCGTCGCTTGTATTCGTTCCTGACAAGACGACGAAGGACGTCGGACACAATGGCGGGATCATGGCCCGCGGCCACGATTTCTTCAGGTCCAAGATTCTTTTCCACTGCGGCTTCCAATATTCCGTCCAATATTTCATAAGGCGGCAGGGAGTCCTGATCCGTCTGGTTCGGCCTCAATTCTGCTGAGGGTGGCCGCGTGATGATGCGGGTGGGGATGATCTCCACGTCCCTGTTTATATATCTTGCCACCTTATAGCAGAGGGTCTTTGGGAGGTCCGATATGACGGCCAAGCCGCCGCTCATATCTCCATACAGAGTGCAGTACCCCATGGCCATTTCTGATTTGTTTCCTGTGGTCAGAAGGAGGGCATTCAACTTGTTGGAAAGAGCCATCAGGAGATTTCCCCTGATCCGGGCCTGTATGTTTTCCTCTGTTTCATCCTCAGGGAGTCCGGCGAAAATGGTTTTCAGTGCTTCCTTATACGAGTCGAACAATGTACCGATGGATATTTCTTCAAACCGGATTCCCAGGTTGCCTGCCAGCAGTCGTGCGTCTTGTCTGCTCATCCGGGAGGTATACGGCGAGGGCATGCTGACCCCTATAATGTTTTCAGCCCCGAGCGCTTCCCTGGCGATGTAGGCTACCAGGGAGGAATCTATGCCGCCGCTCAACCCTACCAGCGCTTTTTTGAAACCGCATTTTGCGGTGTAATCCCGGGTACCCATGATCAATCCTTGCAGTATGGCGGATTCATTCGGTAGCCAGGGATCCTGAATTTCAGGACGGCTGCGCTCCGTATCCCAGATCAAGATGTCGGGCTCAAATGATGCACCAAGGGCAATAAGTCTTCCCCGTGCATCAACCACCATGCTGGCTCCGTCAAAGAGCAGATCATCATTGCCGCCCACCTGGTTGCAATAGACAGCGGATATCCCGTTTGTTTTACACACTTTTTTGAGTATCTTCAGTCTCAATTGTTCTTTTTCCAGGTAATAGGGAGATGCGGAAATATTGATAAGAATATGAATTCCTTCTGAAGCCAGATCCGCTACCGGATCCACCAGATACCTGGGAATTCCATCGACATCAGCCATATTCCAGATGTCTTCGCATATGGTGACTCCCCATCTCAGCTTCCCCAGTTCAAAAACAAGACTTTGTTGCGCGGGTTCAAAATAGCGCGTTTCGTCGAACACATCATAGCTGGGGAGCAGTCGTTTTCCACCGGTCCCGGCGATTTTCCCATCCTTGAGCAGGGCAGCGCTGTTAATAAGAGATTTGCCGGTTGTTTCCTGGTTGCGGTCAACGTACCCGCAAATAACAGCGATCTCCTCTATTTGCAAAGCGAGTCGCTGAAGCTGCAGGAGGTTTTCCCGGATGAAGAACGGTTTTTCCAGGATGTCTTTGGGAGGATAACCGATGAGGGACATTTCCGGGAAGACGGCCAATGCACATTTTTTCCTCTTTGCCCGTTCGGTCGCCTCCAGGATCAGAGAGATGTTATGTTCAAAATCGCCAATGATGGGATTTATCTGGCAAATTGCGATTTTCATATGGGCTCCGAAGGAGAAAAGAATAATACAAAATGATTAACGCAATATACAGCAGAGATCAAGGAGATTTCATGGTCCTCGAAACCACCCGTTATGCAGGGAATCAAAGGGGAGCAAGTTTGCAGAAAAACAATTACGTCGGGGAGCGGAGATCTGATTCCGAATAATCCCTGCGGGCTTTCCAGAACAACAACAGCGGGCTACCCCGCTGCTTGCCTCGCGGTGGTCCATTTTTCCGCTTTGGGAACATTTTTCCTACTTGTCTCCAGAGAGAGGATGTGTATGGGATGCGAAAACAGCCAGGGTTGCGTGAGCAAACCACCGGAGACCATTACCATCGCCAGGAAAATGGTATCCGGGCTTTTCTCTCGCAAACGCCGTATCCGGATGAGCGGAAATACCCTTATTGGCAACGTTTTTGCATCAAAGAGAGCGTGAAGGAAGCGGGCCGGTATTCTCTTCCTCACACTGGAAACAGGGCGGGTCAGAGGTGCTGTTCTGCGAAAGGCGAAAAGGAGAAAAAAGATGAAGATTTCTGATACCAGGGGTTCATTATTGACAGAGATAAACGGCCAGAAAGGCAGGAACTCAAAGGCGAACGGCACGTTCCAGAAAGTAATGAGCGAAACCTTGCAACGCGAGACAGGGAAGAGTGCTCAGCCCCTTTCTGTGAATTCTCTTGAGTTTTCTTCGGACATACGCCCTGCCCAAATGATTCGGGGCGTGGAGGCGCCGGATGGCATCTTCCCCGGAACGCAGGTCATGAGAGAGTTGCAGAGTACCCTAGATCTTGCTGGTTTCTATACAACGAAACTCGGTGATCCGGCCATCAAGACACCCTCTCTCGAACCTCTCGTCTCGCATCTTGAGGAGAAACTTGAAGGACTCCGTTCTCTCAAGGAAGAGGCGGGGTTGGATGAAGAGCTGAAAGGGATTGTTTCTGAACTGGATCTCGCACTCGGCACTGAAGTGGCGAGATTCAGGCGTGGAGACTATTACTGAAGTTTTCCTGAGTCACTTCCTTCTCGCGGGGAAACATGAGTTTGATGGATGTGCCATGTTCTTTCATTTCTGTTTCAACCTCGATTCCTCCACCTTTCAGGAGCAGAACGGAAATGAAGAGATTCATCTCTCCCGATACCTCGGAAATAGACGGGGAACATTGGGGGTCCATTTTCATGGTGTCACAGAAGCTTTCCGAAAGCGCGGTATCATCCACCCGCACTGCGATGATAGGTTGCCCATCTTCGGTACCGGTGCCGAGCGAAAGCCTTTGGCTTTCCAGTTTCTCAAGTTCTTCCGCAAGTGTTTCGAGAAAGAGACCCATGGCAAGACCAAAATAGGGGGGGGAGGGCGTTATTGCCTGGAGTGATGGCGATAATTCCAATGTGGTTTCGACGTTATGCTTAAAGTAAAGATTCGCTTTCAGGAATTGCATTTCCTGATGAAGGAAATGGTTGATATCCAGCCTTTCAGGTGGAGCATCAAGCAGGTCAGCCCGCATGCCTGAAATTCTGATTTGATTGTTCAAGTTCTCAAATTCAATGTTCATTTGGGTGAGGCGTGATGAAAGCTTTTCGAAAACATCATCGCTGAGCTCGCCTTTCTTCAGTATGAAATGCTGCATGACGTCTATTTGCATCCCAAGGCTGTGCAGGGGGCTATTAAGATTATGAATAAGCCCTCCAAGGAGTTTCCCCAGAGAGGCGTGATGACAGAGCTGTGCGAGATCGTTCAAGGAAATCCTGAGTACTTCCATCTAGTCTCCCTTTTGCTCTTTTTCCATCCGGATTAATTTTCTCTGTTTCCTGAAAATTTTTTCAATAATGGCATCCCTTGCCTTTTCGTTAATTTCATAAAAATGGACGGCAATAGAAAAAGAACCTGCCCCATCCTTTTGCCGAGGCGCCAATTCATCCACCCGCATAACTTTCGCGATCAAGGTTACCTTGAATTCAAATGTTCCCGGCATGATTAGATCCATTTTCAGAGGCGTGCCTTCAGAATAGGACTTCTCACTCAGAAATTTGAGTCCAGATCCGCTCAGTTCCACAACGTCATTCAATGATCTGCCCGGCAGGTCAGGCGGAGAGGTCATTTGTTCGATAATGAAATTGAGTTTTTTGTCCATCATCTTCAGGCACCGGTAGAGGCTCTCTTCTTTTGAGCCCGTTGGTACCTGGTCAATGATTTCATCAATAGGACTTGAGAACGTGTTTTCCTCAAGAACATCGGTGAGCTGCCCCTGATCAAGCAAGGCCAACTCTTCCCTGCTCAAGGCCCGCACCCGGGCAGATATGAGCACATCCGTTCGCAGGTATTCACGCCGGTTTTCAGGACCCACTTCTTCCCCCAATGTTTTGCCCTCCAATAGTGTGCAGCCGTACATCAAGAATGTTCTAATGGAAAAACGGGCAGTCGATCATTCGGAATCTTCTGCTGAAAAAAGCACAGATAATAATCAATTGCAATAAAAAATAGTACGCATCAATAAAACAGAGATTCCTCGATGAAGCCGTCAGCGGAGCCAATAACGCCCCCCCCTGTTGCGCGACTCCGGTGTCAGACTCAAATTGAAATTGGCTCGGCGGTCAGCGCAGAATTTCAGGAAACAGGGATGAATCCCGTTTATTCCCGCTGGTATAGCTGAAGAACGCGCAATGCCGCGTCAACTACCTCCGGATCAAACTGAACTTCCCTGCTCTTTGCCAGTTCATCAAGACAGTGTTCAAAAGGAAGGGCTTTCCTGTACGCCCTGTCGGAGTTCATTGCATCAAACGCATCGGCAACCGACAAGATCCGCGCAAGCAAGGGGATTTCTTTTTCTTTTAGCCCATCCGGATAACCCTTTCCATCCCATCTCTCATGGTGGTTTCTGATGACGGCCAGTTCCTGGGCGTCCAGGCCCAGGGGGGATACAATATTAACACCGATGAGAGGATGAGCCTGGATCTTCTTGAATTCGTCCTGCGTAAGAGGTCCTGGTTTTTTCAGAACATGATCATCTATGCCTATTTTTCCTATGTCGTGAAGGGGACCGCTCGATTCGAGTCTTCTGCAGTCCTCAAAGGGCCGTCCCATCGCCTGGGCGATCCGTACCGCAATTTGCGTCACGCGCTGAGAATGCTGCTGAGTATAGGGATCACGTGCCTCTATTGCGCTGACCAGAGCCCCGAGCGTGGCGAGGAGATTTTCCTTCAAGCTGTCGTACAGAGCCAGATTTTCAATATTCTGAGCGGTCCGCTCCGCCAGAAAATTCATCAGGAAGTGGTCTTCCAGCGAAAAGGATACGCCTTTTCTCTTGCCTCCGATAAGCATAACGCCAAAGAGCTCCTCCCGGATACAAAAAGGGATCGCCAGGAGATCCGGTGAGCAATAGGAGTGATTGACTGAAATGCTCTTGGTATTCATCGCCGAAAAATGTGTTTTCATAAAATCGGAGGATACGCGGTTGTCTCCCTGAGCATCAGATTGAACGGGGACCTGATGGCCGGGTGGGACAGATTCCAACCCTTGCTGGGAAAGAGCGATAAGATTTCTTTTCTCATGATCATAGAGAAAAAAGCATGCCTTGGAGGCGTCGCAGACTTCCAGGGCTTTCTTGACGAGGTATCCATACAGGTCGTCAGATCTGGTGATTTTTGAGAGCGAATCAATGATGTTATACAGGAGTGTTTTTTCCCGGATTTTTGCATGGAGCTCCTGATTGAGTTTTTCCACCTGGCGTTTCTGCTCCAGTTGTCTTTTCAGTACCCAGTTTTTCCTGGCCAGGCTATGGAGACGGTGGACTCTTTCCATGGAGATCTTAAGGTCCTGCAAGCGAAAGGGCTTTATAAGAAAATCAGAAGCGCCATTT
>Ga0315542_1001667_pt1 | contig 13799 bp, 10 predicted proteins | sample SalMarSW160120MG_FD_202541 | JGI IMG/M metagenome (GOLD analysis project Ga0315542, IMG submission 202541) | Salt marsh sediment microbial communities from the Plum Island Ecosystem LTER, Massachusetts, United States - Salt Marsh Sediment SW1601-20 ...
TCGTTGTTCACGGGCACCCTGATCAAGGTCGGCTCGGTGACCACGGACGCCAGCGGCGCCTTCACGCTCCCCTTCCCCATCCCCGACCAGCACGGCGGCGGCCACCAGCTGCTCGCCCAGGTCGGGAAGAAGGTCGTCGCTTCGACCGACTTCACCATCGACTCGGAGGGGCTGCCGCTCGAGCCCGCCAAGGGTCCGGTGGGCACGCACATCATGCTTCACCTCAAGGGCATCGGCTGGACGCAGACCACCAACATCTTCGCCGTGGTCATCGACAACACCTACCTCGGCTACGGCTGCGGCTTCAGCACGGACGGCGACGTCAAGATCCCGCTCACCGCGAGCTGGGCTCCCGGTTGGCACTTCATCGACATCTACCCGTCGTTCTACCGGAACAAGGACTACGAGGGTGCGGACGAGCAACCGTTCCTCTACCGCCAGGCCATCCTGACCTGGAAGGATCACCCGCACAAGATCCACTTCCGCTATGCGTTCTACGTGACCGGCGACGCCGGCACGCAGGCCGGCAACTAGCGCGCGACGCGCGAAACGCGGCGAGCGGGGCGCGCCGGATCTGGCCGGCGCGCCCCGCGCCGTGCTGGCACGCTCCATGGCGGGCTGGCCGCCTCCCGGCCCAGGTTCCTAGGTGGTGCTGTAGGCGCTCGCGCCCGGCAGGTCGCGTTTGACCTGCACGGTCACGGCGGCGCGGTAACGGCTGCAGCGCTCCGACCAGGCCACGTTGGCCGCCATCCGGGTTTCCAGCGCCGCCGCGATCCGCTCGAGCACCTCACGCTCGGGCGGGGGCTGGTCCGCCACCGAGGCGCGCAGCTGCTGGAAGCGGGCCACCTGCTCGTCGTGCATGGCCGCCGCGCGCGTCAGCGCGGCGTCGAGGCCGAGGTGGCGCGCGGCCTGGAGCGCGACGACCAGGTTGTGCACGTCCTCCTCCCGGACCTCCTTGTTGAGCGAGTAGATGTCGTTCGCCCAGCACACCGCGTGGTCCGCGGCCGCATACAGTCCCTTGGCCAGCGGGTGATCGGAGACCGGAAGGCCCTCCACCGCCTGGAGCAGCGCGGTGTGGATCTGCAACCCGCTGGTCAGCAGCCGCATACGCTGGTACGTCTCCAGGTCGGGGGTGCTGCCGCTGGCGCGGTTGGCCGCCTCCCAGCGGGTGGCGGCGAAGTAACGGTCGGTGGCGTCGGCGAAGCGGCGTAGGGCGGTCTCGTCGGCACGGGACGCCAGGCGGCGCCAGAGATCGGCCAGCAGCGCGGCCAGGGCGCCGTCCCGGGCCTCGGGCATGCCGCCGGAAAGCACCTCGAGCAGCCGCTGGTGCAGGTCGATCAGGTAGCGCGGATGCCTGCCGGCGGCGCTGGCATCGCAGTGATCGTCGTGCAGGAACATCCAGAAGCTCCAGTCGGACACCAGCTGCAGGAGGTCCGGATCGCACGTGCGTTGCATGTGGGCGGCCAGCCAGCCCGGCTGCACCGCGTCCACCCAGCGGTAGAGCGTGTCCGGCGCGGCGACGTCGAACGACCGCAGCCACGCCAGGGTGCCCCGTTGCAGGCCCTCCGAGGGTCGGTCGGCCACGTGGAAGGGGCGCGCGAGCACGGGCAGCGTGACGTGCTGCACCATCTCCCGCGCCAAGGCCTCGACGCGGTCCTTGCCCGCTTGCTTCGCGAGGTAGAGAGCGTCGTCGGCGCGCTTGAGGAGGCTGTCGACGGTGTCGCCCGGATGGTACGTGGTGACGCCGAAGCTGGCGGTGACGGTTCCCATGGGTCCGAACGGCGTGTGCCGGAGGGCCTCGCGCAACCGCTCGGCAACCCGCAGGGCGCCGGGCAGGTCGATGCCGGGAGCGATCACCAGGAACTCCTCCCCGCCCCAGCGGCCGAAGCTGTCCGGACGGCGGAGCACGCCCTCGCCGCGGCGCGCCACCCCGCGCAGCACCTCGTCGCCGGAGTCGTGGCCCGAGCGGTCGTTGACGCGTTTGAAGTCGTCGAGGTCGAACAGCAGGACCGCGACGTCCTGGGCGTGGCGCTCCGCCAGGTCGAGCGCCATCGTCAGCGTCGCCTCCAGCGAGCGCCGGTTGGGGAGGCCCGTCAGGGCGTCCTGGTTCGCCAGGCGGCGCATGCCCACCAGCTGGGCCTGGAGCGACGCCACGTCATGGCGCAGCCGGGAGAGGCCGTACACCATGGCGATCAGCAGAGCGGTCGCCAGGAAGAACTCGAACAGGTTGCGGGGAGGGACGGCGGCCACGTGCCCGCGGCCGGCGGCGATCGCCCCGGAAGCTACCAGCACGCCGAGCGAGGTGAAGAGGGCGGGCCTGGGCTCGAAGAGCAGGAACGCCAGGACGTACAGCAGCGGCGTCCACACGAAGATCTGGTCGAGGTTGCCGGAAGGGACCAGGCTCGTGCCGAGCTTGCCGAGGTAGAGCAGGGCGAACAGCCCGAACACGGCCTGCTCGATGTGCCGAGGGGGTATCCAGCGGCCGTAGACCGGCAGCGCCATCCCCAGCAGCACCACCGTGACGAAGGGAAGGACCATCCGGTCGAACGATCCCGGTGCGCCGAGCAGGCCGGTGATCAGCGTCGCGCCGGCCAGGAAGGGGAGCAGGAACAGGTAGAGCGCCCGCTTCAGGCGCGCCACGGCGGAGCCGGTCGCGATCGGGTCCGGACCGGTGTCGCTCGGAGCCGCGGCATCCCGAGCGGACCCGAGTACTGTCGCCCCCTCCTGTGCGTCCTCCGACACCATGACGGCACTGTACAGCGAGCCCGCGAGGCCGTGCCAGCGAAATTCCTCCACCGGGGCTCGGCGGTCCCGGCCGCCGGGTCGGCCCGTGCCGGCGGCTCCCGAGCGCTGAGGGCAGCCTTGGGACAAAGGACTCTTGGCCCGGCCGGCGCCCTCGTCTAGATTGCGGGCCGATACGGCGCGCCCAGCGCCCGGACCCAGCCCCGGCAGCATCGGCCGTGCCGTCCTCCCCTGCAGCACCGTCGCCGGCAGCGTCGTCCCCCCGCCCACGTCTCGCGTTGCCCTCCCTCCCCGATGCCGAACGCCCGGCAGGTCCACCGGCGCCCAGGCCGCCGCTCGTGATCGGTCCGTTCGTGACCGGTCGCGTTGGGCCGGGACCGGTCCAGGACGGGGAGGTGGCCATGAGGGCCCTGGTTCTGTTCGATTCGCAGTACGGCAACACGGAGCGCGTCGCCCGGGCGATCGCGCGCGGGCTGGAGCCGCACGGCATCGTGCGGGTAGCGTCCGTGGCGCGGCAGGGGACCGGGACGCTGGACGCCGACCTGCTCGTGGTCGGCTCGCCGACGCAGGTGCACGGCATGGGCCGGCACGAGCTCCACCACCTGCTCGAGCACCTACCCACCGCCGCCCTGGACGGCATGGTGGCGGCCGCCTTCGACACCCGCGTCCGCGGCCCGGTGGGGATGACCGGCAGCGCGGCGACGGGGCTCGCGCGGCGCCTGCGCGACAAGGGCGCGCGGGTGATCGCGCCGGTGGAGAGCTTCATCGTCCTGGGCCGCGAGGGACCGCTCGTCGACGGCGAGGAGGAGCGCGCCGTGGCGTGGGCCGAGGGCATCGCGCGCGCGTCTCTGCCGTTCGGGGCCGCCGCGCCGACGCCGAGGCCCGGAAGCGCGCCCTGAGCTCGGGCGTGAGGCGGCTGGCCCGCCTCGCCCGAAGAGGGGAGCGCGCAGCGTGGGGGGTCGCTGCGCGCTCCAAGCCCTAATGGGGGTGTTGGTGATGGTGCGGGGGTCACCCCGCGGCCATCGATTGGGGGACCTCCCAGGAGGGAGGCAGCCTGAAGGGTACCCCGGTCCGCCGCCCGCCTTCGTGCGGTCCTTTACGTGGGGCCCGTGCCTTGGAATCGCGTTGATCGTTGTCGACCGTTCCGCTCAAGAAGCCATCCGGGGATGGCAAAAGTTGCAAAGACTTCGTAAACTAACTCCATGGCCTCGCTCGACTCCGTGCTGCGCCAGCAGGCGATCACGGATCTCCTCGCGCGCTTCGGTGTGGTTCGCGTGAGCGCGCTGGCGAAGGAGCTCGGCGTTTCGTCGGTGACGATCCGTTCAGACCTCGACCAGCTGCAGCAGAAGGGCGCGCTGCGCCGTACGCGCGGCGGCGCGATCCCCTTCGATATGGCCACTCCGGAGCTGCCGCTCGAGGAGACCAGCCGGGTGCGCTTCGCCGAGAAGCGCAAGATCGGACGCCGCGCCGCCGCCCTCGTGCAGGACGGGGAGACGATCATCATCGATGTCGGCAGCACCACGACCGAGCTGGCCAAGGCCCTGCCGCCGAGCCTGCGCGAGGTGGTGGTCGTCACCAACGGTCTGAACATCGCGCTGCTGCTCGAGTCGCACCCCGGCGTGTCGGTCGTCGTGACGGGCGGGATGCTGCGCCCGCTGCAGCACTCCCTGGTCAATCCCTACGCGACCACGCTGTTCGACGAGCTGAACGCCGACCGAGCCTTCCTGGGCTGCAACGGGGTGGACACGCTGAAGGGGCTTACCAACACCAACATGCAGGAGGCGGAGGTCAAGGCGCAGATGATGCGGGCCTCGCGGCAGGCGGTGGTGCTGGCCGACCACAGCAAGCTCCTGCAAGTGGCCACGGCGCGGATCGCCGGCCTGGAAGCGATCCACCTGCTCGTGACCGACGACAGGGCGGATCCCGCGGCGCTGTCCGCGCTGGCCGACGCGGGGCTCCGGGTGGTGGTCGCCGATGGCGACCGCTGACGGGAGCGGCATGGATGCCAGGCGCGGTGAGGCTGCAGGAGCGAACCTTTCATAAGTCTTTACAAGAAAGCGCAAGACCAAGTAGCCTGGGGCGAGAAAAGAGAAAGGAGCATCATGCGCAGACTGTGGCTCGTGGCGGCGGCTGCTGTGCTCTCGTTGGCGTTTGCACAGGGCCCCGCCCTTCCTACCTACAGCGGTCCGCCGGTGACCCTCACGATGTGGTCGTGGGTGCCCGGCATCAACAAGGCGGTCGCCGCCTTCTAGCAGGCCTATCCGAACATCAAGGTCGAGACCACCAACGTGGGCGCCGGCCCCAACGAGTACACCAAGCTCCTGACCGCGCTCAAGGCCGGGACCGGCGCGCCCGACGTCGTCCAGATCGAGTACGACTTCCTGCCGAACTTCATCGACTTCGGCGGTCTGGTCGACCTGTCCAAGTACGGCGCCGGCGCGTACAAGTCGGACTTCGTACCGTGGACGTGGGCTCAGGTCTCGCCGGACGGCAAGGCCATCTACGCCATCCCTCAGGACACCGGGCCCTTCGCCATGGTCTACCGCGCCGACCTGTACAAGAAGTACGGGCTGAGCGTGCCCAAGACCTGGGCCGAGTTCCAGGCCAACGCCGAGAAGCTGGCGCAGGAGACCAACGGTAGCGTTCAGTACACCGACTTCTACTCCACCTACGCGCCGTGGTTCATGGGCCTGGTCTGGGCCGACGGCGGCCGGCTGTGGACGCACTCCGGCAACCAGTGGACGCAGAGCCTCAACAGCGCCTCGGCCAAGAAGGTCATCGACTACTGGGGCAACCTCGTCGACAAGAAGTACGCCGCGACCCTGCCCGACTTCACCAGCGACCTGAACAGCGCCCTGGCGAAGGGGCAGATCACCACCCTGATCGAGGCGGCCTGGGGCCCCGGCAGCCTGGCCAGCCGGCTGGGCACCGAGTCCGCCGGGGAGTGGCGCGCCGCACCGCTTCCGCAGTGGGACGCCAGCGCGCCCTTCCGCAGCGGCAACTGGGGCGGGTCGTCCAGCGCGGTGACGGTGCAGAGCAAGCACCCGCAGGCGGCGACGATCTTCGCGCTGTGGCTCAACTCCAGCACCACGTCCGTGGCGCTGAACTGGGTGAACGGCGGGCTCTTCCCGGCCTCCGAGACCGGGCTGCAGCTGTCCGGCCTGCACGATCCCAGCAAGAACCCGAGCAAGTTCTTCGGCGGGCAGGACGTGGCCAAGGTCTACGCCGACGCTTCGGCCGCCGTGCCCACCGACTTCCAGTGGGCGCCGTGGTTCCTGTACGCCAACAACAGCTTCAACAAGTACGCGGCCGACGCCGTCTCCGGCAAGACCGGCTGGAGCGCGGCGCTGGACGCCTGGCAGCAGGATGTGCTGAACTACGCCAAGACGCAGGGGTACCAGGTCAGCGCTCCGTAGCGCGCGGCCCGAGACCAACCGAAGAGGCTGAGCGATGCGCAGACGATGGACGGTTCCCTATCTGTTCCTGGCGCCGTTCATGATCTTGTTCCTGCTGTTCTATTTCGCGTCGATCGTCTACGCGGTCTACCTGAGCCTCTTCATCCAGCGGGGCATCCGCCCGAAGGTCTTCTCCGGGCTCGCCAACTACGTGCGGGTGCTGCACGACAGTCAGTTCCTCGGCTCGCTCGCCACGATCGCCAGGTTCGGGGCCATCCAGATCCCGATCATGCTGGTTCTGGCGCTGTTGTTGGCCCTCTACCTGGACGGGCTGCGCAACCAGCGCCTCCGCACCTACCTCAGCCTCGGCTTCTTCCTCCCGTACGCCATGCCGACGGTGATCGCCGGGTTGCTGTGGGGCTACCTGTACTCGAAGGGCCTGTCGCCCTTCAACCAGCTGCTCGCCCCCTTCGGGGCCAGCATCGACTTCCTGGGGCGCCGGGGCCTGCTGTGGTCGCTCGGCAACATCATCACCTGGACCTGGACCGGCTACAACATGGTCATCCTCTACTCGGCGCTGCGCGGCGTGCCCGGCGAGCTGTACGAGGCGGCGCGCATCGACGGCGCCAGCAACCTGCAGGTGGTGCGCTTCATCAAGCTGCCCATGGTGGCGCCGGCGCTGGCGCTGGCCACCCTGTTCTCCATCATCGGCACCCTGCAGATCTTCGCCGAGCCCTTCGTGCTGGCCTCGCTCACGTTCGTGCCCACCAACCTGATGCCGAACCTGTACATCTACTACACCGCCTTCAACTACGGCAACTTCAACTACGCCGCGGCGCTGGCGGTGGTGCTGGCGCTCATCACCTTCGTGCTGTCGCTGGGCATGCTGGCGCTCCTCAACTTCCAGCGGAGGCGGCTGTGAACCGGCTCAATGCCTCGGCCATCACCTGGCGCGTGCTCGTGTTCGTGCTGTCGCTGTACTTCCTGGTGCCGCTGATCTGGCTGATCATGTCGTCCACCAAGAGCACCGGCCAGCTCTTCACCACCTTCGGGCTGTGGTTCGCGTTCCCCATGCACCTGGGGGCCAACATCCGCGGCATGGCGAGCTTCCAGTCGGGGGTGGTGGGCCGCTGGATGCTCAACACCGTGATCTACTCCGGCGGCGTGGCCCTACTCTCGACGCTGTTCTCCTCCATGGCGGGGTACGCCTTCTCGCGCTTCGAGTTCCCGCTGAAGACGGTGTTCAACCTCATGGTGCTGGCCGCCGTGCTGCTCCCGATCACGGCGCTGGTGCTGCCCATCTTCCTGATCCTCCACGACATCGGCCTCATCAACACCTACTGGGCGGTCATCCTGCCGCTCCTGGTCAACCCGCTGGGCGTCTACCTGATGCTGATCTTCTGGGACCAGGGGTTCCCGCGCGAGCTGCAGGACGCCGCCTACCTCGACGGGGCCGGCGAGTGGCGGGTGTTCTGGCAGGTGGGGCTGCCGCTGGTGCGCAACGGCCTGCTGACCGTGGCGCTGTTCAGCTTCGTGAGCACCTGGAACAACTTCTTCCTGCCCCTGGTGGTGCTCTCCAAGGGCGATCTCTACCCCATCACGCTGGGGCTCGCCATCTGGAACTCCACCACCCAGACGGGGGCGCACGTGGACTATCCGGCCATCCTGGTGGGCGCGCTGATCTCGGTGCTGCCCCTGATCATCGCGTTCTTCACCCTGCAACGCTACTGGCAGGCCGGCCTCACCGCCGGCAGCGTGAAATGAGGCGTCATGCTGGGCGTGTGCTACTACCCTGAACACTGGCCCGAGGAGCGCTGGGCGCAGGATGCACGCGCGATGCGCGAGCTCGGCCTGGGCACCGTGCGCGTGGGCGAGTTCGCCTGGAGCCGGCTCGAGCCCGAGCCCGGCAGGCTCGAGCTCGACTGGCTGGAGCGCGCCCTGGAGACGCTGGCGGCCGAGGGCCTCGAGGTGGTCCTCGGCACCCCCACCGCCACGCCCCCCAAGTGGCTCGTCGACCGCTACCCCGAGATCCTGGCGCGCGACGCCGACGGCCGCGTGCGCGCCTTCGGCTCCCGCCGCCACTACAGCTTCAGCAGCCGCCGCTACCTCGAGGAGAGCCGGCGCATCGTCGGCGTGCTCGCAGGGCGCTTCGGCCGGCATCCGGCCGTGATCGGCTGGCAGACCGACAACGAGTACGGTTGCCACGACACGGTCCGGAGCTACGGCCCGGAGGACGCGGCCGCCTTCCGGGCCTGGCTAAAGCGGCGCTACGGCACCATCGAAGCGCTCAACCAGGCCTGGGGCACCGTGTTCTGGAGCATGGAGCTGCGCAGCTTCGACGAGGTCGATCCGCCCAACCTGACCGTGACCGAGGCCAACCCGGCGCACCGCCTCGACTTCCACCGCTTCGCCTCGGACCAGGTGGCAGCCTTCAACCGCGCCCAGGTGGAGATCCTGCGCGAACGCTCGCCGGGACGCTTCATCGTCCACAACTTCATGGGCTTCTTCGACCAGCTCGACCCCTACGACGTGGCGGCCGACCTCGATCTGGCCAGCTGGGACAGCTACCCGCTGGGCTTCACCGACCTCATGCCTCTCGACGAGGCGACCCTGGCGCGCTTTGCGCGCTCGGGCCATCCCGACGTCGCGGCCTTCCACCACGACCTCTACCGCGGGGTGGGGCGCGGCCGCTTCTGGGTGATGGAGCAGCAGCCGGGGCCGGTGAACTGGGCGCCCCACAACCCCTCGCCGGCGCCCGGGATGGTCCGCCTGTGGACGTGGGAGGCGCTGGCGCACGGCGCCGAGGTGGTCTCGTACTTCCGCTGGCGGCAGGCGCCCTTCGCGCAGGAGCAGATGCACACCGGCCTGCTCCGGCCCGACGGGACGCCCGACGACGGCGCGGCCGAGGTGCGCACCACTGCCGGCGAGCTCGCCGGTGTCACGCTCCCGGCCACGGCGAAGGCGGGCGTTGCGCTGGTGCACGACGCGGCGGCCGCGTGGGTGGGGGAGATCCAGCCGCAGGGCGCGGAGTGGAGTGCTGGGGCACTCGAGTTCGCCTTCTACAGCGCGCTCCGTTCGCTGGGCCTCGATGTCGACGTGGTGCCGGCCGGCGCCGCCCTGGCGGGCTACGCCCTGGTCGTCGTGCCGACCCTGCCGATCGTGACGCCCGCGGCCCTCGAGGCGTTGCGGGCGTTCCGCGGACCGCTCGTGCTGGGACCCCGCTCGGGCAGCAAGACGGAGCGCTTCCAAATCCCGTCCGAGCTGCCGCCCGGCCCGCTGCAGACCCTGATGCCCGTGCGGGTGACGCGGGTCGAGAGCCTGCGCCCCGGGCTCGAGGCGGGGCTGGTATGGGAGGGCGAGCGCTTCACGGCGGGGACCTGGCGGGAGTGGATCGAGCCCGTGGAGGGCTCGGGCGCCGTGGCCAAGGGCCACTTCGACGACGGCCGCGGCGCCGTGTGGCGCTCGGGCGAGGCCCGCTACCTGGGATTCTGGCCGGGCGCACCCTTCCTCGGCCGCTTCCTGGCCCACCTGGCGGAGGTGGCGGGCTTGCAGGCGCGGCCGCTGCCGCCGGACGTGCGGCTGCGCCGCCGCGGCACCTGGACGTTCGCGCTCAACTACGGGCCGGAGCCGCAGCGGTTCGACGGTCCGCCCGGCGCGCGCGCCGTGCTGGGCGGGGCCGACCTTCCCCCTCGCGGGCTGGCGATCTGGGACGAAGGCGTGTGAGGCTCGGCCCCGCCGAGCTGCCCGATGGGGCCGAGCCCGTCGGGGGCGGATACCTGGTGCGTGCCGACGCTCTCGCCCTGGCCGGCGGCGGGGCCACGCGCTTCTACCGGCACGGCTGGCAGAGCTGGAGCGAGGCGCGCTGGCTCGAGCTGAGCGAGCCGGTGCAGCCCATCGAGCCGGCCTCGCGCCGGCCGCAGGCCGACGATCCCGCCTGCGCGCTGGCCGCGCGCCACGGCGGCAGCGCCGTGGGCGCCCTGGCCACCCCCGACGGGGTGCTGCTGCTCGGAGCGCTCGAGCCCGGGGCGCGCGTCGAGGCAGGCGACACCGGCCTGGACGGGCGCTACGAGGATGGGACGGAGGGCCCCTGGTTCTTGGCCCTCGGCCCCGAGCCGGACGTCTTCGCCGCCTACGCCGAGCAGCTGGCCGAGCGGCTGGGGCGCCGGCCCGACCGCCCCGCCCCGCGCCTGTGGTCGAGCTGGTACGGCTTCTACCGTGGCATCTCCGAGGAGGGCCTGCGCGAGGTGCTGGCGGGGCTCGAAGGGCTGGCGTTCGACGCCTTCCAGATCGACGACGGCTGGCAGCGCGCCATCGGCGACTGGGACCCGAACGACGCCTTCCCCTCCGGGATGGCGGCGATGGCAGAGGAGATCCGCGGCGCCGGCCTCACGCCCGGCCTGTGGCTGGCGCCCTTCATCGCCACGCCCGGCAGCCGCCTGGCCCGCGACCACCCCGACTGGCTGCTCCGCGACGACCGGGGGCGCCCGGTGCCGGCGGGAGACAACTGGGGCGGCCCCTTCTTCGCGCTCGACACCACCCACCCCGAGGTGGAGGCGTGGCTCACGGAGACGCTCCGGCGGGTGCGGGGCTGGGGCTTCGAGCTCCTCAAGCTCGACTTCCTCTACGCCGCGGCCCTGCCAGGCGCGCGGCGGCGGCCGGTGGGGCGCGAGCGGGCCTACCGGCAGGCGCTGGCGCTGGTGCGCGAGGCGTGCGGGGAGGCGGCCTACCTGCTGGCGTGCGGGGCGCCGATCCTGCCTTCGCTGGGGCTGGTGGACGGGCTGCGCGTGGGTCCCGACACCGCCCCGTACTGGGACAACGAGGACCGGCGGGCGCACCTCCACGACCCCACCGGCCCGGCCGCTCGCGGCGCGCTCCTGACGAGCCTGGCGCGGCTGTGGCTGCGCGGACTGGTGCACGCCGATCCCGACGTGGCGTTCTTCCGCAGCCGCTACGACCTGCTCACGCCGCAGCAGCGACGGGCGCTGCAGGACCTGGGGCTGGTGGCCGGCTTCAAGGGTTGCTCCGACCCGCCGGCCTGGCTGCTGCCCGACGAACGCGACGCGCTGGCGGCGTGGCTTCGGGACGAGCCTGCCGTGACGCGCCTCGGCGAGCGGGTCTTCCTGCTGGACGGCCGGCGCGTGGACTTCGAGGCGATCGTCGGCGCCTCCTGATGCGCGCGCCCGGCTCCGCGGTTCAACGCCGCGCTGCGACGCGACCACGCGACACCGCGGCGCGACGCCGCCGCGCCCGGCGCAACCACGCCGTTGCGATACCCCCCACCCTAGGAATGCGCGGGCGCGCGCCGCCCTCCGCCCCACCCACACGAAGGATCGGGAGCGCGCCCCCCGCGCGCTCCCGATCGGCTGGCCGAGCGTCCGGGTCGGCTAGGTCCGACCCCGCTCGGGAAAGCCCATGGACTCAGTCGTCGCCCGCTGGCGCCTTGGCCGGCGCGGCGCTGCCGGACTCGGGCAGGATGACGCGGCCGTAGAGCTCGTTGATGACTCCGGCGGCCGACGCGTAGAACGCCAGGATGGCGGTGACCAGGCCGACGTAACCGCCGATGGTCGTGAAGCCGCTGACGCCCCACGCTCCCAGCGCGAGCAACACGAAGGTGACCCACAGCGCCAGGAACACCAGCATCACCGCCGTGTTCACCTTGAAGCTCGCGATCCACATGTAGAAGGTGAAGATGCCCCACACGAAGAGGTACCAGCCGACGAAGGCTCCCGGAACGCCCGAGCTGAAGAAGAACACGAACAGCGCGAACGACCACCAGAACGCCCCATATGAGAAGAACGCCACGGTGCCGAAGGTGTTCCCGCGGGGGAACTCGAGCACCCCGGCGACGAGCTGGGCGGTGCCCCCGTAGGCCATGGCCAGGGCGAGGACGAGGCCCATGCTCTTCGCATCGAACCAACCGGCGTTCATCATGCTGAGCATCCACGTGGTGAATGCGAAGCCGGCGAGTCCCAGAGGTCCAGGGTTAGCGAGCTTTCCTGTCATCCGATCCGCCTCCTAACGGCGCCTTCGCTGGGCGCGGAGGACGCCCCGATCACCGAGATCATCAGTCGAGCCTTTCCGCACCGGTCAGTCCTGGACCTGGTTGCGGATCGCCTCGACGACCTCGGGATTGGCCAGAGTGGTGACGTCGCCTGCGTCGCCCTTGTCGCTGAGCGAGCGCAGCACGCGGCGCATGATCTTGCCGGAGCGCGTCTTGGGCATGTCCGGCACGATCCACACGTGGCGGGGCTTGGCGATGGGACCGAGCTCGGTGGCCACGGCGTCGATGATCTTCTTCTGCAACGCTTCGGATGCTTCGTAGCCGGGGTGCAGCGAGACGTAGAGCTCCGGCAGAACGCCCTTGATCTCGTCCTTGGCCGGCACCACCGCCGCCTCGGCGACCTCCTTGACGGTCAGCGCCGCGGACTCGATCTCCTTGGTGCCCAGCCGGTGGCCGGCCACGTTGATCACGTCGTCGATGCGGCCCAGGATGCGGTAGTAGCCGTCTTCGGCCTGGACGGCGGCGTCACCGGCCATGTACGGCCAGTCGCGCCAGTCGGTGCTGCTGCGGTCCTTGCAGTAGCGCGCGAAGTAGGTCTCGACGAAGCGGTCGGGCTGCCCCCAGATGGTCTGGGCGAGGCCGGGCCAGGGGTTCTGGATGCAGATGTTGCCGGCACGCCCGGAGCCCTGCGGCACCACGTTGCCGTCATCGTCGTAGATGATCGGGTGGATGCCGGGGACGGCGGGGCCCGCGCTGCCGGGCTTCATCTTGTGGAGCGCCGGGGTGGTGCTGCACAGGAAGCCACCGGTCTCGGTCTGCCACCAGGTGTCGACGATTGCCGCTTCCCTCTTGCCGACGGTGTCGTAGTACCAGCGCCACACCTCGGGCTCGATCGGCTCGCCGACGGTGGTCATGTGCTTGAAGTGGAAGTTGTACTTGGCGGGCTCGTCCGGCCCGACCTTGCGCAGCGAGCGCACCGCGGTCGGCGAGGTGTGGAAGATGTTGACGCCGAGCTCCTCGGCGATGCGCCAGGGGCGCCCGGGATCGGGATAGGTGGGTGCGCCCTCGAACATCACCGTCGACGCGCCCAGGGACAGCGGCCCGTAGACGATGTAGGAGTGCCCCGTGATCCAGCCGATATCGGCCATGCACCAGTAGACGTCCTCGGGGTGGATGTCCTGGATGAACTTCGAGGTCCCGGTGACGTAGGACATGTAGCCGCCGATGGAGTGCTGCATGCCCTTGGGACGGCCGGTGGTCCCGCTGGTGTACATCAGGAACAGCGGCGCCTCGGCCGGCATGGAGACGGGCTTGACCCGCTTGCCGCGGAAGGCGGGCAGGCGGTCGTTGACCACCACGTCGCGGCCCTCGACCAGGGCGGTGGGGCTGGAGTACTTGCCGGGGTAGCGCTGCCAGATCAGCACCGCCTCCAGCTTGTGTCCCGCCTTCTCCGACTCCACGTAGGCGATGTCCGCCTTCTCCTTGTGGTCGAGGAGCTTGCCGGCGCGCCAGTAGCTGTCCATGCTGATGAGCAGCCGGCTCTGCGAGTCCTCGGCGCGCTCACCTGCGGCCTTACCGCTGAAGCCGCCGAACACCACCGAGTGGATGACGCCCAGGCGGGCGCACGCCAGCATGGTGATGGGCAGCTCGGGAACCATCGG
>Ga0315542_1001668_pt1 | contig 13798 bp, 14 predicted proteins | sample SalMarSW160120MG_FD_202541 | JGI IMG/M metagenome (GOLD analysis project Ga0315542, IMG submission 202541) | Salt marsh sediment microbial communities from the Plum Island Ecosystem LTER, Massachusetts, United States - Salt Marsh Sediment SW1601-20 ...
TCCGTCCCGGCTCGGCGGGGCGCACCGGCGAGAATGTCAATCCGGGATCTTCTTCCCGGGATTCATGATTCCCTCGGGGTCGACCGCACGCTTGAGCCGGCGCATCAGGGGCAAGGCGTCGCCGTGTTCCTCCTCCATGTAGCGCAGCTTCCGGATGCCGATGCCGTGCTCGCCGGTGCTGGTGCCGCCCAGAGCGATTGCGTGGCTCACCATCCGGTGCGCCACGTCCTCGACCTGCTGGTGCTGGTCGTCGTCGTAGAAGATGGTGAGGTGGAAGTTGCCGTCGCCGACGTGGCCGACCAGGTACGCCGTCAGACCCGAACGGTCACAGTCCTCCAGGGCGCTGGCAACGGCCTCCGGCAGACGTGAGATGGGCACGGCAACGTCCGTCACCAGGTTGCGCTTGCCGGGGTTCGCCGCCACCGTGGCGTAGAACGTCTTGTGACGCGCTTCCCACAGCCGCTCGCGTTCCTCCCGTCTGGAGGCCGCTTCGAAGCCGAGGGCGCCCGCGTGCGAGGCCAGGTCACGCGCCAGCGCCACATCGGCCGCTACTCCGGCAGGGTTGCCGTGGAACTCCAGGAAGATCGTCATCTGCTCCGGGAAAGCGGTGCCCGCGAAGGCGTTGACGGCGTGCACGCTACGGGCGTCGATGATCTCGCACCGGGCCGCCGGAACCCCGGCCTGGACGAGCTGGGTCACGAAGCTCGTGGCACGGCGGGCGTCGGGGAACGGCACGCGCGCCGCCGACGCCGATTCGGGGACGCCGACCAGCCGCACGGTGATCTCCGTGATGATGCCGAGCGTTCCCTCGGCCCCGGTGAAGAGCCCACAAAGGTCGTAGCCTGCGGCGCTCTTGCGAGCGCGGTTGCCGACCCGCACGATGGCCCCGTCCGCAGTGACCACCTGCAGGGCGAGGACGTAGTCGCCGGTAACGCCGTAGCGGACGGCCATGGTGCCCGAGGCGTTGGTCGAGACCATGCCACCGAGGGTGGCGTGGGCGCCTGGATCGATCGGGAAGAACACGCCGCTGTGGCGAGCCGCCTCGTTGAGGGACCGGTACCCGACCCCCGGCTGCACGACCGCCAGGAAGTCCTCGGGGCGGATCTCGAGGATACGGTCCATGCGCGTGAGGTCGACGGAGAAGCCCCCGAACAGCGGCACCGTGTGCCCCTCGAGACTCGAGTTCGCGCCGACCGGCGTCAGCGGGATCCTGCGCTCCGCCGCGAAGCGGACGATCCTGGCGACGTCCTCGGCGCTCTCCGGGAACAGCACCGCGTCCGGCAGCGACGTCTCGCCGTACGACTCGCCGTGTCCGTGCTGGTCCAGCACGGCCCTGGTGGTAACGATCTGATCGTTGCGCAGCAGACCTGTCGGGAGCTCCGGCATGGCCCAGCTTACGGGCCTGGAAGGCGGGTCTCAACCGGCTACGGGCACCGCCTGCAGCTCGCCTTGCGCAAGGTGGTACCGCCGCCCGACCGACCGGACCAGCTCCTCGTCGTGCGTCACCATCACCACAGCGGTCTCCCTCTCGCGTGCCAGCTCCAGCAAGAGCTCGAAGACGTCACGAGCGTTCTTGCGGTCGAGGCTCCCGGTGGGCTCGTCGGCCAGCAGCAGGCGCGGTTCGAGAGCCAGCGCTCGCGCCACCGCCGCTCGCTGGCGCTCCCCACCGGACACGCGGCCCGGCACCGCCTCCTGCCGGGCTTCCAGCCCGACCCGGGCGAGCAGCCCACGGGCGCGCGCTTCGTCGATCTCGCCCAGGATCCTGCCGGGAAGCATCACGTTCTCGAGCAGGCTCAGGTCCTTCATCAGGTAGTGGTTCTGGAACACCAGCCCGAGGGTACGCGCACGGTCGGCGGCGAGTGCCTGCGGGCGCCGGAGGTGCACCGCCAGCTCACCCCACCACACCTCGCCCGAATCGGGCGTGTCGAGTCCGGCCAGCAGATGAATGAGCGTACTCTTGCCGGATCCGCTCGGCCCCAGGATGGCCACCACTTCGCCGGCCTCGACGCGCAGGCTGGCGCCGCTGAGCACCTCGAGCCCACCGCTGGGACCTGGGTACCGGCGGACCAGATCACGGCATTCCAGCACGGCGGACACGGGGTTACTATACGTTCTGAGGCGCACGCGAGGATCGCGCTCGCCGGGCGGTGTGAGCGATGGACGCCGCTCGTGGGAGCGGTGGACTCGCGCGGCTTCCGATGTTGTGCTGGAGGGGATTGATGGCTCGAGATGAGAACGCCGCAGAGGCTCTGACCGCCTTCCTCCACGAGGTGCCGCTGTTCCGTGGCGCCCCGGATCGGGCGCTGGCGATCGCGGCCACCGCGGTCCGACGGCGCGTCTACGAAGCCGGCATCTCCGTGTTCCAGGAGGGGGACAAGGGGGAGGCCCTCTACATCCTGTGGTCCGGCCAGGTAAAGCTCTCCAAGATCGACCTGGGTGGGCACGAGAAGACGCTGGCCATTCTCCAGCCCCCCGAGTTCTTCGGGGAGATGGCGCTGCTCGGGGAATCTACGCGGAGCGCGACGGCGCTGACGCTCACCGAGGTCACTGCGTACCTGCTGTTCAATGACGACTTCCGGAAGCTGCTCGCCGACTATCCCTCGATCAGTCTCAACCTCACGACCACGCTCGCCAGCCGCCTACGCGGCATGGACGACGAATCGCAGATCCTCTCGTACAAGGATGCGCAGGGACGTGTGGCGTACGTGCTGCTTCGCCTCTATCGCGGCGGTGTGGTCGAACTCGAGGAGGAGCGGGCGCTGGTGCGTCTCACGCACCAGGAGCTCGCCAGCCTCGCCGGCACCAGCAGGGAGACCGTGACACGAGCCCTGAAGGCGCTGGAGGCCGAGGGCGTGATCGAAACGCGGCCCAAGGAGGTCTACATCACGGACGCCGAAGCTCTGGCGGAGATCCTGCACGGCGTTCGTTGACCGCAAGGGTGGCGTTCAGACCCGCTGGGCGTCCGCCAGCCGCCGAGCGAGGCGGTCCTCCAGATGGGCGCGCACGTGCGGCCAGTCCTCGTCGGTGACAGCGAACACCATGGTGTCGCGTACGACGCCGTCCTTGGCGACCATGTGGCGGCGGAGCACACCCTCGTAGCGGGCGCCCAGGGCACGGATGGCTCGCTGAGACCGCACGTTGCGTGTGTCGGTGTGGATCTGGACGCGGTGGAGCCGCAGCGCATCGAAAGCGAATCCCAGCATGAGGCGCTTGCAATCGACGTTCACGCCGCTGTTGAAGACATCGGGCCGGTACCAGGTGTAGCCCAGCTCGCACCGGAGGTGATGATCGTCGATGTCGGTCAGGCGGCTGCTGCCGAGCAGCCGGCCCGACGACGGCGCCTCCACGGCGAACACCACCGCCGTGCCCGCTTCCATCTCGCGGAACGCACGCGAGAAGTAGGCGTCGGCCTGCTCCTGGGAGGCCGGGGTCGACGTCAGTCTGTACTCGCGTGGATGGTCCAACGCGATCTGGGTCAAGCGGCCGACGTCCGCCTGCGAAAGAGGCCGAACGCGTGCGAGAGGGCCTTCCAGGGTGCCGAGGGGGGGAATCTCCACCGGTCCAGGATAGCCCGGAGACGGAGTGGACGGTACCGGCCAGCCGGGCTCAGCCGCTGTGCACGCCGTGTTCGGCGGGGGTGGGCGCAGGGCCCGGGTGGTCGAGATCGATCTCGAACGGGACGATCTCGGCGTGATCCACCAGCCGCCGCATGCCGACCAGGCTGCCGATCACGACGCCGTGCGTGACGACCACCACGCTGTGGAAGCGGCGGTAGCGGTTGAGCACGGTCAGGACACGCTCGCGCACCTCGTTGAGGCTTTCCCAGGGGGCCGAAGGGTCCTCCGCCTCGCTCCCGGACAGCGTCTGCTTGGCGCGTTCCAGGAGGTGATCGTCGACGTCGGCCAACGGATCCTTCTGGGGAAGCCATTCGTGTAGGTCGTACTCCACGAAGAGCGGCTTGTTCAGGGCCCGGCTGAGAAGCGCGCCCGATTCCAGGGCGCGCGTAAAGGTGCTGCAGAGGATGGCGTCGGCCTCCTGCAGCCTGAAGTCCCGCGCGATGGTATCGATCTGCAGGCGACCGAGCTGGGTGAGCGGGGCGAAGTCCTTAGCCCATCCGCGTGCGCCGCGCATCTCCACCAGGTCCCAGTCTGGCTCGCCGTGTCGGACGAAGAAAAGCCTCACCCGGTCGCCTTTCGAGGGGGCGAGTCCGCGGCCGTCTGGGATACTGCGAGATTCGTCGTCATCAGGACCTCTGGGCCCCGCCCCCATGCGTCCAGGGACCGTCCAGGACAGGGTAGCAAGAGTGCCCGGGGGTCACTGTTCGAAGTTTTACTCGGCCTTTGGACGCGGCGTCTCGGTGAGCGCCGGTCCCCTCAGGCCTTGCCGAGGTAGGCCGCCTGCACTTCGGGTGAGGCGAGGAGCGCAGCAGCGGCGTCCTCGTGGACGATGGTCCCCACCTCGAGCACGTACCCACGGTCTGCCAACCGGAGGGCCATCCGCGCGTTCTGCTCGACGAGCAGGATCGTCACGCCGGTATCGCGGATGTCCTCGAGCGCCTTGAAGATGCCTTTCACGAGGAGCGGCGCGAGCCCCAGGCTGGGCTCGTCGAGGAGCAGGAGGCGCGGCCTGGCCATGAGAGCGCGGCCGATCGCGAGCATCTGCTGTTCCCCCCCGGAGAGCGTACCCGCGAGCTGCGTGCGCCGCTCGTACAGGCGTGGGAAGAGCTCATAGACTTGTTTGCGGGACCCCTCCACCTCGTCCGGCGGGCGTGTGTACGCGCCCAGCCCCAGGTTCTCCGAAACCGTCAGCGTGCCGAACACGCGCCGACCCTCGGGCGACTGGGCGATCCCCAGTCGGACGATACGGTCGGCCCCGAGGTGCGTCACCTCCTCCCCTCGATAGACGATCCGCCCGGCCTTCGGGGGGATCAACCCGCTCAACGTACGCATGAGCGTGGTCTTCCCCGCCCCGTTCGCTCCCAGCATGGCGACGACCTCGCCCTCGGCCACCTCCAGCGAGATGCCCTTGAGAGCCTGGATCTGGCCGTAGGCGACCTCCAGATCGGTGACTTCGAGCAGGCTCACGCGATCGCCTCCTCGTCGTCCTGACCGAGGTAGGCCTCGATCACGGCGGGGTCGGACTGGATCTCGGCAGGCCCGCCCTCGGCGATCTTCTTGCCGAAGTTGATGACCACGATGCTGTCGGTCACGTTCATGACGACGTTCATGTCGTGCTCCACGAGCAGGATGGTGATCCCCGAGTCCCGGATGGAGCGGATGGTCTCGTTCAGCGCCGAGGACTCCTTGTCGTTGAGCCCGGCGGCGGGTTCGTCGAGGATGAGCAGCTTCGGATCGGCCACCAGCGTGCGCGCCAGCTCGACCCGCCGCTGCATCCCGTAGGGTAGTGAGGTGGCCGTCTCGTGCGCCACCGTTGCGAGGTCCAGACGCTCCAGCGTGGTCATGGTCCGATCGACGAGCTCCGCCTCCTCGCGCCGCTGTGCGGGCGTTGCCAGCAGGCTCTGCCACCACGTCTGCCGGGTACGCAGGTGTTGTCCGGCCAGAACGTTCTCGAGAACCGTCATCCCCGCGAACAGTCGGATCGTCTGGAAGGTGCGGAGGATGCCGCTGCCGGCCACCCGGTGGGGCGGCCGACCGGTGATGTCCTCGCCGGCGAAGTGGATCCGTCCGTCCGTGGGCTCGTACACGCCCGTGATCATGTTGAACACGGTGGTCTTGCCGGCGCCGTTGGGGCCGATCAGCCCCTTGATCTCCCCCGGAGCGACGCTGAAGGTGAGATCGTCGACGGCGCGCAGCCCTCCGAAGCTGATCCCGACCCCGTCGAGCGCGAGCAAGGGCGTGCCGCCGGCCGGCGGCGTCATCGCGCCCTTCCCCGCGGCCAGATGCCCTGCGGCCGCAGCACCATCACCACGATCATGGCGATTCCGAAGGCGAAGTAGCGGTACTGCGCCAATCCCCTGAAGACCTGCGGCACCACGAACATCAGGGCGGTGCCCAGCAAGACGCCGGGGATGGATGCCTGCCCCCCCACGAGCACGATGGCGAACAGCGTCACCGACTCGGTGAACACGAACGAGCCGGGGCTCACGCTGGCCAGCTGCACCGCGAACAGGGTGCCCGCCGCGCCCGCAATGCCGGCGCCAATCGCAAAGGCGAGGATCTTGTAGTTGCGTGCGTTGACACCCAGCGTGGTGGCGGCGAGCTCGTCCTCCTTGAGGTACCGGAAGACCCGCCCGATGCGGGAACGTTCGAGGTTGCGCATGAGGAGCAGAACGGCGGCAAGAGCCAGCCAGTCGAGGTAGAAGAGCGTTCCCTGGCTTGAGAGCGCCCACCCGAAGAGGTGTGGGACCCCGACCCCGAAGATCCCGTCGGGGCCGCCGGTCAGGTTCGCCACGTTGTTGCCCAGGGCGAGCACGAAGATGATGTTGAAACCGATCGTGGCGACGAGCAGGTAGTCCCCCCGCAGCTTGACGATCGGCGCGGATAGGAGAGCGCCGATGAGCGCCGCAGCGACGATCGCTACGGGCCAGGTCACGAAGATGGGCCAGCCGAACTGGGTGTTGAGGATGGCGGTGACGTACGCACCGACACCGAAGTAGACGGCGTGCCCCATGTCGTACATGCCGGCCCGCCCCAGCACGATGTCCTGCGACAGCGCCACCATGGCGTAGATGGCGAAGATCGCCATGATGCTGATCCAGCTGCCGTTGAGCAGGATCGGCACGAGCAACCCGAGCAGCCACAGCAGCGGCCCGACGGCGCGCCGTAACGCGACCCAGGGGGTTCGCCGGGAGGCGACCACGAGCTACCCTCGCTCCGCGGCCGGGCTCATATCTTCTCCGCTACCCGCTCGCCCAGGATGCCCGTCGGCCGGACGAGCAGGATGGCGATGAGCAGCGCGAAGGTGATGGCCTCCTGCCAGGAACTCGACACGTATCCGGCGGCGAAGGCGTTGAACAGGCCAAGCAGGAGCCCGCCCAGCATGGCCCCGGGGATGTTGCCGATGCCGCCGATGATGGCCGCGATGAACGCGTTCAGGCCGTAGATCCAGCCCATGTTGAAGTAGGCCTCGCGGTAGTACAGGCCGACGAACAGACCGCCCACCGCACCCAGTGCCGGGCCCAGCACGAACACGCTGGCGATCACCCGGTTCACGTTGATGCCCATCAAGCGCGCGGCGTCCTGATCGATGGCCGAGGCGCGGATGGCGGTGCCGAAGCGTGTGTGGTGGACGTAGAAGTAGAGCCCCGCCATGAGGATCAACGATCCGAGGATGATCATCACCTGGACGAAGCTGATGGACGCGGTTCCCATCTTCCAGCTGATGTCGGGGAGCAGGTTGGACGGAAACACCTTGACCTCGGGGCTCCAGATGAGCATGATCCCGTTCTCGATCAGCATCGATGCGCCGAGCGCCGACACCACGGCAGACAAGCGGTGCGCCTTGCGGAGCGGACGGTAGGCGGTGAACTCGAGCACCGCGCCGGCGATGCCGATGGCGACCGCCGCCACGATGAAGGCGGCAGCCAGCAGGAGGGCGCCTGCATTCGCGCCGCCGATGCCGCTGGTGAGGACGCTAAGGCCGATGAACGCCGCGAGGATGCAGAGGTCGCCGTGCGCGAAGTTGATGAGCTTGAGTACCCCGTAGACCATGGTGTAACCGAGGGCGATCAGTGCGTAGAAACCGCCCACGGTCACACCGTTGATGAATTGTTGGAGGACGACGTCCATTCGGGACCGGGCCCGCGCGCGCGGCGCGGTCCGCTCGCTACTGCGCCGCCGACCCCGGGTAGACGATCTTGTACGAGCCGTCGGCCTGGATCTCGAAGGCCGTGAACGGGCTGCCGATACGCTCGCCGTTCTTGTTCCACGAGAAGGTGCCGGTCAGGCCCTGGAAGTCCTTGAGATTGTGAAGGTAGTCGATCAACTTGGTCGCGTCGGTGCTCTGGGTGGCCTTGATGGCCTGGACGACCGCACGGAAGCCGTCGGCATTCGTGAACGTATAGATGCTCGGCGGGTCCTGGCCGTAGGCGGCCTTGTAGTCCGCAAGGAACTTCTTGGCCGCCGGGTAGGGCAGGTTCTCGGGCGAGGGCACGTTGATGATGATGGCGCCCTGGGCCGCGTTGCCGGCGATCTTGGCGAAGGCCACGTTCTGGTTGGCGTCGCCGCCCACGAAGGTGGCGCTCATGTTGAGCTGCTCCATCTGGGCGCGGATGAGCCCGCCATCGGGGTAGTAGCCCGAGAAGTACAGGACGTCGGGATTGACGGACTTGATCTTGGTGAGCACGGCCGTGTAGTCCTGCGAGCCCGCCGTGATGAAGCCGCTGTAGACGATGTTGCCGCCATCGGCCTTGACGGCTTTGATGACTGCGTCGGAGAGGCCGGTCGCGAAGCTCGAGTGGTCGGAGAGCACCGCGATGCGCTGGAAGTGCTTGCCGTTGACCAGGTACTGCGCGGTGAACTTCGCTTCGGCGCTGTTGGGGGGCGCGTTGCGGAAGAACGTCTTGTACCCTCCGGCCGTGAGCTTGTCGCTGGTGCCGTCGGACGTCTGGATGACGTCGGCGCGCGCGTAGATGGGCTCGGCCGCCAGGGCGGCGCCGCTGGTGTACGTGCCGATGACGGCGACGACGTGGTCGTTGACGAGCTGGCGGGCGCAGATGGCGGCCTGCGAGGCCTGGCCGGCATCGTCGCAGGCCTTCACCTCGATGGTCCGACCGAGCAAGCCGCCCTGGTCGTTGATCTGCTTGGCGATCAACTTGACGGCCTTCTCGATCCCCTGCCCCTCGTTGGCATATTGGCCGGTGATCGGCGCCTGGACCCCGATCACGATGGGGCTGGCCGCGAAGCTCAGCGCTCCCGCCAGCACCAACGCCAACACAGCCAACACCGATACGATCCGCTTCCTGCTCATGGATCCTCCCCGTCGGCTCCGGGCCACCACGCCCGGGGCACGGCAGCTCGACGCCGCCGTCATGAAAGACGCTGGCCCGCCGATGGCGGGCAAGGACGCCGCGTAAACGACAGCGCAAGGCTACGGCGCCGACCGACCCCTGTCAACGTGTGTCCCCCGTGATGAAAGCGAGTACCGGAGGGCGCGGGAGCCCCGTCACATCCCGCGAGGGCGGAGGTATCGTGGCGCGTGTACGCGGCAGTGTGTTCCTTCGTACCTGATAGGGAGCGCCGATGATGCTCGATGGTGCGTATCGACGGACGTTGCTGGCGGTGGCCGATGCACCGCTGGTACGGGGCTTCGTCACGCGGGTGGGCTGGCGACTGGGCGTTGCCCGGTTCGTGGCGGGCGAATCACTTGACGAGGCCCTGCCCAACCTCCGTGCGCTCGTAGGATCCGGCAAGGGGATCGTACTCGACGTCCTGGGGGAGTTCGTCCGAGACGAGTCTGCCGCACGCCAGGCAGCGGGTCGGATCGGTGCGGCGCTCGAGGCGGCGGCCGCCTTCGGGCTGGAGCCCTACTTCAGCGCCAAGCCCACGCAGCTCGGGCTGGGTGTCGATCCGGACCTGGCGTTCGAACTCGCCACGGGCCTCGCAGAGGCCGCGGCCCGGCATGGCGGTCACCTCTGCCTCGACATGGAGAGCAGCGGCTACGTCGATGCGACGTTGATGTTGTTCGAGCGCCTCTGGGCCGCAGGGCTGCACGACGTCTCCACCGTCCTCCAGAGCTACCTGTACCGCACCCCCGAGGACCTGGAACGGCTGCTGGCGCTCTCCCCCGTCCCCGCCGTGCGGATCGTGAAGGGGGCGTACAACGAGCCCCGGGATGTAGCGCACCAGGACAAGGCGGACGTCGATCGCGCCTACCGGGCGCTGGTGTACCGCGCCCTGGAGGGCAACGGGAAGGTCAATGTCGCCACCCACGACGAGCGCATCCTCGACGAGGTGGGGGCGTTCGTACGCGGCGCGGGCCTCGAAAGCGACCGCTACGAGTTCCAGCTCCTCTACGGTGTGAAGCCCAGGCTCCAGGATCGCCTCAGCCGGGAGGGACACCCCTTGCGCGTGTACGTGCCGTTCGGTGAGGACTGGTACGGTTACTTCAGTCGCAGGCTGGCCGAACGTCCCGCCAACCTCGCGTTCGTGCTGCGAGGCATCGCCGGCTGAGGCGCCCTCGCACCCCGATTCGAAGGAGTGCCCAGGCATGTTGTTCGAACCCTACGAAAATGAACCGTACCTCGACTTCTCGGACGCGGACACCCGACAACGCTTCGAGCGCACGCTGGCGAGGGTGAAGTCGCAGCTCGGCCGCGACTACCCCCTGGTGATCGGTGGGGAGCGCGTGGACACCGGCGAGTACCTTCCGTCGATCGACCCCTGCAAGACCGAGCGCGTCGTCGGCCGGAGCGCCAAGGCCAAGGCTCCCGAGATCGAGCGCTCCATGACGGCGGCCGAGGAAGCCTTCCGCTCCTGGTCGCGGCTTCCGATGGAACACCGGGCCCGCACCCTAATCAAGCTGGCGGCGGTGATGCGCCGCAGGCGCGAGGAGTTGGCGGCTTGGGAGGTGTTCGAGGCGGGCAAGAACTACCTCGAGGCGATCGCCGACGTCGCCGAAGCGATCGACTTCTGCGAGTACTACGCGCGGCAATCGCTGAAGCTCGCCGGGCCCTTGACCACCTACGACCACCCTGGCGAAGAGAACACGAGCGCGCTCCGGGCGCTGGGCGTCGGCGTGGTCATCCCGCCCTGGAATTTCCTGCTGGCCATCCTGGTCGGCACTACGGTCGGCCCTGTCGTGGTCGGGAACGCCGTCATCCTCAAGCCCTCTCCGTCGACGCCGATCATCGCCCAGAAGTTCATGGAATGCGTTGACGAGGCGGGCTTCCCGCCCGGTGTGATCAACCTGCTCACCGGTGAGGACGTCGACCTTGGCGACGCCCTGGTGGACCATCCGCGGACGCGCTTCATCAACTTCACCGGCTCTGTGGCGACGGGCATGCGCATCAACGAGCGGGCCGCCAAGGTCCACCCGGGCCAGAACTGGCTCAAGCGCGTGTTCACCGAGATGGGCGGGAAGGACGCGCTGATCGTCGATGACACCGCCGACCTGGACTTGGCGGCGGACGCTGCCGTCGCCAGCGCATTCGGGTTCCAGGGGCAGAAGTGCTCGGCCATGAGCCGACTCATCGTGGTCGAGGCGGTCTACGAGTCGTTGCTGGAGAAGTTCCTGGACCGGACGCGGAGGCTCCGGGTGGGTCCCGCCGAGGACAACGCCGATGTGGCTGCCGTGATCAACCAGAAGCAGTTCGACAAGATCCTTCGTTACATCGAGACCGGCAAGCAGGAGGCGCGGCTGGTGCTCGGCGGCGAGCGCGGCGAGGACCAGGAAGGCTTCTACATCCAGCCGACCGTGTTCGCCGAGGTGCCCCAGAGCGCCACCATCGCCTGCGAGGAGATCTTCGGGCCGGTCGTGTCCGTGATGAAGGCGCGGGACTTCGAGCACGCCCTCGAGATCGGCAATGCGACCATGTACGGCTTGACGGGGGGCGTCTGCTCGCGCGATCGCTTGCGGATTGAACGGGCGCGCGAGGCATTCGACGTGGGCAACCTCTACATCAACCGCAAGATCACCGGCGCGCTCGTCGGGGTCCAGCCGTTCGGGGGCTTCAAGATGTCGGGGACGAACGCGAAGGCCGGCGGTCCCGACTATCTGCGAGGGTTCATGGAGATGAAGACGGTGACCGAACGCTTCTGAGCATGTCCTCGTCGATGGGACATCGTGCCCCGGTAGGACGTTTGTAACCCCCCCGTCGGGCGGACGGACGTGTTACAAGAGGACGAGATTGAGCTGCTCGAGACCGGCGACCAGGCGAAGGACGCCTCCCCCTGACCGCACGCTGCGCGCGCCTAGACGGGAAGCCCCCTTCGACCCGGTCGCCGAGTCCGTGAGAGGGGCCCCATGCCCGAAGCCCTGCAGTCCCTGATCGACAAGCTTCAGGGCGAGGTGGTCGACGAAGCCGAAGCCAAGGCTCGTACCATCCTCGCTGATGCCGAGGCCGAGGCCGGCCGGCGCATCGCGGCCGCCAACGCCGAAGCGAACCGCATCCGGAGCGACGCTGAGCGTGATGCGACGCTCACCCGCGAGCGTGGCGAAGAAGCGCTCAAGCAGGCCAGCCGGGACCTCCTCATGGCGGTACGGCGCGGCGTCGAAGATGTCGTCATGGCTCTCGTGCGGCAGTCGCTCGGCGAAGCCCTCACGCCCGAGACGCTGCGCGACATGCTCCTGGTGATGGCGGAAGCGTACGCCAAGCGCAGCGGTCCCGAGCGGCGTATGAGCGTCCTGCTCGGCGAGGAGGATCGCGAGAAGCTCGCCCGGTTCTACGCCGACGAGTATCGGCAGAAGCTGGCCACGGGCGTCGACATCCGCCTCGGCCGCGACATCGACAAGGGCTTCCGGGTATCGGTCAGCGGCGATCACGTCGAGCACGACTTCACGCTTGAGGCGATCACGTCGGTCCTGGCCGACATGTTGAGGCCGGAGCTCGCCAAGCTCCTGACCGAAGATGGCACGAGCCCGGGGCCCGACGGCGCCGAGGCCGGAGCCCGGCCCTAGGGGCCGGCGCGCGAGGCTCGCGTGTACGCCTATCTTCTCTCCACCCTCCCCTCGTTCGGTCCCTACGACACCCCGCCCATGACGGTCGACGTCCTGGTGGAGCGCTGCCGCCCCTACCTCGGTGAGAGCGAGCTCCGGGCGTTGACCGAGCCGGAAGCTGCGGCCGTATCCGGCGGCGAGCCTGGCGACGTCGCGCGCCGGTGGCTCGACGGCGAGCGCCAGCTTCGCAACGCCGTCGCAAGGCGGCGGTCGGCTGCGTGGGGTGTGTCGCCAGAGCCCTATCTGCGGGAGCACGAAGGCTTCCGCGTCGAGATCGAGGACGGCGTCGGCCGCGCCTACGACGCCGGTGATCCCCTCGAACGGGAACGGGCGCTCGATGCCCTGCGCTGGCGCCTCCTCGACGACCTGGCCGGCGTGGTGCCGTGGGGCTTCGCGGCATTGTTCGCCTACGGGCAGCGTCTGAGGATCGCCCAGGCGTGGGCGAGTCGCAACGTTGACGACGGACGGCGCTGGCTCCAGGAAACCCTCGACAGACTCGAGGAGCACCATGCTTGAGGTCCACCATGGCTAACATCGGACACATCGTTTCGGTGAGCGGTAATCTGCTCACCGTCGCCTTCGAGAAGCCGGTCATCCAGAACGAGGTCGGCTACGCCGTGCTTGGCGACCTCAGGCTCAAGGCGGAGCTGATCCGCGTCCGGGGGCAGTACGCCGACCTCCAGGTGTTCGAGGACACGACCGGCCTCTACGTCGGTGGAGCCGTCGAGTTCTCGGGCGACCTGCTCACCGTGGAGCTGGGACCCGGCCTGCTCGGGCGTATCTTCGACGGGCTCCAGAACCCGCTGCCCGAGCTGGCGGAGGCCGCCGGCTTCTTCCTTCGGCGCGGCGTCTACCTCACGCCGCTCGATCGCGAGCAGCGTTGGTCGTTCACGCCCGTGGCCGCGGCCGGTGCGCACGTCCGCGCCGGCGACACGCTCGGCACGGTTCCTGAGAACGCCATCACGCACCACGTCATGGTGCCGTTCGATCTCGATGGGCGTGCCGAGGTGGAGTGGATCGCCCCGGAAGGTGAGTACCGCGTCGAAGACGCCGTCGCCACCTTGCGCGACGAGCGCGGACGGAGCCGCCAGGTCACCATGGTGCAGCGCTGGCCCGTCAAGGTGCCCATCCGCGCCTACCGCGAGCGGTTGCGTCCGCGCGACTCGCTGGTGACCAAGGTGCG
>Ga0315542_1001669_pt1 | contig 13788 bp, 6 predicted proteins | sample SalMarSW160120MG_FD_202541 | JGI IMG/M metagenome (GOLD analysis project Ga0315542, IMG submission 202541) | Salt marsh sediment microbial communities from the Plum Island Ecosystem LTER, Massachusetts, United States - Salt Marsh Sediment SW1601-20 ...
AGCTCAGCCGCACCAATAGTGACGGGAATCATGATCTCAAGATGGACTTTCTTACCTTCTTTCATCAATTCTCCACCAGCCTCGAGAATGGCTCTAACTTGCATCTCATAGATTTCCGGATATGTGATTCCCAATCGTACTCCACGATGACCCATCATTGGGTTGTTCTCATGGATATCTTCACCACGCTTATGAACTTCTTCAAGTTCTATACCAAGTGCAATTGCCAGTTTCTCTTGACCAAACTTACTTTGAGGAACGAATTCGTGAAGTGGAGGATCTAGAAGACGAATAGTGAATGGCAACCCATCCATAACTTCCATTGTAGCTTTGACATCCATCTTGACAAAAGGTTCTAACTCCTTGAGTGCTCTGAGTCTCTCTGATCGAGAAATACTCATGATCATTTTTCGAAGCAAGAAAAGTGGTTCATCGCTACCCTCTCCATAGAACATGTGCTCTGTTCTGAATAGGCCGATGCCTTCTGCTCCAAAGCCCAGAGCGATTTTGGCATCCTCTGGCGTGTCAGCATTAGCTCGTACACCCAATCTTCGATACTTGTCAATCAGTCCCATAAATTCTTGGAGGCGTGGATTCTCGGTAGCCTCAATCATTGGGAGTTCACCATCATAGACAAGGCCTTCAGTTCCGTTGAGGGTCAACGTATCTCCTTCCTTGTAGGTCTTACCAGCGATAGTAAGTTGTTTCTCAAACGTGTTGATATCAAGACCAGTTGCACCTACGATACAGCATTTACCCCAACCACGGGTAACTAATGCTGCATGACTCGTCATTCCACCACGTGCTGTCAGGACTGCATTAGCTGCTCTCATTCCCTCGATATCTTCTGGTGAGGTTTCTTCCCGTATGAGAATAACGTGTTTTCCCTGTCTCCTCCATTCAACCGCAGCCTCGGAAGTAAAGACGATTTGACCAACTGAACCACCTGGTCCTGCTGGGAGACCTCGAGCGATTGGAGTTGATTGAGCTTCAGCTTCAGAATCAAGAATTGGATAGAGAAGTTGTCCGAGTTGGTCTGGGTTCATTCGGAGAATTGCCGTTTCCTCATCAATATCTCCTTTCTTCAGCATATCCATGGCGATATTTAGAGCCGCAGTTGCAGTTCTCTTTCCTACACGGTGTTGAACTAAGAATAATTTGTTATCCTCAATAGTGAACTCAAGGTCAATCATGTCCTTGACATCCTGCTCAAGTGTATCACGAATCTCAATGAGTTGATTGTACATCTCGGGCATTGCTTCTTCGAGGGTTGGAAGATCCTTACTCTGGTCGTTCTTACTCTCTTCATTCATCGCGTTTGGAGTTCGGGTTCCTGCTACTACGTCCTCTCCCTGTGCGTTAATGAGAAACTCACCATAGAAGTTATTCGCTCCAGTAGCTGGGTTCCGAGAAAATGCAACACCTGTCGCAGATTGGTTTCCTGTATTTCCAAACACCATCGCCTGTACAGTGCATGCTGTTCCCCATTCATCAGGGATATTCTCGATTCTTCTGTATGCTACTGCACGTCCTCCACCCCAGGACTTGAAGACTGCGCCTACTGCACCCCAGAGTTGCTCGTAGGGATCATCGGGGAATTCTTTTCCAAGAGTTTTCCTTACGGCATCCTTGAATTCATCGCAGAGCTCTTTCAATTGCTCGACTTTCAAGCATGTATCAGTAAGACAACCAGCGTCTTTCTTCTTACGTTCAAGAATTCGTTCCATTTGTTGTCTAATTCCATGACCTTCTTCTGGTTCAATTCCTGCAGCCTTCTCCATGACCACGTCACTATACATCATGATGAGTCGTCGGTAGGAGTCATAGACGAAACGTTCATTCTGACTGATCTCAATTAAACCTGGAATTGTAGAGGTCGTTAAACCGACGTTTAAGACGGTCTCCATCATACCTGGCATACTTTGCCTTGCTCCTGAACGACATGAGACGAGGAGTGGATTCTTTTCATCTCCGAATTTCTTGCCTAATGTTTCTTCCACAAAGGCTAGAGCTTCTTTTGCTTCTGCTTTTAGTTCACTACCGAGACCGCCTGTTTCAAGATAGAGATTACAAACGTCAGTAGAAATTGTAAAACCCGGGGGCACTGGTAAGCCAAGAAGAGTAGCTCCCGCAAGTGAAGCTCCCTTTCCTCCCAGTAAATTCTTCATTGTGCCGTCTCCATCTGCTTTACCGGCACCAAACTTGTAGACATGTTTTCCTTCTAGTTTTGTCATTTCGAACCAACTCATTCGAATGAATATGCAATTGTTAACTTACAGTGAATGATAACCACTGCGATTAGTTACTCTATTTTTGTAGCATCATTAATAATCTGTCTATAGTGGCGCAGATTCTTTCTATAGTGGTCTTTCCGAAAGCCTTTTTCCTACATCCCATGGTTAAGAAATTTGCAATCTTGTAGAATACTTAGTGAACCAGAGGAATGAAAAATGATTGACCTCACTATACACGAAGAGCAGTTGCAGCGAACCGTTGAACGATGCCGGGATAGAAATATCATTATCCCGACTTTTGAACAGATGAAAGACCCGAGCAAGATTCCTGATAAGATCAAGGATGAATTACGACATATCGAACTCTGGGATGTTGTCCCACAAAATCTATTCAGAATTACATGGAAAAACGAACCAAAAGATAAGGGTGGCCAATATCAATCTCTAGCAAACTATATGGAGATTCCCCCCGAGCTTACAGGAGTCGAGGCAAGGATAATCGCACTTGTTGGAAAATGGTTCCCAACGGGAGCGCACAAGGTCGGTGCTACCTTCGGATGCTTAGTTCCACCTCTAGTTACAGGTCAATTTGATCCCACATTTCATAAGGCAGTGTGGCCTTCAACTGGTAACTATTGCCGTGGTGGTGCATATGATGCAGCTCTGCTTGCTTGTGAGAGTATAGCTATCCTTCCTGAAGAAATGAGTCAAGAACGATTTGATTGGTTGAAGACGGTAGCTGGAGAGATTATAGCGACTCCAGGCTCAGAAAGCAACGTAAAAGAAATTTATGACAAGGTTGCAGAGCTCAAAGCAACTCGTGATAATGTCTTTGTATTCAATCAATTCTCCGAATTTGGGAACTACCTTTTCCACTATGACGTCACTGGACATGCAATGACCGAGGTCTTAGATAAAGAACTTGGTAATGATAAATACCGTGGAGTCTGTCTCACCACCGGTTCGGCAGGAACCATCGCCTGCGGTGACTTCATGAAGCAAGCCTATCCAACTTCTAAGATTGCAGCAGGAGAAGCTGTTCAATGTCCTACTCTCTGGCTTAATGGTTATGGTGCACACAGAATCGAAGGTATTGGTGATAAGCATGTGCCATGGATTCACAACGTGCGCAACACTGACATGATCATTGCAATCGATGATGTTGATTCGATGAACCTCATGAGACTCTTCAATGAGTCCGAGGGTCGTAAGTATCTCGTAAACGATGTTGGTGCTCCAGAAGAGATTGTTAGTCAATTAGGTCTCTTGGGTATTTCGAGTATTGCTAATCTTCTAATGGCAATCAAATTTGCCAAATATTATGAGTTAACCAAGAACGACGTTGTGCTTACAGTATTCACGGATTCAATGGATATGTATCAATCAAGAATGCGTGAAGAAAAAGGAGCTCACGGTTCATATTCAGTTCTTGATGGTGTGAAAGATTATCATGGGCACCTATTGGCTCAGAAGACTGATGCAATGATTGAACTAAATCATTACGACAAGAAGAGAGTACATCACCTGAAGTATTTCACCTGGATTGAACAGCAGGGAATGGAGCTCGACGAGTTGAATGCTCAATGGTATGATCCAACATATTGGACTAACATTCAGCAGATGACTCCCAAGATTGACAAGCTTATTTCTCAATTCAATGAGAAAGTTGGTCTAATCTAAACTAATCAAAAGTATTCGAAATTAGGAAATCTTTGCAATCATGGTAGATTCAACAAGAGAATTCAATGCCATTGGAGAAACAGGTAGTTTCGTATATCGCATATCTGTTTATTGAAAACGAACAGATATTTCACTGGAACTAGATAAGTGTATTCCCGAATGAAAAACATATAACCAATTAAAGCAAGTATCAAGTATTACCAAACAATGATGGATAATCCATTCATGGAGCAAAACAATTAGTTTTGAAGATAAGGAAACAGGTGTGGCGGCTGTTAACCGAAATGAACAATCAAGATGATAAAAAAAGAAGAAAGGAAATAAATAAGTCATATTATTATTCAGGACTAAGAGCATCCTCTAAAGGAGGCATTCCTTCTATAAGAGAAGTAGAAAAATTGCCGAAAAGTGAAAAAGACGTTTTGCAAGATGCAAAGAGATACAAATTGATGTTTGGCGTTAGTATACTAATAATAACGCCAGCTGTTTTATTTGGCATACTAATGCCAATGTATGCCTTATTTTTTGATGGAATTACTATAATTGGACTTGTTATTTTGATGTATGCAATATATCTACTTCTATCTATGAGATGACCCCTAAGATTGATACTCTGATCACACAATTCAATGAGAAGCTTGGTTTCCTCTAGAGTATGGAATAACTCCTAGTAAAATTAATCACACGTAAAAGTGTGTATACACAGCATTTGCTGATATGCTTCTGTACGCAAATACTCTATACAGCTTATGCCTTTACAGACTGCATTGGCATGCTCAAAGACGAATTGGAATTACCGCAGGTTGTAGGAGGCATATTTAACATAGCATCGGAGACCATGAATTGCCAAAACAAAGCGTATTAGGTATTCCACTAATGGTCTTGTTTATAGTTATGATGCTATTCGCGGATATTCCTATAGTATCAGATGAGATGTCTTCCCTTGATGCAGTGAACTCAGAGTCTTCACCTGATATAGCTCTTCCTTCTGATATTTATTCCGGTACGTTAGATTCGGTGTTGATTAAACATACTGGTGCTTCTGCTGGGATGACTCAAATCGGTTCTGCACGGACTGATGTAAACCCCAATCCCTCTTCTGAAGTATATCTTCCAGTAGGCGCATCAAGTAACATGTATTCTGGAGAATGCTCGAATGGAGGATATCTTCGTGTTGGGGCTGGAGGTTCTGCAGATTTTGGTTCTCCTGCAGGGACTATTTCTTTCTGGGGGAAATGGGATTCAAATGCCCCTCATGGCAGATTTTGGGGACAAGATGGGAATTTTGAAACTCGTTGGTCAAGTGATAGAATCATGCTGGATTGGGGCTCTGATATAACACTTCAAGGAACAAAAGATGATTGGGAGATTGACCATTGGTACTTTATTACTATCACTTGGGATGAAGTTGCTAATTCTCTTGCCATCTATTGGGGCGACGAGACCAATGAGCCTACGCTCGATGCTTCAACTGCATGGTCTTATTCGGTTGTAGGGTTGCATACTGAGAATAATCTCATGAGTTCAAGAGGTCTTGCTGGCGCTGAAGTCGATGGAAAAATAGATGATTTTCGATATTATTCAATCCAGAGGAACTTAACAGACATTACAGAAGATTATCTCTTTTCAAGTACAATAACAGATCCAAACCTTAGCGCACATTACCGTTTTGAGAATGACCTATCAGATAGTGTAGGAGACCTCGACCTTCATGTCGTAGGAACGTTTCAGTTTTCCCATGACGTTTCTAGAACATCTCATGGCTGGTATGGCAATCAGATCAAAGTAACTGCAGGTGACGTAAGAAAACTCTATGCCCGTAATGGGACATTTGAAACTGGATACCCTGGAACAAATGAAGATTGGTCTGGTGATGGTATTTATTTTGCTGATGGCTGGTTAGCTCAATGCGAGAATTCATCGATTTTAGGAAAACAGAGAGCATCTTATGTAGAAGATATCGATGACTATGTGCTTGTTGAAAACGAGGGGTATAACGATTATATCGGAAACGCCTATCAACACTTCAATGATACACTAATTTATTGGTACCAAACCATTGACAATAGCGAACAGAACGAATTATTCATGTTCGATTTAGATTACAATTACATGAGCGGTCCTATAGGTACTCATTTTGCAGGTATTTTTCAACTACGTTTTGAAATTCTAGATGGGTCTACACTCCTCTGGAATTGGTCGATTGATTTAACAAATATAACACAACGACAGAATTGGTTTTCCACCGGTCAGATTCCTGTAAACATTACAGGTGCTCCGTCATCTTTTACTGCACGCGTCATGCTTTCGGTCGAAACAGTTTCTGCGTATATTTCTATTGATGAAACTGATTCTGATTTAGATGGGGATTCCACAAATGGCCAATTTGTAACGGTCTATCTCGATAATCTAGAATTGAAGGGTCTCTCAATATCCTGTAAAAATGTTGATTTAGTTGCGAGTACTGCAAAATCGGGAAGTGTCAATTTTTCAGAATTTGGTGTGGCACTTCTGAACTACACGTATTGGTCAAATTATAAGGTTCCAATTAATTTTCTAGCGAATTCATCGATAACATTTGACTTTTCTGCGGAATTCAGTAAGATGCATAGATACTACAATTCCTCTTATATTTCAAATCTTGAAAATCTAGGTTCTTCTTATTCAGTTAATCTAGGAACAGAAGTCAACATAACCTTCTATACTTATATTCAATCATCACCAGAAGCAAAAGATCTTGGGTTCATCATTTACAGTCCTAGCGACTGGGTGAATGCTACAGTAGAGGATCCGTTTGGGAGCATGGTTGTAACATCACAGAATGATTTCATTGAAGTTGCACCTGGATTGGTTGATTCAGTTGGTTGGTGGAAAATAAGGCTCAAAGCACCAAACTACGCTCAAATTATACAAACACAAACTCAAGACGAATTTGAAACAGGATGGGGTGATGCACAAGTTTTCTACAATGGTGACAAGATAAGATGTTATTCGATGATTGGAACCAGTGTAAATACAGTAATTTCTATTACAAATCTAGAAATCATTTGGTACCTTCCCTCCCATTTAGTTTGGCATAGTGATTTGTTAAATAATGCAAGTGGCTCGATTGTTACAAGTAGTGAGTTGGTACTAGATTCGACCAACACAACGCCTGGCGAATGGTTAGTTACAGTAATGTGGGTTAATGGCACAGAGGTAGCTTTTGGCTTTCATAATTTTGAAATTCACCATCAGCTTCACATGATTGCCCAAACACCGTATATATACACCCAATTGGATGAAATGTTTACAGTAGCAGTTTATCTCTATGATCAAGATACAGGCACTCCTTTATTATCAGATGCAGCTGTCGTAGGTAATTGGTCTTCAACTGAAGTTTCATTTAATCAAAATCTAGCAAAGGGTTGGTGGGAAGCTGATTTTAATTCATCAGTCGTAGGAACTGGTGGATTTTCAATTTTGGTTAATGCGACCATACCATACTATTCAATTGCTAATTACACAATTACAGTTGAAATCACTACTGTTACGTTAATGACTGTTTTAGGGACTCAATATATTGAGATTGACCCAAATGATTCTTGCAATGTTTCAGTACGCTATATGTTTCTAAATGGCGACGGTATCGAAGGAGCTAACGTATCTCTTCTCTCTTTCAGCGGTCCTCCAACTGGACTCGATTATGAAGAAGCATATCCAATCATTGGAGAACCGGGTAATTATACATTGGAATTTACTGCTAGTCTTAGTGGTACTTACTTTATCACCCTAACTGCAGTCAAGGAACACCACAATCTAGCAGCCGCTTCGTTCTATATCATAGTTGGAGCAGTGCCATCCGTGATTGAAGTACATCAATCTGAATTTCCTGATGTTCTATATTTCAATCAGACTTACACTACTAGCCTTTACTATCATACTGAGGATCTATCTGGTATTGAAGATGCAATCGTGAATATTACATACAATCCAGTGAGCTTCATAGAATGGACTGAACTTGATAATGGATTCTATAATATTTCAATTCGCATTCCTGAAGTCGGATCTTATGCTGTATATCTCAGATTTTCCAAATTAGGTTTTGAGTATGCAGATATTTCATTTAGTTTCGAAGTCATAGAAATACCTACTTCTATTGCATTCTATGGCATGCAAAGTGATTACTATCAGGGTCATACATATGATTTCGCAATCTATTACGACTCGTTTCTAACAGATGGAATCAAAGGAGCTAATCTCATTCCATCTGTAGCTATTCGAAATTTCTATGAGTTTAGTAAATCCGGTGATGGTTGGTATAATTTCTCATTGTCACCAATTGTTGGTAGTTGGAATGTTACCTTCTGGGTGACGAAGGAGGGATTTGAGGAACAAGTGTATAACTTTGTTCTGACAACTGTGTTGATACCTATTGAGTTATCACAATCACACCCGTTGAATGCAACGTACACCAAATTTGTAAATGATATATTTAGTATCACTCTAATTCCCATATCGGGTGATACGGGAATACCAATTCTGGGCGCAGATATTAGTTATACTTTGATTGATACAGAGAGTAATTTCATCCTTGCTCATGGATTTTTGAATGAAAGTTCTGGACTCTATACCTTCAATATCACAGTACCTGACGTTGGATTATATCTTCTTAGGATCATTATAGCGAGGGAAAATCATGTATCATTTACTCATGATATAATACTTAATTCGATTGCCAATCCTGCTTCTCTCTATACTACGTACTTACAGGCTGGATTGATTGGAGCTTTGATCCTATTTTGCTGCATTGTTTCGATTATGATTGGTCGACGGTTTTACATTTCAGCCAATACAAAAAGGAACATAAAACTTGCAGATCTCAAAGGAAGGCTTGATGATGCAAAGAACCTCATCGGTCTCCTCATCATACAACGGAAAAATGGTCTTCCCCTTTACTCGAAAATTCTGAAAGGTGGGTTTCAGGAATCTCTGCTCAGCTCTTTTATTTCTGCTATATCGAATTTCAGAGAAGAATTATCCATGGATGCAGGAAAATGGATTGCAATACCCATCACAGAAGTAATCACTGCAGTTCAAACAGAGGAATTAATTTGCACAATCATCACAGTAGAATCAGCTTCAGTTCGTCAGAAGATTCAGCTCGAAACTTTCAGTAGGGAAATTGGAGGATTGTATGACCACGATGATAAATTTGTTTCTCCAGTCTTTCGTTCTTTGAGTTCAGATGCTTTGGAACCATTCAATCAAAGTTTTGATAGTTATTTCGATGGTGGTATGTTCTTGAGATATGTCGGCGTAAAGAAAACCCTCCCGAAACACCTTAGTTCTGTTTCTTCTGTTTTCAAAACAATGAGTATCGATCATGGAGTAACAGTCGAGGCAATAATCAAAGCACTAGTGTTGCAGGGTTTGAATGAAGGAAGAGCTTTCAATATGGTCATGGAATCCATCGATAAAGAATACCTCATCGCTTCTGAAATGAAGCTACCATCTCCTGTTCACTCTGAATTCGAAGATGAGATATAGACCAAGAAAGATGTTTTCTTCTATTAGGTGTACTATTATTTGACAATTATTCCGTAACTTGCATTTATCAGGAATAATATTATTCACAATGATGGTTGTACTCGATATGGAAGAGATTACCATCAAGTACTGGAGCCCACATGGTCGGCAAGAAGAGACAAAATTTCAGTGTGGTCATACAAAGATAGACTTGATCATGCGAGCTGCACAACGAGTCGATCTGAGTAATGTTGCTAGATGTTACGATCTTGAAAAACTAGATTTGTCCCATAACATGCTCGAAGAATTGGATCTTTTTCCAATTTCCGGATGTCCAGAAATTAAAGCAATCAATCTCCAGAGTAATCACCTTACCAAGTTAGATCTTTGGCCACTGAGGGGGTGTCTGAAGTTAGAGTTCATTGATGTATCTGAGAATCGTCTGCACGGTCTAGATCTAACTCCAGTTTATCTAAAAACACGAATACGTATGGATTCTTCAGTTGTTGTCACTGCTGATAACATTCTTAGATATATTTACACAAAAGATGAATTGGTTAAGCAGTTCCAGCTGGTGCGTCCAGATGGTGCAAATTGGTCTGCACCGCCAGTGGTCATATGGAATACTTATGATGAGCTAAAGAAACGTTATGATTGGGCACATCTAAGAGAACGAATTGATACTGCTCTCCAAAGAATGACGCCAATGCATTGGTATGGTGCTCAGCGAGGTCTCTTACAGGGACTTGGGATATCCGAAATTGCAGGTTACGATGGACACCCTCGTATGTTGCTAGATAACACAGTCATGAAGATGTCATATGAGGAGGCACGACAGGTAATTTTTGATACTACTGTTAAATTACTTGAAGACCAGATTCTTTCAGATGGTCCGACACTCTTTTTGGACATTGGAAAAATGAAGGACACAAGTGCTTCCAAGTTGATACCCTTGATTGTAGATAAGAGAAAAGAAGAAGTTGAAAATACTCCGATCTTAATCAAGGGAAGCAAAGTTTTCCTTAAGCCCTTGTGGTTGACTCATTATGGTTTCAAAATATTAACTGCAAACGAAATGGGAATGACTACCGACCTAGAAGGACTTGAATCTATTAGAGGAAGTTTTGATGAACTAGATATAGAGATCGCAACAGAAAAAACGACAGATGTCAAAGATATATCCGTAACTACTGCATCGAAAGGAATGCAGACGCATATTTTTAATTTGGTACACTGTGCTTTCGACTAATCGCTCCTAGGTCTTACCGTCTTCGACAGGTTAAATTATGAATTCGGGTCTGATTCTAAATAACACGGAGATGTTAGTTGCATTGACTGGGAACAAGAAATTCTTTGACGAACCTATTATTCGGGCTAAAATCAATAGAATTCGATTTCCTAAATATTGTCCAGTCTGTGGTGCACCAGCTACGACAACGACCGCAATAACTACTCGCCCCCAAAATAAAACCTGGCTCCGACCTCAATGGGACCCTGCATTCTATGCTAGGGAACGAAAGCGGTTAGGGTTGACTCTAGCTGAAAAGAAAAGCTTCCTTGTTCAAGTGTGTGAGGACCATCATGCATCAGATGCTGGTGAAATCCGAATGAGAAGTATCACCTCTTTCTTGCTAACAATCGTTGCTAGTTCATCAATTTTTGTTATCATGTTTGCAGGTGCTGATATTTGGGCTGGTCGTGGGTTGAGTCCATGGATCCAAGGCTATTTCCTAGTTTTAGTTGCTTCAATATTGGTGGGCTTTCTCGCATTTCGACCTAATCCTTTGGAGTCCGCTGTGAACATTATTGGTTTTGATTTTGATGTGCAATATGTATGGTTCAAACTTAGGGATGAACAATATCGCAACAAATTCATTCACGAGAATGAAATGAACGCAGAGCTAGTGAATTGGATTGTGAAAGTATAGCACAACAATACTGACCTTACTTTCTCTTCTCTTTTATTTCGTAATAGCTTCGAACTTTAGATAGTGCAGAGATTGCCTCCTTCACATTATGAAAGACTGGTAATCCATGATTTACAAATACATTCCATGCATCTGAACGAGGACCAGGGTAGGCAACATCTGGAATCGCAACAAGAACTGGCTTTTTCTCATTATCAACAACATGTTTTCCTGCCTTTGCCATTATAGTCCAATAATCAACAAGGTTATCCTCTGCATCTAGGATAGTAGCTACTTGATACATATTGTGAACGTCTGCCTCAATGATTAATGAGTCGAAATTTGATTCTTTGCCAACAAGTCGAATGACTTCTGAAGTAGTTTCATCAACATAGTAATCCGCTGCTAGATCAATTGGATTTCCAAGACCTGTCCCTACATCACGAATAAGTGGGTCGAGTTTGTCCATTGTTTCTTGTGAAGTTCTTGGAACTTTCAGTCCACTTTCAACACATAGGTCTGTGTAAATAACGCTTGTTCCTCCACTGATTGCCACCAATCCAACATTTCTGGATTGAGGTTTAGGGCTAAGAGAAAAAATGCTTAGTGTCGCAACTAAGTCCTCTAATGTATCTACAGAAATTACGTTTGCCTGACGGAATGCTGCGTTCCAAATTTCGTTATTTCCTGCCAAAGCTCCTGTATGTGATGCAGCAGCTCTCGACCCCTCGGTGGAGCGTCCACCCTTGAGTACGACAACTGGTTTCTTTTCTGCAGTTGCTTTCAAAGCATCAAGAATTTCTCTCCCATTCTTTGCTCCTTCGATGTATGCTCCTATTGCTTTAGTTTTGTCATCATTCCTGAAGAAATTTAGCAGCTCTTGAGGTTTAATATCCACTTGATTTCCAAAACTAAAGACCTTGCTGAATCCCACGCCCCCTGCCACTCCGGAAGTATAGGTTGCGATAGCGACTCCCCCTGATTGCGAGAGAAAGCCAACATCACCTGCGAGTCGTTTCGCCGTGGGCATAAACGCAAATCCAATCTCAGGATACATTAAACCCATGCAATTAGGACCGAATGCTCGCATCCCGTTCTCATCTAAGATCTGTTTTATTTCAAGCTCCCTCTTCTTTCCTTCTTCAGTGCCAAGTTCAGAAAATCCACTTGTGAAGATTGTAACTCCCTTTACACCTTTTTCATGACACTGCAGAAGGGTTTCTGGAACGTATTTGTAAGGAACAGCGATTATTACATAGTCGATTTTATCGGGAATCTCGTCAAAGCTTGAGTATATCTTGTGACCTAAGACTTCTCCGCCAGAATGTGAAACGAGCCACACTTCAAGGTCGTGTTTCCATTGAAGCATTGAATGTGCCCAGTAATATCCCAATTTGGCTGAAACACCAACAATTGCTACTGATTTGATTTCCACCATTTCTGCAATAGTAGGTTTGTTTATTCCAGTCATTCTCATTGCTCCAAGTTCTTCGAGCAATGCACCTGTGATTTAAGACTAATGGATGTGGTCAAAAGAGAAGGAATGGTGAGGAGAGGGCGTCGACCGAATCTTTGGGGTCGAGGAAGTCGTGCGTTTGTCTGCGGAAACAAACGTTAGCCCGGGAGGGCGAATTTAGGTATTCTAAGCAGATTATCTATAGCCGACGCTCTACTCAAATGATGCTAATAGGTCTTAATATAATATACTCGTATATATCAGAATGAGTAATTGCGTGATTATGACTTCCAAACGATCGATTACAAGAACCGTTTCATTAATAGCGGTTTAAACATCTGAGGATTTTATGCGTCGCCTTTGGATTCTGCCAATCTTGTTTCTACTTTCACTTAGTCTTATTAATTATGGATCAATAGAAGTGCAAGATTACGACCTGCAAGAATTTGCCATCCCTAGCCAATTTACCAATGTTGAACGAAATTGGACCGCTCATATTATTGTCGTAAATTATAATGAGAATTTTATTAATGAAACTAATCTATTGACAGGGATGCCCATAGTTCGCACCTATGCCACTTCTGATGTTATGATAAAGTACAATATCGAGTACGAGGTCTTCTATGCTGATGCTCAGTATATTGCTGATCTCACTCAAGTAGTCATGGATAACTCTGTGAATGGTTCCGAAACAGGTACGTATCTAGATGAAACTGCATTACACTATCAGAAATCCAATCCTGATGAGCCACAGCGAATTTTCTATCACCGAGCAGGTAGAGTTATTGATGGGTATGCAGTTGAAGATTGGTTGGAAGCAAATCCCTATGTCACTCCTCCCAGTTTGGGCTATACGCTCTATATGGTTAACTTTTCATCTCTAGATACATCAAGTCATGAGCTAGAGCATTGGTATGACTATCACCCTATTGATCCGGATACTGGAGAAGAGCAAGATTGGTTTAGGCTAGAGTGGGATAATGCACTCAATCCAGATGTTACT
>Ga0315542_1001671_pt1 | contig 13764 bp, 11 predicted proteins | sample SalMarSW160120MG_FD_202541 | JGI IMG/M metagenome (GOLD analysis project Ga0315542, IMG submission 202541) | Salt marsh sediment microbial communities from the Plum Island Ecosystem LTER, Massachusetts, United States - Salt Marsh Sediment SW1601-20 ...
ATACGCATGCATGCGTAGCGTTTCGCCACATGGTGGCGAAACGCTACGCCCCACCGAATCGCTTGTCTTGTAAATTGAAGATGCACCTTCGCCCACACAGTTGATGATGATAACGGGCATAGCCCTTTGTTATCAGATGGTTATGCGCAAAAAAATATTGGTTCCACCCTAATCATGAATTTACACCAACAATTGGCACGTCTCTTGCCATTGCTTTGATCGATGCGGATTCTGGAAAACGAAAAGAAGAAATATCGAGGAATGAGGCGCATTGAGGAATCGATACGTCTGAAACACAGGAAACACGGAGTAAGGGGGGGGGCGAACGCATGGATTCTCTGTATACGACCGATGCTAATGACGCAGCACTCCTTCACGGTGTAGCGAGGGGGCCACCGACGGGGGGAGAGCCGTTTTATGTATCAATCAGGTAGAACTACCAGAACCTTAAACGAACATCCGTAATCTAAAAGGAGGTATTGAAATGCGTTGGAATCATCCATCGAGACTTGGCGTCGTGCTGGCGGCTGCCGCGTTTACGTTTGTAGCGGGGAATGTGGCCATGGCGGCCGAAGAAAGCAAAACCGATAAAATCTTGGACAAGGTCTCCAGAGAGGCCAACTCGGCCATGCGGGACGTGCGCTTTGCGCGGGTAGCCATATTCGACGGCCAGCCCGAGGAAGCGAAGAAGCTGTTGGATTCGGCCAAAAAGGACCTTGCCAAAACCGAAAAAGATGCGCCGAAGCTGGTTGTCACAGTCAAATCACAGGTGAAGGTCGGCAATGAGACCATTGCAAAGCATAAGGCCACCGAGACGAGTGAGTTCATTCCCATTGACGCACAGCTGGTCCTTTCCGCTGACTTTGTTCCGACCCCTGAGAAGCAAGCCAAAATCAAAGAGGCCAACGAGCACTTGAAAAAGGGAGCGAGCGCTAAGGCTGTCGAAATCCTGCGTGCAGCGGATATCGGCGTTTCCGTCACGCGCGTATTAATGCCGTTGAAACTCACCATTGCTCACGTGGACGGAGCGATCGCACTGCTCAAAGACCACAAGTACTATGAAGCGAACCTTGCCCTTAAAGGGGCTCAGGACGGACTGGTTGTCGATACGGTCCTGCTCTACGAGCCCCTTAAACCGCCACAGAAGAAGTGAGGTGGAAACAGGGAACCAACCATGCCTATCCGGTTAACACAGAATGGCGCTTTGGGGTATGATCCTGCGCATGTCAGATTACCCTTAGACTGTGTTGGAATTTCAGCATTTATTCCCTGATGAGACGGTCTGCGCCCGCCTTCGGGAGTGTATCCGGTAGCCCTAATGGTGTCCGAATGCCCGTGTGTGGTCAGATCCGGTGACCCCTCGAATCCTGCGGAATCGGGCGATTCTGTGTTAACCGGATAGGCATGGAACCAACTACCCTCCCGGATGTCCTTAAAGAATCCCCGGGAGGGTCACACCGCAAGGTCTTCGGACCGCCTTGTGAAAAAAATAACAGGGGGAACAACAGATGCTGAAAAAGCGGTACATCAAATCCCGGGACGTGTGGAAGGTAAATTTTGAAGTATCCGGAGGCCAGTTGCCCGAAGGCATCGAGATACAGGACGTCCGCCTGGCGGGCGACTTCAACGGCTGGAGTCAATCGAGTACGCCGATGAAGGCAGGCAAAGGGGACATCTATAAGGTAGCCCTTGAACTCCAGCCCGGCACAACGTACCAGTTCCGGTATCTCGTCAACGGCGAATACTGGCTGAACGACGAAAGCGCCGATTCCTACGCTCCTTCCGGGTACGGAGAGGACAACTGCGTTTTGATCCTGGACGAGGGGAATTGATTTCGAAGAAGGTATCATGGGTTCCTGGATGGATGGCTCTTTGGCCATGCCACTCTGAATGGTCCTTATGCTATGAAGATGTAAGCACTGAAACGGAGATCCGAACATGGCAGGTATATTTAAAGCCTATGACATCCGCGGATTGTATCCTGGTGAGATCAACGAAGACACCATGCGCAGAATCGGCTTTGCCTTTGGCTGCTATTTAGAGAAAGACCACATTGTCATCGGGCACGACATGCGCGATTCCTCTCCCGGACTCAATCTCGCTTTCTCCGAGGGAGCTCAGGCCTCTAATGCCCGGGTGACCGATATCGGCATGGCGACAACCCCCATGCTCTATACGGCCATCATCGACGGGGACTTCGACGGCGGGGCCATGATCACCGCCTCACATCTTCCGGCCCATTACAACGGGGTCAAGCTCTGCCGCGAAAAAGCGATCCCCCTGAGCGGAACCGATGGGCTGCCGCAGGTGGAAACCCTGTATCACACCACCAACACGCGGCCGGAGGCCGGGAAGGGCGCACGGTCTTCCATGAGTTTTCTGCCCCGGTATCTGGAGAAACTGCTCCCGTTCGTGGAGACCGGTGAACCCTTTCGGATCGTGATCGATGCCGGCAACGGCATGGGCGGACTGGATACGCCCCGTCTGCTGGAAAACCTTCCGCACATCGACGCTGTCCCAATGTACTTCCAACCGGATGGCGACTTTCCGCACCACGTTCCCAACCCGGTTGAGCCCGAAAACACTGCGGAACTGCAGAAACGGGTGGTGGCCGAAAAAGCCGGGCTGGGGTTCGCCTTTGACGGCGATTGCGACCGGTGCGGCTTTGTGGATGAGACCGGCGCTCGGGTACCGGCCGACCTGGTGATCGCGCTGCTGGCCGAGTACTTTCTCGAGAAAACGCCGGGGGCCACCATCCTCTATGATCTACGTGCCAGCCGCGCCGTTCCCGAGCGGATTCGAGAGCTGGGCGGCAACCCGGTCAAGACCCGGGTGGGCCATTCGTTCATAAAGGAGAAGATGCGGGAGGTGGACGCGGTGTTTGCCGGAGAACTCTCGGGCCACTATTACTTTAAGGAAATGGGCTTTATCGACAGCGGCATTCTTTCTATGATCTCCATGCTCAATCTGTTGACCTCCCAAGGGGCTCCCCTGAGCAAACTGATAGGTCCACTCAACAAATACGCCCGGTCCGGCGAGATCAATATCCACGTCCATGATAGTCCCCGGCTTTTCCGGGAACTGGAGGCGGCCTACCGGGACGGCCGTCAGGAACACCTGGACGGACTGTCGGTAGAATACCCCAATTGGTGGTTCAACCTGCGGGAGTCCAACACCGAGCCGGTGGTGCGGCTGGTTATGGAAGCCGACGACGAACCGGTGCTGGAACGGGAAAAGGCCCGCGTGTTGGGGATTGTCCGCCAATACAGGCTCACGTAAATAACAGATGGCGCCCCGTGGTACCAATAGACCGCATGGCGACCGTCGGAGGATACCCTGCTCCTTTTAGGAGGATATGATGACGGATTCGATTGTCTTTCTGATGGATGTGGACAATACGCTGCTCGACAATGACGCTGCCCAGGCCGACTACATATCGGAAATACGGCGCGTGGTCAGCGCCGAAGCCTCTCAACGCTACTGGGAAATCTTTCAGCATATTGCCAGGAAAGCGGGGTATGCCGATTACCTGGGCGCTTTGCAGCGCTACCGGCTGGAAGACATGCATGATCCAAGACTGTTGCACGTATCGTCTTTTCTTCTGGATTATGATATGGGTGCGGCTCTTTTAGAACAAGGATAAAAAGCAGCAATAATAACCAGTTAGAAAGTCTGCAACCTCAACCATTGATTGCCTGTTGATAAGATAACATTTTTGAAAAAGGATATGTCCATTTTTGTTGCCACCGAACGACGAAAGTTCGTGGCAACAATAAAAGAACTTTTTTGCGAAGGTGATCATTTTTTTCTGGACTTGGCCCCATTTCTCTGTTATGTAAAAATGGCGAAGGAGGAGTGGGATGATCACCGCAAGAGGCAATCACAGATTCTGTGGCCGGGTATTTGCGCGAGAAGAGCTTGGCTTGATCCAGGAAGTGGTCGAGACCTGTGCAGGGCTCAGCCGAACGGAGCTGTCGTACACGGTATGCGAACTGCTGGAGTGGAAGCGAGCCAATGGCAGGCTCAAAGGTACCGAGTGCCTGAGTTTTTTGGAGAGGCTGGAAGGCCAGGGGTTTTTGAAACTTCCGGAGAGTCAGCAGACCGGACCAAAGAAAGGGACGAGGCGACACATTGCGCCAGCGACAGACGACCCGCTCTGGGCCAATCTGACGGGCAGTGTGGGGGCGTTTCTGCCCTTGGATGTGGAGCTGGTAAATAGCCGCAAAAAGCGCCAAATTTTCAAGGATCTTGTAAGCCGGCACCACTACCTGGGATATGCCATGCCCTTTGGTGCGAGGCTTCAGTACCTGGTTTACGTGAGCCGGCCCCGACGGCAAGTGGTCGGGTGTGTGCAGTTTTCCAGCCCGGCCTGGCGGATGAAGGTTAGGGATCAATGGATTGGCTGGGACGATGCGACACGCGGGCGAGGTCTTCAGCAGATCGTGAACAACAGCCGACTGTTGGTCTTGCCACGAATACGCAATCTGGCCAGTTCGCTGCTCTCCTGTGTGCTGGGTCGGTTTCGAGAGGACTGGGAAGTTCATTATGGAGTCGATCCCTGGCTGGTGGAGACACTGGTGGATCGGGAACGGTTTCACGGAGGGTGTTACCGTGCCGCCAACTTCATCGTAGTAGGGGAAACAAGCGGCCGGGGTCGAATGGACCGTTTCCATCAGCGTCATGGGGCGGAAGTGAAAACAGTGATGGTTTATCCGCTGGTCAAACATGCGGCGCGCCGTCTCAGAAAGGCTCACGGAGGATAAGGGGCGATGAATGCATTGGCGGTGTTGTCGTCCCAGGAGCGGCTTTATGAGGAGTCGAGGGAGGAATTTGAGGAGATCGTCAGAAGTCTGGACTCCGATGAGGTCCGATCGATGACCCACAGCGATCTCGAACGTGAACTTGAAAAGAAAAGCCGGGAATTGATGCGCAAACTTTTGCAGGAACATTTGGAATCCCGGGGTCCGGGAGAATGCGCACAAGCCGTCCGGGGCTCCGACGGTGTTGAGAGGTCCCGGGTTCGACCTCACGAAAGAAAGCTTGAGACGATTTTTGGAACAGTGTCGGTGGAGCGTGCTGGTTATGGCCAGGAAGGAAATCGGAGTCTGCATCCACTGGATGCTGAGCTCAATCTGCCCGATAAGAAGTATTCCCTTGAACTTTGCCGTCGTGTAGCCGAAGAAGCCGCCAAGAGTTCCTTTGATGAGACGTTTGAGAGCATTAATAAATACACCGGTGCCCATGTACCGAAACGCCAGATTGAAGAGATTGTGATGCGGTCTGCCCAGGACTTCGACGCTTTTTACGAAATGAGGCAAGGAGTTCCCCCTGAAGGTGAAAAGAGCGCATCGGTAATGGTGATGAGCGTCGATGGCAAAGGCGTTGTGATGCGCACGCAGGATCTTCGGGAGCAAACCCGTAAGGCTGCCATGAAGCGCAAGCACAAGATGGGTGCTCGGCTTTCCAAAGGGGAGAAGAAGAACGCCAAGCGTATGGCTACGGTGGCAGCCGTTTACACCATTGAGCCCTTTGTCCGTAAGCCGGAAGACCTGGTTCCCCAAAACAATGCCGTCCATCTCGATCAACCGCGACCCCGCCCTGAGCACAAGCGCGTATGGGCGAGCCTGGAGAAACCTCCGGAACAAGTGATTGAAAAGGCATTTGAGGAAGCTGATTGCCGGGACCCTGTGCATCAGAATCACTGGGTAGCACTGGTGGACGGCAACAAGCATCAAATCCGCATCCTGCGCCGTATGGCCAAGGATAAAGGGCTTGATCTTACGATTATCGTCGATATCATCCATGTCATCGAATACCTTTGGGATGCAGGAAGGGTGTTTTATCCGAAAGCGAGCGAGGAACTGGAAAGTTGGGTTCGAGTCCGCCTTCTTGAAATATTACGGGGTAAAGCCGGCTACGTTGCCGGAGGCATGCGCCGCAGCGCCACACTGCGAAGCCTTAGCTCCGAAGATCGCAAACCTGTGGATGTTTGCGCAAACTACCTTCTCACCTACGCACCATACCTTAAGTACAACCATTACCTTGCCAAAGGGTTTCCCATTGCCACGGGAGTTATTGAAGGCGCCTGCCGCCACCTGGTAAAAGACCGCATGGAGGTGACCGGCGCCCGATGGAGTCTCAATGGCGCCGAAGCTGTATTGCGCCTTCGAGCCTTGCGCTCCAGTCATGACTTTGATGAGTACTGGACCTTTCATGAAGCACAAGAGTATAAAAGAAACCATCGATCACACTACGCAGGTGGCATTGTGCCGCCCACAATCAAACCACTAACTACTCGTAAATGTAGGCCTACTCACCTGAAGCCTGTCAAATAAGGAAAATCTCTTGAATCACTTTTTTTGAAAAATGTATGAGAAAAACTGCTGCTCAAGGTCGTTCTAAAAGAGCCGCACCCTTATGATTTTGCAGCGCTCCTGTATCCTCAATCGTTGGAGGTGATCGCGTATCTGCGCGCCCGCGGTACGGTCGTCATTCTCACCGACGGCGATGTCGTTTTCCAGCCGCGCAAGATTTTAAGCGCCGGCCTGTGGGATGCGGTCGAGGGTAAGGTCCTGATCTGTATTCACAAAGAACGCGAACTCCGTCAGGTCGAGCGGCGTTTTCCGGCTCGACATTACGTGATGGTAGACGACAAGCTTCGCCTTCTGACGGCGATCAAACAGTATTGGCGCGAGCGCGTCACCACTATTTTTGTCCGGCAGGGGCACTATGCAGTCGATCCGGCCGCCCTGGCCGACTATCCTCCGGCCGACATCACCCTGGAGCGGATTGGCGGACTGCTAAACTACGAGGTGGGTGCTTTTCTGCAAACAGCAAAATAAGAATGAGTTCACTCTGAGGTAGTTCATTTTTTGAACGGAATTGAACCAAGCCGAGGGGGTTGGACCCCACCTGGTGGTTCAACCTGCGGGAATCCAACACCGAGCCCGTGGTGCGGCTGGTTATGGAAGCGGACGACGAACTGGTGCTGGAACGGGAAAAGGCCCGCGTGTTGGAGATTATCGACCGTTTCAGGCTCGAATCATCATAAGGAGACGGGAAATGGCTACGTCAAAAACTACAGAATCGTCGTCCGGCGAGACCGGACCGGATTTCGCCAAGATCAGTGTCGAGGAAGCGCTGAAAAAACTGGGGAGTTCGACGGAAGGGCTGAACGCAGACGAAGCTGCGAACCGGCTGCAGCAATACGGTCCCAACGCCCTCGAGCAAAAGAAAAGGAGCCCGATCCTGCAGTTTCTCTCCTATTTCTGGGGTCCGATTCCCTGGATGATCGAGGTGGCGGCCGTGCTGTCGGCCGTGGTGCGCCACTTGCCGGACCTGATCATCGTCCTGGTACTTCTGCTCTTCAATGCCGTGATCGGTTTCTGGCAGGAGCACAAGGCGGCCAATGCGGTTGAGGCCCTGAAAAGCCAGCTGGCCTTGAAGGCCAGAGCCAGGCGCGCCGGCCAATGGACCGAAGTTGATGCGGCCGGCCTGGTTCCCGGAGACATCATCCGGTTGCGCCTGGGAGACATTATTCCCGCGGACGCCAAGCTGATCGATGGCGAATACCTCAGTGTGGATCAGTCCGCCATGACCGGCGAGTCCCTGCCCGTGACCAAAAAAGCCGGGGAGATCGTGTTTTCCGGATCCATCGCCAAGCAGGGAGAGATGATCGGCGTGGCAACCGCCACAGGGGCGAGCACGTTTCTGGGCCGCACGGCGAAGCTGGTGGCGGGTGCAGGGGCGGTTTCGCATTTTCAGAAAGCCGTGCTGCGCATCGGCAATTTCCTGGTGTTCATTGCCCTGGGCTTGTCCGTACTGCTGCTGGGAGTCGAGCTGTTCAGGGGGCAGGCCATACTCTCCCTGCTCCAGTTTATTCTTATCCTGGTGGTGGCGTCGATTCCGGTGGCCATGCCCGCGGTTCTCTCCGTAACCATGGCCCTGGGTGCGCTGGCCCTGTCCAAACGCAAGGCGATCGTTTCCCGGCTGCAATCCATTGAGGAGATGGCCGGCATAGATATTCTGTGTTCGGACAAGACCGGCACCCTGACCCAGAACAAACTGACCCTGGGCGACCCGGTCCTGTTCGCGGCCCCGGATACGGAGGCACTGATTCTGGCCGCTGCCCTGGCCTCCAAGGCCGAGAACCAGGATGCCATCGACCTGGCCGTGCTGGGCGGGCTTGCCGATCAGCAGGGTCTGGCCGATTACGAGCAATTGAAATTCATGCCCTTTGATCCGGTGGACAAACGTACCGAGGCCTCCATCAAAGACAAACAGGGCCGTTCCTTCCGGGTGTCCAAGGGGGCTCCCCAGGTTATCGCGGCCATGAGCCGGCTCGAAGCGGACGATAAGGAACGGGCCGAACAAACGGTCAACGAACTGGCCGCCAAGGGCTACCGAACACTGGGAGTGGCGCAAAGCGATGACGGCGAATCCTGGCGGTTTCTGGGCATTCTCTCCCTGTACGACCCTCCGCGCGAGGATTCCCGGGAAACCATCGACCAGGCCAAGCAGCACGGGATTGGGGTGAAGATGGTCACAGGCGACAACATCGCCATCGCCAGGGAGATATCCGACGGTCTGGGGCTCGGCCGCAACATTCATCCTGCGGGAGACCTTTTTGACGAGCGGGGCCAGGCGGTATCTGACGCGGCAACAGCCATCGAGGTTGCAGACGGATTTGCCGAGGTATTCCCCGAACACAAATACGGCATCGTGCGGACTTTGCAGGACAGTGGACATCTGGTGGGGATGACCGGGGATGGTGTCAACGATGCTCCGCCGCTCAAGCAGGCGGACGTGGGAATCGCCGTATCGGGCGCAACGGATGCGGCCCGGGCCGCGGCGGATCTCATCCTCACCATGCCCGGGTTGTCGGTGATCATTCAGGCCGTGGAGGAGGCGCGCCGGATCTTCGAACGCATGCTGAGCTACACGATCTACCGTATCGCCATGACCATCAACATCATGGTCTTCGTGGTGCTGGCGATGCTGGTGTTCGACACGTATCCCCTGACGGCCATCATGATCATCGCGCTGGCCTTGCTGGACGATATCCCCATCATGACGATCGCCTACGACAATACCCGCCTTGAGCCCAAGCCCGTGCGCTGGGACATGCACCGGGTACTGATGATCTCGTCCCTGCTGGGTTTCCTGTCGGTGGTGGAGACCTTCGGGTTGCTGTACCTGGGGGAAAAAGTCCTGATGGTGGATCAGGCCCATCTGCAGACAGCGGTATTTCTGCAGCTGGTGGTGGGCGGGCATTTGCTCTTGTTCGTGACGCGCAGCAAACGCTTTTTCCTGCGCCCGCCGTTGCCTTCCTGGCAGTTGTTCGGCGCGATCGTTGCCACCCAGATTTTCGCGGTGCTCATGACGGGTTTCGGCTGGTTTGTTCCGGCCCTGCCGTGGCGCTATATCGGACTGGTCTGGCTCTATAACCTGGTCTGGCTCTTGTTCCTGGACTGCTGCAAGCTCGGCACCTACCGGATGGTGGAACACCGGACCCGGCATCACCGGCCCCTGACCGATATGCCTAATCGCTCTCTGCACAGCCATGCGCATCTTGCGCGGTAGGAGGAGCCTGGGGACGGTGGATTTCAGGGGGCAATAGCCATTTCCAAAGATGGACCTGGCGAATGAAACTGCGGGGCAGATGGTACTCTGCAAGAGGCAGGATCATGCCACGCATATCAAAAGGAGGTTTATGATGACGGCAAAACAGCACACACAGGGACCCTTGATCCCTGAAGAACTGCGCCGGATGGACGATTACTGGCGCGCGAGCCTTTACCTCTGCGTTGGCATGCTGTACCTGAAAGACAATCCGCTGCTCAGGGAGCCTTTGAAGCCGGAACACATCAAAAAGCGGCTGCTGGGGCACTGGGGGTCAGACGGCGGGCAGACCTTTACCTGGGTACATCTGAACCGGTTGATCAAAAAGCACGATCTGAGCATGATTTTTATCTCCGGCCCGGGGCACGGGGCTCCTTCGGTCCTTTCACACGCCTATCTGGAAGGGACCTATTCCGACGTTTATCCCGACAAAAGCTCCGATGAAGAAGGAATGTGCAATTTTTTCAAGCAATTTTCCTTCCCGGGCGGCATCGGCAGCCACTGCACCCCCGAGACGCCCGGATCACTCCATGAAGGCGGAGAACTGGGCTACAGTATATCCCATGCATTCGGGGCCGCGTTTGATCATCCCGAGCTGGTTGTAACGGTGATGATCGGGGACGGCGAATCCGAGACCGGACCGCTGGCAACCGCCTGGCATTCCAACAAGTTCCTGAATCCGGCCCGCGACGGTGCGGTGCTGCCCATTTTGCACCTGAACGGCTATAAGATTGCCAACCCCACGATCCTTGCGCGCATCAGCCACGAGCAGCTGGAAAGCCTCTTTGTGGGGTACGGGTATCGCCCCTATTTTGTTGAAGGTTCCGACCCGGAGACCATGCACCAGCAGATGGCGCAGACCCTGGACTCGGCCCTGGCCGATATCCGGGTCATCCAGGAGGAAGCACGCGCGGGGGGTGTGCACCAACTGCCTGGATGGCCGATGATTGTCCTGCGTTCTCCCAAAGGCTGGACCGGGCCGAAAGAAGTGGACGGGCACAAGGTGGAAGGGTTCTGGCGGGCCCACCAGATTCCTTTTGACGTCCACAACAACCCCGAGCATCTGGAACTGCTGGAGACATGGATGCGGAGCTACGAACCGGAGCGCCTGTTTGCCGACAACGGACGGCTTATCCCTGAGTTGCGGAAGCTGTCCCCCGCCGGCAACCGGCGCATGAGCGCCAACCCCGTTACCAACGCCGGGCTGGTGCGCAAGGACCTGCGTCTGCCGGGTTTCCACAACTACGCGGTTGAAGTCACCCGGCCCGGGGAGAAAATGGTGGAAAATACCCGTCCCCTGGGACAGTTTCTGCGCGATGTGATGGTCGACAACCCGACCTCTTTTCGTTTCTTCTGCCCGGATGAGACCGCTTCCAATCGCTTGAACGCCGTGTATGAAGCCAGCAAGAAGGCCTGGATGGCGGAAATCAAGCCGGAAGATGCGGACGGCAGCGAACTCTCTCCCGACGGCCGGGTCATGGAAATACTCAGCGAGCACACCCTGGAGGGATGGCTGGAGGGCTATCTCCTGAGCGGCCGTCACGGCCTTCTGGCGTCCTACGAGGCATTCATCCACGTGATCGATTCCATGTTCAACCAGCACGCCAAGTGGCTGGAAAAATGCCTGGACGTTCCCTGGCGGGCCCAGGTTTCTTCCCTGAATATCCTGGTGACCTCCACGGTATGGCGGCAGGACCACAACGGCTTCACCCACCAGGATCCGGGTTTTCTGGATGTGGTCACCAACAAAAGCCCCCGGGTAACCCGTATCTATCTCCCGCCCGACGCAAACTGCCTCCTGTCCACGGCCGATCACTGCCTGCGCAGCACCAATTACGCCAACGTGATCGTTGCGGACAAGCAGTTGCACCTGCAGTATCTTTCCATGGAAGAGGCCGTCCGGCACTGCACCAAGGGCATTGGTATCTGGGACTGGGCGAGCAATGACCAGGGCGAGGAGCCCGACGTGGTCATGGCCGGCGCGGGGGATGTGCCGACCATGGAGGCCCTGGCGGCAACAGCGTTGCTGCGGGAGCATTTCCCGGATCTCAAGGTGCGTTTCGTCAATGTGGTGGACCTGTTCCGGCTGGTGCCCCGGAGCGAACATATCCACGGCCTTTCGGACCAGGATTTCAACAGCCTGTTTACCCTGGACAAACCGGTGATCTTCAACTTTCACGGATACCCGTACCTGATTCACAAGCTGGCGTATCGCCGAGCCAACTCCCGGAATCTGCATGTGCGCGGCTACAAGGAGCACGGGAACATCAACACCCCCATGGAACTGGCCATCCAGAACCAGATCGACCGCTTCAACCTGGTTATCGACGTGATCGACCGAGTGCCGAAGCTAAGGGTTGCCGGGGCCCATGTGAAGGAAATGATGAAAAACGAGATCATTGAAAATATCGCCTATGCCTACCGTGAAGGCTACGACCGGCCCGAATTCATCGAGTGGAAATGGCCATACGACCGGAGGTGAGGATTTGAGAAAGTAAGCATTAACAGTGAACGAAAGGAGAACAGCATGAAAAAGATGTTGTGGAAAGGAATAGTGGTGATGTTGTTGACCATGGCGTGGGCCGTGGGACCGGCGGCGGCCGCACAAAAGCAGGAAATGATGTCTGATGAAGCGTTTGAAAAAGCCCACAAGGCCGACATGCAGGCTGAAAAAGAAGGCAAGGTCTTCGTGATGTCGGGAAAGATTACGGCCATTAACCTACCGTCCGACAACGTGGTGATTGAATGCCCCACCAACGGGCAGATATTCACCGTGGGCGGCCCCTTGAGCCCCGATGCCGTGTTGAAAATAGGGGGGAAGTCGGTCCGTCTGGGTGACTTCAGTGTGGAGACTCCGGTAACCGTGAAATGGAAGGCCACCGAAAACGGCCCCGTGATACTGATGCTGCAGGCCAATTAAGCCCTGGAGAGGTGAGAAATGATTTTGTCCCCGGATGCGGTCACCTTCATCCTGGTCTCCTTCGAGGGGCCGGACCCCTATTCCCTGGCGGGCGGGCTGGGCGTGCGCATTAGCCATCTGGCCGAGACGCTGGCCGCACGCGGCTTTGAGACGCATCTGTTTTTCGTCGGCGATCCCGCCCTTCCCGGTCGGGAAAGCCACCATGACGGCCGCCTGGCCTGGCATCGCTGGTGCCAGTGGATCAGCGAGTATCACCCCAGCGGCGTGTACGACGGGGAGGAAGGAAAACTGCGCGACTTCAACGATTCCCTGCCGCCGTTTATTATGGAGCAGGTCATCCGGCCGGCCCTGGAGGCCGGACGGCTGCCCGTGGTGCTGGCCGAGGAGTGGCATACGGCCGAGGCCTTGATCAGGGTCAACGACCGGCTGCGCGCGGCCGGTCTCCGGGAACGCTCTGTGCTGTTCTGGAACGCCAACAACACCAAATCCTTTGACCGGGTGGACTGGCCGCGCCTGAATGACGCGGCCCAGTTGACCACGGTCAGCCGCTACATGAAGCACTGGATGTGGAATATGGGGCTCGATCTCAACCCGCTGGTCATTCCCAACGGAATTCCCGGGGATCTGCTGGACCCGGTGGATGAAAAACAGATCGTGGATGTGAGACGCATTCTGGCGCCCGATGATGAAGCATCCATGATGTTCAAAGTGGGACGATTCGATCCGGACAAGCGCTGGCTGATGGCCGTGGAGGCGGCGGCCCAGCTCAAGGCCAGGGGCTGCCCGGTTGCTTTCCCGCTGCGGGGCGGCACTGAACCCCACGGCGTGGAAGTCCTGGAGCGTGCACGGGGGCTGGGGCTGCGTGTGGCTCAGGTGGAAGGCACGCCGAAGACCTGGGAAGAGGTGCTTGCCCTCTTCCAGAGCGCCGGGCAGGCGGATGTGTACAACATCACGTTCTTCATGCCCCAGGCGTGGCTGCGTCCATTCTATGCTGCGGCGGACGCCGTGCTGGCCAACAGCGGCCACGAACCCTTCGGTCTGGTGGGACTGGAGGTGATGGCCGCGGGGGGGATCGTTTTTACCGGCGCCACGGGAGAAGAGTACACGCTGGGCGGCCGCAGCGCCTTTGCCCTTGACACTGACCGGCCCGAAGAAATCGTGAGCCAGGTCCTGGAACTGCGGCAGGACCCGGCAAGGGTCCTGGCCATGCGTCATGCGGCCCG
>Ga0315542_1001673_pt1 | contig 13763 bp, 13 predicted proteins | sample SalMarSW160120MG_FD_202541 | JGI IMG/M metagenome (GOLD analysis project Ga0315542, IMG submission 202541) | Salt marsh sediment microbial communities from the Plum Island Ecosystem LTER, Massachusetts, United States - Salt Marsh Sediment SW1601-20 ...
ACAAAATGCATCCACCGGCAATGGCATGGCCGGTTATGGCCGCAACCGTTGGTTTAGGCAGCGTCAACAGATCCAAACAAACCTGGTTGAACGCACGATAAAAGCCTCTGAAATCATCCCTGTTCATCTCAAACAGTTCCGGAATATCAAAACCGATGGAGAAGAACTTCTCATTGGAACTTCCCAGAACAAGGCCGTTTATACCAGCGTCGTTTTTTACCTGTTTAATGACCCTTTCCAGTTCCTTAACCACCTTTGGGTTCAATGCATTGGTGATGCCGTTATTCAGCTTTGCAAACACAATTTTGCCATGATGTTCCACTGAAATCATTTCCATCTTAATGCTCCTTTAACACGCCCGCCGGCAGCCTGATCTGTTGACGTCAGGCTGCTTTAATTTATCAAATTACACCATGTATCATTTACAAACCGGATTTTAAAATGTGTCAAGGCTTTTCTTGAGCAACCGATCTGCCGGTATGATTCACTTCATTTATTTGAGCTTCGCACCCTTAATTTTCAGCAAAACAATATAGCGGAGCAGGCCGAGAAATATTTTTTAAGGTAAAATTATACGGATGCAATCGATAATTAGAAAAGGGCTGCGTGTCAAGAATATGACACTTTGTGGGGCTCCTCGTCAAACCTTTCACCATCGGTTGTACAAATGATTTTCATATGTCATGGAATTATTGTAAATTTCTTCCAGGCTTTGTTTTGGCATATATTCTGCATTATTTTTATTTTCGTGCAAATAGCTGATTTCCAGACAACTGTCAACGTCCTCATTTCAAAGCACCATAATTTACAAGGGGGTGCCGTATGCGGGTAACCTGTCTGAACTGTAACAAAGTATTTGACATCCCTGATGAACGTCTCCCAATGGGTAAAAAGATCGCTTTCCCTTGCCCGGCTTGCAAGGGAACCATCGAACTTGATCTCACCTCAAAGTCAGCTGCAAATACAGTTCTTCGCTCTGAAAAAAAGACAAACGATCGTCCAACCGGCCAGGCTTTAAAAAAGAAAATTTTGCGGAATGTTCAGGATTTACCACCCATGCCTCAAACGGTCCTTAAGGCCCGTGAAATTATGGCAAATCCGAAATCGGATTTTAAAGAACTTGCAAATCTTTTTGAAACCGATCAAGCCATCGCCACCAAGATCCTGAAGCTGGCCAACTCTCCATACTACGGATACAGCGGCAAAGTGACCTCCATCCAACGGGCCTCCCTTGTCCTCGGACATAAAACCTTGGGAGAACTTATTACCATGGGGGGTACTGCCAGCCTGTTGAGCAACCAACTGGTGGGCTATGGACTGAATGCAGGAGCCCTCTGGAAACATTCTCTGGCGGTCGCCTTTGGTTCCAGGATTATCGCCAAAAAGATTGATCCGGCATTGTCAAACGACGCCTTTACATCAGGTCTTATTCATGACTCCGGCAAGCTCATTCTTGATTCATATATACAGGAGAGATGGGAACTTTTTGAGGAATTTATGGCCGATGGCGAGCATACATTTCTGGATGCTGAAAAGAAAATCTTGGAGCTCGACCATACAGAAGTCGCATCTGAGGTATGCAAAACCTGGAATATACCGAAAACGTTAACCCTTGCCATACGATATCACCACCACCCTTCCCGATCAAACGGCAGCAAATTGGCCTACATTGTTCATGTGGCAGATGCCATCGCCATGATGACGGGTCTGGGACTCGGTATTGACGGAACGTTGTATCAGATGGATGATAAAGCCATGGAATTTCTGGGTATTCAAGAAAACGATGTGAACGAAATCATGGGCGAAGTTTTGGAAGCCGCTCAAAAGATTTCCGAACAATAGCACCTTCTTTTGTTAAATCTGAACGTGCACAAGCTTTATCTGGCTAAGAAAAAGGATAATACGGATGACAAAAATCAATGAACAGGATCTTTTGGATGAGATTCGATTCGACATAAAAGAAAAGGACTTGATCAAGGCGAAACTCGTTCTTTCCGCTCTGGAGCATGTGAGTCGAAAAGCCCAAAAACAAGCCTTGTTTGAGGTCAGTCGGGCAGAAGATGATTTTGCGATTCCCCTGCTGGCAGGTGTCATCGCTGAAAATCCGGACGTTACCGAATCATTTCCACAACTCAAAGAGACCTTGTTTTCAAAAATTATAGATAGCCCTGAAATCCTTATGTATTTGTTATCGAATACAATAGCCCCCCCAATCAAGGCGTTTTTAGTTGAGGCGGCAGGTGAGATCAGACCTGAGAATGCTGTACCGACCTTACTGGATATCCTGAGCAACGAAGAGGATGTTAGAATCATCGAATCGGCCATCATCGCTTTGGGAATGATCGCCGACCCTTCAGCGGCTACCGCTGTGAGTGAATTTCTATACTCGAGTAATTGGGAGATCGTTATTGCCTCCATACGCACTTTGGGCACACTGGCCACACCCGAGGCCATACAGAAACTAGGCGACAGACTTGGCGGAGACTCGGATCTGGACCTGATGATCATCGACATTATTGCCAAAATCCAGATTCCGGAAGCACTGGAAATGCTCAATCAAACACTTGGATCGCAACACGCCCATTTACGCGCCGCCGTGAAGCAAAAACTCGGTGGAGTCGGTGTGATGAGCGTTCGTATTTTGATCAAGAATCTTTTTGTTGATCATCCCGATCTGATCATTCATTCTTTGAACGTGCTCGGCGATATCGGAGACAGCGCAGCCATTCCAGCCATTCGAAAACTTATACATCAGCAGCCTGAAGATCCGAATGTTCGATTTGCAGCGTATGAAACCCTGGGACGGCTGCCGCTGGATAAAGGCGTTTACACATTGGCCGCCGGTTTGAATGATCCCGTGGATAACGTTCGAAATGCAGCGGCAAAAGCCATTGACCGACACTACAATGCCGCTCTGGCCGGTGGTATCCGGAATCTAATCCGCTCTGAAGACCCGGAAGCCTTGAAAGTCATGACAACCATCATCGATTCCCAGTGCGACACCATCTTTTTGGACCTTTGGGATGAGGATTGTTTTCAAACGCCGGCCATCAATTATCTGACCCATAAAGCCCACCCTGATGTCCGATCCTACTTTGCAAGAACCCTTGAAAAGGCAGGGCACAATAATCTTGCCAACCAGATTAAACCGGAAAAGGCCATAAAAGAAAAAACAGCATTAAAAGTATTTGCCGTGGACGACTCCAAGATGATTCTGAACATTTACAGAACCATGCTCCACAATTTGGGATACGAATCCCATTTGTTCGAATTTCCGGCCAAGGCTCTGGAACGGGTCCAAAAAGAAAAACCCGACGTAATCCTGGCCGATTTGAACATGCCCGATATCACAGGCATCGAATTCACCAAAGGCGTCCGGCAATGGTACAACGACGTTGAAATGCCCATCATCATGGTAACCACCCAGAACGAAGCGCAGGAAAATAAAGCGGCATATGCCGCTGGAGTCAATAACATCATTCACAAACCCTTCACCGAAGCGCAAATAGGAAACTCCTTGGCCAAATTTGCGGGCAGATAACCCTCTTTTTAATACCAGTTCCGTTGACACGGCACCGCTGTTATCCTATAGTTAACGTATTGGAAAATTGCGATGTAACGACAGATGGTGACAATCAAAAAATCATCAACGCAATGCCGTGCTTCAAAACATGGGAAAGGCGGATAAGGGCATGATTCCATTACGGCAATACATAAGTCTACTCAGCGGGTTAATGCTCATCCTTTTGATATTTTCCGGTTGTGCCGGATGGGGACAGCGGCTGGAGACCCCTCGAATAACCCTTGCAAATTTTAACGTTCAGGAAATAAAGATCTTTGAGTCAATTTTTACCATCGAAATGCGCGTCTTTAACACCAATGAGGTCCCACTGGAAATCAAAGGACTCAATTGCGATCTGGAACTCAACGGCAAGCGTCTGGCCACCGGCGTGGCCAACGTCAAAATAAATATCCCTTCCTATGAAACAGCCCTTATTCCCATGACACTGTATTCATCGGTGTTGGACGTCGTGAGGGTGCTGCGAGGGATGGCCAAAACCGAAAAACTCGAATATAAGCTCACAGGACGGCTTCGCCTTGGAAAGGGAGCCATGCCTTCGACGATTCCGTTTAAATCCACAGGTGAGATGCCTCTGAAAGAGTTTGTCGTTCCAAATGCCAGTTAACTATTTTTTAATCTGACTGCTTGCTTTTTGTAGTTAGATGTATTTCGAGGTTCTAAATTTTTATTTCAAACAACACCTTTGAGTCGCCGAACTGATTGTAATCCAGCGATACCTGAACACCGTCAACTTCAGCATTTCCTTGCAAAATATTGAATCCGATTTTTCTATGAAACTCTATGGATCCTTTATTCACGGGCGATGTGCAAGACCTGATCGTGTCGCGGTTATTTGCTTTGCAAATCTGAAAAAACCGATGATATAAAAACTCTCCATGCCCCATATCGCGATAATTAGGATGAACCCCCACAAGATGAATATAGCCTTCATTGGTTTTCGACTGTGACAGAAAGCCGATCAAAAAAGCCAAGAGCGCTTCTTCCTTTTCGATAATGAATGACGTGTCGCAAAAATGCACAAGAAACAGTTTCGGCAACATCCATGTCAGGTCTCTTCCCCCCCACCAGTCTTTCATCACGGAGATGATTCGCTGGTGGTCTGAAGGCTTGCTATTCCTGATTGTTAGACCTTTTGGCAAGTTGGTAATCATCATTCAACAGGCTTTATCCCAATATTACTGGTCGAGAAACTTCTTGGCTCCCACCCGAATCCCCTTTCCCGGCAATACCATAAGAGTTGAGGTCCCATGGGCAATAAGGTTCCCTTCTTTGTCTTTTACACTCGCTTCGGCATAGTTGATGGATCGTCCCGCTCTGATGCAACGCCCCTGTGTGGTCATCAGTCCCGTACTTATGGATTTCAAGTAGTTAAGCTTGAGATCGATATTTACCAGACCCGCGTCTTCAGGCAGCCTCAGAAATACGGACCAAAACGTTGCGGTATCGATAAGTGTGGCCAACACCCCGCCATGAACAATCCCAAATGGCTGCAAATGACATTGCTCGGTGTTAAGCTTCACTACAGCCTGATCCACAGAAATCGAGACCAGCTGCATCCGAAGGTGTTTAGGATAGGGGCTGGTGTTCACCATTTCTATCAGTTTGTTGATATAATCATCGTTTGGCTGCTTCATAAAAAAAACCTCGATAGGCTATTCTTCCTTATCTTTCGGTACTCTTTTTAAAAACCAATCTTTTTATGACTTCTTGTCCTTCAGCAAATCTTTCAGGCTCGCGAACGGCTTGTTGTCGTAACGCGGCTCTTGTCCGTCGGCCGGCGTCGTTTCGTCATACCATTCGGCAACCTGATCCCGTGAATGTTCATTGTCGTGACAGTAGATACACAATAACTCCCAATTGCTGCCGTCCGGCGGATTGTTATCGTGGTTGTGATCCTTATGATGGACCGTGAGTTCTCGAACTCTCTTGCCTGAAAATTCGCGCCCGCACCTCGCACAGATCCACGGAAACATCTTGAGGGCCCGCCCCCGATAAGTTTTCTCCTGACGCTCCCGGTCATGCCGGGCCTCGGCGATGATCTGATCCAGCCGGTCGGACTCCGTACGCGTCTTCTTCGATGACATATGGGTACTCCCCGGTCGTTTTTGACTTAATTCTTTCTCATCAAGAGCAGCTATTAACGGCGTCTATAAATTCTTTCATCATGTTAACATCTTTAACTCCGTCTTTTTCCACACCACTGGACACATCAACGCCAAAGGGCTTTATATCTTGAATTACCGAACAGACATTTTCTACATTTAACCCCCCGGCAACAATAATCTTTTCTGACATGTCTTTCACCCATTTCGGGAATTGATGGAAAACACCACTACCGATACTGGCATCATAAATAAAGTATTCATACTTTAGATCAGAAGGAGGCATTTCTTTTGATGCCAGCACCAGATTGGGGACCTGCTTCATTTCATATATTTGTGTATAGTCAAAATAAGGTACAGCCTGTTCAACATCACTGTAATTGAGACCAACTACGAAACTTTTTATTTTTCCTTTAGCGTATCCAGCCAATTCGATGGCATCTTTTAGAAGGCAATAGCGTTTACTTTTGATATAAGTGACAATTCCGATGGCATCATATCCGTACTCAATCGCTTTATCTATTTGCTCTTTTGTTTTCAAACCACAGACTTTGGTAAACATTTCTTCCCCCATATTTCTAAATAGAAACTGATGGCATAACTCGTTATACGACCTAAATATTTTAACAAACACGTCTTTTAAAGACACATAAGGCTTAGAATAGATAGTGTTTTTATATAATATTTTTGATTTAAACTCAATATGTTATAATCGGAATAAAAAAAAGGTGATATTGTGTGTTGACAGTTTTCGTTATGATTTCTATTGTTTATATAAAACGATGGCCATATGGATGAATAACATATCCAAAAAACGGATGGGATGAACTGGATAGAGATTCCGCAACATTGGATTTATTTTGAGAAACATCAGAGGTGCGATATGAAAAAACTACTCATTTGCTTTGCAGCCGGATGCCTGGGGGCTCTGGCAAACAGCCTGGCCGTGTGGGCATTCGGTGAATACGGAATCACAAAACAATTTGGGGTGGCCATTGCGCCGGCCTTGAAAGCTGCCTGGTTATACCCGAGGATCGTGTGGGGAGGGCTCTGGGGGTTGGTATTTGTTTTGCCCTTTATGAATAACAAACTCATCACAAAGGGTGCGATAATCAGTATTTTCCCCACCCTTGTCCAACTATTGGTGGTATTTCCGCTAAAAGCCGGCAAAGGTTATTTTGGCATGGATCTCGGCATGTACACACCCGTTTTTGTTGTATTTTTTAATATGATATGGGGGGTGGTTGCTGCGTTAGCGATTAAGCAAGCTAAGTAAATCCTAATCCGGACAAGCCAGCCAGAGTTAAACAGAGGTCCAGTATTCATTGACGATTGATGATTGTTGATTGTCGATTGAAAGAACTTGAATTGTTATTACCAGGAGGAAACATGTCGGTTCAGGAGATCATGAAAGACCTGTTCTTTATCGAACGGGGATACCTCAACGCCAATCATTTTGTGTATCGCGCCGAACATCCCGTACTCATCGACACCGGATATGTTTCCGACTTTGACTTCACTGAAAAAATGATCACGTCACTGGGTGTCAACATAGAAGACGTCCGCCAGATCATCAGTACCCATTGCCACTGCGATCACATCGGCGGCAACCGGGTCATTCAGCAACGATCCGGTTGCGACATCGCCATGCATCGAATCGGAAAACACTTTATCGACGCCAAAGAGGACTGGTCCACCTGGTGGACATATTACAATCAGAAGGCTGATTTCTTCAACTGCACCACGGCCCTTGAAGACGGCGACGTCATTTTCATAGGTCCCCATGAATTTCAGGTCATTTACACGCCCGGGCATTCAGCCGACGGCATCGTGCTGTACCACCCCAAAGAAAACGTCCTGTTATCTTCGGACACCCTCTGGCAAAACGATCTGCCGGTGATCACCATTCGCATCGAAGGAAGCCGGGCGTTGTTTTCCCTGAAAGAATCCCTGGAAAAGATCGAATCACTGGATGTCCACCGGATTTATCCCGGACATGGCCGGCCGTTTACCCAATTCAAAGACGCTGTATCTTTATGCAAAGATAAAATCGACCTGTACTTAAAACACCCGGAACGCATGGGAACCGATCTTCTGAAAAAGATCATGATCTACACCTTGATGATGAACAAAACCGTCGAGGCAGATACGTTTTTCGATCATTTGATGGGAACCTGGTGGTTTAAGGAGACCGTGGATCTTTATTTTGACAACGCCTACGAAACAAAATACCGGCAGATTCTTGAAAGTTTCTTAGAGCGGGGAATCGTAAAACAAAAAGAGGGGCAGTTGTTTACCACGGTAAAGCCTTGAGGCTTCTCAAATAGCCACTCCCCGTTGGTTGTCAATTTTCCGAATAAGCTTGACAAAGACTTCTGCAAGCTATATTATTCATTCAAATTTAGTGTTCCTGGTTGTCAATCAAAAAATACACGTAAGCCCCGGAATAACTCCGGGGCTTTTTTTATTGGAACACAGAAAGAAGGTATATATTGAACTTTGAAGCATTTAATTTTCATCCTGCTGTTGCAGCCGGCGTTTTAGAAGCGGATTATGTCATCCCGACCCCGATTCAGGCTCAGGCAATCCCGTCGATCCTGAAAGGTTGCGATGTGATGGGGCTGGCCCAAACCGGCACCGGCAAAACAGCGGCATTCGTCCTGCCGATCTTAAATCGTCTGATGGGGAAAAAAAGCGGTTGCCCCCGTGCCCTGATCATGGCCCCCACCCGGGAACTGGCCGAACAGATTCACCAGGCTATCGAAATCCTGGGGCGCAAAACCCGCTTTAAAAGCATTGCGGTTTACGGTGGCGTGGGTATCAACCCACAGATTCAGAAACTAAAACGTGCCGATATTGTCGTTGCCTGTCCCGGCAGGCTTCTCGATCATATCGGTCGTCATACCGTCGATTTCTCCCAACTGGAAGTGCTGGTAATAGACGAAGCTGACCAGTTGTTCGATATGGGGTTTCTCCCCGATATCAGAAGAATTTTGAAGTATCTTCCACAAACGCGCCAAACGCTGCTTTTCTCGGCAACCATGCCCACCGAAATACGACGCCTGTCCAAGGATATCCTGCGACATCCAGTCACTGTGCAGATAGGAACGACCGCACCTGCGGACACGGTCAGCCATGCGCTCTACCCGGTCGCCCAGCATCTGAAAACGGCGCTTTTGTTAAATCTGTTGGGTTCCACCCCTATCCGGTCGGTTCTGGTCTTTACCCGAACCAAACACCGAGCCAAAAGCCTGGGGAAGAAACTGGCTGTTGCCGGCTACCGGTCGGCTACACTGCAGGGGAACCTTTCCCAGGGAAAACGTCAGGCTGCATTGGATGGCTTTCGGGATGGGACTTTTCAGATCCTGGTGGCCACCGACGTCGCCGCCCGCGGAATTGATGTCACCCGGATCTCGCATGTCATTAACTACGATATCCCTTCAACTCCCGAAGCATACATTCATCGTATCGGTCGGACCGGCCGCGCCACTCACAGTGGTGAAGCTTTCACCTTTATTACCGGAGACGACGGCGAGATGGTTCGTTCTATCAATCGAATCATCGGTTCTAAGATCAAGCAACGGACCTTGTCAGCCTTTGACTACAACGCCCCGGCACTTATTCGTAAAAACAGTCCGCAGGGGCAAAGAAAGCCCCATCGCAAATTTTCAGGGGTCAATAAGGGCCGAAAGAAAACGGCTTCAGGCATGAACAATCGCATTTGGGCTTAAAACGAATATACGGAATATCAAAACCCTAAAAAATTTTGATATTGTTACCAAATCTTCAAATTAATGAAATTTGGGTTCGTTTTGGACTGCTTAGTAATAAAATTTATTTCTTTTTAAAATTTGGCATCTAAGATTCAGACAGCATCTTTTTCAGATGGCGCACATGGTTCTCTTCTTCTTGAATGACGGCATGCAATTGTTCCAGGGTCTGTTGGTCTTGGATCAGGGGCTGGATCACCCCATAAAACAACACCGTGTCCTTTTCGAATTCTATGGCCAGTTTGAGCAGATCTTCAATCTTTTCCATGCTTGAAAAATCAGCACCCTCAAGGGTAAAACTCTGGTCACCGACGGCATTTTTGAGCAAAGCCCGGCCCATTTTTTCCTGTTCCTGGAAATCCCCGGTACCGGTCACCGTTTCTATGAGCGCTTCAAACCATTTTGCATGCTGAGCTTCTTCATCGGCCAGTCCTTGCAGCAGGGAGCGCAGCGAAGGATTTTTAATTTTTTGAGCGGCATTTCTGTAGACACGTTCGCCGTTTTTTTCGATCTGTACGGCAATATCGATAATATCTTTTAAAGAGAACATTTTCTTTTTCCACAATACTTACGGAGTCGGACTATCTTTGTAAAAAGATGTCAAGGGGAATGGTGTGAACATCGTTTGAGATTTCCTGGGTGGGCCCAAGCTGCCAGTCTTCGACCCGGCCCCTGCCGTCAAGGAGTGCTCCGATATTTTGAACCAGACCTTTGATGTTGATGATCGGATGACGGGTAAAGACTTTGGGCAGGCCATAAGTAAGACTGCAGGTGATACATTTTCCGGGTCGCTGGGTCAGACGCAGCATAAACTCGAGCCGGTTTTCCCGAGAGCCGATGAATTGGAGACTGATGTCGTAAGCACCTTCTTCGACATCTCCGTAAAGGGCATCAAAAAATTGGTCCGATCGGTCTTTTGGAAATAGCTGTTTTAAAACATCTGGTGCAAAAATCTTGTCAAAATCTTTGTTTTCCATCATCCTAAAAACCTCACAAAATCATATTGGGTTCGTCAATCAAGTTCTATCCAATATGAGGCATCAACGTCCACTTGATGACCCAGGATTCAATGGCCGGATCTGTGTCCAGACAGACGATCCCGCTGTTTTGAAACTTAAACACCGGTTTTTCCGAAGAACCTGTGATTAGATAGGCGGTCAGCCGTTCCATGAACGGCAGATGCCCCACCAGCATGACATCTTTTGTGCTGTCGATGGTGTCTGCAAAAACGGTCACGTCGTCCAAGGGACTCAGCCCGCTGCTCTCATGAATCCCGCCCGGGGGTTTTAAGGCTTCTTCAAAGATTTCAGCGGTCTGACGGGCCCTGGTCTTTCCGCTGTGGGTAATCTTTGACACACCAACCGCATATCCTTTGGCGACCTGGGCAATGCGTTCGGATTCGGCAATTCCCTCTTGAGAAAGCCCCTTTTTGGGATCTTTGTCTTTGGGCAGACTTTTGCCGTGTTGGACAAGATACAGTGACATGACACCCTCCCTGAGAATTCGTCAAATCGTTGAACGGTTGATGGGTCAAGTGGCTATTTTCATAATGTGCATTTAAATGAAAACATAAAAATTTAATGCCAGCGCGTTAGCGCTGCCTCAACTTTAGTCACTTTAGATCACTTCAAACTTTAGGCACTTGCAAAAAGGTTTCGATAACGTATCGACCCAACCATTTATCCATTCAACAACTTGACGATGACAACTAACTCTTTGCATTTTTCTCACGCAGGGCTGCGTGGGCGGCAGCCAGACGTGCAACCGGTATGCGGAAAGGAGAACAAGAAACATATGTCAACCCCAACTCATGACACAACTGAATCGACTCGGGATCACCGCCGTGTTCTCCGCAGATACCGCATTCCAGGTCGGGTCGAACGGATCGCCCTTTTTGAACCGCTATTTCCATCAAAAGGCCCACACCATCCCGGTCGATGACGGCGAACGGGTTCTCCGGCAGGATTTCTTTTTCCATATATTCAATCAAAAACCCGGCTTCGGCATCATCTCTGGAAATACCGAATGTGGTCTGGGTCAGGTCATTGGTCCCAAAGGATATGAAGGCGGCATATTCAGCAATTTGATCGCAAGTTAACGCCGCACGGGGGATCTCGATCATGGTTCCGAACTTGTAGCTCGGTTCAATGCCCTGCTCTTTCATTACATTTTTAGCTTCAGCCTCAAGGATCTTTCGCTGAACTTTCAGCTCGTTCACATGGCTGGTCAAAGGAATCATCACCTCGGGATGCACGTCGATGCCCTCTTTGGCCACCATACAGGCCGCCTCAAAAATGGCGCGGACCTGCATAATAGTCAGTTCCGGAATATGGATGCCCAGCCGAACACCTCGCAGACCCAGCATGGGGTTTGATTCGTGCAGACTTTCCACTCGTTTGAGAATGTGTTCTTCTTTTTCGATTTTGTCCAGGAGCGTATCGATTTCTTCGAGGGTTCCGGCGCTTAGCAGACGAATCTTGTGATCCGACAGATCGCGCAGCAGATCAATATGGTTGGGTAAAAATTCGTGCAAAGGAGGATCGATCAAACGGATAATGACGGGCAATCCGTCCATGACCCGGAAAAGACCTGCAAAATCTTCTCTTTGAAAAGGCAGCAATGCATCGAGTGATTCGCGCCGTTCACTTGGCAGATCTGTCATGATCATTTTTTGAACAAAAGGCAGACGTTCGGCCTCGAAAAACATGTGCTCCGTGCGACACAGGCCGATACCTTCTGCGCCGTAATCCCGCGCACGCTGGGCATCGGCAGGATAATCGGAGTTTGCCCATACACCCAGGCGTCGGATCTCATCCGCCCAGGAAAGCACTTTCATCAGCCAGGGATCCTGGATGTCCGGCACCATGGTTTTAACCTTTCCGGCATAAAGTTCGCCGACAGTTCCGTCAATCGAGATCCAGTCTCCTTCTTTGATGATTTTGCCTTTGACTGCCACTTGGCGTTTGATCATGTCAATTTTCAGTTCAGATACGCCCACCACGGCGGGTTTACCAAACTGGCGCGCAACCAACGCCGCATGGCTGGTACGGCCGCCACGGCTGGTGAGAATACCCTGTGCCGCGAGCATCCCGTGTACGTCGTCCGGCCGGGTTTCAGGTCGAACCATGATCACTTTCTTGTTTTCTTCCTTTGACCACAACTCGGCAATATCCGCATCCAGAGCAACGACACCGAATGCCGCACCGGGTGAAACATTAAGCCCTCTGGCCAGCATCTCTCCTTTGGCTTTGAGTTCTTTTACTGTCTCCCGGTCAAACTGTGGATGCAGAAAAAAATCGACCTGTTCAGGACTGATTCGCTTCACCGCTTCTTCTTTAGTGATCAACCCTTCTTCCACCATCTCAACGGCGATTCGAACCGCGGCCTGGGCCGTACGTTTTCCGTCACGGGTTTGCAGCATCCAAAACTTACCTTTTTCAATGGTAAATTCGACGTCCTGCATCTCACGATAATGCAAGTCCAGCTGTTTGCAGATTTTCTCAAATTCACCATAGGCCTCGGGCATCTCTGCTTTTAATCTGGATATCTCATTGGTTAAACGAATTCCGGCAACCACGTCCTCGCCCTGGGCGTTGGTCAGGTAATCCCCTTCAATTTTTTTTTCGCCTGTGGAGCCGTCCCGGGTCATGGCAACACCGGTGGCACTGTCATCTCCCATATTTCCAAACACCATGGTCTGAACCGTCACCGCAGTGCCCAAATCATGGGAAATCCCTGCTGCATTGCGATAATCAACAGCCCTTTTGCCGTTCCAGCTCCTGAAAACAGCTTCCGTGGCCAAAAAAAGCTGCTCAAACGGATCGGTCGGGAAATATCGGCCGGCGTATTGTTTGAAGATCACCTTGAATTTTTCTATGACATTCTTCCAATCATCGGCAGACAGCTCGGCATCGGTTTCAACGCCTGCTTTTGCACGGGCTTCGGTGATGACTTCCTCAAAGGCCTCATCAGGCGCTTCCATGACCACATTGCCGAACATCTGCACCAATCGCCGATAAGAATCATATACAAACCGTTCATCGCCGGTCAATTTTATCATTCCTTCGGCGGTTTTATCGTTCAGCCCAATGTTAAGAACCGTGTCCATCATGCCCGGCATGGAAAACTTGGCACCGCTTCGACAGGAAATCAGCAGCGGATTTTTCGGGTCACCAAATTTTTTACCGGTCGTCTCTTCAATGGCTTTTAAAGCTTCAAGCATCTGTTCTCTCATTCCTTTAGGAAACGTCTCGCCTGAAGCAAGATAGGTATTACAGGCTTCTGTGGTAACGGTAAATCCAGGGGGAA
>Ga0315542_1001675_pt1 | contig 13752 bp, 16 predicted proteins | sample SalMarSW160120MG_FD_202541 | JGI IMG/M metagenome (GOLD analysis project Ga0315542, IMG submission 202541) | Salt marsh sediment microbial communities from the Plum Island Ecosystem LTER, Massachusetts, United States - Salt Marsh Sediment SW1601-20 ...
GCTTTGATTCCCCTGAGAGCAGGTGACATAACGTTGGGGCTGATTCAGATGAACGATCCTCGCGAAAACATGTTTACCCTAGAAAAGATTGAGAATTACGAGGCTATAGCGGATCAGGTAGGCTCAATTGTTCTTAACGCGTTTGAAGTTCAAAAGAAAATGAACGCCGTTTTCGAGCTGGTAAACAAACTTAAAAACACCTAACTGCAAGTGTTTGAGACTTCTAGGCTGTTTTTGTTTTGGGTCGTGCTACTTCCAAGGTTACTGCATAGTCGTAGACTCTTGTTTTGGCATCATCAATGCCTGTCATGGAGCGCAGGAAAGATAGAAGGAATTTTTCGAGGAAAACGCTCCATTTAGTTCCAAAGTCGTGCTGCAGATGAAAGATGTCTTTGGTTCCTTGGGTGTGATAAAAGCATTGGAACCACCTAGCAAAATGTGGACCTCCAAGATGCTCAGTCACTAAGTAAACGAAAGACTCGTAATTCATCTTTAGTCCCATGGCGTTTGCGAGGTTCATGGCATCTAAGGCTCCAGATTTGGTTCCCGCTTCAGCCAATTCCTCAATCTGACATGTGCTGAGAATTTCTCGTAAAGTTCTTTTTGGCAAGCTGGCGTCGTTACTTCTGTCATTCCATCTGGAGTATAGAGCATATTTCCGGAGAATTTTGTTCACTAGGACGTTAACGCTGACTCCTTGTCTTGTTGCCTCCTCCTGCAGAACGCTGTCCCACTCTTGCCTGATTCGGAAAGTTCGAGTAATGGTCTTCTTACGTCTATCAAAACCGCTAGCCCTACTCAAGATTGAACAGCCTCCATTGTTCGCCAAAAAATAATCGGCAACAGACTTCAAATTAATAATAAGCCGAGTTTGTTTTTAAGATTTTACTGTTAACCTACTTTTCGCGTGCATGCTTCAATATGTGCCCTGTTTCTGGCAGAATAAGCTTGGTCATGACAAGTTTGACTGCCTGCGGGGAGCCAGGTATGCAGAAGACGGCTTTTCCTTGATCTGTTACTCCAGCTAAGGCTCGGGTCATGATGGCTGCTGAGCCAATCTCGTCGTAGCTCAGTTTCCTGAAGATCTCGCCAAACCCAGGCAACGTTTTAATCATCATGGGTCTCACCGTCTCAATCGTCACATCCGTTATGCTGACTCCGGTTCCGCCACACACTATGATGGCATCCACCTTTTCTGAGCCTATAGCATTGCCCACATGTTTTCCGATCAGGACCCTGTCATCAGGCAAGATCTCCCTTGAAACCACATTGTGACCAGCACCCTCGACAAGTTCAACAATCAAGTCTCCTGAGGGGTCAGTGACGGGCTGTCTTTCCTTGAGTTTCTGGTAGCGAGATGAACTGGAAACTATGACAGCAAAACTGATTTTTGTTGGTGCTCCAGTTTTGTGTTCGCGGGATGATTCGCTCATTGCTGTTTCTCCTTCACTTTATGGACTACGTGCAGGTTTTGGATGCTGGTGCCTGGATACTGTCCATACTTGTCCTTTTCGTACTGTTTAGTCATGTCCCAGACCGTTAATAGCGCCGTTGCTGTAGCAGCGAGAGCCTCCATCTCCACGCCTGTCTGGGCTCTGGTTTTGACTGTTGCTTCAGCCTCCACCATCGAGTCGACTATCCTAAGTTTGATTTCTACGCTGGTTAACGGCAGGGGATGACAGAGAGGAATCAAAGAACTTGTATTCTTCGCCGCCAAGACTCCTGCGACTTTAGCAACCTCAAAGGGGTCGCCCTTCTCAATTTTTCCTTCTTTGATTAGCCGTAATGTCTCGGACTTCAGTTTGATTGTTCCCTTTGCTTTGGCTTCTCTGTAAACCTCTGGCTTCCCAGACACATCAACCATTGACATCAAACTTCACCTAACCAGACTATAGTGTGGTCTAGACTTATTTTGTTTCTTCCCAGAATTCTATCAACTGCTTAATCATTCTTGCCCTTGGATTTTCGTCGTTGTAACGGAAGATGCGGATTCTTCCAAACGTCTTATGGCGGACAAGCTTCTGGTTCTCCAGAACCTGCAGGTGCTGATTTGTGGTGGCGTAGTTTAGTCCTGCTCGCCGGGCAATCTCGGATATGTTCAGTTCTCCGATTTCAGCCAAGATTCTGAGAATTTTCACGCGTCCCTTAGACGAGAAGACATCCTCTATCGCCACCTGCGCTTCACCGTCCTTCCTGAGCTAGAAGTTTGCTAAGCTCCTGCTCCAGGTCAGAGGCTGGAACCCGAGGCAGGCTGATGAGTGTGGTTTTTCCCCGTTGCCCAACTCCTGAAACCATTGTTTCGATTATTCCTGACGCAGAAAACGCCTGAACATACTTCCAGAGCTGAGTGTGACCCCGATGTTTTTCGCCATACTCTTCGCAGGCTAACGCATAGGCTTCCTCTGCGTCTCCCATAGACATATACGCTGAATCCGTTTGCTTGAAATGCCTGGCAACACCAAGAAGAAACAGTTTTTCGTGAAGACCAAACTCGGGAAGCATGTCCCTCCGCACAACAGGATACACACTAACAACCGCGTTCCTGACACACTCAGGCAGAACCTCCCGCAGCTCCGAAGCGTCAGCATACTTGCCTGCCCGCCACAGAAGCTCGATTGCGTAACGGGCGTTGCCGCCTTCAGATTTTCCCAGCTCAGCGATGAGGCTCATTGTTTGGGCGGGCACTGCGCCGTCTCTGAAGGCAAGATTCACTCGGTCATCCAGAATGTCTTCAAGCTGCGCCTCTGAATATTCCTGTAGCTGGATTATGTTGCGTTGCAGCGTGCTTTTTGTGCTTGGGTCCAGATTTTCCAGGTGCTCGGGTTGGCGGAGTATGCAGATGAGAGAGAGGCGTTTTGGGGCGTTAATTCGGTCTTCTTGGATTCGGGAGAGGTTGTAGAGTGGGTCTGAGCCCTCATTTTGAACAAGAGACTCCAGCTCATCCAAAGTCAAAATCAGGTACGCATCTTTCTCGTCGAGAATCTGCATAAGCGCCTGCAGCAACTCCTCTGCGGAGTAGCCGCGCCTAGGAAAATTGGGATAAAACTTCATGATGGTCCGCTGAAGAATCATGAAGAGGCTGCCTTTGCATTCGCGGCAGTTGATGTGGATGTAGTTGAGGTTGATGTTGCGGTGTTTTGCCTCTTTTGTTATGTTTAAGCCGAAGTGTTGGGCGAGAACGGTTTTGCCTGCCCCTATCCTTCCAATAATCAGGGCGCGTTGCGTCATTTTTCCTGGGCTCTCAACTGCGAAACGGAAAAACTGGTTCAACAAATTAAGCTGAAGCTTTCTGTGGAGTAGATGCTGTGGAACATAGTTTATGTCAAGTTTGCTTTCGTCCTTGAAAACGCTGGAGTACCGTGACATAACTTAGTCCCTCAAACTTCTTAAGTGAATTAATGGTTTGTGTCTCTTAAAAAGTATGCTGAGGTCCCACAAAAGCGAAACAAGACATCTAAGCTTAGACAGCATCTTTAAAGTTATAACAGAGAAAAAACATTGTATCTAGAAAGGGGTAAGAGGAGACTAAAAAGCTGAAACGTAACACGCTCCTATTCTGTTTCATACTTATCGCGATTATAGTTTTGCCTCTTTTTTTGGCGCTTTGGACATCTGGCATCACCGAACAGAGCACAAGCCCTGAATTCTTTGTGGGCGTAGAATATGCCGTCGACAACTACAGTGTTGAGGGATGCAAAGCCTTGGTTGACAGGGTGAAGAATTTCACGAACTTTTTTGTTGTCGACACGGTGGGGATAACGTATGACTTCTACAAGCTAAACGAGGTTTGTGATTACGTTTACGAGTCTGGACTATATTTCATGGTCTTCTTTCTTCCGTTACATGAAGAATATGTGGTTCCCACAGATGACGGAGAGCAGCGACTACATGTCATGCGATACAATTACTATCCTCACCTGTGGATTGCGGACGCCAAAGAAAAATATGGCGGCAAGTTTTTGGGAGCATACGCCATGGACGAGCAAGGGGGACATCAGCTGGACAACGGCACTTCCAAGTTGGTTACAAGCGCAGAAACTCAGGCGGAAGCCGCTGACACATACGTGACGTGGCTTCATGCTCACCTAAACTATTACCTTTACGCCCGGGAATGTGCAGGCATATCAGTGTTAACTTCAGATTATGGGCTCTACTGGTTCGACTACAAGGCTGGATATGACACGGTGTTAGCCGAGTTCGCTTGGAACCACAGCAGAGCCTTACATGTTGCGCTTTGTAGAGGAGCAGCCACGGCTCAGAACAAGGAATGGGGAGCAATGGTCACCTGGACGTATGATGGACCGCCTTACCTTGAGTCAGGTAGCAAACTCTATGAAGACTTGGTTTTCGCTTACCATAATGGAGCAAAATATGCCGTGGTCTTTGACCATCCCGACTATTCAGAGTATGGAATATTGGCCGAAGAACACTTTGTGGCGTTAGAGGATTTCTGGAACTACGTAAATAATAACCCTGACAAGCATGGAACAGTAAAGGCAGACGTGGTTTATGTTCTTCCCGAAAACTTTGGCTTCGGATTCCGCGACGCCAATGACAAGATTTGGGGGCTGTGGAGCGCTGACTCGGATGAGCGAACAGCAAAGATTTGGAGCGACGTCAAACAGCTCATAGACCAGTATGGCTTCCGATTGGATATCGTTTACAGTGACCCAGAATTAGATGGCAACCTGCAGAGGCGTTATGATAAAATCTTTTTCTGGAACCAGCCAATAACCTAAAACTGGTTCAGTGACTGGCGGCTGCTCTAATGACTATAGACATTAATCTCCTTTCAGGAAGCGGAATCTACACCCTACTACTGCATGTGCACAAAGACGTCGCAGTAAATGTAGGCAAGTTGGGCAAACAGCGGTTTCCGAGGGGATACTACAGCTACACTGGCTCAGCTCTGGGCAAAGGAGCAAGCCTCAAAAATCGTGTCGCTAGGCACTTGAGGAAAGAAAAGCGGATGTTCTGGCACATAGATTACCTGTTGGCGGACGAGAACGTGTCCGTGGAAGCTGTTATCGCTGTGGAGACCACCCAGAAGCTTGAGTGCGAAACAAACCAGCGCATAAAGAACCTGCGGAGAGCAGAAGTCAAGGTTAAAGTGTTCGGAGCCTCTGACTGCACGAAAAATTGTGAAAGCCATCTGCTGTATTTTCCGGATATGGAAAATGTGGATTGTCTGGTTCAGAAAATTGCTGCTCAATTAAGGTCAGCGTCAGGTGTTCTTTCGGTGCACTTGATTTGCTGATGTTTTTTGTTTGCTTTCATCGTCTGACCGCTTTCTTGGTATAAACAGTAGCGTCAGGAAGATTCCAGACAGGAAGCCTCCCACATGTGCTGCGTGGGCGACGCTGTCTACTGTTCCTGTGGAGACGTAGGCGGTTTCAAGTAGAATTGTTATGAAGACGAATATGATGGCTGGCATGGGGATGGGAATGAAGCCGAAGAGTTTGAGGAGCCATCGGAAGGGAAAGAGAATGGCGAAGGCAGCTAAAACGCCGAAGATTGCTCCTGAAGCTCCTATGGTGGGAATAGCGGATGCGCTGTTTAGGTAGGCGTGGAATAGTCCTGCGATGATGCCGCAGGCAAAATATAGCCCTAAGAAGCGGGCGTTGCCAAGTTCTCGTTCAACCGCGTCGCCGCTTATCAGCAGAAAGAACATGTTCATTGCCAAGTGGATGATGTCGGCGTGCAGGAACATGGACGTGACTAGGGATAGAATGTTCTTGCCTTGCATGATTTGCTCGGGAACTAGACCATAATTTAGTATAAGTTGGTTGTAGGCTTCAGGGTTGGATAGGCCCTGCAGGAAAACGAAGCTGTTGATTGCAATAATCGCATATGTTACCACAGCAACCTTAGAAGTCACCGCCAATCCGCCCCTAAACAGCAGCTCACTATTCTTCCAGAAACATAAAATCTTTACTTCAAACAGAACGACCAGACCACGCTTGGCTGATAACCTATAATTAGGTAAACCATACAATTAGCCTCGTTAGCGAGAATCAAACCCTTTTACCTGTGGGAAGTGACTGAAATGGCAGAAACAGCAGTGATTTATTCACCAAAGTATCTGAATCACAAAACTGGACCCCGACATCCCGAGTCACCTTCCCGCCTCAGGGTAATAATGAGAGAACTGAAGAAGAGCGGAATCATCGAAAACGAAAAATGCTCTCTTGTTGAGCCAGAAATCCTCAGCGTCAAAGACCTGCAGCTAGTCCATGACATCGACTACATTGAACAGATGAAGCAATTTTGTAGCTGCGGCGGCGGACTGGTGGACAAAGAGGACACAGTTGTTTCTTCCAGAAGTTACGAAGTAGCCCGTCTGGCTGCCGGAGGAGCAGTGAAAGCAGCTGACTTGGTTATGACAGGAAAGTATAGAAACGCCTTCGCCTTTGTTAGACCCCCAGGGCATCATGCAGGACCAGACTATCCCTTGGGCTTCTGTGTCTTCAACAATGTGGCCTTAGCAGCATCGCATCTGCTAGAAAAGTTCAGTCTTGACCGAGTTTTGATTCTGGACATAGACGCTCATCATGGAAACGGGACACAGGAAATCTTCTACAGAAGCAGCAAGGTTCTATATGTTAGCCTCCACGAGGACCCCATCGAGTTTCCTTTAACAGGATTCGCTGATGAAGTCGGCGAGAAAGAGGGACAAGGATACACTGTGAATATTCCGTTGCCCTACGGCACAGGCGACAGAATCTACCTCAGAGCCTTCAACGAGATTGCGGCACCAATCATCAGCCAATACAAGCCCCAATTCATTCTGGTCTCCACCGGATTTGACAACCACTACGCAGACCCCATAGGAAACCTAGCCCTCTCCACCTTCAGCTACACCAAAATCTTTGACGCCATCTTAGAGTCAGCAACGAAATTTTGTCAGGGAAAACTGGTGGCAGTTCTGGAGGGCGGATACAGCATGAGATTCCTTGGAAAGATGGCTTGCGCTGTTACTGCAAAGATGGCTGAAATTCCATATACCTTCAGGGATAAGCATCAAAGTGCAAGCGTTAAGGTGCAGAGAAAGGGAGAAAAAACGATTAACCGAATAAAGAAACTTCAGTCATCCTTCTGGAAAATAAACTGAAGAAAGGCACACCTGCAGATTTTTCAGAAAAACAAGCATATTAGAAGCCTAATAATACTTCATGTTGGAAAATAGCTTTTTTCTGTAGAATCTTCCCTTTTCGTTACTTTTATGCTTGGATGAGGTCGCTGTAGGAGAGGGATTCAAGATTGGTTGGGTCTATTTCCAGCGTTTCCATTAGTTTCTGCAGAGTCAGCCGATCTTTTCCAATCGTTTCTGGGTTGTCCTCAGTCTGTTTTTCGAATTCTATGAATTTGCCAAGCTTCGTAACAGTATCCAAGTGAATCTGGATTCCGCGATACCGATAAATGTCTCTGACTTTATCTACTACGATAAGGGGCGCCAGCGTCTTCTTCAGAATCTTCTTCAACTCTCCAGGCTCCTGAACCCGCAGAATAAAGGCGTCATCGCTTTTTGGTCCCGCAATGTTCTCTCTATCATAATAAATCAACTCTACAGTGTTGCCGTCTTTCACTTCTCTTAGCTTCAATCTTCCTTCCGGCACCTTAAAGTAGAGATCTGACTGATGAAAAGTTCCCACATGCTCGGCTCCCAGCGCAGCCAGCTTTTTTCTCAAAAATTCATGGTCGCCGACCCGTGCCTTTAACTCTACCATCTTGTGCTTAAAGCTATGCTGCATCCCAATCTTCATTACATATCACTCTCGCAAGAAGAGACGCGACAATAGCTCTTTTGTTTTTCTATACTTCACAACTTAGAAGCATCAAGGGGCTCGTTCTCGCAAGCCTCATCCTCGGCTAGATCCACATCCAGTTTGTCAAGTCTGTCCTTGAGAGATTTATCAAGTACCTGCCTTAACCGAACGTAAGTGTCTTCGTCGATTTTTCCGTCAGACAGAAGAGAGAGAAGCTTTTTGGATTCTATATTGAAGTCTCTTTCATGCTTCAGCCTGTTTCTTGTGTTCAAAAAGTTTTTTTTATCCAGTTTCCCCGAAATCAGCAGCTGCCTGAGCTTCTTAACCTCTTTCTCGTAATCGTCTTCCTCTTTTCTGGAAGTATAGATTATTATGGCTACAAGAAATACCACGATAGCAGCTAGGGGCAGGATTAAGTAAAAAAAGTAACTGGCTTCCATACCCCCCGATTAGTTTGCAGAGATAAACAATTTATGAACCTTGCTTACGTACCTCTGATACTTATTGGCTCTGCACGGCCTCGCTCTTTTTTATGAAGTAATGAAAACTAGCTTAGAAAACCCAATTGACTACCGTGCTGATGCCACACATCGTAAGGTTAATAGGTCAGCTTTTCGTCTAGCAATGCTAGTTCACATTATCCCAGTGCAGGGTTTACCTCTATAATGTGACAAAAATACGTTAACAGAAATTCAGGAGAGAAAAAAATAATGGGAAAAATAGTGATTGCTTACAAAATTCTTCCGTCAGAATCAACAGTTGACCTTGAAGTGCTGAAAGAAAAAATCAAGAAGCAACTAGCAGACATCGCTTCCATTCAGCGCTTCGCTGAAGAGCCCATAGCTTTCGGTCTCTCTGCACTGAAAGTTAACATGGTTCTGCCTGAAAGAGACGGAATTTTGGACGAAACAGAAAAACGACTCACTGACATTAAAGAAGTCGGCCAAATACACACCTTAGGAGTAACAAGGCTCTAGGTTCGTCAAAGTTTATATATGAATAGCATCCTTCGAAAAACGTGGAGCTTCACGATCACACATAAAGGATGGAAAGCAGATGAGCGAAGTACAGCTTAGGGTAGAAGACGCTAGACAACGTGATGTTTACCGCGGAATCGCCCGAATTGACCAGCAGACCATGCAAAAACTTGGCATCTCAGCTGGCGACGTAATCGAAATTGTTGGAAAAAGAAACACCGCTGCCATAGCTTGGCCAGCATACTCTGAAGACCAAAACAGAGAAATCATCAGAATCGACGGATTCACGCGCAAAAACGCGGGAGTGGCAATGCACGAATTAGTCGTGATTCGGCCAGCAAAAGTAACCAACGCCGTAACCGTTGTGTTAGCGCCCATAGACATGAAACTGAACGTGGACGAGGACTTCACAAACTTCGTGAAGAACAGGCTCATGGAAAGAACCTTTGTGGAGGGAGACACCACCCTCGTCATGATGTTGGGTCACGCTATTCCCTTCAGAGTAACTAAATCCCGTCCCCACGGAATCGTGAGAATCGGCCATGGCACCACCGTCCAGATAATGGCTGAACCCGCTCCAGAAACCAAGGGCGTGCCCCGAACCACTTACGAGGACATAGGAGGACTCCACGAGGAAATCCAGCGGATAAGAGAAATGGTTGAACTGCCGCTGCGGCACCCAGAACTTTTCCAAAGACTTGGAATAGACCCGCCAAAAGGAGTCCTGCTGCATGGACCTCCTGGATGCGGCAAAACCCTTCTAGCAAGGGCAGTTGCAAACGAGTCAGAAGCCAACTTCTATTCCATTAACGGTCCAGAGATAATGAGCAAGTTTTACGGCGAGTCAGAGGCTAGACTCCGCGAAATGTTCCAGCAGGCTCAGAAGAATGCCCCCAGCATCATCTTCATCGACGAGCTTGACGCCATCGCGCCTAAAAGAGAAGAAGTGACTGGCGAAGTTGAGAGACGCGTTGTGGCTCAGCTTCTCGCTTTGATGGATGGACTTTCAGGAAGAGGATACCTCATAGTCATAGGCGCCACAAACAGGCCTGAAGCCCTTGACCCCGCTCTGAGACGACCTGGACGGTTCGACCGGGAAATCGAGATTGGCGTACCAGACAAGGAAGGCCGATACGAAGTAATGCAGATTCACACCCGAGGCATGCCCCTGAAAGAAGACGTTGACTTGAAAAAGCTTTCCAACATGACTCACGGCTACACAGGAGCTGACCTGTCCGCTCTGGGTCGCGAAACCGCAATGAAGGCATTACGCAGATACTTGCCCGAAATAAACCTTGAGGACGAACGTATTCCTCCTAGTGTTCTAGAAAAAATGGAAGTCAGAATGGAAGACTTCTTAGCTGCCTACAGGGAGATCACGCCCACGGCCATGAGGGAAGTCTACATAGAAGTGCCCACGGTTCGCTGGAATGACATAGGCGGTCTAAATGACATTAAAGAAGACCTTAAAGAGGCTGTGGAGTGGCCCCTCAAGACCCCAGCCGTCTTCACCAGAATGGGAATACGGCCCCCAAAGGGCATAATGCTTTATGGGCCTCCGGGATGCGGAAAAACTTTGCTGGCCCGGGCAGTGGCCACGGAAAGTGAAGCAAACTTCATAACCATTAAGGGTCCGGAAGTCTTTTCCAAGTGGGTAGGCGAATCAGAGAAGGCTATCCGGGAGGTTTTCCGGAAGGCACGAATGGCTTCGCCTGCGGTCATATTCTTTGACGAATTTGATTCACTGGTTCCTGGAAGAGGCATGGGTTACGCTGACAGCGGAGTCACAGAACGGGTTATCAGTCAACTGTTAACTGAGATGGATGGCCTAGTCTCTTTGGAGGATGTTGTTATTATCGCCGCAACCAACAGGCCGGACATTGTGGATCCTGCGATTCTTCGGCCAGGAAGGTTTGACCGTCTGATTTATGTTCCGGAGCCTGATGATGATAGTAGGCTGTCAATCTTTAAGATTTACACTAAAAATATGCCGTTGGCTAAAGATGTGGTTTTGTCTCAGTTGGTTCTTTTGACAAAGAAGTATTCTGGCGCGGATATTGAGGCGCTTTGTAGAGAGGCTGGGTTGAATGCTCTACGTAGGGACATAGAAGCCAAAGAGGTTACCGCCAGCGACTTCAGGAAAGCCTCTGAAAAGATTGGTCCCTCTATAATGTCGAACATGGAGACTTGGTATAAGGGCTTCATGAAGAATATTCGCCAGTTAAAGAAGCCTACGACGCCTGTGGCATAGCATGGATTTGGGAGTTGATAGATGATGATGAAAACTTGGAAATCGCATCCCCTCTATACGGAGATAAAGGAGCTTCTGGAGCGGAAGGGTCCAATGACTGACATGGAATTGTATGATCTGCTGAAGGGAACTAATGAGAGTGTAGGGTTCAGCGAATTGAATAAGACTTTGATGCGGATGGAGATTGAGGGAAGAGTATACGTGTCTGCCCGCACTAAAGGGAAAAGAAGAGTTGAACTGACGGAGAGCCCAAAAGAGTAGCTCTTGCCTTTTTGTGGCTCAGCCCTTTATCCAGTTTACCTGTATCTGGTGGCGCAGAACTTGGGCGTAAATTTGAGGGTGCTGGTGCCTAAAACAAAGGTTGATTTTGATAGTCTGAGCGGAAAGTCTGTAGCCATCGACGCATACAATGCCCTTTACCAGTTTTTGGCGATTATCCGTCAGCCAGATGGCACACCCTTGAAGGACCATTCTGGCAGGATAACCAGTCATCTCAGCGGGTTATTCTACAGGACAGTTAACTTGGTTGAGAAGGGTGTCAAGGCTGAGGCTCTAGTCAAGTATGAGCAAGCCGTAAAAGCGGGAAAAATGGAGCAGGCTCGAAGCTACGCTCAGATGACCTCTAAGCTTAAAGATTACATGCCCGAGGACTCGAAGCGGCTTCTCACAGAATTGGGTGTACCCTGGATTCAAGCGCCGTCTGAAGGCGAAGCCCAAGCCGCGTACCTGACAAGGAAGGGAGCATCTGACTACTGTGGCAGCCAAGATTATGACAGTCTCCTCTTCGGCGCTAAGGCTCTGGTGAGAAACATTACCATAAGCGGCAGACGGAAGCTTCCGCGGAAGAATGTTTACGTTGAAGTTGTGCCAGAGATTATGAAGCTGGACCATGTTCTTAAGGAGTTGGAGGTCACCCGTGAGCAGCTCATTGATGTTGCAATGCTGGTGGGAACAGACTTTAATCCTGATGGCGTGAAGGGCATAGGACCGAAGACTGCATTGAAACTGATAAAACAGCATGGATGCATCGAGGATGCTTTGCCTGAGCTGGAGAATGCCGAGTTTCCTGTTGAACCCAAAAGAATACGGGATATTTTCCTTAACCCAAAAGTCACAGACAACTACAGGCTAGAATGGAAGGAACCTAACGTTGAGGGTGTGGTGGACTTTCTTTGCCGCGAAAGAGACTTTTCTGAGGATAGAGTGCGGAAGGCGTTAAGCAAGATGACTGTTGGACTGAAAGAGGCGAAAAGCAAAACAACTCTTGAATCATGGTTCGGCTAATGCCCGTTTATGGTTGGAAGCCGTGTTTGCCGATGAGGGGAACGAAGGCGACTCCTCCCAAGTTTTCTTCTATTGTTTTTCCGTTCTTCTTTCTGGCTCGAATCAATGTTTGATAGAACTGTGGACCTCCAACTGGAACAAGAAGGACTCCACCGTCTCTTAGTTGTTCAATTAGTGGTTTGGGTACTTCTGGACCTGCCGCTGCAACTAGGATACGGTCATAGGGCGCCTCTTCTGGGTACCCAACTGTTCCGTCCTGATGGATTACAGTAACTCGGTCGCCGTACCCCGCCTTTGTGATGTTTTCGTTGGCGAAGGCAGCTAACTCGGCTATTCGTTCTATTGTGTAGACGTGTCCCCACCTTTCTTTGGGTGCATCTGAGGGAGCCACAATCTCGGCAATTGTTGAGGCGTGCCAGCCTGAGCCGCCGCCCACCTCCAAGACTTTGTGTCCCACTTCCAGCTCAAGCGCTTCATCCATTATGGATACCATGTGAGGCGCGGAGGCTGTTTGCCCTGAACCTATAGGAAGCGGGCAGTCCGTTGCTGCGTTGACTTTCACGTTTTCTGGAATAAAGGGTTCCCGAGGCACCCGCTGCAAAGCCCTAATCACTTCAGGCGAACGGAGAATGCCGCTTCTGACCAATTTTTGAATTAGTTCTTCCCACTGCTGGCTCATACTTTATCCCACAGTAATATTGGAGGGCCTGTGCCTTAAATTTTAAGCAGAAAAACTGTTATCATATGCCTTCTACATCCGAAACCACGTTACCATGATTGATGCAAAATTCGGTAATCGTTGAAGAGAATTGAGCCATCCCCAGCACCAAATAATTGATTCAGCAAGTGACTTGTTGTGATTAAATGCGTGTATAGAAAAAATAAAATGGTTATGACCATCAAATATGAATCTGGTATACAGAACAAAGCAACAAAACTGAAGCCCAAAAACCGAACCTTAGCCAGTTCACACAAACATTCCGCATATTAGGCTCCTAATAGCAGTACATTGTTGAAAACAAACTTTTTTCTGAAAATTTTCTGCACAGCACAAGTTTTTTTCTAACGTTCACACATACGCGAGCATGCCAATTTTTGGATAGTTTTTATAGCTTGGTTTTGTTTTGGATAAGCGTATCAAGTTTCAGTTGAGGTGTGTTGATGATCGTGAAATGTTTCGCGGTTGGCTGGTTGTCCACAAACTGCTATGTTGTAGGCTGCGAAGAAACCCGAGAGGCAGCTGTTATTGACCCAGGAATGGAAACCGAAGAAGAAGTCGAACAGGTTCTAGATTTCATAAAAGAGAAGGGCTTCACAGTCAAGTACATCATCAACACGCATGGACACCCCGACCACATATCCGGAAACGAAGCCATAAAAGAGGCAACAGGCGCCCCCATCCTAATCCACGAAAGCAACTCTGAAGGCGTAAATGCCGACAGGAAAATCCGCGACGGCGACGTCCTTCAGGTAG
>Ga0315542_1001680_pt1 | contig 13739 bp, 6 predicted proteins | sample SalMarSW160120MG_FD_202541 | JGI IMG/M metagenome (GOLD analysis project Ga0315542, IMG submission 202541) | Salt marsh sediment microbial communities from the Plum Island Ecosystem LTER, Massachusetts, United States - Salt Marsh Sediment SW1601-20 ...
CATTGCCATGCACTACATCGCCGGCCTGAACAACATGGGCTACTGCCAGGGCGCGGACATGGCTCCCACCATCACAACCGTTCCCGTGACCGAGGCCAGGGTGAGCGAGCTCTACACCTACGACGTCGACGCGGTGGGCATTCCGACCCCCACGTACGCCCTGCTGACCTCTCCCGGAGGCATGACCATCGATCCCGACACTGGCCTCATCCAGTGGACTCCGGCCGCCCTCGGCTACTTCGACGTGACCGTGGCGGCCAGCAACACCGAGGGCACGGACACGCAGGGTTTCACGATCTATGTCACGGAGGCCCCGGTCTGCCCCAGCGGCATGCTCGCGTACTGGCAGCTGAATGAAACCAGCGGCACGACCTACGGTGATCTCTACGACGGCCACGACGGCGCGGGGGGGCCGCACGCACCGGTACCCGCCCCCGATGGCATCGTGGGCGGCTGCCAGGACTTCGACGGCAGCTCCCAGTACATCACCGTCGCCGACCACGCCGACTTCGACTGGACTTCCGAGAGCAGCTTCTCGGTCGAGGTGTGGGCCAAGTTCACCAACGTCGCCAGTCGCAACAAGGTGATGATCGGCCGCGACGAGGACGGCGGCCATCCCCACTGGTGGCTGGGCGCCAAGCAGAGCACCGGCACGGTCGTCTGGAACCAGCTCGACATCGACGCCCAGGGGATCGCCTGCAACGGCACGACGGCCATCAACGACGGTTCCTGGCATCACATCGTCGCCGTGCGCAAGGCCGCTGTGGACTCCAACCTGCTGTACGTCGACGGTCTGCTGGAGGACCAGAAGTACTACGACTACCTGAACGGCTTCGCGGCCTCGACCACCCTCGGGATCGGCTACATGGCCTACAATCACAATCCGGACTACTTTTACGACGGCAAGCTGGACGAGATCGCCCTCTACAATCGCGTGCTGACGTACGCCGAGATCCAGGATCACTACACGGGCGGGCTGAGCGGTCAGGGCTACTGTCAGGAAGGGTCCGCGCCGCCGCAGATCACTTCAGTACCCGCGACCGAGGCCTTCCTCGACGCGCCCTACACGTACGACGTCGACGCGCTGGGCGTCCCGGCGCCCACCTACTCGCTGACCCAGAGCCCGGCCGGCATGAGCATCGACGCCAACAGCGGGATCATCGAGTGGACGCCCGCAACGCTGGACCCGGCGGACGTCACGGTGGAAGCCAGCAATACCTGGGGCACCGACACCCAGAGTTTCACCATCACGGTCATCGACCTGCCGGACTGTCCCAGCGGCACGCTCGCCTACTGGTCGCTCGACGAGACCAGCGGTAGCAGCTACGCCGACACCTACGACGGTCACGACGCCGGCGCGCCCGCCTCGGCGCCGGCTCCCGATCCGGGCGGCGTCGTCAACGGTTGCCAGGATTTCGACGGCACGGCCGACTATCTCACGGTTCCCGACCACGCCGATTTCGACTGGTCCTACGACAGCAGCTTCTCGATCGAGGTGTGGGCCAGGTTCACGAACGTGGGCGGTCAGAACAAGGTGTTCATCGGCCGCGACGAGGACGGCGGCTATCCCCACTGGTGGCTCGGCGCCAACAGCTCGACCGGTTACGCCAACTTCAACCTGCTGGACAGCAATCACCACGGCATCGCCTGCACGGGCTCGGTCGCGCTCAACGACGACCAGTGGCACCACCTGGTGGCCGTGCGTGACGAGAGTCTGGACCAGAACCGGCTCTATGTGGACGGCGGCCTCGCCGCCAGCCAGCCCTATGACTACACCGCCGGCTTCGAGGCCGGCACGCAGCTGGACATCGCCTACATGGCCTACAATCACGTCCCCGCCTACTTCTACGACGGCAAGCTGGACGAGGTCGCCATCTACGGCCGCGTGCTGACCGACATCGAGATCTCTCAGCATTACACCAACGGGCTGGCCGGCATCGGCTACTGCCAGCTCACCGCGCCGCAGATCGTTTCCACGCCGGTCACGACCGCGACCGAAGGTGTGCTCTACAGCTACGACGTGGAGGCCAGCGGGAACCCCGCGCCATCATACTCCCTGACTGCCAGGCCAGCGGGGATGACCATCGATCCCGACAACGGCCTCATCCAGTGGACGCCGCCGGCCAGCGGCGACTACGACGTCGCCGTGATGGCCAGCAACTCCGAAGGCGACGATACCCAGGAGTTCACCATCGACGTTGGCGCGACGCCCAGCTGCCCTATCGGCATGACCAACTACTGGCCGTTCGACGAACAGTCCGGCGGCGGACCGTATACGGACGTCATCGGCGACGCCGATGGGAGTTGCACCAATTGCCCCACTCCGACCAGCGGGATCGTCAATGGCGCTCAGTACTTCGACGGCGTCGGCGACGAGGTCAACGCGGCCGATGACGACAGCTACGACTGGGCCAGCGATCAGAGCTTCACCATCGCCTACTGGCTGCACACCACGTACAGCACTGCGGGCAACCGTGTCTGCGTGGGCCGTGACGACAGCGGCACGAGCCTGCACTGGTGGACGGGTCCCAACGACGCCGGCAACGCCACCTTCCAGCTGCGCGACACCAATGGGAACGGCATTTCGATCAACGGGGGACCGGTCCTCAACGACGGCGAGTGGCACTACTACACCGCCGTTCGGGACGAATCTCTCGACGAGAACCGGCTCTACGTGGACGGGGAGCCGGTCGCCGCGAACACCCACAACTACACGGCCGGCTTCGGCAGCACCGTGCCCTTGAACATCGGATTCCTGAACCTCAGCGGGCGCTATCGCTACCAGGGCGATCTCGACGAGATCTCCCTCTACGACCGCGCCGTACCGGCGCCGGAGATCAAGCAAAACTACCTCAACGGCCAGGCCGGCCACGGGGTCTGCGATATCTTCACGCCGCTGATCGTCTCGGAGGCCGACACGACCGCCACGGCCGGTGAAGCCTACCAGTATGACGTGGACGCCATCGGGAATCCGGCGCCGAGCTACCAGCTGCTGACGTCTCCGGGCGGGATGACCATTGATCCGAACACCGGCGTGATCGACTGGGTACCGATGGCCACGGGCTTCTTCGCCGTCTCGGTCGAGGCGAGCAGCTCCCAGGGCGAGGGCGACCAGAGCTTCATCATCCATGTCAGCCGGCCGACAGGCGTGCCGGACGAGGTGCCGGCCCGGTTCTTCCTGGCGGCCAATCATCCCAATCCCTTCAATCCGGCCACCACGATCCGCTTCGGGCTGCCGGTGGCGGGAATTGTCGAGCTGGCGATCTTCAACATCCAGGGGCAACGCATCAAGACGCTGGTCAACGAACCGCTGCCGCAGGGCCAGCATGCGACAACCTGGTACGGCCGCGACGACCACGGCAACATCATGGCCAGCGGGATCTACTTCTACCGGATCAAGAGCGGCAGCTTCATCCAGACGAGGAAGATGACGTTGCTGAAGTGATGTCCGCCCCCATGGCCACAGAAAGCCGGCGCTGTCCCGCGGGCAGCGCCGCCCTGTGTGTGATGACATGGATCAGAGCTGACCACACGCCGGTACCGGGGGCTTTCTATTACGCCAGCGATGAGGCCACCACGGGAGCTTCTCAGAAGCCCAGCTGGCAGGTCAAGCATAGCCAGTTGCGTGCCGCCGGGGGGATGCCGAGCGCCAGGGTGGCCTCTTCGCGGATCCAGGCGAGGGTGGAGCGCCAGTGGAGGGGGGCGCAGGGGCGGCCGAGGCCGATAGACCAGCAATCGCGCTCGGCGCGGCCGGGCAGGTGGACGCGATCGTCCCAGCGCTCGTGGCGGCCGGACAGCTCCAGCTCCCAGGTGCGGCCCCGCGGTCGCCAGCGCAGCCAGCCCGCCAGCAGGCGGCCGGTGCCCCCGAGGGGATCACCGAGCAGCCAGCCCTCGTGCGTGTACCCGCTGCGGAAGTTGGAATGGGCGTACCAGAGCACCTTGGGATGCTCCAGCTCGGCGAACTCAGCCGTGAGGTCCCAGCGCGGCGAGAGCAGCTCCAGGCCCGCCACCGAGGCCGGAGCGGAGATCTGCGGCAGGAAGCGCAGCACGTCACCGGGCGCGTAGTCCTCCCCGGCGTACTCCCAGTAGAGGCGGCCGGCGGCGGCCGGCAGCACGGGCCAGGGGGCGCGGCGCCAGCGCGCCTCGAACTGCAGCGTGAAGATGCGATCGGTCAGCGGGCCGCGCTGGACCTCGTCATGGGTGGCGCCCAGCTGCGGGAAGTTGATCTGCAGCAGGTCGGGCCAGAGGGTGCCCGAGCGGGGAGCAGCCAAGGCCGCGGCCGAGACGTTGGTGCGCAGCCAGGCGGTGTGGCGGAAGGTGAGCAGCCATTCCATGAACCAGGGCTCGTCGCGGCGCTCCTCGTGGAGCGACTCGACCAGGTAGGACAGATCCTGGGTGGACAAGAGACCCACCCGGACCAGCAGGTGGGTCGGGGCCACGTGGCGGGCCAGGCCCCGCCAGGCGAAGGGGACCGTGCGGCGCACGGTCAGCGCCGGAAAGCTGCGGCCGGTGCGGTCGAGGGTGAGGGTGCCCGTGCGGCCGGGCCCGACGCGCCGCGGCGCCCAGCCGAGGCTCAGCGACCAGCGGCCGCACCGGCGGCCCGCGACGGCCCGGGGCCAGTCCAGGCGCCAGCGCCCGCCATCCTGCCGGGCCCGCGCCACCTGGGGCCTGCCCGTGGCCGCAGGCCAGCCCGTGTAGAGCAGCGCCTCCGGCGGCGATTCGCCGCTCTCCAGCAGCCGGCCGCGCCAGCGGGGCGTCGCCGCCAGCCACCAGGGGCCGCTCCAGACCGCGAGCGAGGGCTCCAGGCTCGCGCTCAGGCCGCCGGGGATGGGTAGACCGGCCTCCCCCTCCCACAAGTCGCCGATCTCGGTCTGGCTGAGCAGCAGGCGGCCGCCCGGGCGGACACCGGAGGCGGCGACACCGGCAGGCCCGTAGCGCTGGATCAGCTCCGCCAGCAGCTCGCGCTCGGCGGGATCCTGCAATGCTGCGGAATTCGAGTTGCCCGCCTCGTCCAGCAGGGCGGCCAGCTCCGCGCGCGAGACCGGTTGGTAGGGAGGCGGGAAGAGCCCCGCCTCCAGCAGCAGGCGGTCCAGGCTCGTCCAGGGCACGGTGCGGGCGTCCACCTCGATCGCGCCGCCGGGGCCGGCGGCCGCGCGCGCGGTGAAAGGAATGCAGAACAGCAGCGGCGGGATCAGCAGGAGTAGAACGATCCGACGGGTCGGGATCGCGCTGCCGCGCGATCGGTGCGCCGTCAGTGCACGACGGCGTAGACGATCCCGCCCACCAGGCAGAGCGGCAGCGCCGCGATCACCAAGAGCAGGGGCAGACCGGTGAACATCAGCGCTGCCAGGACCAACAGCAGGGGAAGGCCAATCACCAGCGCCAGCAGCGACTTGGTCAGAAACCAGGCCAGCTTGATGGGCAGCAGCACCAGGGAGAAGACCACCTTCAGGATCAGCAGCCCCATGCTCAGGAGCAGCAGCAACGCCATCAGACCGATGAAGAACTCCACCACGAACATCGTGCATCCTCCGGCTCGCGGTCACGGCGCCAGGACGGGACGTTCGCCTCATTACGTGTGCGGGAGGATCGAGGTTGCAGGGCTGTCGCCGTCCAGGCCCCGAAGGCGCCTCATGTCCTCGCCTTTCACGGGCTTGCGTCTCGCAGTGAACATACCCCGGCGTAAGGCGGCCTATTCCCGCGCTGTCCTGCAAAATATTTATAAAAAAGGCCAAAAAAATGGGAAATTGTGATATAATCACACCGCTGCTTCACCGGTGACACCCCGAGGATGACGAAGGTGGCTCATACTTCCCATGGGCTCGGGCGGACCGTGAAGCGGCACTACTTTTTCATGCCTCCTTTAGGCTACCACTCCCCTCGCTCAGGGTCAATCGATACTAGCCCAGCGCGCTCGCTTCAGGCATCCATGATCATGATGCACGCGATCTCTCGCTGCACGTTTCGTCGCCGGGACCGCGAGCGGGGCGCGGCACGCGGCTGCGCCCCCACTCGCGGTCGCGCTCTCACTTCTGGAAGAGCGCCGCGTCGAACTTCGGGTTGGCCTGCCAGCTCTCCAGCGTGCCGGTGGCGAAGACCTCGCCATCGTGCTTGATGGTGAAGCTGCTGGCGGTCTGGAAGCCCTCGATCGGCTTGTAGCCATCCATGACCACCTGCTGCGTGACCGGAGCCTGCGTCATGGGCGACTTGCTGGGGCTCTGCACGACGTAGGGCAGGTGCGTGGTCGGATCTAGGAAGAGCAGGATGTACTCGTCGCCGGCGCCGGTCACGTAGACGCGGTCGCACTGGCGGCCTTCGACCTGCGCGGGTGGCAGGGCCTGACACTGCAGGTCGCCGTGATGGGCCAGGAGCATCAGGACGTCGGTGGCGATCTCCTGCCGCTGATCCTGCACCTGGTCCGGCTCCAGGTCCTTGTCACCCATGGGCCCCTTCATCCAGCCGCTGTCGCCGTTGACGACGATCGTCGCCTCGCCGAACGGCAGCCGCTGCACCAGATGCAGCTTGTCGGGGAACACCACCATCTTGTCGATGCCGATGTTCAAGCTCATGCCCTGGATCGTGGCGGCGAGGTTGATCTTCTCGTGCCAGCTCTTGAGCGAGGCCAGCTTCTTGCCACCCACGGCCGCTGCCGTCTGCGCCATCAGGGTCTGGCCCTGCTGCAGGGACTCCGTCGTGGCCGCGGGGATGTCGAGGGTCAGCGTCGGCTCGGGGATGGTGATGTCGACCATGTTGACCGGCCCGAACTCGCTCAGGTCACCGTCCCAGTCGGCCTCGTTGCCCAGGGCCATGATGATGAGCTTGTCCGGATGCCAGACGGCCTGAGCCGCCTCGAGCACCTTCTCCTTGGTCATGTCCCGCACCTGCTCCTGGTACTTCTGCAGGAAGTCGGCCGGGTAGCCGTTCATCTCGTACATGACCAGGCGGTCGAGGATCTCGCGCTTGGTGTCGAAGTTGAAGACCTCGGAGTTGAGGATGCCGTCCTTGGCGGTGGCCAGCTCCGCGTCGGTCACTGGCTCGCTGGTCATCCTGCGGATCTGTGCGATGATGATCTCGGCCGAGGCCTGGGTGGTGGAGGACTTGGTGCCGCAGGAGGCCAAGAAGACGCCGGGGAAGCGGAAGCCGGTGCCGGGCATGCTGCCCACCGAGTAGGCGTAGCCGCGCTTGGTGCGCACCTCGTTGAAGAGCCGCGAGCTGAAGCCGCCGCCCAGGATGCGGTTGGCCACCATGATGCCGGCGTAGTAAGGGCTGTCGGCCCGGATGCCCATGTGCCCGATCACCATCGTGGACTGGGTCAGGTCCGGCTTGTCGACCACGTTGACCGTGGCCGGCAGAACCGGGATCTCCGGATCGGGCGGCAGCGGCTGGCTGGTGCGCTGCCAGCCGGCGAAGGTCTTCTTCAGCAGGTCGAGCATCGCCGGGCGCTCGAAGTCCCCGATGACCACCAGGTAGGTGTAGTTGGGGTGGAAGAAGCGCTGGTGGTAGGCGATCAGGTCGTCCCGCGTGACGGCGTTGATCGTGTCGTACTCGGGCTGCCGGGCCAGGGGGTGATCCGGCCCGAAGATGGCCTTGGTGGCCTCGCGGCGGGCGATCGTCATCGGCTCGTCGTTGCGCCGCGAGATGCCGGCCTTCTGCTCCTTCTTGGCGATCTCGATCTTGTCGGGATCGAAGCGGGGATGCATCAGGATGTCGGCCAGCAGGCTCAGCCCCTGGGGCGCATCCTCCTGCAGTGCGGACAGGTAGGCGCCGCCGCTGGCTTCCTGGATCCAGGTCTCCAGCCGCATGCCCTTGGACTCGACCAGCTCGTCGATCTCGTCGCCGGTCATTTTGTCGGTGCCGCCGGTGCGCAGCACCGTGCCGGTGATCTCCGCCAGGCCGATCTTGTCGGCGGGCTCGTAGATGCTGCCTGCCCTGATGGTGGCCGAGAGCTCCACGAGCGGAAACTCGTGATCCTCGGCCAGGTAGACCACCATGCCGTTGTCCAGCTCAACCCGCTCGTAGTCGGGCATCTGGATTTCGCCCAGCTGCGGGTACTTGAACTTCTCCCACGGCTTGTTGCGCGCCAGGGCGGCGGGCGCGACCAGCGCGCTCACCACGAGACCCACCACCAGGAGCGCCGCCGTTCTCTTCACGAATCCGCTCATGACCTGTTTCCTTTCCTTGCCGCCGGGGGCGGTCGCGCTCGCGGGCCTAGGACTCGTCGATGGTCTCGATCCAGACCACGGTGCGGTTGTTCGGCTCGAAGATCTGGTTGGCGACGCGCTGGATGTCGTCCAGCGTGACGGCGTCGATCTCGTCCACCTGGTTGAACAGCTCGTGCCAGTCGCCCAGCTTGCCCTGGTAGTAGGAGAGCTGCCGCGCCAGGCCCAGGTTGCCCCGCAGCGAGCGGATGAAGTTGGCCTTGGCGCGCGTCTTGACGCCGGCCAGCTCCTCGGCCGTCGCCCCCTCGGTCTTGAGGCGATCGATCTCCGCGAAGATCAGGTCCTCGAGTTCGAGGGCCGTCACGCCCTTGACCGGCACGCCGAAGACGCCCAGCAGGCAGGGGTACTTGTCGTCGGGGAAGCCGGCGAAGGAGGCGGCCTGCACGGCCACCTTCTCCTGCTTGACGAGCTTCTTGTAGAGGCGGCTGGTGCGGCCCTGGCCCAGGATGTCGGCGATCGCCTCGTAGACCGGGTAGTCCGGATCGTGGACGCTGCCGATGTGGTAGCCCAGCGCGTAGACCGGCTGGGCGGTGTGCTTGATGCACATGCGCCGCTCGCCCTTCTGGGGCGGCTCGACCGTCTCGACCCGGGGAGGCTCGGCGCCGGAGACGTCCTTGAAGTACTTCTCGGCCAGCTTCTTGACCTCAGCGAAATCCACGTCGCCGACCACCGCCACCGTCATGTTCCGGCCCACGTAGTGCTGGCGGTAGAAGTTCCGGCAGTCCTGGCGGGTGATGTTGTTGATGTCGGACATCCAGCCGATGGTGGAGTGGTGGTAAGGGTGGGCCATGAAGGCCAGGTTCTGGAACTGCTCGATCATCATGCCGATCGGGCTGTTGTCCGTCCGCATGCGCCGCTCCTCGGTGACCGGACCGTCCTTCTCCGTGTAGAACTCGCGCAGGACCGGCCGGCCCATGCGGCTGCCCTCGAGATAGGCCCACAGCTCGAGGCGGTTGGCGGGCAGGTTGTAGAAGTAGTTGGTGGCGTCGGTCCAGGTGCCGGCGTTCAGGCCGCGCCCGCCGTTGTTCTCGATGATCTGGCCGAACTCGTTGGACACCACGAACTCGCGGGCCGCATCCTTGGTCTGCTCGAAGGCCGCTTCCAAGGCGGACAGCTTCTCGGGATCGGCCTGGTCCCCCTTCTCGCGCTCGGCCTTGAGCGCGGCGAAGGCCTCGTCCTCGGCCGCCATGGCCTTCTGCTCCTTCTTGTAGTCGGTGGTGCCGATCTCGTCGGTGCCCTTGAAGGCCATGTGCTCCAGGATGTGGGCGATGCCGGTGATGCCGGTCACCTCGTCCGAGCTGCCGACGTTCATGTAGGTGTTGAAGGAGAACACCGGCACGTCGTGACGCTCGACGACCAGGAAGTGCACCCCGTTGTCGAGCGTGAATTCCTGCACCTGGCCTTGCAGGTCCAGATAGCTCTCGGCCTGGACGAGCGGCACGCACAGGAGCAGAATGGCGGCGAACAGCACCGCCGCGAGCGGTCGGCTGAACTTGGGCATCGGAGCCTCCATGGGTTGGGTCCCGCCCGCGGGGGCGGGCCGAAGCGACGACCCGGGCCTGGCCCGGATTCTTGGAAGCGACGTGGTCAGACCCGTTCTACGGACATCCATCGCCGGGGGTTCCGGCAAGCTAGCACCGGGATCGGGCAGCTGTCAAATTGCCTCATTCCTGAGCGCTGTGCTGGGATATCTGCCGGTTCTGGGCACCTGGTGGAACCAGGACGACTGGGGACTGCTGGCCCGCGCCGCCGGCCTGCTGCCGCAGCAGGGCTGGCCCGCGCGCTGGCTCAGCCAGACCGCCTATTGGAGCCTGCTGTACCCGCTGGCCCACCTGGATCCCGATCCCTACACCTGGACCCGCCTGCTGCTGCACGGGGGCTGCGCCGTCCTGGTGGTGCGCATCGCCGCCCGCGCCGGCCTGGGGACGCTCGCGCAGCTGGTGGCGGGACTGCTGTTCGCCGTCGGGGCTCCGGCCTTCACCCCGCTGTACTGGGCCAGCGGCGTGCAGGAGCTGCTGGGCGGCTTCTTCGCCCTGCTGGCCCTGGAGCGCTGGCTGGCCGGAGGCCGGCGCAACCTCGTCCTGGCGGGGGCGGCGGGGCTGCTCTCCTTCCTGGCCAAGGAGAACGGCCTGGGCCTGCCGATCCTGCTGGCGGCCCTGCTCCTGGCGGGCGGGGAGCGCGGGACCAGCCGCCGCGCGCGTTGGCTCATGGTGGGCCTGCTCGCCATCGCGGCCGCCGGCGAGGCGGTGCTGGTCTGGCGGCACTTCGATCACGGCCCGGACCGGCCGTACGGGCTGGGCGGTGGCTCCGGTCCGCTGGTGCGCCTGGCCGGTTACGGGTGGTGTCTGCTGGCGCGGCCCGGGTTCATCGCGCCCCGCCCCGACCTGGCCCGCGCGCTGGCCGGGGCGACGGTCTGGCTGCTCTGGCTGGCCGTGGCGGTCCTGGCCTGGCGCCGCGGCCGGCGGCTGCCCGCGGCAACGCTGCTGGCCGCCCTGCTCTCCCTGGCCCCCGTGCTGCCGCTGGCCACCCACCTGCATCCCTACTACCTCTACCTGCCGGCGGCGGCCGGGGCGCTCGCGCTCGCCTGCCTGCTGCCCGCGCGCTGGACGCTGCGGCCGGCACCGGGCCTGGCCCTCGTCGCGGTCGCGACGCTCGCCGGCCTCTCCGCCTGCGAGCTGCGCCTGAAGCTGCGCGATCCCCGGGGGCAGCCCGTCGATCCGATGGTGCTGCGCACGGCGATCTCGTATCGGGCCTGCCGGCAGCTCGAGGCCCTGGCCGCCTCGCCGCACCGGCCGCCGGAGGTGCTGCTGCTGCAGATCCCGCCGGCCTCGCTGAGCGGCATGGCGACCCGCCTGGGCGAGGGATGGGTCACCGGCAGCGTGTTGCACACCGCTCTGGGCGGCAGCCTGGGGCCGCGCCTGCTCCTGGACGAGCGGCTCGAGGTGCGCTGGGTCAACGGCCTGCAGGGGGCCCCCGCCGCCGCCCTGGTGTTGGCCGAGGGAGGGCCCCTCCTGCTGCCCTGGGGGTCGGTGCCCCAGGCCCTGCTCTACCTGAGCCTGACGGAGGTGGCCCGGGGCCTGTTCGACCGCGCCGAGCGCCACCTGGCCCGCGCCGCCCGGCTCGGCGGACCGAACCTGCCGATCGTCTACGATCCCGACAACCTGCCCGTCACCGCGGCCCAGGTCCAGCAGCAAGCCGCCGCCTTCCGCTCGCACCTGCAGAACGACACCGCCGACCTCGGCGGCATCCCCCCCGCCGCCCTGATCTCGCTCTGGGAAGGTCTGCTCCAGGTCTGCCTGCAGGACGCCCGGAGCTAGCGAGCGGTGCCGGCTCATGCCTGGCTGTCGTCTCCGCCGCTTGCTCAGGGCTGGCTCAGTACGAGGCGCTGGTCGGCCGCGATGCCCTGCAGGGCCATCGTCTCGCCGGAGGGCCAGGTGACGGTGAGGCGCTCGATGCGCCCGGCGGTGCCCAGGCCGAAGTGCAGGGAATTCCGGAAGGCGCTGCCGCTCACCTCGCAGGGCCAGAACTGCCGGACCTGGCGGCGATGTCCGGCGACCAGCGCGACGCGGGTGCCGTAGGGAAGCGCTGTCCGGCGGGGCTCGAGGACGAGCTGCAGCCAGTGAGCCGGCTCGAGGTCGTTGCGGTACAGGCGCACCCCGCCGCCGGGATCATCCGGGCCGATGGCTCCCAGCAGAGCCAGCAGGTCGATGTCGCCGTCCTCGTCCAGGTCGGCGGCCAGGATCGCGTCCGCAACGCCGGCCACCTCCTCAGTCACCAGCGGGATTCCTCCGGGCTGGACGAAGCGTCCCCGGCCGGCATTGAGCAGAATCCGCAGCCGGGAGCGCAGCCGCTGCCGGCTGGCCTGCAGGACGACCAAATCGAGCGCACCGTTGTTGTCGAGATCCACTGCGGCCGTGACAACGCCCGAGCCACCGAGCGCCGGCAGGGAATCCCCGGCCGCCGTGAAGCCGCCGTCCCGCGGGAACAGGAGCCGGTTGCGGCGCGGCCGCGCGAAGTGCGACGGCTCATCCTCGAAACCGTAGACCAAATAGAGATCGGGATGACCGTCGTCGTCGAAATCCCCCCAGGTGGCGTCCACGGGTGCGGGGAGGCCGACCTCCGGTGGCAGGGCGGACGGATCGGGACGGACCCTCCCCGCCGACAGGCGCAGGATGCTGACCGACGGAATCCCGATGGCGAGATACTCCGCCCGACCATCGCCGTCGAGGTCGCGCGGCCATAGTCGTCGTATGTACTCGTTGCGATGGCGCGCCTGTCCTGGGGGCTCACCGCGGACCAGGGCGCGGGCCACCGCCTCGTCGTCGGCCGCCGGGTAGCCGAAGAGCTCCGCTTCCCGGTCCTGCATGGGCGGCGGCGAACGGAGGCTGTAGGCGCGCGGGGCCGTCCGCCAGTTCAGGACGAGCAGATCGCGCCCTCCGTCCCCCGCGACGTCCAGCAGGAGTGCTCCGCGCCCGCGCCCGTAGGGATCCTGCACGCCCCAGTGCGCCGCGGCATCGCCGGCGAGGTCCTCGCTGCTCAGGTAGAGCGAGTTGTCTCCAATGCCCTCGCCTCGGTGGGCCCCGACAACGAAGTAGAGATCCGGCAAGCCGTCGCCGTCGAGGTCGTCGGCCAGCGTCGCGTGATGATCCCTGACCGCCATCTGCGGGCCCCAGCCGGACATGCTCGCGAAGCGCAGCCCGCCCAGGTTCCGGTAGGCCTCGGGCACGCCGTCGTGGCGGCCGATCAGCAGGTCCAGACGGCCGTCGCGATCCAGATCGACGAGCACTGCGCCGGAAGTCATCCCATGGGTGGGCAGTCCCGCCGCAGTGGTGACGTCGACCAGGCGGGGAACGCGGACGTTGCCGGAGGGCGGCGACACGCGGCCGCAGCCGGCGGCCCAAAGCAGCAAGCCCCCGAGCAGCAGGGCCCCGAGCAAGCGGAGCCTTGCACGCGTGAGAATCCGGTCCTGGCGTGCGCTGCGTCGCTCGTGCATGGCTTTCCTCAGCTTTTTCTCGACCGGCGTGCCAGCCGGACGCTCAGGCAGTCGCTGTCGCCGTCCAGGAAGCGGTAGGGTGAGCGCACGGCCCGGCGGATGCCGATGCGCGGGGTCGCCAGCGGACGCTCCACCGGACGGGAGACCGGCTCGAGCCAGAGCCGCCGGGGACCGGCCACGCGGCGGCCCAGGCGCAGGCCGTTCCAGGCCAGGTCGATGCCGAGGGCCTGGCAGAGCTTGCCCGGTCCGCTGCAGAGGTCGCGCGGGCGCAGGCTGCGGCCGGGGCGATCGCCGCCGCGGCGGCGTTCCATGATCCGCTGGCCGGCCAGCGGCTCGAGGGCGCGGATCAGCACCGCGCCCGCGATGCCCCGCGGCTCGGTCACCAAGTTCAGGCAGTGATGCACGCCGTAGCTGAAGTAGACGTAGGCCACCCCGGGCGGGCCGAACATGATGCTGCTGCGCGGGGTGGGGCCGCGGGCCGCGTGGGAGGCCGGATCCTCGGTGCCCAGGTAGGCCTCGCACTCGAC
>Ga0315542_1001681_pt1 | contig 13738 bp, 13 predicted proteins | sample SalMarSW160120MG_FD_202541 | JGI IMG/M metagenome (GOLD analysis project Ga0315542, IMG submission 202541) | Salt marsh sediment microbial communities from the Plum Island Ecosystem LTER, Massachusetts, United States - Salt Marsh Sediment SW1601-20 ...
TAAGGAAACCGTTTTTTGGGCAATCTCTCCCATGTGAAAGAGCATGCTCGCCAATTGTTCCATTCCTGCATCAATCAATCTTTTCATTTCTGTTTCACCTTAACCTAACCGAATTCTCCCGTGATATATTGTTCAGTTAACTCGTGCTGCGGATTCTCGAAGATCTTTTTGGTGTCCCCCTCCTCTATTACCTCCCCCAAATACAGGAAGACCGTGTAGTCGGACACCCGAGATGCCTGCTGCATGTTATGCGTGACTATCACAACAGTATACTCTGTGGATAGAACTCTTATGAGTTGCTCAATCTTTGCTGTCGCCGCAGGGTCCAAGGCGCTGCAGGGCTCATCCATGAGAATAACTTCCGGGTCCACCGCCAATGCCCTGGCTATACACAACCGTTGTTGCTGTCCGCCAGAGAGGTCAAAGGCGCTGTCATTCAGCCGATCGTGAACTTCATCCCAGAGGGCAGCGGCTCTCAAGCTTTTTTCCACAACTTTGTCAAGGTCTTTGCCTTTTGCCGTTTTATGGATTTTTGGACCAAAAGCGACGTTTTCGTATATCGATTTGGGTAGCGGGTTTGGTTTCTGGAACACCATCCCTACCTGTCTTCTCAGGTCATAGACCGATGAAAACGTCACCTGTTGTTTTGCTGGATTTAATGACGTCATTCATCCTGTTGAGTGCCCTAAGAAGTGTGGATTTGCCACAGCCTGAAGGACCCATAATGGCGGTTACTGTGTTTGCCTGAATTTTCAGGTCCAAGTCTCTGATGACATGTTTTTCTCCGAACCAGATGTTCAGCTTTCTGATGTCTATTTTTTCGCCATGACTCAATAGATTTCACCTGTTTTTTTGTTTACCTTAGCCAGGGTTGTTTCCTCCTGTAATAGGTCCTCAATATTATTGCTACTAGCGAAAAAGTAACAACAATAAAGAATAGAATTAATGCAATTCCGAAAACCTTGTCAGGTGATTCTCCCCTAGCCACGATTTTGATGTACATATTAAAGGAAAGTGCCATCACAGGCTCAAAGGGTGAACTGGGTAATCCTCTAGTTACCAGAACTGAGGAGGTGAAGAGTATTGCCGCCGTCTCTCCTGCTACTCGGGCAATCCCTAAAATCACGCTTGTCACTATTCCAGGCGCTGCTGCCACCAAAGTTGTTAGGCTTATTGCTTTCCATTTTGTTGCACCCAATCCTAATGCAGCTTGTTTGAAGGCAGTGGGAACTATGCGGATGGCTTCTTCAGAACCTCGTATAACAATTGGCAGAACCATCAAGGAGAGGGTTAGCCAGCCAGATAACAGGGATACACCAAACCCAAGTTGTTTACTGAAAAAAGTATAACCAAACAAGCCAATAATTATTGATGGAACCCCAGCCAAATTATTGATGGCTTGGTCAATGACACGCGTTATTTTTCCGCTTGGAGCATACTCTACTAGGTAAATTGCTGCAAGAATTCCTATTGGCCCCGCAATGGCGGCTGCACCCAAAAACAGGTAAACTGTTCCCACAATCATTTCGAAGGCTCCGCCTTGGAGGGCGCTGGTGGTTAGAAATTTCATGTTCAAGGTTCCTATTCCCGTGAATAGTATGGCTACAATCCAGAAGAATGCCAGCAGACAAAATATCACAGGTATGCCTAAAGCAAAGAAGTATATTCTTTCTTTAGTTGGGTTTCCTATTTTTGAACACCTCTTTTTACTACTATGTCTGCTAGCGTGTTTACGATGAAGGTGATGATGAGTAGAATGAGGCCTAAGCCAAAAAGAGCGCTGTATTCTAGGCTGCCCACGGCGGCTTCACCCATATGGGTTGCAATGAAAGCGGGAATTGTGTAGACTGCTTCTAAAAAGCTGGTTGCGATGTGTGCTTGGTTTCCAGCGACCATTGACACAGCAATTGTTTCGCCTACGGCTCTGCCAAAGCCTAGCATTATTCCTGCTAGGATTCCTGATTTTGCTATTGGCAATACAACTGTTTTGATTGTTGCCCATTTGGTTGCTCCGAGACCAAGGGCAGCCTCTTTGTAGTCTTTGGGAACCGCTGAAATTATTTCTCCTGATACACTTACAATTGTGGGAATTGTCATTAGTGAGAGGATAAAAGAGGCAGTCAAAGCGGTTTGTCCAGAAGGCAGGCCGAAGGTTGATTGAATAAGGGGAACTACGACGAGAAGACCTATGAATCCGTAGATTACTGAAGGGATAGATGCTAAAAGCTCTATGATTGATTTTATTGGGTCTCTAAGCTTGAAGGGTAATATTTCTGAAACAAATATTGCAGTCGAGACGCCTATTGGAATTGCTATAACTAAGGCGCCGAAAGTGACCATAAGGGAGCCATATAAAAGGGGAAGACCCCCAAACATTTCTTTTCCAAGATTCCATTGTGTTCCAAACAATAAATCTGGTCCGACTCTAGAAAATGCCAATGCCCCTTCTCGGGCTACAAAGAAGAGCATCAAGAAAAGAATGATTATCGAAAACGATGCACAAAGAAAAAGAACAACACTCATTGGCTGAGACTTGAAATTAAGCAAAAAAGAATAGATTTTTTTGAGCGCCTTGCTGCTCATTTTCATTTGAATTCCTGTATTTGTTATGTAGCTAGGCTTTTTATGGGTAATTGTAGCTTGCTGGAAGTTTAAGGAATCCTTCATCTTCCACTATGTTTTGGCCGTCTTCACTGCGAACAAAGGATATGAATCTGTCAGTTAGGGACCCTGCTTCAATAGGGCTGCTGGTTATGAAGTATAGTAGTCGAGAGATTGGGTAACTGCCATTCTGAATGTTTTCTAGTGTTGCGGGAATGTATGCTCCGCCTTCTTCTTCAGCTAAAGCTACAGCAACGATGTCATTGTTTAGGAATCCGAAGCCCACGTAACCTATTGCGTAGTTGGTGTTTGCTACTGCTGTTCTTACTGCAGGATTGCTTGGTTGTTCATGAACTATTGTGCTGTCAATTTCAAGGTCGTATTCGTCGATTGTGTATTCTTCGAAGGTGCCTCTTGTTCCTGAGCCAGATTCTCGGACAACTACATAGATTGTTGCGTCAGGTAGACTTGAATCAACATCGTTCCAGTTTGTGTATTCTCCAGCGAAAATCATTGCCACTTGTTCAAGAGTCAGTTCAACATTACTGCCGACAGAGGGGTTTACTACTACACAAACTGCGTCGAGTGCTAGTGGGTGTAGCCAAATAGTTCCTGCATCAATCTCGGTTTGTTTAGGACCTCTGGAGCCCATTCCGATGTCAACTGCTCTATCTATTGCTGAAGCGTAGCCTGTTCCTGAGCCTCCACCTTGAACTGTCACAGTAGTGCCAGAATACATGTTCATGAAGGCTATCGCCGCGGTGTCAGCTATAGGCAAAACAGTTGTGGAGCCTGCAAGACTGATGCTTGCTGTTCTCCACGCGCTGTCTTCAGGGAATTCTGCTGATGTACCTGTTTCTCCAGAATTCAAGTAGAATCCGGCTGCTAATCCGATTATGAGAAGCGCTACCATTCCTATGAGCGCAATCATTGTTGATATGCCTTTGTTTGATTTTCCAGTCATAATCTTTCACCTCAGTTCTGAATAGCAGAAAAAAGCCCAGAAAGTATATAGTTTTCCTACATAACATATATAAACTATATAGGAAAAATACATTTGTACATAAAACTGTGCATCTATGAAGGTTCTATAATTTGACTCATTCTCATCATAAATCAAAGGAAGAAACACGGAAACTTCAGATTACAGGGGGGTCCACGTATGTGCTTTCATTGCCGAAAAGGTGGATCACCCAAAATGGGCTTGAGAAAGGCAGCCCCTTGATTGTCCGACAGGAAGAAAGCGGCACCTTAACTGTTCTTCCTCCAGAACTTGGAAAACTGGAAAAAAGCGAGGAGGCGCTAATCCGAGTATCTTCGGAAGACAGCTCTGAGGCGCTGATACGAAAAACTGTTTCTGTATATCTTCTGGGCTACAACATAATTCACATAAGACCAAAGGACCGTCAAAAAGAAATCCTGTCAACACAGAGGAACGCAGTCAAAACTTTTGCCAGAAACATGCTGGTTGGAACAGAGATAGTGACTGACACCTCCAAAGATTTGACTTTGCAGGTTCTGTTAAGCTACCCCGAATTGTCGGTTCCGAGCGCTTTGCGGCGAATGAGCATCATAACAGCGTCTATGCACAAGGATGCCATAACCGCCCTCAGAAACATCGATTACCAGTTAGCGAAGGATGTCAGAGCCACCGACTATGAGGTTAACCGATTTCATCTGTACATCATAAGGCAGCTGAAGATGGCGCTTCAGAATCCCCGGATAATAACGGAGATAGGATTAAAGACTCCAAAAGACTGCCTCGGCTACCGTCTTATAACCAAAATGGTGGAGAGAACAGCTGACCACGCCACCAACATAGCAAAATATGTTCAGCGTCTCAAAAAACAGTTAGACGAAGAATTTCTGCAAGCAATTCAAGAAATGAATGAGGTTGCGATTTCCTCTTTCGAAACTGCGATAGAATCTTTGTTCAGGCTTGATTTTGAGTTGGCGGACAGCGTTATCGCAAAAGGTAACCAGATAGCTTCTCTGGAGAAGAAGGCGCTGCTTGCGTCAAAGGAGACGGATATAGAGGAGGCAGCCAACATCAGGTTAGTGATTGAGAGCGTAAGAAGAATAGCGGAGTACTCTATGGACATAGCAGAAGTTGTCCTAAACATGACCGTCGAATCGGTAATCGGATAGATTAAGCATTTATTTGTGAGTTGCCAAAGTGTGTCTGGTGTAACGTTTGCAGTTTAAGGGACGCGACATAGTATCCATCAAAGACTTCACTCGAGAAGAAATCGACCACATCCTGAAAACCTCTGCTTCCATGGAGCCCATAGCAAAAAAGGGCTCAAACATGCTCAGCGGCAAAATCTTGGCAACCCTATTCTTTGAACCCAGCACCCGAACCCGCCTAAGCTTCGAAGCCGCCATGAACAAGCTCGGAGGAACCACCATAGGCTTCGCAGAACCCAAGGTGGCTGCAATCAAAAAAGGCGAAAACTTGGCAGACACAATCCGGGTCGTCGAAAACTACGCCGACGTCCTTGTGCTAAGGCATCCGCTAGAGGGCGCAGCCAGATTAGCAGCCGAATTCTCTGATGTGCCCGTGATAAACGCTGGCTCCGGAGCTGAGGAGCATCCAACCCAGGCATTGCTGGACCTGTACACAATCCTGAAAGAGAAGGGAACAATCGACGGGCTCAACATCACGTTGATGGGAGACCTGCGGTACGGACGCACAGTCCACTCATTGGCGTATGCGTTGTCTCTCTACAATGTGAAGCTGTTTCTGGTTTCGCCTGAGCTTCTCCGGATGCGGAGGGAAGTTTCTGACTCCATAAAACAAAGGATAAAAATAGTTGAGGGCTCCGCGGTTGAGGATGTTCTGCCTGAAACGGACGTGCTTTATGTAACACGGATTCAGGAGGAACGATTTCCTGACCCCGCAGAATACGCGAAGGTGAGTGGAACCTACAAGATTGACCTTGAAACGTTGAAGGGCGCAAAGGATGACCTGATTATTATGCATCCTCTGCCAAGGGTTGACGAGATAGCTCATGAGGTAGATGATACGCCCTACGCCAGATATTTCCAGCAGGTATGGAATGGCATAGTCACACGAACCGCTCTTCTGGCGCTTATATTCGGGGCAAAAAAGTAGCCAAACAGCAAGCCGCAGTGCAGGACAACAGACAAAAAGATTAAAGACTGTCTGAAGAGTTAGTGCTATATGTTTGAATTGGTTTTTGTAGAAACAAACTGTTCGGAGAATTGGGTATGGTTCCAAATGTTGTAGAAGATGTTTTTTCAACCAACTTTAAGAGCGTCAACAAAGACGACATGCTTTCCACCTGTCTCTCAATCCTTGAAGAAGAGTCGACGCCCGTCTTGGTTGTGCTAAACAGCAAAGGAAAATATGTGGGCGTAATCGCTCACAGATGGATAGTCAGATCACGTTATGATCCTTCGACAACGAAAGTGGAGACTTTGATGCGTTCAGCGCCCACAGTGTCTCTGCAGGATTCTCTCAGCAAGGTGGCGAAATTGATGATAACTAGTGGAATAAGTCAGCTTCCCGTTTTTATGGGAGAGAAACTGGCTGGAATCGTCACTGATGATGCCGTTATTCAGGGGGCTGTGGTTGGAGACTGGGGCAGCACCAAAGTTGAGGCTATAATGACCAAGAAGCCTTTAATTGTCGAAAAAGACGAGTCAATTGGGGCGGTTCTTAGCATCTTCAGAGAGCATGGCATCTCTCATGTGCCTGTAGTTAAAGACGGCAGCCTCGTAGGCATCGTAAGCGTCAAGGATATAATAAATGGCATCCTTCAGCCCGGACAACGCCAAACAGTAGGCGACATAGTTGGAGAGAAAACTCATGTTCTACGTATTCCAGCCAAGGGGATAATGAGTACGCCCGTAGTCACAGTTTTGCCGGAAACCACACTGAAAGCTGCTGCAGAACAGATGCAGAAATCCAACATTTCGTCTCTGGTTGTTATCAGCAAAGGAAGACCCACAGGAATACTGACCAGAAGAGACCTTCTTGAGCCCCTAGCCGAAATGGAGATGCCAAAACAGAGGATAACTGTCCAGTTTTCTGTGAAGGGCGTAAAAATGGACGACCTTCAACGCGGATTTATCATGGAGGACTTCGAATCCTTTGCGCGCAAATACCAGAAGACACTAGAAGCTGGCACACTTTTTGTTTACATGAAAACTCATGGAACAAACTACAAGGGGCAGCGGCTGATCCACTGTCGGCTCCAGTTCAGGACAAGAAGAGGCTCATTTTTCAGCTCCAGCGAAGGCTACGGAGTTGAGGCAACCTTTCACACAGCCTTGGTTCGGCTTGAGCGGCAGCTTCTGAGAAGCCAAGAGCTCGCGCATGAGCCAGAATACGCTAAGAGGTATTTGCGGCAGATAGATTTTCCTTCAACAGAACTTTAGACTACAGAGTGGAGGTGAAACTGTGACAGAAAAGGGAGAAATTTACGCCTGCAAAATCTGCGGCAACGTGGTGGAAGTTGTTTCGCCGGGTAGCGGAGTCCTCGTCTGCTGCGGACAGCCCATGCAGTTCGTGGGAGACGAAGACTAACAGCATCTATAAATAAACTCGCCGCACATTAGTAATGCGGAATCCTGAAGGGGCGGGTGTGCTTGGGTGAAACCACTTTACGTGTATCCAAAATCAAAGACGGAACAGTAATCGACCACATCACAGCCGGGCATGCTTTAGACGTGTTAACGATTTTAGGCATCACAGGACGCGTCAGCGGCGTTGTGACTGTTGGCATGAATGTGCCCAGCAAAACGTTAGGCTTGAAAGACATGGTTAAGATTGAAGGAAGAGAACTCAAGTCTTGGGAAGTGGACAAAATTGCGTTGTTGGCTCCCCACGCCAGCATCAACATCATCCGAAACTATAAGGTTGTGGAAAAGCAGCTGGTCCAGCTGCCTGACATAATACGGGAAGCAGTCAAGTGCGGTAACCCTGCGTGCGTCTCAAACAGCAAAGAGCCTGTGAAGTCTACTTTTTATGTGGAAAGCAAGGAGCCTCTTCGTTTAAGGTGCCATTACTGCGGCTTCATCATGGAAAAGCAGGATATTCCTAAGCAGTTTTGATTTGTCTGGCATTTTTTGTGGAGCTTTGCGTTTCTATATATGCTAATTAGTTGTCTATATAGTATTTGGGTAATATAGATATGGTTTCTTTTGCATCTCAAACTTGGTTAAAATGTCAAAGCCAAAAAATAGAACAAAAAAGTCAGAAGCAAAACTGAGTGAATCTTGGTACTTTACTCACTTCTGAAGCAATTGACAAATCACTTACCATAATTTCCTGCTCCTTCTAGCAGCAAAACTTTCTTGGTAATCAGAAAAATGAACACACCCTAAACGCGTGTAACCGTGTCTCCTCCAGTTTGCAGCATCAAACACCATTTCAAGATGTTGGTTTACTCTCTGCTTTCTAAGCTAAGACCTAGAAGCAACATGAACAACTGATAAACTTGGCTAGGCGCCCGTGTTTCTCCGGGTCTTCTTTTTGGATGTGTCAACATAGGCTTTTTATTACTTTATAGTAATATTTATATTGGATGAACTATCATTATTACTTCACGGTAATAAAAGAGTGAGGCTACATGAGCTTAAAACTACAACTAGTCCGCGACAACAAAGTAATCCTCGAAATCCCCCTATCCCCCATGGACTGGCCAAAAGACAAACTTGAAACAGAATTCAAAGCATTCGAAAAAGACTTCCAAAAATTCTCCAGCATGTTCGACGCCCTATCCAACCAAACCCGACTAAAAATGATGCAACGACTAGTCCAAGAAGAAGACAGCACAATGAACTTCGCAGACTTCATGCGCGACCTAGATTTGAACCCAAAAACCGTTTGGGAGAACTCGAAAAAACTCAGCGACGGCGGATTTCTAACAAAAACAGGCAGAGGAACCTACAGCTGCTCAGAATTCAGCCAATCAGCCTTCCTGACCTTAAGCCTCGCCCTACGCCGACTACTAGAATCTCTAGAAGAGATAGAGAATTTGAGGAGGTGAAAAGATCGTGTCAGAAGAAGACAGATGGTCTAAAAGAGGATTGCCCTTCTTTAGAGGCGGTCTAGGAGACATAGAAGACGCCTTCAAAGAAATGGAAGAACTGATGACAAAACAGTTCGAGAACCTATCCAAGATTGCACCCGAAGACCTAGCCCGCGAAAAAACACTGCCTGACGGAACACAAGTGAAAAGCTGGGGACCCTTCGTGTACGGCTACAGCGTAACCATGGGTCCAGACGGAAAACCAAAAGTAACAGAATTCGGAAACCTCGCACCCGAAACAGGCGCAGAACAACCGCAAGTCGAAGAGAAGCGGGAGCCACTGGCAGACGTTATACCTGCAGACAACGAAGTCAGAGTCATAGTTGAGTTGCCCGGTGCAGAAAAGAAAGACATCAAACTCTCCGGAACAGACGCCAAATTAACGATTTCAGTTGACACCACTGAACACAAATACTACAAAGAAGTTGAACTGCCCTTCAAAGTAGACGTCAAAAAGGCGACATCAAACTACAAGAACGGCGTACTAGACATCACCGTCCCCAAAAAGAAAGAAGAGACAACCAAAAGCGAGCCCATAAACATAGAGTAAGCAAGCCTCCTTCCACCCTTTACCTTGCTTCTCTTTTTCTTTTTCTGCTAAACCGGAAGGAACCAAGTTTTCGTTCATTTCTCAAAGAATGTGGCTGCTTTTAGCTTCGAAAACGAAACCGTCTTATATGGACACTTAATTAGACCGTAGATACCTTTAAATCGTGAAGCCAAAACCTATAAACGATACGAAACAAAAAGTGACGAGAGGATTCACATGAGCGAAATGGCCACCAAAATCTTGGAAGAAAGCCTAGGAAAAATAGTTCTTGTTAGGCTAAGAGGCGGAAAGAAACTGCGAGGAAGACTCAAGGGATTCGATCAGCACCTCAACTTAGTTTTAGATGAAACAGACGACACCACAGATGTAGAGAACGTAAGCAAACTTGGCGCAATCATCGTCCGTGGCGACAACGTGGTAATAATCTCTCCTCCCCCAAGGTGACATCAGGTGGGAAAAATCAGCAAAGGCACCTCCTCTTTTGGTAAACGTGCCCATAAAACTCTTCACATCAAATGTAGACGCTGCGGCAAAAGAGCATACAACGTGAAACAGAAACAGTGCGCAGCCTGCGGCTACGGAAACACAACAAGAATCAGAAGCTACTCGTGGCAAACCAAGACCCTGAACAGGGCAAGACTCCTCTAACCACAACAACCCTGATTCACATAATGCTGCAGTTCTTTGGCACTTTCTTGCCGCATATTAGACTCCTAATAAAAGTACATTGTTGAAAACAAACTTTTTTCAGAAAACTTCTCGCATAGCACAAGCTTTGTGCCTAAGGTTCACATTTACATTAAAAATCTGAAGAAAGATAAAAAAGAAAGAAAAGTACGAAGAACTACTTCTTCGTAATTCTTTTGAATTCTTCGAAGGCCTGTTTTGCCTCTTCCACCGAAGCCTTATCTTCTAATGTCGAGATGTCACCGATTGATTGTCCAGCAACAAGCGCTTTCAGGACTCTGCGCATGATTTTGCCGCTTCTAGTCTTTGGAAGTTTTGCTACAAAGTATATTTCTTCAGGCGTTGCGAGGGGACCCACAGTTTTTCGCATGTGGTTTCTCAATTCTTTTTCAAGCTCCTCGCTTGGCCTGTATCCTTCCTTCAGAACAGCGAAGACCACAATTGTTTCTCCCTTGATTTCATGAGGCTTGCTGGCAACTGCTGCTTCTGCCACTGCCGGATGCGAAACCATTGCACTTTCAAGTTCCACTGTTCCCAGTCTGTGACCTGCAACCTTCAACACCTCATCTGCTCTGCCTAGAAGCCATAGGTATCCGTCCTCGTCTTTCATGCAGTAGTCTCCTGCATAGTAGGCGCCTGGGAACCTGGTCCAGTAAGTCTCCTTGAACCGTTCAGGGTCCTTGTAGACGGTCAGAGCCATTCCAGGCCACGGCTTCTTGATTATGATGTAGCCTCTTACTCCTGCAGGCACTGATTTTCCGTTTTCGTCCACTATATCCACGTCGATTCCTGGCAGCGGAAATGTTGCTGAGCCAGGCTTCAGCGGAACCAGTCCTATTCCGGGCGCTGGCGAAATCATTATTCCTCCAGTTTCTGTTTGCCACCAAGTGTCCACGATTGGGCACCGTTCTCCGCCAATGTTTTTGAAGTACCACATCCACGCTTCAGGGTTTATGGGCTCTCCGACGCTTCCTAGAATCGATAAGCTGCTGAGGTCATGCTTTTTGACCCATTTTTCGCCGAGACTCATGAACATCCGTATTGCTGTGGGCGAAGTGTAAAGAGTTGTTATTTTGTATTCTTCAATTATCTGCCACCATCGGTCCGGCTCCGGATAGTCTGGGGCTCCTTCATACATGACTATTGAGGCGCCATTCAGCAGAGGCGCATAAACGATGAAGCTGTGTCCAGTGACCCATCCTATGTCTGCGTTGCACCAGTACACGCTGTCTTCCTGTATGTTGAAAACCGATTTGTAGACAGAGTTAATGTATACCAAGTAGCCGCCTGTGCCATGAACTATGCCCTTCGGCTTTCCTGTGGTTCCCGAAGTGTAAAGAATGAACAATGGATGAGTGCTCTCAACAGGCAGTGGAGATACAGGCTTTTCTATATGCTTCACGACATCATGATACCAGATGTCTCTGCCTTCCTGCATGCTGATTTCGTGACCCGTTCTCTTTACAACTAGCACATGCTTCACTGAGGGCGTGTTTTTTACTGCTTCATCGACTATGTCTTTTAGTTTGATGATTTTTCCTCTTCTGTAGCCGCCGTCTGCTGTTATGACAACGTTAGCTTCAGTGTGATTTATTCTGTCAGCTAGAGCCTGTGAACTGAATCCAGAAAATATGACAGTGTGAATAGCGCCTATTCTGGCACACGCTAACATGGCTATGGGCAACTCAACAATCATGGGCAAATAGAATGCCACGCGGTCTCCATCTTTTACGCCCAACTCTTGGAGGGCAGCCGCCAACTTGTTAACCTCTTTGTAGAGCTGCAGGTAGCTTAGGGTTTTTTCTTCACCGTTTTCGCCAACCCAATAGATGGCTACCTTGTTTCGTCTCCAGTTCTTCAGGTGCTTATCAACACAAAGGTATGAGGCGTTTAGCATGCCTCCGGGGAACCATTTCGCGAAGGGTATATCCCAGTCAAGCACTCGGTCCCATGTGCTGAACCAATCAAGTTTTCTTGCTTCTTGCTCCCAAAACTCTTCTATGTCATCTAATGATTTTCTATACGTGTCCATATACCGTTTTATTGGCCAGTATCTTAATTCAACTGGCAGAGAATCGGTTTTCATACTACCACCAAATTATACCATTTTCGAGCGAACACAAAATGCTCCATCAATATATCCTTTACGGCGTCAATTGTAGAAAAAACATCAACAACCATTCATTTTTTGCTCAAAAAAACTGCTTTAATTGAATGTTTGTATAAGTGGCGGGCCCGCAGGGATTTGAACCCTGGGTCTTCGGCTCCGAAGGCTTGCGCGTCACTTTTGGGTGACTCGACGCCTTATCCAAACTAGGCTACGGGCCCACCTGAGAATAGAATGATGAAATGACTGATTAAAGTATAGCGGCTGTAGCCTTTCTGTGTTAGCCGTTTTTTGTGTGTGCCAGTTAATGTTAAGAGCATGAAACAGCCATTAACTTATTGAATCGAAGTCTGCTTTTGGGAATGGAGGATGTGCCTTTGAAGTATTACAGAAGCTTAGAGTTTTGGGCGTCTCTGCTCATTCTGTTGGTCACAGCTGTCTTGTCAGTTTGGGCTTTTGATAACTGGTACAACCTATCCTTCTTTGTTGGCGACCTGTTTTTTGTCCACTGGCTCAGTATAGTAGCAGTCATCTTCATCGCGGTTCTGGTTCCAGTTTACTATGTTCTGAAACGTGTAAGCCCCAAACACTTTAAGATGCTGCTGAGGATTCATGTTTTCGGAAATCTTTTGGCTTTTCTGCTGATTTCGATCCATTTTGCCCAGAACACTGGCAGGTTGATATGGTTCGTTTCAAGATTGGCAGATGGGCTTGCCTTGTTTCTGGTTTTGAGCATAATTGTTGCAACTGGAATGATTGAAAGATTTGGAGCCAAACTGAAGCTTGCACGATACATCAAATTTGTTCACAGCTACTCAGTGGTGGCTTTCTATTTGGTGCTGGTTTATCATGTGCTCCAGTCTCTCCCTTAAGGTTGAACCACAGCTTTCTTCAATTTCTGAAAAATCACTATATTTAAATCACTATTTCATGCTAAGACAGCCATGAAGAAACTATTCTTTGCTGCAATCCTTTGTCTCCTGCTATTTGCTTCACTGTTTGTTTATGTTTTTCTTATCGACTCCTCCAAGGGCGAGTTTCTGGAGGTCTTCGTGGGCATTGATGTGGCTTACAGTGACGTGGAAGGAATCAAAGCCCTTGTTAACGAAACAAGCTCCTACACCAACACCATTGTTATAGGCAGCACAGGAATAACCTATGATGTTGCCAAACTGAATGATGTTTGCGAGTATGTTTACAATAAAAGCATGTACTTTATGATTTACATGCATCCCCAACTTGAACTCGACAAGCTTGAAGAACAACGGCAATGGGTGCAGGATGCTAGAACACGGTGGGGTCAAAGTTTCCTCGGCTTATACACTTATGATGAAACTGGCGGAAGACAGCTGGATAACGCAACATACCGAGTACTAGAGGAAGAACCCGCCAATTATACGGACGCCGAAGAAAAATACACCACTTGGCTAAACGAAAATCTTGCGCACATACGGGGGGAGCCTATTGATGCCGGAAACCTGACTTTGTTCACTTCAGATTATGCCCTTTATTGGTTCGATTACGAAGGCGGCTACGACTGCGTTTTTGCAGAGTTCGGCTGGAACTACAGCAGACAATTGAATGTGGCGCTCTGCAGAGGAGCAGCAACCGTCCAAAACAAGGAATGGGGCGTAATGGTAACATGGACCTATAACAATCCGCCCTACCTTGAATCAGGTGAGGAACTCTACGAGGACCTGATTCTGGCGTACGAAAATGGAGCAAAATACATTC
>Ga0315542_1001683_pt1 | contig 13728 bp, 10 predicted proteins | sample SalMarSW160120MG_FD_202541 | JGI IMG/M metagenome (GOLD analysis project Ga0315542, IMG submission 202541) | Salt marsh sediment microbial communities from the Plum Island Ecosystem LTER, Massachusetts, United States - Salt Marsh Sediment SW1601-20 ...
TACAGCCAGAATCCACTCGACACCTGGTTTCTGATCGCGCAAAGTCAGACGCCGGTCGATAACGGGGAACTGGCCCAGTGGGATACGACCACGATTACCGATGGCATTTATTCGCTGCGCTTGACCGTCACGCTGAGCGATGGCAGCCAGCAGATTGCGACAATTTACGGGCTGCGCGTCCGGAATTACACTCCGATCGAGACCAATACGCCAACGCCGGTCACGCCTACAGCCACACCAGTTCCGGGGGATACTGCGGTGCCAACGATCACACCAACACCAACGACAACACCGGTCCCTCCGACAGCCACTCCGTTGCCGCCAAACCCCGCCCAACTTTCAACCACAGATATCCTGGGGAGTGCGGGCAGAGGCGCTTTAGCAATCCTGGGATTTTTCGTGCTGATCGGGTTTTACCGTTCCATTCGCTCGATCATCCGCAGAAAATGAACACTATTTCTATGGGCAATCATCCTTCTTCAAAAAACGACCTGGAATCCAACCTTTATTTAATTACAGGATTGGGGAACCCTGGACGCCAGTACAGCGAAAACCGCCATAACGTAGGTTTTATGCTGGTGAGTCGCCTGGCAAATCACCTGGGTGTCTCGTTCTCGAGACTCGAGTCCAAGGCCCTGGTTACCAAGGGAGCTTACAGGGACTATCGCCTTGTGCTGGCAAAACCACAGACCTATATGAACCTTTCCGGACAGGCGGTCAGCGCCCTTCTGCGCTTCTATAAGATCCCCTTGGAAAATCTACTCATCGCATATGATGACGTCGATTTGCCCCTGGGAACCATTCGCCTGCGCCCCACCGGCAGTTCTGGCGGTCAGAAAGGGATCGGCTCGATCATCGAACACCTGGGAACGCAAGAATTTCCACGCATACGCATTGGAATTGGACGTCCCCCTGGTAGGATGGATGCTGCCGCTTACGTTTTGCAGGATTTTTCGCCTGGCGAGACCGAAATCCTAAATGAAGTTCTCGATAGGGGGGTAGAGGCAGTGCTGACCTTCATTACAGAAGGCCTGACAACCGCGATGAACCAGTATAACGGAACAATAGAAGAAGAATAAATCGTAATGCTGCCGTTGGAAAGAATCATTCAACAAATCGAAAACGCCCTACAAGAGCAGGTCGATTTAATCCGGGACGGGAAGACCCTTCCCAGCCTGGGGCTGCGGCGTGCCGCTCGCCTGCCGGGCGTGGCTGCCCTGCAATCTGCCCTGCAGCGCCCGATCCTGCTACTCACCGATCGAGCCGATCGCGTCCTGACCCTGTCGGATGAACTCACCCTTTGGGCGCCGGAGATCACGCGCCTGACCTTCCCCGAGCCGACACCCCTATTTTATGAAAACGCAGCCTGGGGAGATGCCACCCGGCGCGATCGCCTGAATGCTTTGACAGTTCTGGCTTCTTACCATATCCCCGGAGCACCTAAACCAGTTTCACCCCCACTTTTGATCGCACCGATTCGGGCCATAATGACCCGTACACTCCCGCGCCGTGATTATCTCAAGGCCGCCCACACCCTGAGCCAGGGCCAAATCGTACAGCCCGGCGAATTGATCCGCAGTTGGGTCGCATTGGGTTACGAACATGTGAACACCGTGATCGCTGCAGGGCAATTCGCACGCCGGGGCGGCATTCTGGACCTCTGGCCGCCCGCCGAACGCCAGCCCGTGCGCATCGAATTCTTCGGAGATGAAATCGATACCTTGCGGCGTTTTGACCCGGCAACACAGCGTACGATCAAAGGGGGGGCTTCCGCAATAAATGCTGCCTCGCCACCGGAAAAAATTCTCGTCACACCGGCGCGCGAGTACCTGCTGCCTTCAGATGCGCGCCAGGCTGTCCCAGGGGAATCAAGTACGAGCACTCAATCCACGGAGCTGCAGGAATTCTCCGAGTTTGACATTCCCAGGCTGCATGCGACTCCCGCAAGCCTGCTCGACTACCTGCCCCGCCAAGCCATCGTATTCATCGACGATTTGCAGGCACTGCAGGATATGGTGCTCGAGATCGAAGAACAGGCTGTCAATCTGCGTAGAGATTTCATCCAGGATGGGACTCTACCCGAAGATTTCCCCCTCCCCTACCTGACCTGGTCAGAAATTCAGGATTCGCTGGCCAGTCATCAAGTGTTGGAATTGGGTCCTTCGGCTTTGATCGATGATGGGCAAGACGGCTCAAGCCGAACAGCACCACTAGCGGGTTATTTCACTGCCGAGCCGCGCTTCGGTGGACAGCTAAAAGCCGTGATGGAATATATGCTGGGGCGCTATAACGCAGGCGAGGAGTTGGTGATCGTCTCACGGCAAACGCCGCGCCTGACTGCATTATGGAAAGAGAATAATGTTCTCCCGCAGGAACAGTCACCGGACCCCGCCTTCATCGAGGGCAGCCTGGGCGAAGGCTGGACGTTCCAACCGTCAGAAGTGCGGCCCATTCATCTGCTGACAGATGGCGAGATCTTTGGCTGGCGGCGCCCCGAACCACGCCGGCGCTACCGCCCGGTCGCGGAAGCCCCTGAAGCCGCCTACAGCGACCTGCAGGTGGATGATTGGGTTGTTCACGTCGATCATGGTATCGGGCGATTCCTGGGATTGGTGCGCCGGACGGTGGAAGGAGTCGAACGAGAATACCTGGCAGTCGAATACGCCGACGAAGCGCAGTTATACGTCCCGGTACACCAGGTTGACCGGTTGACGCGCTATGTCGGCCCGGAGGGACGTTCCCCCAGCCCCAGTCGATTAGGGGGCAGTGAATGGCGCACGGCGAAATCGCAGGTCAAAGAAGCGGTCAAAGAAGTCGCTGAGGACCTGCTGAACCTGTATGCCACCCGCTCCGTGGTCAAGGGTCATGCCTTCGAAGTGGATACAGCCTGGCAGCAGGAGCTGGAGGCCAGCTTCCCTTACATCGAAACCGAGGATCAGGTGCGCGTCTTGGAAGAAGTCAAGCAGGACATGGAAAGCAGCCGCCCAATGGATCGCCTGATCTGCGGTGACGTGGGCTACGGCAAGACCGAGGTGGCTCTCCGAGCCGCTTTCAAGGCTGTCATGGATGGCAAGCAAGTTGCCTTGCTGGTGCCGACAACCGTGCTGGCACAGCAGCACTACAATACTTTCATGCAGCGTCTCTCGCCATTTCCGGTCGAGGTAGAGATGCTTTCACGCTTCCGAACACCCCAGCAGCAGCGCGAGATCATAAAGAACCTGGGCCAGGGCGGCATCGATATCGTCATTGGCACCCACCGATTGCTCTCGACCGATGTTCAATTCAAAGATCTGGGGCTGCTGATCATCGATGAGGAACAGCGTTTCGGCGTAACTCATAAGGAGACATTGAAAAAACTGCGCACCGAAATGGATGTGCTCACATTGACTGCCACTCCGATCCCGCGCACCCTGTATATGGCGCTGAGCGGCGTGCGCGATATCTCGACCATCAATACTCCCCCCGAGGAGCGCCTGCCGATTGTCACGCACGTAGGACCGTATTCGAAACGCCTGGTGCGCCAGGCGATCCTGCGAGAACTGGAACGCGGCGGTCAGGTTTTCTTCGTGCATAACCGTGTACAAACGATCAATGCGATGCGCACGCATCTCGAGCAGTTGGTTCCCGAAGCACGCATCACCGTGGCACACGGGCAAATGGCCGAAAACGAGCTCTCTCAACGCATGGAACAATTCTCACAGGGCCAGATTGACGTACTCTTGAGCACCTCAATCATCGAGTCAGGCCTGGATATTCCCAGCGCGAACACCCTGATCGTCGACCGGGCGGACACCTTTGGGCTGGCGCAGCTCTACCAACTGCGCGGCCGTGTGGGCCGCGGCGCGCAGCGCGCCTACGCCTATTTCTTCCGTCACAATCGGATTGCACCCACTCTGGAAGGCCGCCAGCGCCTGGAGACCATCGCCGAGAACACGCAATTGGGCGCCGGATTCTCGATCGCCATGCGCGACCTGGAAATTCGCGGCACCGGCGATATCCTGGGGACTCGCCAGCACGGGCATATCGCCGCGGTTGGCTTTCACCTGTATACACGCTTGTTGGCAGAAGCCGTCCGGCGCCTGCGCCAAAAAGGAGAACTGCCTGCCACTTCCCTGTTGACCGATAAGGACAGCCAGCTCCCCATCGCCAACGTGGAACTCCCCCTGCCGATCAGCATCCCCGCCGATTATGTCCCCGATAAGACGATCCGGCTGGGCTTATATCGCCGGATGGCCAATCTGCGCAGCCTGGATGAAGTGCGGGCTCTGAGCGAGGAATTCAACGACCGCTTTGGAGACCCGCCCGAAACGGTTCGCAATCTTTTCCTGCAATTGAAGGTCAAGATTCTTGCCGAAAAAGCGGACCTGGCTTCGATCAGCGCAGAGGGCGGGCAGTTCATCCTGCGTTTTCCTGACGGCAGTGTCCCGGAAGATCTGCCCAATCCCGGCCCGGCTGTCCGCATCGGAAAAACGGCCTTGTGGATGCCCTACAATGACCAGGAAGACTGGTCTGAACGCCTGCTGGATGTTCTGAACAGGTTGCAAACCGGCGAACCCCAGGCCAATCCAATAGAAACCTCAGGCTGAAGTAGCCTAAAAATCCTTCTCCACAGAAAGGAAGAATTCCTGCCAAGATGAACCTGCTGCCTCCCGGTGTTCCGATTACAAAGCGCGCCCTCGACCTGCTATTGACCATTCCCGGCTTGATCTTGATCTCTCCGGTTTTACTCATCGTTGCTATCCTGGTCAGGATTTATCACGGACGCCCGGTCTTCTTTCAGCAGCAGCGTCCCGGCTATCGCGGACAGCCCTTCGAGGTGACTAAATTTCGCACGATGAATAATGCGCGTGATTCCGCCGGTATCTTGCTGCCAGACGCCAGCCGCCTGACACCACTGGGGCGCTTCCTGCGCACGACCAGCCTGGATGAGCTGCCGGAATTGGTCCATGTGCTGCGTGGAGAGATGAGCCTGGTTGGGCCGCGGCCCCTGCTGATGCAGTACCTGGAACGCTACTCCCCGGAACAGTCTCGCCGTCACGATGTGCTGCCCGGCATAACCGGCTGGGCGCAAATCAACGGGCGCAACGCGCTCACCTGGGAGGACAAGTTTCGCCTGGATGTCTGGTACGTCGATCACTGGTCGCTGGGATTGGACATCAAGATCCTGCTTTTGACTTTATGGAAGGTGCTCAAACGAGAGGGGATCAGCCAGCCAGGGCATGCTACGGCAGAGGAATTTATGGGTAGCTCTCAGACTGAAGAAAATCCGGTTTCACATTAACCACCAGCACCGAAGGAATGGATTTTGAATACATACACGGGTGAGTTTGCTGCCCTGGCAACCGCATTATTTTTCACGATCACATCCACGATGTTTACCCTGGCAGGCCGGCAGGTCGGCTCGCTGGTGCTCAACCGCAGCCGCCTGGTTTTAGCGATTATATTCCTGACCGGCGCGCATCTGATCCTGGGTATCCCTCTGCCGCTTCATGCCGCCCCAAACCGCTGGATGTGGCTGAGCCTGTCCGGGGTGATCGGCCTGGTCCTGGGCGATGCTTTTCTGTTTCAAGCTTTCATCTGGATCGGTCCGCGCCTGTCTATGCTGCTGATGAGCCTGGCGCCTGTATTGGCAGCTATCCTTGCCTGGCTGTTTCTCTCGGAAACCTTGACTGGTTGGCAGGTTGTGGGCATATTGATCACCCTGTTTGGTATTTCCTGGGTCATCCTGGATCGTAACGGATTTCAACACAAGAATGCAACCGATAAACGCAATTACCTGATGGGGGTCTTATTCGGACTGGGTGGAGCCACGGGCCAGGCTGTTGGCCTGATCACGGCCAAGGAGGGCCTGGGCGGTGATTTTTCAGCCCTTTCCGGTACATTGATGCGCATGTTAGCTGCCGCTCTGGTATTATGGGGGTTCACTTTCATCCGCGGCCAAGCAGGAAAAACGGTCAAACAGGTGACCAGTCATCCGCGAGCTTCCCTTTTCATCATCGCTGGCGCCTTTACCGGCCCCTTCCTGGGAGTCACCTTTTCATTATTGGCCATTCAAAATACCCAGGTCGGGGTCGCCAGTACCATCATGGCGCTGCCGCCTGTGTTCTTGCTGCCGGTCGGCTACTTCGTATTTAAAGAAAAGTTGGGATGGCAGGCATTTCTGGGCACAGCCCTGGCGATGACCGGCGTGGCGCTCTTATTCCTGGTGTGAAAATCTTACGGGCGTGTGATGTATAATGGGAAATCGGTTCCTAAATCACAAGAACAGCCGCTTTCTTACTATGCTTAAAGATCTTTACCGCAATCTTTATCGTATCCGCCGGTTCGAAGAAACCGTGCTGGACAATTTCCCCAAGGGTGTGTTCTACGGCACCACACATACTTACCTGGGACAGGAAGCCGATGCCGTTGGTGTGCTGCAGCATATTCAGAACGGTGACATCGTTTTCAGCAACCACCGCTGCCACGGACATTTCCTGGCCTATGGTGGCGACCCACATGCGTTGTTTGCCGAGTTGATGGGCAGAAAAAGCGGTGTGTGCGGCGGGCGCGGTGGATCCCAGCATTTACAATGGCACAATTTCTATTCGAACGGCGTCCAGGGAGGCATCCTGCCGGTTGCGACCGGCATGGCACTGGCTGAAAAACAAAAGGCCAGTGGCGCGGTTGTGGTGACTTTCCTGGGAGATGGCACCCTGGGCGAAGGCGTGGTATATGAAGCGTTGAATTTGGCCTCGCTCTGGCATCTGCCCATCCTGTATGTGCTGGAAAACAACCGCATGGCCCAAACAACACCCATCGATCAGGCCGTAGCCGGAGATATCTGCACCCGCTTCAGCGCTTTTGGCATCCCGGCCCACGAGCTGGATAGCAGCGACGTGCTTGAGATCCTGCCAATCGCGGCAGAACTGCTGTCTGAAATTCGCACTCAGGTCAGCCCCCGGGCTTTGATTCTGCACACCTATCGCTTCGGCCCACATTCCAAAGGGGATGACACGCGCGACCCGGCAGAAATTGGCTATTTCCGTAAATATCGCGATCCAGTAAAAATCCTGGCAGCACGCCTGCAAACGGATGAATGCCAGTCGATTGAGTCCGAAGTTAACGCCGAAATCTATCAAGCTTTCCAGCAGGCATCCAATGATCCTTTCCCGGAAAAGCTTGGGGCATGGCACACAGCCATCCCCAGGTCATCTCAGGAGCTGGCTAACGGTCAGCCCATTTTTTCTAGCGAATGACAAGCGTACTCGACTCCTTAAACACAGGGCTTCAGCAGGCACTGGCAGAGGACGAGCGGGTTGTCCTGCTTGGTGAAGATATCCTGGACCCCTATGGTGGGGCATTCAAGGTCACGCGCGGCCTGTCAAGCGCCTTTCCCGGGCGCGTTCTGACGACGCCGATCTCCGAAGCCGGCATTGTCGGTCTGGCCGCGGGTATGGCCATGCGTGGGCTGCGCCCGGTGGTCGAGATCATGTTCGGCGATTTCATTACCCTGACCGCCGACCAGGTGATCAACCATGCCACTAAATTTCGCTGGATGTATAACGACCAGGTGCGCGTCCCGATGGTCATCCGTACCCCAATGGGCGGGCGGCGCGGTTATGGTCCCACCCACAGCCAATCCCTTGAGAAGCTTTTCCTGGGAGTGCCTGGCCTGCGTGTGCTGGCGCCAACTCATTTTGGCGATCCCGGCGCATTGTTGAAAGAAGCGATCTTAAAAAGCGATGACCCGCTGCTGTTCGTCGAGAACAAGCTGCTGTACCTGCACCCGATACAACAGGATGGCTCAATGCTCGATTTCGATCTCTCTGAGATTAAAATCTCTTCCAGCCACTCGCCGGCTTATCGACTGAGGCTGAAGGGGGCACCACCTCCCAACTTAACCATTGCTGCCTACGGGCATATGGCCGAATTGACCCGCCAGGCGGCTCAGCGCCTGGCTTACGAGCATGAAATCTTCGCCGAGATCATTGTCCCAACCCAACTGGCACCTTTCGCAATCGAGCCAATCCTGGAATCGGTTCGTCACACTCGCCGATTGCTTTCGGCCGAAGAAGGCACATTTACCCTGGGCTGGGGGGCCGAGCTGCTGGCGCTTATCAGCGCGACTCTGGGATCAAATCTACTGGCTGCCGGCCGGGTGGCGGCTCACGATCTGCCGGTACCGGCATCCGGCCCATTGGAAGACAGCGTGCTGCCCAATGCAGAAGAGATCGTTCAGGCCGGGATTAAATTGATCCGTAAATCGTAGAAAAGGGAAGATATGAGCATCCCCATAACCATCCCTCTGCTCAACCCCAATGAGCCGGAAGCGTTGCTGGCCGAATTACACGTCAGCGCCGGGCAATACGTCGCCGCGGGTACGCCCTTGTGCACGTTAGAGACGACCAAATCGACCGCCGAATTAAACGCCGAGGTCCCGGGCTTTGTCATTGGATTATGCTGCCAGAGCGGGCAAACCGTACGAGCGGGAGACGTCCTTTGTTATCTGGCAGATTCCCCAGATGAAGCTGTTCCAACATCCGAAAGCGGATCGCTCGAGGCCGTCCCGGCAGCCGGGACTGCAAGCGGAGCGCTAGAAGAGCTGCCCGAAGGTCTGCGCATCACCCAACCGGCCCTGGCCCTGGCACGGCGTAACCATCTGGACCTGGGAAAACTCCCGCTAGGGCCACTGGTTACCGAGCAAATCGTGCGCGCCCACCTGCAAAGCGCTGTACCTCGAGCAGATTTTTCCGCCCCCGAAAACGCCTTCGACCCAACCGCGATCATTGTTTACGGTGGTGGTGGGCATGGAAAATCACTGATCGATCTGCTGCGTTCCCTGGGTACCTATCGGATCCTGGGCATAGTCGATGATGGCATCCCACCCGGAGAGCAGATCCTGGGGACACAGGTACTGGGTGGCGGGGAGGTCCTGGCCGAACTTTACGAGCGAGGGGTACGGCTGGCGATCAACGCAGTCGGGGGCATCGGCAACGTCGCCATCCGCGTCAAAGTATTCCAGCGCCTTGCAGCAGCCGGCTTTGCCTGCCCTGCCGTGGTACATCCGACAGCCTTCGTCGAAGCGAGCGCCGTGCTGTCACCCGGCGTGCAGGTCTTCCCGCATGCTTATATCGGCAGTGAGGCTCGCATCGGCTTCGGGGCGATCGTCAACAGCGGGGCGATCGTTTCACATGACTGCAGCCTGGGCAATTATGCGAATGTTTCACCGGGCGCGATGCTGGCCGGGGAAGTACAGGCCGGCTCAGGTGTGTTGGTCGGCATGGGCGCGACAATTAATTTGCAGGTCAGACTGGGCGCAGGAGCCCGCGTCGGCAACGGGGCAACGGTGAAGACCGATGTTCCTGAGAATGGCGTGGTGCGCGCCGGATCGGTCTGGCCGGATTAATAGCGGGATCATCCTGGGATCGACAGGAAACCTTTACCGGGAACATCCCCTTTGAAAATGCAAGCGATAAAACATGGAAACAGAAAGGAAGAACAGAATGGCACAGACAATTTTTCAGGTCGACTCATTCACGAACCAACCCTTCGCCGGGAATCCGGCCGGGGTTTGCATCCTGCCCGAACCCGCAGACGAAACCTGGATGCAGCATGTAGCGCGTGAAATGAACCTGTCTGAAACGGCTTTCCTGCAACAGCGTTCAGACGGTGATGGCTATGATTTGCGCTGGTTCACTCCCGCAGCCGAGGTCGACTTATGCGGGCATGCCACGCTCGCCAGTGCTCATATTCTATGGGAAACCGGGCAACTCCAGGATGACCAGGAGGCTCGCTTCCATACGCGCAGCGGCCTGCTGACCGCCAGCAAGAAAAGGGAATGGATCGAGATGGATTTCCCCTCCAAGCCGGAACAGTCAGCGACAGCGCCCCGCGATCTGCAGAAAGCCCTGGGCGTTCGAATGATCTACACCGGTCGGAACCAATTCGATTACCTGGTGGAGGTTGCTTCTGAGGAAATTGTACGCGCCATGCAGCCGGACATTACGTTGTTAAAGACGCTGCCTGTGCGAGGCGTCATGGTGACCAGCCGGGCCGATTCTCCCGACTACGATTTTGTCTCGCGCTTCTTCGCCCCAGCGGTTGGCGTAAATGAAGATCCGGTTACCGGCTCGGCCCACTGCTGCCTGGGCCCTTATTGGAGTAAAAAGAACGCCGGGCAAACAGAATTCCGCGCCTTTCAGGCCTCGGCGCGGGGTGGGATCGTGCGAGTTAAAGTGGCCGGGGAGCGCGTCATCCTGGGCGGTCAGGCTGTGACTGTTCTACACGGCAAGCTCTTGTGAAGCCAATTCACTGAAACATGTCAGCAGGCAATTGATCGAAACCAAGGCCAAACGAGGAGAAAAGCTTGAACGATATTTCCATGTCTTCCCCGGATTTAACCGATGCCGAACGCCAGGCCGTCGCTGCGGTGATGCGCACGCCGAATCTGAGCATGGGTCATGAAATCCAAGATTTCGAAAAAGCCGTTCGAGAGCTGACCGGCAGCCAATATGCGATCGGCGTCAGTTCCGGCACTGCGGGCCTGCACCTGTGTGTGCGCGCCGCCGGGATCAACGATGGCGACCTGGTCATCACCACACCGTTCTCCTTCGTAGCCTCATCCAATGTCTTGCTATTCGAGCGGGCGGTCCCCATTTTCGTAGACGTCAATCCGGCGACCGGGAACCTGGACCCCGAGCAAGTCCGCCAGGCTGCAGCAGATCTCACACAGGGCGGTGAAACCGCTCGCAGATGGCTGCCGCGCTCAGGCGCGCGAGAGGGTGCACCCTTGAAAGCTTTGCTGCCGGTCGACGTGTTCGGCCAACCCGCCGATATGGACCCAGTCATGGAAATTGCCGGGGAATTCGATTTGCGGGTGATCGAAGATTCCTGCGAAGCCCTGGGAGCTGAATACAAAGGCCGGAAAGCCGGCACGCTCGGGCACTATGGCGTTTTCGCATTTTACCCGAACAAACAGATCACCACCGGCGAGGGCGCCATGATTGTCACCAACGATGATCAAGCCGCGGCGTTGATGCAGGCTTTACGGAACCAGGGGCGCGCTCCAGGCGATACCTGGCTGCAGCACACTCACCTGGGCTATAACTATCGCCTTGACGAAATGAGCGCCGCCTTGGGACGGGTGCAGCTCACCCGCCTGGATGAAATTATGGAAAAACGCCAACGAGTGGCGAACTGGTATGCCGAGCGTCTCGTCGAAATCCCGGCTGTCGAAGGGCCTGCTATCGCCTCCCAAACCACGCGCATGAGCTGGTTCGTCTATGTGGTGCGCTTTGCTACCGGGTTCGACCGGGACGCCGTTGCCAGGCAATTGGGTGAGATGGACATTCCCGCCAGGCCATATTTCTTGCCCATTCACCTGCAGCCCTATATGGTCGAACGCTTCAGCTACCGCCCAGGCGATTTTCCCATCACCGAGGACCTGGGACAACGCGGTCTGGCACTGCCTTTCTCCGGCGTGATGACCGAGGCCCAGGTAGACTACGTTTGCCGGAGCTTGCAGCAGGTGAGCATGAGAAAGTGAAAAAAGTCATTTGTGGTAAACTTTTATAAGGTCCGGGTCCAGTTCTCGAATTAAGCAAAAGTCTCTGCGCGCCAGTAATCTCACCTGCAAGTATTTCTTCAACGAACGAGGCACAAGCCCGGATACAAGGCTGCTGGCGCGTACATGGATGCTCACGGGGAGAAGATCATGAATCAAAAATTAACTATTGGTCTGGCTCGCATGCATGTCGAGGCCGGAGAGCGCCGGGATTTCCTACCCGATTTTGTCTCTGATCTTGAAAAACACGGCGCAAAGGTCATCCTCGAACACGGCTATGGCTCGGGTATGGGCTATCAGGAAGCTGACTATCAAAAACTTGCTCCGGGAGTGGAATTCAAATCCAACGAAGAAGTCTACCAGCAAGATTATGTGATGGTTCTGCGCTGCCCCAGCGATGAATATCTGCGCCGCCTGCATCCCGGCGCCTGCCTAATCTCCATGCTGCACTATCCTACCCGTCCGGATCGAACAGATTTCTTGCGCTCCCTGGGCATCGAGGCGATCTCCCTGGATTCCATCAAGGATGATAGTGGGCGGCGCATCGTGGAGAATCTGCGTTCAGTCGCCTGGAACGGAATCGAAATCGCCTACCAGACTCTGAAAACGATTTACCCTTCCCCCGGCTTTGAGAGCCCACAGCGCCAGCCAATCCACGTCACTCTGCTGGGCTCCGGCGCGGTGGGTATGCATGTTCTACAAGCTGCCATCCGTTATGGAGACAGTGAACTCTGGCACGATCTGGCGTCCAGAGGCGTGCCAGGTGCTCTGGTTACCGTACTCGATTACGATACAACGCATTTCAAGAAGACCATGCTCGAAATCCTGGCTCGCACCGATATCCTGGTGGATGCCACTCAACGTCCCGACCCGAGTAAACCGATTATCCCAAATGACTGGATCGCCTACATGCCATCACACGCTGTGTTGTTGGATCTCTCGGTGGATCCGTACCACTGCAACGGGGAAAATATCATCGTCAAAGGCATCGAGGGCATTCCTCAGGGCAACCTCGACCAGTACATATTCCGTCCGGATGACCCGGCTTATAACCACCTGCCCGAATGTGTCAATGCTAAAAACCGGCGTTTCGCCGTCTCCTGCTACTCCTGGCCTGGCATACGTCCGAAAGAATGCATGAAAATTTATGGACACCAGCTTCGTCCCGTTTTCCGAACCTTGATCGAGAAAGACGGCATCCAGAATATCGATCTTAAAGGACGTTTTTTCGAGCGCGCCATCAGCAGGGCGATGCTCTCATTATGGAAAGAAGGAAATACATGAAATCTGAGATGGACAAATCATTCACCTCCACCACTATCGGTTTCCCACGCATGATAAAAGAGGCCGGAGAAAAGCGTGTTTTTCAGCCCGAATTCATCCATTACCTGACTCGTTTAGGTGCCAACATTTATATTGAAGAAGGTTACGGCTCCCGGTCAGGGTTTACTTTCGAGGATTACCAGCGGGCGGATCTGGCTGTTCATCAGTGCACACACGAAGAAGCCTTCCAACAGGATTACGTCATGGTGCTGCGTTCACCCGATAAGCAGGAAATGCGACTGCTCAAGAAAGGTTCCTGCATTATCTCCATGCTGCATTATTCGACACGTCCCAAACGCGTACAGCTTTTGAATGAATTAGGAGCCAGGTCCATCTCTTTGGACAGCATCGTCAACGACAAGAAAATACGCCTGGTCGAGGATATGAAAGCCGTTGCCTGGAATGGCCTGGAGGTTGCATTCGACATTCTGGAGAAGCATTGGCCCAGCCTGGATCGGGGCGATGGCGACCCTATCCACGTGCTGGTCATCGGCACCGGCATGGTCGGCAAGCATGCCGTTGATGCGGCTACCAAGCTAGGCAATGTCGAGCGTAACAATGATCATATCCGCAATGGCGGGTTGGGCTCGGTGGCTCTATCTGTGGGACGCAGTATCACCTCCAACGCAGTCATTATGGAAAAGCTCTTCCGCCAGGCGGATATACTGGTGGATGCCGCCCAGCGCCGTAACCCCGCCCGGCCGGTAGTGCCCAATGAATGGATCGCCTGGCTGCCAGAGCACGCTGTTGTCACCGATCTTTCAGTAGATCCCTATACATTGGATATTGATCCCCCCGTCGTGCGCGGCATCGAGGGCATTCCCCAGGGCAACCTCGATCAATATATCTTTACCCCGAAT
>Ga0315542_1001684_pt1 | contig 13721 bp, 9 predicted proteins | sample SalMarSW160120MG_FD_202541 | JGI IMG/M metagenome (GOLD analysis project Ga0315542, IMG submission 202541) | Salt marsh sediment microbial communities from the Plum Island Ecosystem LTER, Massachusetts, United States - Salt Marsh Sediment SW1601-20 ...
TAGTACAGAACGTAGGGCGCAATAAGCAACGCGCATTGCGCCGAACGAACACTTCTTGTTCCGTGCTTTCTGTGGCGCCTTTGACATAGTTTCCGCTGCGGGCTCAGAGGTTGGCCAAGGCGTTGGTGCAATGCGCTGCGCTTATTGCACCCTACATCGACTAGAAGGACTCGGGAGCCACGGAAAACACGGAACGGAAAAAGGCAGGGGCTGCGGCATACCGCGACGGTCTAGCGGTGTGCATACTGCATGTGCTGCCCGCTAACAATCATTCCCTTCCGTGCTTTCCGTGGCGCTTTTCAGATTGTTTCCGCTACCCGTTCACACCGTCTGGTAGTACAGGTTCTGCGGATGGTTGGCCTGGGCGAAGAAGAACCAGCGCTCGGCGAGCAGTCCCAGGTATTGGCTGACGAACGCGATCACCAAAAGGGAATCGTGTCCGGCAGACAAGCCGACGGCCAGAAACAGGATCGGGAGCGGGAACACCAGCACCAGGAAGGTCCACTTCACCAGCGCGAGGAAGCCTTCGGACTTGTGGTGGAAGAACTCGCGGGTGTTGAACGAGCCGCCCATGAAGCCCTGACTCTTCTGCACCACCTTGCTGTGGCGCACGCCGATGGCGGTCTGCACGGACGACTTGTATTCGATGCGCGAATTGCGCACCAGCGAGGCGGTGCGGGTGATCAGCGCGGCGATGGTCAGAATGATGGCCCAGGCGCCGAAGAAGTCCACCAGGGCCGGGGCGTTGTAGGCCGAAAAAGCCGTGGCCAGGGTGAAGCCCGAGGCCGTGCCCAGCAGCAGGTAGTTGACCACGGTGAGGGGCGTGGCCCATTCCTGGAAGAACTTGATGCAGGCGTAGATCATCCCGGTGCAGATGAACAGCGCAAAACACAGCACGGCGGTGACTGCGCCCACCACCAGTGTGAGGCTGATGACCACGTCACTGCCTATCGTCAGCAGGGGAATGTTCCAGCCCAGATAAAAGAGTGCGCCGTACACGAACACTGCCCCCATGAATGCAGGCAGCACGATCACTTCGCGGGAAAGCCAGGAGGTGCGCCAGCGTGCCGCCGCCCGCCAGCCCCGTTCGGGCCGCCCGAGGTGGAAGAAGGAGGCGAGCAGCGCGCTGGCGAGAAACACCAGAGCCAACAGGCTGCCCAGGGCGTAGAAGTGCACCGGATGCTGGGCCGGCAGCAGGTTGATGGTGGAATACACCTGGCCGGTGAACAGCGACAGGAACAGTCCCTGCCCCACGCCCGAAAGCGTGGTGAGAAAGATGACCGAAAACGCAGGATTCATTGCCTAGCTCCACTGGAATCTGTTGTCGGCGGGCGGCGCCAGCATGCATCTGCCGCCGCCCGTTTCGATTGTTGGGCTACCAGCTGGTGACGTCGTCCAGAGACGGCTCGCTGATGTCCGGCCTGGGCTCCCGGCGCTCCTTCTTGAGCGGGTTGTCGGCGCGGATGAGCTCGTCTTCGTGGATGGTGACCCGCGTCTTGCGCCGCGGCAGGTAGTGATTGGCCGGCTTGGTGCCCCATTCCGGCATCAGGGGATAGCCGCCCTGCTCGCGAATGGCCACCGAGACTTCCGAGTCGGGGTCGTGCACATCGCCGAACAGCCGCGCATTGGTGGGGCAGGCCATCACGCACGCCGGCTTGCGTTCCGCCGGCGGCAGGTTTTCGTCGTAGACGCGATCCACGCACAAGGTGCACTTCTTCATCACCTTCTGGTGTTCGTCCACCTCGCGCATGCCGTAGGGGCAGGCCCAGGAGCAGTACTTGCAGCCGATGCACTTGTCGTAGTCCACCAGCACGATGCCGTCCTGGTAGCGCTTGTAGCTGGCGCCGGTGGGACACACCGGCACGCAGGGCGGGTCTTCGCAGTGCAGGCAGCTCTTGGGGAAGTGAACGGTCTCCGTGTGCGGGAACTCGCCCACCTCGAAGGTCTGCACCCGGTTGAAGAAGGTGCCCGTGGGATCCTCACCGTAGGGGCGCTCGTCGGTGAGGTACCCGGCCGTGCCGGAGGTGTTCCATTCCTTGCAACTGGTGACGCAGGCGTGGCATCCCACGCATACGTTGAGATCGATGACTAGTGCGAGTTGGGTCATGTTGTCTTCCGGCCTGGTGTCTGTATGTCCTGTGCATGGGGCCCGGCGGGCGCGGCGGCGCGGGTGTTGCAGCCCTGGTGTGCCGCGCGCCAGCCGCAGCCATGACCGCGCGTACGACGCATCAGCGCTTCCTGCCGCCGGCGAAATAATGCAGCCACGACGGCCTCTTGGCCTCGCCCGGCGCCGGTTTTACGGTGTCGAAGCTGGGCCAGGTGACCTTCTGCTCGTCGGCGCCGGCGGGATACACCCGCACCCGCACGTCGTACCAGCCGGCCTGGCCGGTCACCGGGTCCGAGTTGGACAGGTGGTCGCCGGCCGCGCTGGGCGGCAGCTCTTCGCTGATCACGTGATTGAGCAGAAAGCCCTTGCGCGACTCGTTGGCGCATTCGTCCAGGTTCCAGGCGCCGGCGGCCTTGCCGATGGCGTTCCAGGTCCACACCGTGCCCGGCTCCACCGCTTCGGAGAAGCGGCACATGCAGCGCACCTTGCCCCATTGGGATTCGACCCACACCCAGTCGCCGTCGTTGAAGCCCTGGCTGCGCCCCAGCTGGGAGTTCACGTACAGGTAGTTGTAGGTGTGGATCTGCCGCAGCCACGCGTTCTGCGAGTCCCAGGAGTGGTACATGGCCATGGGCCGCTGGGTGACGGCGTTCAGCGGGTACTTGACCAGATCGGTGGCCTGGGTCTCCAGGGGTTCGTGGTAGAACGGCAGCGGATCGAAATAGGTCTCGACGCGCTGACGCAGCCGGTCCGGCGGCTGCTTGCCGGCGCGCTTGCCCTGGGCGGCCAGCCGGAACTTCTGCAGCACCTCCGAGTAGATGTGGATGTTGATGGGCTCGGCGTAGCGGGTCAGGCGATGGCGCTGGGCCCATTCCAGGTAGCCGGCGTTCCAGTTGCGCATGTATTGATAGGAGCGGGGCAGCTCGTAGTGGAACACGCAGTTGTTGTTCTCGTACATCTCCCACTGCTTGGGATTGGGCTCGCCCTTCATGAATTTCTCGCCGCCCTTGCCCCGCCAGCCGGCCAGAAAGCCGATCCCCGAACCCGGTTCGGTTTCGTAGCTGGTGATGAAGTCCGGGTAGTCGCGGTACTTGCGAGTGCCCTTGTCGTCGACGAAGGCGGGCAGCTTCAGGCGCGAGCCCAGCTCGATCAGCACCTCCTGGAAAGGCTTGCACTGGCCGGTGGGCGGCACCACCGGAATGCGCACCGAGTCCACCGGCCCGTCGAACTCGGAGATGGGCCGGTCCAGCATGGACATCACGTCGTGGCGCTCCAGATAGGTGGTATCGGGCAGCACCAGGTCCGCGTAGGAGACCATCTCGGACTGGAAGGCGTCGCAGACCACCAGGAACGGGATCTTGTACTCGCCGTTCTCGTCCTTGTCGTTGAGCATCTCGCGCACGTCGGCCGTGTTCATGGTGGAGTTCCACGCCATGTTGGCCATGAAGATCAGCAGCGTGTCGATGGGGTACGGGTCCTGACGCCAGGCATTGGTGATGACGTTGTGCATCAGCCCGTGCACCGACAGCGGATACTCCCAGGAGAAGGCCTTGTCGATGCGCACCGGCTCGCCCTTGTCGTCCACGAACAGATCGTCGGGCTCGGCGGGCCAGCCCAGGGGCATGCCGCCCAGGGGCTGGCCGGCCTTGACGCCTTCGGGGCCCTTGGGGGTCTTTGCGCAGGGCGGAATCGGACGCGGGAAAGGCGCCTTGTGGCGAAAGCCCCCCGGACGGTCGATGGTGCCCAGCACGGTCATCAGGATGGACAGGGCGCGGATGGTCTGGAAGCCGTTGGAATGGGCGGCCAGGCCCCGCATGGCGTGGAAGGCCACCGGGTTGCCGGTGACCGACTCGTGCTCCCGGCCCCAGGAATCGGTCCAGGGGATGGGCAGCTCGATCTTCTGGTCGCGGGCGGTGACGCCCATTTCGTAGGCCAGCCGGCGGATGGTGTCCACCGGCACGCCGGTGATGCGCGCCGCCCACTCCGGGGTGTAGTCCTTGACCCGTTCCACCAGCAGCTGGAAGGCAGGCTTTACCGCCGTGCCGTCGGCCAGATTGAACTCGCCCAGCAGGTAGGGATCGGCGCCCTCGGTGTGGGTCTGCACCGGCTTGTCGCTGATCCGGTCCCACCACACCTGGTTCTGGGGGTCGAAGCAGCCTTCTTCGCCCGGGTCTTCCGTGCGCGCCAGCAACCCGAAATCGTCCCGGGACTCGTCCACGTTCACCAACTGGGCGGCGTTGGTGTACTCCACGAGGAAGTCGCGGTCGTAAAGGCCCTGGTGGATGATCTCGTGGATCAGGGCCAGGAACAGGGCGCCGTCGGTGCCCGGCTTGATGGGCACCCATTCGTCAGCCACCGCCGAGTAGCCCGTGCGCACGGGGTTGATGGAGATGAACTTCCCTCCCTGGCGCTTGAATTGGGAAATGGCCATCTTCATCGGGTTGGAGTGATGGTCCTCGGCAGTGCCGACCATCACGAACAGCTTGGCCCGCTCCAGGTCCGGGCCGCCGAACTCCCAGAACGACCCGCCGATGGTGTAGATCATGCCGGCGGCCATGTTCACCGAGCAGAAGCCGCCGTGGGCCGCGTAGTTCGGGGTGCCGAACTGCCGGGCGAACAGTCCGGTCAGCGCCTGCATCTGGTCGCGGCCGGTGAACAGAGCGAAGCGCTTCGGGTCGGTGGCGCGGATCTCGGCCAAGCGCTCTTCGAGCAGGCTGAACGCCTGATCCCAGCCGATCTCCTGGAATTCGTTGGCGCCGCGCGGCGCGCCGGGCTTGCGCAGCAGGGGTTTGGTCAACCGTGCCGGCGAGTATTGCTTCATGATGCCGGACGCGCCCTTGGCGCAGATCACGCCCTTGTTGAGGGGGTGGTCCGGATTGCCCTGAATGTAGCGGACCTCGCCGTCCCGCAGGGTAACGCGGATGCCGCAGCGGCAGGCGCACATGTAGCAGGTGGTGTTCTTGGTCTCAATTCGGCTACTTTGGTCGACCGCTTTGGACAACGGGTCGTAGAGGGGTTTGGATGCGCGCATAGGGTCTCGGTCGGATGGGTCGGTGAAAAGACCGTCAGAATGTAGTTGATTATCGGGCGCTTGCCCAATTAGGAATACTGAAAACTGTATAAGGGATTATAATATTCTAATATACGGCATCTTTATTTATGTATTCTTGATCAATTCGTTACCCTCATGTTCTGCGACCCTAAAAATAATAAGGCGTTTTTATAGCGGGTAAAGATAAAACTGTTTGGACTTTGAAATCCGAATCTATATGGTAGACAGCCCAGTCGGCGGCTGGGCAAAGGTTCCGTTGGTTTTGAGGGACCGGTTGCCGTGTCACGCACCAGTGTCCAAGCCTGCCTGAGCCCGTATCACACCGCTACGAAAGATATAAAGGAGTGCCATGTCCAGGTTAGTCAAACCTCATGGTGGGGGTGAGCTCAAGCCGTTGTTGCTGGACGGCGATGCTCTGGCCCAGGAAAAGGCCCGCGCCGCCAGCCTACCGAAAGTAAATGTCTCCTCCCGTGAAGCGGGCGACCTGATCATGATGGGCATCGGCGGCTTCACGCCGCTGGACGGCTTCATGACCCACGCCGACTGGGAAGGCGTCTGCGACGGCATGAAGATGGCGAACGGCCTGTTCTGGCCCATCCCCATCACGCTGTCCACGGACAAGGCCACCGCCGACGGCATCAAAGAGGGCAGCGACATCGCCCTGTTCGATCCGGAGCGGGACGAGATTCTGGCCACCATGCGGGTGACCGAGAAGTACACCATCGACAAGGCACACGAGTGCATGATGGTGTACAAGACCACTGAAGAAGAGCATCCCGGCGTCAAGATGGTCATGGCCCAGGGCGAAGTGAACCTGGCCGGTCCGGTCAAGGTGCTCAGCCAGGGCGAGTTCCCCGAGCAGTACGGCGACCAGTTCATGACCCCGGCCCAGACCCGCGCCCTGTTCGAGTCCAAGGGTTGGGCCACGGTGGCGGCGTTCCAGACCCGCAACCCCATGCACCGCTCCCACGAGTACCTGGCCAAGATCGCCGTGGAAATCGGCGACGGCGTGCTGATCCATTCCCTGCTCGGCAAGCTCAAGCCCGGCGATATTCCCGCCGACGTGCGCGCCAAGGCCATCGGCACCCTGATCGACAACTATTTCGTCAAGGACACCGTGGTGCAGGCCGGCTACCCCCTGGACATGCGCTATGCCGGTCCCCGGGAAGCGCTGCTGCACGCAGTGTTCCGGCAGAACTACGGCTGCTCCCACCTGATCGTCGGCCGCGACCACGCCGGCGTCGGTGACTACTACGGCCCGTTCGACGCCCACCATATCTTCGACGAAATCCCGGCCGGCGCGCTGGAGACCCAGCCCCTGAAGATCGACTGGACCTTCTGGTGCAACAAGTGCGAAGGCATGGCTTCCATGAAGACCTGCCCGCACAGTGCCGAGGACCGGTTGCTGCTGTCCGGCACCAAGCTGCGCAAGGCGCTGTCCGAAGGCACCGAAGTTCCGGATCACTTCAGCCGTCCGGAAGTGCTGACGATCCTGCGCGAGTACTACGGCAGCTTGAAGGACGACGAGAAGGTTGAGGTCAAACTGAGCGGCCATTCGGCCCGGTAACGACTCGAGAGTCCGGCGCCTGCGCATGGCGGCGCGGCTCCGGATTTACACACTGCAGTGAGTAACGATAGACGGAGAGAGGATCATGCCAACGTTTGTGCGTACCGATAAGTGCGATGGCTGCAAGGGTCAGGACAAGACGGCCTGCATGTACATCTGCCCTCACGATCTGATGAAGCTGGACAAGGACGGTTCCGAGACCGGCCATGCCATGAAGGCGTTCAACCAGGAGCCCGAGCAGTGCTGGGAGTGCTACTCCTGCGTGAAGATCTGCCCGCAGCAGGCCATTGAGTGCCGCCACTACGCCGACATCGTGCCGCTGGGCGCATCGGTTCAGCCCCTGCGTGGTTCCGACTCCATCATGTGGACCATCAAGTTCCGCAACGGCAACATGAAGCGGTTCAAGTTCCCGATCCGCACCACCCCGGAAGGTTCCGTGCAGCCCTATCAGGGTAAGGCCGAAGCCGTGGTCGGAGAGATCACCGATCACTCCACGCTGTTCACCAAGGGCACCCACTCCTGCGACACCAGCCAGTTCGCCAGCTGAGCGAGCGCCGGTCGCAGCAGTCAAGACAAGGCTTTCCCCCCGCCGTACTCATCAGCCGGTGCGGGGAAAGTAAGCGAATTCGAATTAGTCGAGGTATCTAGGAATGGCTGACTACGGTTTTGGAAATCCTCAGGTCATCGAAGAAGAGGTGGACATCCTCCTCATCGGTGGCGGCATGGCTGCCTGCGGGGCCGCCTTCGAGATCATGCGCTGGATCGACGTGGCCAAGCAGGGCGGCCAGGACATCAAGGTCAAGCTGGTCGACAAGGCTGCGCTGGACCGCTCCGGTGCCGTTGCTCAGGGTCTGTCCGCGATCAACACCTACATGGGTGAGAACGATCCGGCCGACTACGTGCGCTATGTGCGTGGCGACCTGATGGGCATCACCCGTGAAGACCTGGTGTACGACGTGGGCCGTCACGTCGACGACTCCGTGCACCACTTCGAGGAGTGGGGCCTGCCGGTCTGGAAGCAGCCCGGCGACGAAGGCAAGACCCTGCCCGAAGGCGGCAAGCCCGTCCGCTCCGGCAAGTGGCAGATCATGATCAACGGTGAATCCTACAAGTGGATCGTTGCCGAGGCCGCCAAGAAGGCCCTGGGCATCGAGAACATCCAGGAGCGAGTGTTCATCGTCCGTCTGGTGAACGACAAGAACGATCCGAGTCGCGTCGCCGGCGCCGCCGGCTTCAGCGTCCGCGAGGACAAGCTGTACGTGTACAAGTTCAAGGCCTGCCTGCTGGTGTGCGGTGGCGCCGTGAATGTGTTCCGTCCCCGCTCCGTCGGTGAAGGCACGGGCCGTGCCTGGTACCCGGTGTGGAACGCCGGTTCGACCTACGCCATGGCCGCCGAGGCCGGCGCCGAGCTGACCCTGATGGAAAACCGCTTCGTGCCCGCCCGCTTCAAGGACGGTTACGGCCCGGTCGGCGCCTGGTTCCTGCTGTTCAAGGCCAAGGCCTTCAACGCCGCCGGCGAGGACTATCAGGAGAAGAACGCGCACCTGCTGGCCGAAGCCGGCTACGACAAGTACGCCGAAGGCCACAAGATGGGTACCTGCCTGCGCAACCATCTTATGATGAAGGAAATGAAGGAAGGCCGCGGCCCGATCTTCATGGACACCCCGACGGCGCTGGCCAAGCTGGCCGAGACCATGACGCCCAAGGAGATCAAGCACCTGGAGGCCGAGGCCTGGGAAGACTTCCTGGACATGACCATCGGTCAGTGCGGCGTCTGGGCGGGTGAGAACATCGAGCCCGATAAGGAAATGTCCGAGCTGATGCCCACCGAGCCCTACCTGCTGGGTTCCCACGCGGGCTGCGCCGGCATCTGGGCGTCCGGTCCTGAGGACCTGCCCGGTACCCCGGATCACTACCACTGGGGCTACAACCGCATGACCACGGTCAAGGGTCTGTTCACCGCCGGTGACGGCGTGGGCGCCTCCGGCCACAAGTTCTCCTCGGGCTCCCATGCCGAAGGCCGTATCGCGGCCAAGGCGATGGTCAAGTTCGTGATGGACAACAAGGACTTCAAGCCCGAGTTGGCTCGCACCGTGGACGAGCTGGTGGAAGAGATCTACCGTCCGGTGCGTACCTACCTGGAGCACAAGGACTACAGCACCGCCATCGACGTGAACCCGAACTACATCACGCCGAAGATGTTCCAGTTCCGTCTGCAGAAGATCATGGACGAGTACGTGGCCGGTGTGTCCACCATGTATCAGACCAACGCCGCCATGCTGGGCGTGGCCGAGCGCAAGCTGGAAATGCTGCGCGAGGACTCCCTGAAGATGCGCGCCAAGGACCTGCACGAACTGCTGCGGGCCTGGGAGAACTACCACCGCATCCTGGCTGCCTACGCGCACATGAAGCACATTCAGTTCCGTGAGGAAACCCGCTACCCGGGCTACTACTACCGGGCGGACTTCCTGGCCATGGACGACGATAACTGGAAGTGCTTCGTGAACTCGCAGTACGACCGCGAGACCGGCAAGTGGACCCTGAAGAAGGTGCCCTACGTCCAGCTGATCAAGCCGGGCGAAGGCGAGCCGAAGGGCTGTGCCCACACCGGCGCGAAGATCTGATCCGGTCTTGATGGCCTGACCAGCGGCCGGGCATCCTCACGGGTGCCCGGCCTTTTCTTTCTGCAGGACCCCTCCCTTTTCCACAGATCCGGCGGGCCCTAACCCGCATATTGCATCAGCCGGTCGCAGGCCTCCCTGGAAGTGACTGACGCTACGGACGGGCTTGGGAATGGAGACTGCAACGTTGAGCGAGCCGTTTGTATCCGGCCTGCCCCCTATCCGGGCCCTGGTTGGTTCAGGCACGCCTGTGCTTGCTCTTGCTCGGCCCATCCCTGGGCCTCGCCCCCTGCGGGGGCCAACATTTTACGTTGTCCAAATTTGCTCCCGGCAAATTTGTCACTCAAGTCATAGCAACGGCTATGACTTTCGCTCCAGAGCGGCGCTCAGCCGCAGCTGTCCTGCGCCAGCATCCCGGATGCTGATGCAATATGCGGGTTACGCCGATCCCGTGGTATTCTTACCGGTCTGTTCCAGCTGAATTTCCCCAAGCGGGGTGATGTGATGACCAACGATCCGACTGACGAGATGATGGGCGATCCCGCCAAACTGTTCGAGGGCAGCTTCGAGGTGCCCCACAAAAGCCCGGTGCAGCCCCATCAGCTGACCCTGGACGACAGCTTCACCTTCCACTGCCACAAGGGCATCGCCTGCTTCAACGAGTGCTGCCGCAGCATCGACATCACGCTGACGCCCTACGATCTGCTGCGCCTGCGAAACCGCCTGGAGATGACCTCCAGCGAGGTGGTGGCGAAGTACACGCTCCCCTTCGAGATGGACCACCACGGCCTGCCCGGGCTGAAGCTGCGCACCAAGCCGGGTACCGGCGAGTGCGTCTTTCTCACCGAAGAAGGCTGCAGCGTCTATGAGGACCGCCCGGCGGCCTGCCGCTACTACGCCCTGGGCAGTATGGGCGTGCGCAAGAAGGACAGCGCCGAGGTCGAGGACATCTTCTTTGTGGTGAAGGAGTCCCACTGTCTGGGGCACCAGGAACCGAAGACCCAGACCGTGCGGGAATACCGTCACGAACAGGGAGTCGATCAGTACGACGACATGAATCGCGCCTGGCGCGACGTGATTATCAAGAAGCGCTCCAGTGGGCCGACCATCGGTAAGCCGTCCGAGCGCAGCATGCAGCTGTTCGACATGTGCAGCTACGACCTGGACAGCTTCCGGGACTTTATCCGCACCGACGGCTTTCAGGAAGTGTTCGACGTGGACGCCGACACCATGGCTGAGCTGGCCGCCGACGATGAGGCCCTGCTGCAGTTCGCCATGCGTTTTCTCAAACAGGTGCTGTTCGGCGAGCTCAGCATACCCGTGAAGCAGGGTGCGCGGGAGCAGCGCCTTGCCAAGCGCCGGGACCACATCGAGCAGAAACGCCGCGAGGAAGTCGAGCGCCACAAGGCCCACGATCCCCGCGACGACGCCCCCAGCGACTGACTGTTTCCGCTTGGAACCTGCGTTCGCGGGCGCGCCTGCGCCGGCGAGGGGTACAAAGAAGGCCCGGTCTCCCAGGGAGACCGGGCCTTCTTTGTCGGTGGCGGCGCTATAGGCCGCGCTTGTTTGCCTCGATCGCCTGGTGCAGTTTCTTGGTCACCAGGTTGATGGCGGAAAGGTACGGTACCGTGCCGTTGTCGCGCATGCACTTCTGGCCCGCCGGCGTGTCCGCGAACCGGATGAACGCCTGGATTTCCTTCAGGTGCGGTGATTTCGGATTGTAGGCCAGGTACAGGGGGCGGTAGAGCAGGTACTTGCCTTCTTTGATGTTGGCGTAGCTCGGGTCCTTGCCGTCGAGTTTGAGTATCTTCACGTGGCGCTTGCGGGCGCTGCTGACGCCGGTGATTCCGATGGCGTCCGGATCCTTCTCGATACCTTTCTCCAATGGCCCGGAGGAGCGGAACCGCTGTGCCTTGGGGGTGAAGTCCTGATCGTAGTTGGCGAACACCAACTGCCGGATGGTCAGCCCGACGCCGGATATCTTCCCCTTGCGCACGAACAGGTGGATCGGCGCGTCCCGCCCGCCCAACTGCTTCCAGTTGGTGATCTGGCCCAGATACACCTTGCGGATCTGGTCGACGGTGATGTTGCTGACCGGATTGTCCGGATGGGTGATGACCACCAGGGCGTCCCATGCCACCGGCACCAGCACCGCGTTCTCCTCCTTGGGATTGTTGGGCAGCTTGAAGCGGCAGGATCCGCCGATATCCGCCGTGCCGGCGGAGACTTCCCGGATTCCCTTGGTGGCGCCGCCGCCGGAAACCTGGATGTGGATCCCCGTCTTCTTTTCATACAGAGCCGCCAGGGCGTTCATGTACGCTTTCTTGCTGATGCCGCAGCCCACCCACTTCAGGGTCGCTTTCGATGCAATATTGGGCAGCGGCTTGCTTTCGGCTCCGCGCGAAGGGCTGCCCGACATGGCCAATAAAAGGAATGCGGCACCCAGGCCGGCGAAACGGATACGGAACATTATGCATGCCCCCTCAATGGCTTAGCGGGCTATCCAGCCCTATATATTAAGGCGGGGCGTGAACTGCGCGGCGCCCGCCCGGCGTATTTCTCCCCAATGCGCCTTTGCATTGTTGTTATTAATCGGTCTTTCGGCCGACCGCCGTACTTCCTTGAACGACGTCCGACCCACTGGCCATATTCCATAGCCATTCCCCGCTCGGCCCCTCAATCATAAATTCCGTGTTTTCCAATCTACGTAATCCATAATTAGTACTTATGGAAATAATCACTATTATTGAATTGTCTTTATGTAATTCTCTGCTAGGATCTTCCCACCGTGAAACTGGCTTCGGCCGCTCAGGGCAGGCGCTGCGCACCATTCGCAGCCGGCCGCCGGCACCCAAGCCCGGTTACGCGCCACAGGATTCAGGTTGACTACAGCGAGAGGATACTGCCATGGCTGTTAAGAGTTACCAGGCGGGCGTGAAAGAGTACCGCGAGACTTACTGGATGCCGGAATACACCCCGGCCGATACGGATATTCTGGCCTGCTTCAAGATCACGCCCCAGGCGGGTGTGCCCCGCGAGGAGGCCGCCGCCGCTGTGGCCGCCGAATCCTCCACCGGTACCTGGACCACGGTGTGGACCGACCTGCTGACCGATCTGGACTACTACAAGGGCCGCGCCTACGCCATCGAGGACGTGCCGGGCGACGACGAGTGCTTCTACGCCTTCATCGCCTACCCCATCGACCTGTTCGAAGAGGGTTCCGTGGTCAACGTGTTCACCTCCCTGGTGGGTAACGTGTTCGGCTTCAAGGCCGTCCGTCACCTGCGCCTGGAGGACGTGCGCTTCCCCATCGCCTACGTCAAGACCTGCGGCGGTCCGCCCAACGGCATCCAGGTCGAGCGCGACATCATGAACAAGTACGGCCGTCCGCTGCTGGGCTGCACCATCAAGCCCAAGCTGGGCCTGTCGGCCAAGAACTACGGCCGCGCCGTGTACGAGTGCCTGCGCGGCGGTCTGGACTTCACCAAGGACGACGAGAACGTCAACTCCCAGCCCTTCATGCGCTGGCGTCAGCGTTTCGACTTCGTCATGGAAGCCATCCACAAGGCCGAGGCCGAGACCGGTGAGCGCAAGGGTCACTACCTGAACGTCACCGCCCCGACCCCGGAAGAGATGTACAAGCGCGCCGAGCACGCCAAGGAGCTGGGCGCACCGATCATCATGCACGACTACATCACCGGCGGCTTCTGCGCCAACACGGGTCTGGCCAACTGGTGCCGTGACAACGGTCTGCTGCTGCACATCCACCGTGCCATGCACGCCGTGCTCGACCGCCATCCCAAGCACGGCATCCATTTCCGCGTGCTGGCCAAGATCCTGCGTCTGTCCGGCGGCGACCACCTGCACTCCGGCACCGTGGTGGGCAAGCTCGAGGGCGACCGCGAGGCGACCCTGGGCTGGATCGACCTGATGCGCGACTCCTACATCAAGGAAGACCGTTCGCGCGGTATCTTCTTCGATCAGGACTGGGGCTCCATGCCCGGCGTGTTCCCGGTGGCCTCCGGCGGTATCCACGTCTGGCACATGCCGGCGCTGGTCACCATCTTCGGCGACGACTCCGTGCTGCAGTTCGGCGGTGGCACCCTGGGCCATCCCTGGGGCAATGCAGCCGGCGCCGCGGCCAACCGCGTGGCCCTGGAAGCCTGCGTCGAGGCCCGCAACGAAGGCCGTGCGGTGGAGAAGGAAGGCAAGGAGATCCTCACCGCCGCTGCCAAGAGCAGCCCCGAACTGAAGGCCGCCATGGAGACGTGGAAGGAAATCAAGTTCGAGTTCGACACCGTGGACAAGCTGGACGTTGCCCACAAGTAAGACGGCTCGAGGCGCCGGGCGGAGTCGCCGTGTGTTCGGCGGCTC
>Ga0315542_1001685_pt1 | contig 13718 bp, 11 predicted proteins | sample SalMarSW160120MG_FD_202541 | JGI IMG/M metagenome (GOLD analysis project Ga0315542, IMG submission 202541) | Salt marsh sediment microbial communities from the Plum Island Ecosystem LTER, Massachusetts, United States - Salt Marsh Sediment SW1601-20 ...
AATCCCTTATGATATGGGCAGTTGCAGTTGGGGCAGAAGGGCGGCTTCCAGGCTGGATGATAGGGTGACATGCCCGGCGTTCAGCAGCTTACGCGCCGGACACATTCTCGATGGCACAACCTAATCCTTCGCTAGATGCGATAGTTCCTTCGGGAGCTGAAATCGCACATCTTCCTGCAGGGTAACGACTTCCTCGGACTGCCAGCCGGCGGCGGCCAGCAGTTCGATCACGCCGGTGACCAGATGCTCCGGCGCCGAGGCTCCCGCGGTCAGGCCCGTCACCTCGCAGTCGGCCATCTCGCCCAGATCCACGTCTTCCGGACCCTCGATCAGGCGCGCCGGGACGCCCAGCCGCTCGGCGACCTCGCAGAGCCGGCGGCTGTTGCTGCTGCTGAGCGAACCGACGACCAGCAGCCTCTGGATGCCGCGGGCGACCAGCTCCTTCACCGCGTCCTGCCTGTTCTGCGTCGCGTAGCAGATGTCGCTCTTCGGCGGCTCCACCAGCGCCGGGAAGCGCTGCCGCAGGGCCTGGACGATCTCCTCGGTCTCGTCCACGCCCAGGGTGGTCTGCGTCACGTAGGCCACCTCGTTCGCCGGCGGTATGACGAGCCTCTCGACGTCCTCGACGCTGGTCACCAGGGTGATGGCCTCGGGCGCTTCGCCCATGGTGCCCAGGACCTCGTCGTGGCCGGCGTGACCGATCAGGATGGTGTGCCGGCCGGCCCCGGCGTGGCGACCGACCTCGCGATGCACCTTGGTCACCAGCGGGCAGGTGGCATCGATGACCCGCAGACCGCGGCCGAGGGCGTCCTTCCAGACGGCAGGGGCCACCCCGTGAGCGCTGAAGACGACGGTGCTGCCGTCGGGGACCTCCCTCAGCTCCTGCACGAAGACCACCCCCCGCGCCCGGAAGTCCTCCACCACGGCGCGATTGTGCACGATCTCGCGCCGCACGTACACGGGCCCGTTGACCAACTCGAGCACGCGATCGACCACCTCGATGGCCCTCTCCACGCCGGCACAGAATCCCCGGGGTCGGGCCACGAGCAATCGCGGGGCTGGGGACCTCGATGACACTTGAACATCCTTTTTCTTTCGTGGTACAAAGTTCCGGCTCCCCCCATGATAGCGACGGGGGGACCAAGGCTGCAAACCACCAGAATGATCGATTGGTGCCGATTTTTGCTCTTGACAGCCCGGCCTTTTGTATTAATATATTCGCTATTAATTATTTTCGATACTGTTCAAACCAGCGCCCGAACGTCGGCCGAGGAGGAGTCACCATGACCATCGAACGCACCCTGCGCCTGGTCGCCGGATTCTTCGTCTTGCTGAGCCTCGCCCTGGCCCGCTGGGTCCACCTCAACTGGCTGCTGTTCACGGCCTTCGTGGGCCTGAATCTCTTCCAGTCCGCCTTCACGAACTGGTGCCCCTTGATCACCATCCTCCGCAAGCTGGGCATGCGCGAGCAGGCGGGAGCCGGCGCATCCGCCCGGATCGGCACATCAGAGGCAAGACCATGAAGCACGACCTGCTGCTCTCGCGGGGAGCGCCGCTCCTGGCCTGGGGGGCGCTCGCCCTGCTGCTGACGGCGGCCAGGCCGGCGGCCGCGGGAGAGGATACCCCTCTCGACCGGATCGGTACTCTCCGGGGGGACACGCTCTACGTGTCCCTCGAGAAGATCGAGGCCGCGGCCCTGGCTCACAACGAGATGCTGGCCGCCTCCGGGGCGATGACGGACGCGGCCAGGGCCGAGGCCCTGGGCGCCTGGCGCGGCTTCCTGCCTCAGGCGCAGCTGGGCGCCTTCCGTATCCGGTCGGACGATCCGCTCTACAGCTTCGGCTTCAAGCTGAACCAGCGGATCGTCACCATGGCCGATTTCGATCCGGCCCGGCTGAACGATCCGGGCGTGGCCGAGAACAACGTCATGCAGGTCAAGATCCTGCAGCCGGTCTTCAACGGAGGCATGAGCCTCAGCGGCAAGCTCGCCGCGAACGCAGCCGCTCGCGCCGCCGGGTACCAGCAGGCCCGGGCCGCCGAGACGGTGGCCTTCCAGGCCATCCAGGCCTACGACGGCCTGGCCCTGGCCCAGGCCTACGAGCGCGTCATGCTGGCCGCCATCACCTCGGCCGAGGGCCACCTGCGCCAGGCCCGGGCCCTCCACGCGGCGGAAATGGCCACGGAGGCGGACCTGCTGCAGGCCAGGGTCTACCTGAGCGGCCTGCAGCAGCAGCTCATCCAGGTGCGCAACATGGTGGCCGTGGCCGGAGAGAACATCAAGCTGCTCACGGCGGTCCGCTCCCCGCTGCCCTTGGCGGTGGCCGAGCCGCTGCAGGAGGATACGCGCGAGCTGCCGGCGGTGGAGACCGCCCTGGCCGGACTCGACGGCCGCTCCGACCTGCTGGCCCACCGCGAGAAGGCGGAGGCCGCCGGCAAGATGGTCGGTGTGGCTCGCGGGAGCATGCTCCCCCACCTCAACCTCAGCGCCGAGAAGAACTACTACAGCCAGGACAAGCTGTTCGGCGACGATGCCCGCAGCTGGACCGTGGGCATCTACGCCACCTGGAACGTGTTCGGGGGGCTCGGCAACCTCGGCGCCCTCAAGAAGGCCCGCGCCGAGCAGCGGGCCGCCCGGTACATGCTCGACTTCCAGGAGCGCCAGGCTCGGGTCGAGGCCACCGAGGCCTGGCTCGGCGCCCGCGCCGCCCGGGAGAAGGTGACCGTGGCCCGCGGGGCCGTGGAGGCCGCGCGCGAGAGCCTGCGCATCGTCAGCAACCAGTACCGCGAGGGGCTGGCGTCCATGGTGGACCTGCTCGACGTGCAGGCCGCCGCCACCTCGGCCGAGGGCAACCTGGTCCAGGCCGTGCACGATTACGACGTCGGCCTCGCTCGGCTAGCCTACGCCAGCGGCGAGCTGCCGGCCGGACAAAAGTGAACCGCTTCCCGCAGAGGAGAGGAAACCGCCCATGATCACCCTGCGTAGCCGACGCGGCTTCCGTACCGCCGCCGCTTCGTTCCGGATCCCGGCCGCGCTGACCTGCGGCCTGCTGGTGGTGGCCGGGGCCGCCGCCCTGAGCGGCTGTGGCAGCCGCTCCGGGAAGGCCGCCGCCCGCAGCCGCGAGGTCCAGGGAGCGACGGCCGAGGCCGTCCGCCGCCAGGTCCCCCTGCAGGTGATGGCGACCGGAGCCCTGCAGGCCGCCCGGACGGTCCAGGTGAGCACCCGCATGATGGGCTGGGTGCGCAAGATCCACGTGCGCGAGGGCGACGTCGTCGACCGGGGCGCCCCGCTGCTCACCATCGACGACTCCGACCTGAGGGCCAAGCGGGCCCAGGTCGAGGCCGGCATCACCGAGGCGCGAGCCGTCCTGGCCAACGCCGAGACGATGCTCCAGCGCTTCGAGAAGCTCTACGGCGAGCAGTCGGTCTCCAAGCAGCAGCTCGACGACGTGCGCACCGGCCGCGACCGCGCCGCGGCGGGCCTCGAGTCCGCCCTGGCCATGCGGGACGAGGTGAACGTGCACCTGAGCTACCTGGACATCACCGCGCCCGCGGCCGGTCTGGTGACGCGCAAGATGATCGAGGAAGGAGACATGGCCAGCCCGGGCATGCCCCTGCTGACCCTCGAGCAAGCCGAGCGCATGAAGGTCGTGGCGAGCCTCAGCGAGAGGAGCGTCAACTCCGTGCAGCCCGGCGACATGGTGATGGTCGAGGTGCCTTCCCTGACTGGAGCGGTCTACACGGTCCCCGCCGATAAGGTCATCCCCACCGCCAACCCCGGCAGCCACACCTACGACATCGAGGCTTACCTGGACAACCGGGACGGTCGCCTGAAGACCGGCATGTTCGCCCGTGTCCACGTGACGGTGGGTGAGCGCGAGGCCGTGCTGGTGCCGCCGGAGAGCATCGTCGAGCGTGGACAGCTGCGCGGGGTCTTCATCACCGACGCGGACGGCCTGGCGCAGCTTTGCTGGGTCCGCCTCGGACACCGGCTCGAGGACGGCGTGGAGATCCTGGCCGGTCTGCAGGGCGGCGAGACGGTGGTCGTCTCGTCGGCGGTCCCGCTCGTCGAGGGCGACAGGGTGGTGAGGTAGTCATGGATAGGATGGGTATCGCCACCCGCCTGGCTGCGGTCTTCATCAACTCGAAGCTGACGCCCCTGCTGCTGATCGCGACGCTCCTGCTGGGCCTGTTCGCCCTCTCGCTGACACCCCGGGAGGAGGAGCCCCAGATCGTCGTGCCCATGATCGACGTCATGGTGATGATGCCGGGGGCCAGCCCCGAGGAGGTCGAAAACCTCGTGGCCCGCCCGCTCGAGCAGAAGATCTGGGAGGTCCAGGACGTCGAGTACGTCTACACGTCCAGCTTCCCCAGCTTCGCCCTCGTCACGGCGCGGTACGTGGTCGGCACGAACATGGAGGACGCCATCACCCGGCTCTGCAACAAGCTGACGGCCAGCCGGGACGCCATGCCGCCGGGTATCATGCAGCCGCTGGTGAAGGTACGGTCCATCGACGACGTCCCCATGCTGGGGCTGACCCTCTGGAGCGAGAACTATCAGCCCTACGACCTGCGGCAGATCGCGGGCGAGCTGAAGAACGAGGTCCAGAGCATCAGCGACGTCTCGGTGGTGGATATCATCGGCGGCCGCCGGCGTGCCGTCCGCGTCGAGCTGGATCCGCAGCGCCTGGCCGCCTTCAACGTCACGACCCTGGCGGTGCTGCCGGCCCTGCAGATGCAGAACCAGAACCTGCCCGCCGGCTCGTTCGCGGCGAACAACCGCGAGTTCGTGGTGGAGACGGGGCAGTTTCTCCGCTCGGCCGACGACGTGGCCAACCTGGTGGTCGGCACGTTCGCCGACCGGCCCGTCCTGCTGAGCGACGTCGCCACGGTGACCGACGGTCCCGCCGACATCGACAACTACGTCTTCTTCGGGACCGGACCGCAGGCCGTCCGGGCGGGCGTGGACGAGCGGATTCCCCGCGGGGCCGAATTCTCGGCCGTCACCCTCACCATCGCCAAGCGCAAGGGCAGCGACGCCACGCGCGTGGCCGCGGCGGTTCTGGACAAGGTCGCGGCGCTGAAGGGACGGCTGATCCCGGCCGACGTGCAGACAACCATCACCCGCAATTACGGGAAGACCGCCGCCGACAAGGCCGCCAACCTGATCCGGAGCCTCGGCCTGGCCATCTTCCTGGCGGTGATCGTGGTCTTCTTCGCCATGGGCTGGCGCGGGGCCCTGATCATCTTCCTATCGATCCCGACGACCTTCAGCCTCACCCTATTCACCTACTACATGTTCGGGTACACCCTGAACCGGGTGACGCTGTTCGCCCTCATCCTGGTCACCGGTATCGTCATCGACGCGACCATCATCGTGGTCGAGAACATCCACCGGCACTTCAAGATGGCTCGCCGGGCCAGCCTGCTCTCGGCCCTGCGGGCCATCCAGGAAGTGGGCAACCCGACCATCCTGGCGACCCTGACGGTCATCGCGTCCATGCTGCCCATGGCGTTCGTGCGCGGGCTGATGGGTCCCTACATGCGCCCCATGCCGGTGGGAGCTTCGCTGGCCATGATCTTCTCGCTGCTGGTGGCCCTGATCATCTCCCCCTGGCTGGCGGTGCGGCTACTCAAGCCCGCCGGGAAGTACGCCCGGGAGGGAACCGGCGCCGCCGCCGGAGACGCGGGTCCCGGGTCCGAGGAGAGCGGCTACGAGCTGCACGAGACCAGGATCTACCGCGCGTACAGCCGGGTGATGCGCCCCCTCATCGACCGGCCGCGCCGGGGACTGCTGGCCCTGGGCGGCGTGGCGTTGCTGACCATGCTGTCCTGCCTGCTGTTCCTGACGCGGACGGTCGAGGTCAAGATGCTGCCCTTCGACAACAAGAGCGAGTTCCAGGTCATCGTCGACATGCCCGAGGGGACGACCCTCGAGCAGACCACCCGGGTCGCCCGCGAGATCGGCGACTACGTCGCGACCGTTCCCGAGGTGACCGACTACCAGATCTACGCCGGCACCGCCGCCCCGGTGAACTTCAGCGGCCTGGTCCGGCACTACATGCTGCGCCGGGGCCCCACGGTGGCGGACCTGCAGGTCAACCTGGTGGACAAGAACCGGCGCAAGGACAAGAGCCACGCCCTGGCCGAGCGCGTGCGCGGACCCATCCAGGAGATCGGCCAGCGGAACGGCGCCGCGATCAAGGTGGTCGAGGTGCCGCCGGGTCCGCCGGTGCTGTCCACCCTGGTGGCCGAGATCTACGGCCCGGACTTCGCCGGGCGCATCGACATCGCGCGGCAGGTCAAGGAGATCTTCGAGACGACGCCCGGCGTGGTGGACATCGACTGGTTCGTGGAGCACGACCAGAAACGGTATCACTTTGTGGTGGACAAGGCGCGCGCGGCGGTCCGCGGCGTCAGCACCCAGCAGGTCTCGCAGACCCTGGCGGTGGCCCTGAACGGCTACGACCAGGGTCTGGTCCACATCCCGGAGTCGGCCGAGCCCGTGCCCATCAACCTGCGCCTGCCCGTGGCCGATCGCTCCAGCGCGGAGAGCCTGTCCGACCTGTACGTCCACTCCCGGGCCGGGGCGCTCATCCCGCTCGCGGACGTGGTCAGGGTCGAGGAGGACACCCAGCCCAGGAGCCGTCACCGGCGCAACCTGAAGTCGGTGGTCTACGTGACCGCGGACGTGGCGGGCAAGCTGGAATCCCCCATCTACGCCATCCTGGACATGAAGAAGCGGATCGCGCAGATCCCCCTGCCCGACGGCAAGGAGCTGCCCCAGCTCTTCACCCGGCAGCCCGTCCTGGAGGACGGCTACGCCCTCAAGTGGGACGGCGAGTGGCACATCACCTACGAGGTCTTCCGTGACCTGGGCCTCTCGTTCGCCGTGGTGCTGGTGCTGATCTACCTGATGATCGTCGGGATGTTCGAAAACTTCTTGATACCGGTTCTCATGATGATCCCCATCCCCCTGACGCTACTGGGCATCGTTCCCGGCCACTTGCTGTTCGGGGCGTTCTTCACGGCCACCTCGATGATCGGGCTGATCGCCCTGGCGGGGATCATGGTGCGCAACAGCGTGCTGCTGATCGACTTCATCCAGGCCCGGCTGCGGGAGGGCCTCGACCTGTCCGAGGCGGTGATCGAAGCGGGCGCGGTGCGCTTCCTGCCCATCGCCCTGACGGCCGGAACCGTGGTGACGGGGTCCTTCGTGATGGTCTTCGACCCCATCTTCCAGGGGCTGGCCATCTCGCTGATGATGGGCTCCCTGCTCTCGACCATCCTGACGGTGGTGGTGATCCCGCTGGCCTACTACCTGTATGCGCTGGCCCGCGGAGCGGGCTCCAGGGACCTGGAGCCGGGCAAGAAGCCAATTGGCACGGAATCGTGATAATTTCAGGATAAGGGTTTGAGAACCGGGCAGGGAGGAGTATATTATTAAGCGAAACGGGCGTTATACAACGGACTAAAACGCGGTCATGTCGGTTATCTCCCTCCAATCCCCCACCGGCATGCCGCTAGACCGGCTGCACCCTCAGGTGCGGCCGGTCTTTTTTAGGTCGTCCTAAATCGTGTGGAGGCAGGGCGACGACATCCCGACGAAGCCTCCGGCCGCCCGCGCGCCTCAGTTGTAGAGGGACTTGACTTGACCCCAGGTGGCCCCCTCCGGGATGCAGCCGGGGCGGTTGATCCCGGCCACCAGGGCCTGCTCGCCAATGGTCTTGGGCGTCATCGGCAAAAGGTTGCCCGGATTGGCCCCATCGGCGTAGACCGGCGTTCCCTCCAGCGACGGTGTGCTGGAGGGATAGATGTAGAAGCCCACCGGGTCGCTGCCCGTCACCAGCACCGAGAGCTGCACGAGCTTGATGACCGAACTCCAGGGCAGGGGGTTGCCCAGGCCGACGACGAAGTCGGGAGCCGAGCTCATGTTCAGAGCCTGGCCGTTGAAGACCACGTCGGTGAGCATGACGTTCTCGTAATCCAGGCCGCACTCCCAGCCCGACACCCCCCCGCTGGCCGAGGCATCCAGCAGCAGCAGGTAGGCGTTCATGGTCGAGTAGGGCTCGGCCCGGACGCAGTTCTGGTCGCCGTGCTCGTCGAAGAAGATACCCACCTCGTCCGTGGCCGGAGTGGGTTGCGGGATCAGCAGCAGCGCCAGGACGGCGCCGAGCATCAGGTGTCGAACAGGCCGCATGAGTCACCCTCCTGTCCGAGCGGGAATCAGGGTCGCAGCACTCTCCGTGAAGATAGCGAGAGCGCTGCCCGGCGTCCAGGGGGATGGGCGGCGCGGGGTGCTCAGATGATGCCCAGCCAGTCGTGGAGCAGGAACTCCATGCGGCCCACCAAGACGGCCACCCGCCCCATCACGGAGAATCCGAAGCTGGCCCCGAAGGTGACCATCAGCACCGCCAGACCGAACCGCCCCGCCAGCGCCACGGGTCCGGACTCCCGCCGGCTGAAGAAGAAGTAGAGCAGGCAGCAGATGACGCCCCCGGTCAGCAGGATCGCGTCCAGGGATTTCCCCAGATCGAAACCGGACCGCGAGACGGCCACCAGCGAGACGACGGAGTTCTGGATCTGGGTCATGAAGCCGGCATCCAGGAAGGCGATCAGCCGCAGCCCCGCGGTGATCCCCACCAGGAAGGCCAGGGTCCAGCTGCCGGCTCGCCGCGCCCGCGGGTGGAGCCGCGTCAGCAGCAGGCCGCCCATCAGCAGGGGCAGGGCGTAGAGGAGGCGTCGCGTCCAGGGAACGCCCACCGGGAAGTCCATCCGGAAGAGGGAGACGGCGATCTCGGGCGCCAGGTTGGCCAACAGCTTGGGCACGAGGGTGCCCCAGAACCCCTGGACCATCCAGTAGGCGGAGGCCACGCCCACAAAGACGTGCTCGGTGAAGCGGAAGAAGGGATTGTCGCCGTACAGGAAGCTCAAGGCGAAGAGGGTGAGCGCGGCCCCGACCCAGAGGCCGAGGTTCTGGTAGTCGAGGAACGGATTCGGCATGGCGCCGCTGGAGGCGCGGATCAGCAGCCCCAGCAGCAGGGCCAGACAGACGATGGCGAGGATCAGCTTGCGGGTCATGCCGCCGCCTCCTTGTGCCGCCGCCACAGATGGATGCCGTTGCCCAGGAGGATCAGGCCGATGATCATCAGATGGGCCACCGTCTGGGGTCCCATCCTCTCGAGCGCGATGCGGCATTCCGGCCGATCGAGCTGTGGATACTGTTCCAGTAGGAGCTGCTCGTACTCGGCGGCACCCTTGACGCCGACCAGGATCCCGCCGCACTGCTCGGGGATGTAGGGGAATATCTCCGGCGAACCGACCGCCACCGAGCCGCCCACGATCGGCACGCCCGCGGGGATGGCCCCGTAGGGGATCCACTCGTTGAGCCCCGGATAACCGGCCGAGACATCCACGATCAGGTCGAAGCTCGCCAGGTCCTCGATCGGCACCATCATGGGCAGCCGGGAGGCGTCGTGGGTGCTGATGTTGTGGACGTCGGTCGAGAAGGCCTTCTTGAAGTTGGTGAGGGCCACGGCGACGACCGCCTCGTTGCCGCTCATGTAGCCCAGGTTGACGAAGTTCTGGCCGTAACGGTAGCTAGGGAACTCGAGGGCGATCACGTCGCGAATGGTGCGGTCGATCTCGATCGGACCGGTCGGCCAGAGGGTCAGGCAGTAGAGCCCGACGCCCCGCAGGCAGAGATGGCGGGCGAAGGCGTCCTCCATAGGCCGGGTCTCGGCGGCCGAAGCCGGATCGAAATCGCACACGAACAGCACGCGAGCGTTCTTCGGCAGCTTCTCGATGGTCGCGAAGATATCGCGCACCATGGGCGTGGGGTGCTCCTTGAAGGAGATCCGCCAGATCATTGGCACGGTCACGGCCAGCAGCATCCCCAGGTAGATGCAGCGCCGGCCGGTCACGTTCATCACGGCCCATCGCCCGAGCTGGACCATGCTATTTCCCTTCCCCCCGGTACGGCCGATCGATGCCGAGGATGATCCGCAGGCTGGTAGCGATGGCCCCGACCGCCACGCCGATCAGGATTGCCCGGCTGCCCGCCTTCAGGGGCACGGACATGATCCAGGGGATGACGTTCGGCAGCTCGAACGCCTCCAGCCGGTCCGGGAGCCAGGACGTCACCAGGCCTCCCAAAAAGGTGCGGCCCAGCAGCAGCAGGAAGGCCGTCACCAGCATGATCGTGGACTCCCGGTTGCGGACCCGGAACGCCCGGAACGCCGCCGAGGCGATGAAGAACGCCAGCAGGGCGAACAGGCCGGAGTCGGCCGGGCCGAAGACGTACCGCACGATCCAGGCGAAGACGCTGCCCCGGGCCGTGACGTCGCCCCCGATGCCAGTGGGGTTGCCGAGCTTCAGCAGGCCGGCGGCCAGGGTGATGCCGAAGGCGCCGATGCAGACCACGGAGTAGCCGTAGCCCGAGGCCCGGCGGCGGATCTTGCGGGCATGCCGGCCGATCAGGCTGGCCCCCCCCAGCACGAAGGCGAAGGCGGCGATGATGTTGAAGAAGAGCGAGAACTCCTCGCGCAGCGGTTCCAGGGGGGGCACGAACATGGCGACGATCAACACGATCGCCACCACGAGCACGATCCCCCGCGGGACTGCGGCGACGAGGCTCATGATGCTCCTCTCCTAGCCCGTGCGGAACAGGGACCGCAGCGTGTCCCAGGCCGGAATCAGCGGTCCCCAGCCGGTGACCTGGGCCAGGGTCGCCAGCAGGCAGCCCAGCCCGATCAGGCCGATGGCCAGCAGCTTGACCAAATCCTGCCCTCGCACGCACCCCAGCTGCGCCGGGTCCCGCGACAGCAGCGCCGAGGCCGCGAAGAGCTCCTCCCCGATGAGGACATGATCGCAGGTCGCCAGCAGGAACGGGAGCTGCGAGGCCTGGCCGGTGCCCGCGATCTGCACGGCGCCGACCGTCTGCCCGATCTCGCCCAGGGCCAGGGCCTCGGCGTAGAAGGACCCGAAGTAGAAACAGGCCGCCGGCCGCTCCCGATACATGATGCCCCCCGCTCCCGCCACCAGGCCGAACTGCTCGTCGCAGAGATAGAAGTTTTCATCCGGATCGACGGGAGCCGGTTTGCCCGCCGCCGCACGACCCTCCTCGAGCGTGTCGCCCGCCGCCGTCATCACCAGGGAGTGCATGTGCGGCACGCGCAGCGGCACGTCCTCGGCCGCGGTCCGACCCGCCACCTCCTTGAGCACGGACAAGCCGGCCAGGGTCTGGATGTCGTTGAGATCTTCCGAACCGGTGATGAAGAGCACGGGCCGGTTGCGTTCCCGCGCGAGGGCGATGGCGGCCTCCACCGCCCCCACACCCGGGAGTTCGCGCAGCCGTGGCAGCGCGCCGCGGCGGGCGGAGCGGATGCCGAAGAGGATGGCCGCGGCCAGGAGCACCGCGAAGGCCAACATGTTCAGGCGGCGGTGATTGAACCACTGGGCGGTCGCAACCGCCGGCCCCACCGGCCTCGCGGGGCCGCGCGTCGTGCCGGCCAGGGCGGCGACCTGGTAATAGAACGGCTTGCCCCTGCCGGCGAAGATGTCCACGAAGTGGCTCGTGCCCGGCTCCACGCGACCGAGAAGCCGATAGGGTCCCGCCGGCGCCGGCGCGCGCAGGATCTCGTAACCGGTCACCAGGCCGTGCTGCGGGCGGTCGTCGGCCGAGAGCTGCCAGTCCAGGATCACGGCGCCGCCGTTGTCGTTGGGCCGGTCGCTGGCCCGCACCTCCGTGGGCGGCGCCACCGCCGCCGGGACCGTCACCACGTTGGCGCCGGGCGGCGACGGTGTGCTGTGGGCGATCGGCATCGAGGCCGCCGCCGGCGGCGCCAGGAGCGCCAGCGCCAGCGCCACCGGCAGCCACCGGGTGGGAGCGGCCCGGCGCGCTCTCCGCCATCGGGCGACCACGAAAATCCGCCCGGACCCTCGGGACCGGGCGGAGGCGGGAATCGAGCAGGCGGCGGCGACCGCCGCTGCAGACTGCCTAGGGCTGACCCTCCTGTGCGGCTTTCTCGAACTTGGCGAGCTGGTCCTGCAAGTACTTGTCATCCGGTTCCTTGGCAATCGCCTTGCGAATCCAGGCGATCGCCTCCGGGTACATGCCGCGGGCGTAGTAAACCTCGGCCAGCGTGTCCATCACACCCGCTTCTTCGTCACTCAGCGCAACCGCCTTGAGCGCCATGTCGGTGGCCTCTTCCAGGGCCACGCCGGTCTTGGCGGCGTTCCAGGCGAAGCGATTCAGCGCACCCACGTCCTCGGGATTCTGGCTGACCATCTCGCGATAGGTGCCGATCATTCCCGCGGTGTCGCCCTGGCGTCGCTGGCAGTAGCCGATCATGCCGAGAGCCGCCTGGGCCTCGGGGGTTCCGGAGAACTCGGCCATCAGACGGCGGTAGTTGGCGATTGCCGAGTCGTAGTCGCCCAGCTTCCACTCCAGCTCGGCCAGGGCGTCCAGGGCTGGGGCGGCCAGCCCCTGCTCGTTCCGGGAATCCAGATCCAGAACCCGCGCCAGCTGCGTCCGGGCGAGCGACTCGTCCAGGCGCTGGGCGTGCTTGGTGCCGGCGGCCAGCAGGAGCTGCACATCGTCGGGATGCTCCGCCAGCTGCGCTTCCACGTCGGCCAGGGTGTTGCGGCCGGCCCGGTAGTCGCGCACGATCTGCAGGAACTCCGGAGCGGGCCGGTAGCCGAGGAAGCGGTCGATCTCGCTGCCGTCGGGGTGGCAGAGAACGAGGGTGGGCATGTTGAAGATGTGGAATGCGTCCTTCAGATCGGCGTACTCCGGATCGTCCACGTCCACCTTGAAGGTGACGAAGTCGCGCAGCTCGTTCATCACCTCGGGAACCACGTAGACGCTGTCGTCAAGCAACTTGCACGGGCCGCACCAGGTCGCGTAGAAGTCCACGAAGATGAGGCGCTTCTCCCGGGTGGCGCGATCGACGATCTGGTCCCAGGTCAGATCCTCGAACCAGAAGAGCTGCGGGGGATTGTTGGGGTATTGCCGGCTGCAACCCAGCAGGGCCAAACCGCCCGCGAGCAGGAACAAGGCAAGGAGCAGCAGGGAGCGGCGCATGCGAACCGTCCTTTCGCAGGAGTGGTGCAGGCCGCGGCGGCCCGCTGCGGGGGCGGGCCGGGGCAGGCCATCGGTCTCCAGATTAGCTGCTCGGGCTGCCGGCCACAAGGGGGATGCGCGCTGCAGCCGGCGATCCGCCGCAGAAAGCTGCGGCAGGGAGGTGTTTAAGCAAAGTCAATATGTCCCCGTAACTGCCACGAGATTTTGTCCCCTCACGGCAGAGGCGCCGGTTTCGAGCTGATGTACACCTGGATCATCGAGCGGCCGCGTTGGAGGCCGCCCGCAGTCCGTCTCTTCCACGATCTGACCGGCTCGGTGAGCGTGGTCGCTGGGTGCCGGGCGATGATCTGGCCCTGATGGTGGACGGTCCAGCGGCCGTCCAGATGCTGCTTCACCAGCACTTTGGCCTTGGCATAGCTGGGCCGCTTCTTGGTCGCTGGTACGTCGATCATCAGGCCGCCGAGGCGGATGCAGTTGTCGTTGGCGACCGTCGCCTCGTAGGCGAAGGCAATCTTGGCGTAGCGCTCCGGGGCACGGATCTTCAGGAAGGCGTTGCCTGGCTCGGCCGCTTGCACGCTGAACCGCCGGTTGTAGTCGGCGATGTAGTGGTCCTCCAGCCAGCGGTTCGCTGTCTCCA
>Ga0315542_1001687_pt1 | contig 13714 bp, 15 predicted proteins | sample SalMarSW160120MG_FD_202541 | JGI IMG/M metagenome (GOLD analysis project Ga0315542, IMG submission 202541) | Salt marsh sediment microbial communities from the Plum Island Ecosystem LTER, Massachusetts, United States - Salt Marsh Sediment SW1601-20 ...
TTCAGAATTCATCCTCAGCAAAGGGCAAGGAAACTATGAAGCGCTTTCCAAAGAAAAACGCCCGATTTTTTTTCTGTTAAAGACAAAATGCCACGTCGTTGCCGATGATATCGGCGTTAGTAACGGTGATATCGTATTGAAAGGAATTGATGATTATATTCCTAACCTTAAATGATGCAAACTTAGCAGTGTAATCGTGTCATACATGAACGAAAACAAAACACATCAACAGGAATCAAATCTCTGTCGGGAACCATCCGTGCATTATCTTGAGATGGCGACTCAAATGGATAAACGCCGGATCATGAAAGATCCTGATGGATATGGCAAAAGAACCGGTGAGTGTGGCGACACCGTTGAGATGTTTTTAATGGTTCAAAAAAATCGTGTCCATTCGGTCTCATTTATTACGGATGGTTGCATAAACACCCATGCCTGTGCAAATTGCGTCGCTTTTCTCGCTGAAGGAAAGAGCATCGCAGAAGCCTGGGAGATTACACCGGAAAAAGTCATCAATTTTCTGGAGACACTTCCGGAGGAAAACACCCATTGTGCTGAATTGGCGGTGGGTGCGTTCTATCTGGCTTTGGTTAATTTTCAGGAGTTTAAACATGCGCCCTGGAAAAGATTATATGGCAAACGAAGATGATCTAAATATGCAATGTTATTTTTTTGCCAAAAACTGATCAAAAACTACATTTAAGCACCTATCGACTTGACAGAACAATATGTTGTTTTATTTTTGAGCATAAGTTCATAATTCAAAGGAAAATCATCGTATGATTATCAGTATTGCAAGTGGAAAAGGCGGTACGGGAAAGACAACAGTGGCTACCAACCTGGCTGTTTCTTTGGGGTCGGATGTACAGCTTCTGGACTGTGATGTTGAGGAGCCCAATGCTCACCTCTTTATCAACCCTGTCATTGAGCTGAGTAAAAAAGTTTATACGCCGGTCCCGCAGATCGACGAAGAAAAATGTAATTTCTGCAAAAAATGTGCAGAAATATGTCGTTTCAAGGCCATCGCTGTCATTAAGGAAATCGTCCTCACGTTTCCTGAACTTTGCCATAGTTGCGGGGGTTGTATGGAAGTTTGCCCGGAAAACGCCATCACCGAGACCGGTCGTGAATTGGGTGTGATTGAAATCGGTCACAGGAATAGTCTTGCTTTTGCACACGGACGGTTGAGAGTCGGCGAAGCCATGTCGCCGCCTCTTATCAGAGAAGTTCGATCTCATACACGATCCGATCTGCTCACCATCATCGATGCCCCTCCCGGAACGTCATGCCCTGTCATCGCCGCCATGAAGGGAGCCGATTTTGTCTTGATGGTTACCGAGCCGACGCCTTTTGGTTTGCATGACCTTAAACTGGCTGTCGAAGCAGTAAAACTTCTTGAAATTCCAAGGGGTCTGGTCATTAATCGTTCAGATATCGGTGACGATGGTGTTCGAACATATGCCAAGATGGAAAACCTGCCCATTTTGATGGAAATTCCCTTTGATCGACGCATCGCGGAGGTATATTCAAGGGGCAAGCTTATTGTTGAGGAAATGCCGGAATGGAAAGAACGATTCAGAAAATTATATTTACATATTCAAGAAATAGTTGGATAAAGGAGAAAAAATTCTGTGAAAGAATTGGTGGTGATAAGCGGAAAAGGGGGTACCGGCAAAACCAGCCTGATGGCAGCCTTTGCATCATTGGCTGAAAACAAAGTTCTTTGTGATGCAGATGTGGATGCCGCTGATCTTCATCTGCTCATGGACCCCGATATAAAAGAAAACCACGATTTTCAAGGGGGGAATACGGCTGTTATTCGTACGGACAAATGCATCGAGTGCGGCTTGTGCAGGGATCTGTGCAGATGGAATGCCATCAGCGAAGCATTTATAGTCGATCCCATTGAATGTGAGGGTTGCGGTGTCTGTGTCGATTTTTGTCCGGAAGAGGCCATCGACTTCCCCATAAATACCTGTGGAGAGTGGTTTATCTCGAATACCCGTTTTGGTCCAATGGTCCATGCCAGATTGGGTATTGCTGAAGAAAACTCCGGAAAACTGGTGACCCTTGTCCGGCAGGAGGCCAAAAAACTCGCCGAAAAAAATAAATTAAACCTGCTGATCACAGACGGACCGCCGGGTGTGGGATGCCCGGTGATTGCCTCTCTGGGTGGCGCTTCAGCCGTGCTTGTCGTTGCCGAGCCGACGGTTTCCGGCTTACATGATATGGAGCGGGTGTCACAACTGGCCGCTCATTTTAAGGTCCCAGTTATGGTGTGTGTCAACAAATTCGATCTGAATGTTGATCAAACAGAGGCAATCGAGAAACTGGCAAAAGAAAATAACATGACGATCGTTGGGCGGGTCCCCTTTGATCCGGTTTTTACAGAATCCATGGTTCAGGGACAAACCGTCCTGGAATATGTGGGCAACTCAAAGATTCGAAGCAGTATCAATGAAATTTGGCGAAATATTAGAAACCAACTGGTGATTTAAAAGCAAAATATAATGTAAAATTTATTGATAAGGAGGATGTTTGAAATGAAAAATGGTAGAATTGCTATTCCGTCTGTGGATAATGGCGGACTTGATGGTCAAAGATCTGGGCATTTTGGTCACTGCGATGTATTTACGCTGGTGGATGTGGAAAACGGAAAAATTAAAGAGGTCTCAACAGTACAAAACCAGGAACATGTTCAGGGAGGTTGTATGGTCCCCGTTAATTTCCTGGCAGGACACAAAGTAAGCGCTCTGATTGTAGGCGGTATCGGTATGCGTCCTTTGATGGGATTCAGACAGGTGGGCATTGACGTATATCACGATGCTGCTCGGCCTGAAATCAGACCGGTTGTGGAAGATTTGATCGCTGGTCGGCTGCCGATAATTTCAGATGATCAGGTTTGCGGCGGCGGACATGGTGGAATGTAACTAATGTCCATCCATAAATGGTCTTTTGCCCAATCTCTGCGTTATGCTCAAAAAATAATCCTCAGAATATTAAACATATGCTGGCTTTTCAACGGGGTGGTTATTTTTTTCGCATGTCTTGATTTTGAACAAAAATCCTCATTTATGGATGGACACTCACTAGATATTAACAATTTACATTCATTTCGTCTTCGTCAATTCTTATAACAAAAAAATACAAGAGGACACGGAACAATGAAAATAGCTGTTACATCTCAGGGAACCAACCTTGATTCACAGGTCGACCCCCGCTTCGGGCGGGCTGCCTACATCCTCATTGTGGATACGGAAACCTTTGAATTTGAAGTTTTGGACAACAAAGAAAATGCAAATGCACTCAAAGGCGCGGGCATTCAGACCGCTTCAATGGTAAGTGACAAAAATGCAAAGGCTCTTTTGACCGGTTATTGCGGACCTAAAGCATTTATGACCCTGGAAACTGCAAAGATACAGGTGGCCAACGATGTTGAAGGCACTGTCAGAAATGCCGTAAAAGCATTTAATGAAGGAAAAATATCTTTTGCGGATCAGGCGAATGTCGATGGGCATTGGTAGTGGTGATCAGCTCAATAGAGAACAACGAACTTTATTAAGATATTTTTACAACGTCGGCTCGATAGAGATTGGGACTTCCGGGATACCGGAAGCCTCTTAAATTCTGTCAGACACCGGAATTGTTAAAAAGTTTGCCGGAAGGAGGCTGAAAAATGCAAAGAATGTTTGAAAAGTATCAGTTGGGCCATCTGGAACTTTTAAACCGGTTTGTGTTCCCGCCCATTAAGACCGCTTATGGCACGCCTCATGGAGACGTCACCGATCGTCAATTAACCTTTTATGGACAGCTTGCCGAAAACGGGCCCGGCCTCTTAATTCTTGAACCCGTCGCGGTAACCCCTGATGGCCGGGAACATCCTAAACAGCTTTGTGTTCATCTGCCCGAAAGTACAGACCAGTTAAAAAAAATCGTTGATATTATCCATGACAAGGATCGTTTGGCGTGCTTGCACCTGAACCATGCTGGCGCCGCCGCCAATCCAAAAGCTACGGGCTCAAAATCTAAAGCGCCGTCAGAAATCACGTGTCCAACAACCGGCCAGCAATCAGAATCGCTGAGTGAAAAAGAAATACAATTAATTATTGATGGTTACAGGTCGGCTGCAGAAAAAGCCCAGACCGCAGGATTCGATATTATAGAGATTCAGGGGGGTCACGGGTATCTCATATCCCAATTTCTCAATGGAAAGATCAACAAAAGGATGGATGCATACGGGCAGGACCGATTGCGTTTTGCCCGAGAGGTCTTGTCAGCGGTAAAAAAAGGCACCAATGAATTACCATGCATCCTTCGGATTTCCGGTAATGAGATGTCTCCTGAATACGGTATTAGCCAAAAGGATTTGATGCCGCTTATTAAACTGGCTGAGGAATTTGGAATTGTTGCCATACATGTAGGCATGGGATCTGCCTGTTTCAGCCCACCATGGTATTTTCACCACGGAAGTCTTCCGGAAAAACCGCAGATCGATGCACTTGCCTGGGTGCGTTCTCAAACATCGCTTCCAATCATCGTGGCCGGCAGAATGGCCCAGCCCAAAAAGATTATAGAACTCCTCGACAAAGATCTTGTCGATCTTGTGGCTTTAGGCCGTCCGTTGATTTCCGATCCCGATCTTATTGAAAAATGGAAGGATGAAACATATGATGCAGTAAAGTATTGCGGCTATTGTCTTCAGGGTTGTCTCCATCGTGTCAAAAGCGGGGAACCGCTGGGATGCAATATTAATCCGGCCATAGGAATGCCGGAATTGAAACCGACTTCACATCCCCTTAAAGTTTTGATTGCCGGAGGAGGACCTGCCGGGATGAGTGCCGCGATGTATCTCTCCCAACGCGGCCACAAGGTTGTTCTGGCCGAAAAAGAGACCCATTTGGGCGGTCAGTTTTCCCTTGCATGGCAGGCTCCTGGAAAACAAAAAATGCAAGATAGCCTAGACAGCTTTGAATATTGCGCCAAAGTAAATGCAGATTCAGTAATAACAGGAAAAGCCGTGAATGCAGACTTTGTTAAAGAAATCAAACCGGATCTACTGGTGTGGGCAACCGGTGCGGTCCAAAATATTCCTGTAATTAAAGGGTTAGAGAATCAATATACCATGACGTCCCTGGAATATTTTAAAAAAGAAAAATCCGTAATGGGTCATAGAGTCCTTGTTATTGGAGCCGGAAGAACCGGGCTTGAAATAGCGGAAAAGCTTGGGAAAGACGGTTATGATGTCGTTGCGACAAAGCGTACGGATCCCATTGGAAGCATGATGGAAATGATCACGAAAAAATTGACGCTTATGAGAATCGATCAAATGGACAATGTGGTCCTGATACCGCACACCAGGGTAAAGGCATTTACAACCGACACTGTCGAGATTGAAAAAGACGGTGAAGATCTATCATTGGAACCGTTTCAGACCGTTATCCTTTCTTCGGGGATGCTTTCCGCGCCAGGCCCTGATGAGGACATATGTAAAGCCGTCGAACAAATTGAAATTATCGGCGATGCCAGAGAAGTTTATGATATCTATAGTGCTGTACATGCCGGTTATGAACTGGCGTGTAGGTACTAGAGATGGCCTCTTTTTTTTAGATGAAGAGTTGTGAAAACATAAATGTGTACATGGCACTATACTTTCGTATGAAAAGAGGTTTTTATGAAGTTTGTAATTATCGGCGGTGATGCTGCCGGTATGAGTGCTGCCAGCAGGGCAAAGCGAAATAATCCCGATCTCGACGTTACGGTGCTGGAAAAAACCATGGATGTTTCCTACAGCGCTTGTGGCATGCCGTATAATATTGCGGATCCGGAAAGAGAAATCGAAGACCTTGTGGTCCGACAGGCCCATGTATTCAGGGAAAAACAGAACATCAATCTATTGACCGGGCATTGTGTTGAAGCTATTGATCCGGTCGGCATGACAATTTCCGGAACATCTTTGCAGGGCAAAGCCTTTGACGTTTCCTATGATAAATTGCTAATTGCAACCGGAGGCTCTCCGATCATTCCGGATCCGGAGGGTTTTGATCTTCCGGGGGTGTTGGCATTGAAAACCTTGGATGACGGTCGAAAACTAAAAGCGTATATCCGATCCAACAATGTTAAAAAAGTCGTTATCATCGGAATGGGCTATATCGCCCTTGAAATGTGCGAAGCCCTCAGGGCCCGATCCATAGACGTCGATATGGTCAAACCCCGGCCCGTGTTTCTGCCGTGGATGGAAAAAGAACTGGCCGAGGTTATCAGAGAGGAACTGGAAATCCATCAGGTGAAATTGCACCTGGGCCACACTATTGAAAAAATCGATGTTAAAAATAAACGATTAAAAGTTAAGTGTTCAGACCTTGTACTTGAGGCCGATCTGGTGCTCGTGGCCATTGGAATAAAACCGAACAGTGAACTGGCCGCACAGGCAGGGCTTGATCTTGGCGTAAAAAACGCCATTGCCGTGAACAAAAAACTCCAGACTTCCAATGAAAACATCTATGCCGCCGGTGACTGTTGTGATGCGTATCATGTGGTCACGGGCGAAAAAACATGGATACCCCTGGCCTTAAGGGCCAACCGGGCCGGTTGGGCGGCTGCAGATAATGTTTGCGGAAAATCGATTGAGCTTCCGGGTATCGCAGGCACAGCGGTATTTAAAGTATTCGATCTGGAAGTGGCGCGAACCGGATTGACCGTGGACGAAGCCAAACATTTTGGTTTCGACCCTGTTAAAGTGACCATCAAAACCCGCTCCCGGGCCCATGCGCATCCCGGCGCTTCAAAGATTCATGTTCATATGGTCGGTGACACAAAAACCGGACGTCTTTTAGGCATCCAGATGGTGGGAAAAGAAGGCGTTGCACATAGAATTAATGCGCCTGCCGTTGCTTTGCACAATCGAATGACCGTTGAAGCCTACTGCCAAACCGATCTGGCATATGCCCCGCCCTTTGGACCGACCTGGGATCCCACATTGACCGCAGCCAATCAACTCCTTAAAAAAATTTAGTTTCGCGATTATAGAAAACGGTGAAAGGAAATCGTTTTAATGGGAAATTGCAAAAACCATCCAAACAGAGACGCCAACTACTTATGTTCAGCAAATGCCCATGGAAGAGGATATTGTATTTACTGAAATCGACTTAACGGTCTTATTTTGCCATGCCGAAAATAGCCCCTTTTGAGAAATATGTAGAACAATACGAAGCGTGGTTCGTAAAAAATCGTTGGGTTTATGAAGCCGAATTACGAGCTGTCAAAGCCGTGCTGCCGACCGAAGGACTTGGCGTAGAAATCGGGGTGGGCACAGGGCGATTTGCGGAACCACTGGGGATCAAAATCGGTATGGAACCTTCAAAACGCATGAGGGAAATTGCCCAACAACGAGGAATTCAAGTCATAAATGGCGTGGCTGAGGCGCTTCCTTTTAAAGGTTCCAAGTTTGATTTTGCTTTGATGGTCACGACCATTTGCTTTGTTGATAATGCCAAAAAGGCTATATTGGAAGCACAACGGGTCCTCTCCTATGAAGGATTTCTTATTATCGGCTTTGTAGACCGCAGCAGTATGATGGGGCAAGCTTATTTAGATCATCAGGATGAAAGCGTTTTTTACAAAGAGGCAACCTTTTTCTCTGTTAATGAACTTCTTGAAATTATGAATCAATCCGGGTTTATCGATTTGACCTTTAAACAGACTATTTTTCAGACGTTGTCCGAAACCAATAGAGACGAACCTGTTAAACCCGGTTACGGTGAAGGATCTTTTGTGGTAATGCGTGGCAAGAAAGAAGGTGGATAACATGTTAAAATTTAACCAATTACCCTATATTTTTATTGGAAAAAGTCTTGGATGAGGAGCTTTTTATGCCTATTTATGAATATGAATGTGAAAAATGTAACCACTATTTTGAAAGACTGACCTTCAAGGGCGATGATGAGCATATTAACTGTCCGAAATGCGGCGCCAATAAGGTCAAAAAACTGTTAAGCGCCAGCAGCTTTATGGGCAAAACAGGGATCGGAGCTTGTTCAGCCGGAACTTCAAAAGGTTTTTCCTGAGCGGGATAAATTTACGTGACAGTTTGTCATATAAAGGAAAATAGCAAATGGAAAACCAGACCGACCGAAAAGGATACATCCACATCTATACCGGTGACGGAAAGGGAAAAACCACCGCAGCAATAGGCGTGGCCATAAGGGCAGCCGGTTATGAATTGAAAACCTATATGGGTCAGTTCATGAAAGGCCAACACTATGGTGAGTTAACAACGCTTCGTGATCACCCTTGCATCACCATCGAGCAGTATGGAGATGTCGAGTGTGTTCATCGGGAAGAAATCACGCAAAAACATATGGACCAGGCGCAACATGGCCTTAAGCAGGCACGAAAAGCGATGCATTCCCATCAATACGACATCATCATTCTCGATGAAATTAACGTAGCCGTCTGGTTTGATTTAATTTCAACCGAAGACGTGATTGAACTCCTTAATGATCGACCTGAAAATGTGGAAGTTATTTTGACCGGCCGCCGTGCGCCCAAGGCTTTTTTGGAAATGGCTGATCTGGTCAGCGATGTAAAAGAAATCAAACATTATTATAACCAGGGGGTTAAAGCGCGAACCGGGATCGAGCGATAGACGATCCCGGTTTTAAAAAGTTTACACAACGCGCATCAAGTATCTGAATTTTTGGTTTATTTATTATGTATTCTTAATAAGTTAATGGTAATCATGTGTCCCTATAAAAACCTTGACTCCGGTTTTATTTTCCAGCATTTTTGCCTTCTCTTCATTCGTAGAGTATGGGCACTCCGGCTTGGCATTTGCGAGACAGGTGCTTAAGTAAATCTTGTCAGGTTTGATCTCCGACATTTTTATTGCCAGGGCCGTATTGGCAACAAGGGATCGCCCCGGGCATTCACATTTTACAAATGTGACAACCGAAGACGGGTTTTCGATATTTCCTTCTCCAAGAGCCGCTGCCTTGAGACACCGCCATTCTCCTGCACATCCATAGCCGGTATCCATGTAAGCACCACACCCGACGACTGCAATTTTTTCCATTTCAGCCTCCTTTTTTCACCATTTTAAATATCATAACGTTTTATAACACTATGTACATATGAGACAATTGTAGAGCACTCACCCCCAATAGAAATAAAAAAATATTTTGTATTGCAAATTTAAAGTTATGAGCATAAACTCATTAGCGCAACTTAAAACTTATGCTTTTTTTAGTCAATATTTTTATTATTTTTATTCATATAAAGGATAAAACCATGTACAAAATACATCCCATTGTTGTGGGAACAAAAGTTTTTGATAAAAGTATGATGACATATCAGTATGGAGCCGGTCAGGAATATACCATTCCTATCTATTGCTGGTATTTGGAAGGAGGTGATCGAAAAATTCTTGTGGATACCGGTGAAATGAATCCGATTCAATCCGAAACCCGAGAAAAATCTATCGGCGGTAAAATTTATACGTTCGAAGAAGGGTTAGCCCGCTGGGATCTAAGCCCAACGGATATCGATATGATCATCCATACCCACCTGCACAACGATCACTGTGAAAATGATTATAAATGTGAAAATGCAGAAATTTTTGTTCATGTAAAAGAACTGGAAAGGATTCATGATCCCCATCCCTTGGATTACCGCTATATTGAAGATTATATCGAAGATGTAGAGGAAAACGGGCAGATCCGAAAAATTTTAGAAGACTCGGAAATTTTACCGGGACTCCGGGTATTTCATACCCCGGTTCATACAGAAGGCGGTTTGACCGTAATGATCGATACTTCTGGTGGAAAGGCCGCCATTACCGGATTTTGCGTTATCGACGAAAACTTCAATCCCCCGATACAAATTAAAGCCATGGAAATGGAAGTTATTCCTCCAGGCACCCCTGTCAATGTTTACGAGTCATATGACATAATGATGAAAATTAAAGATATGGCCGATATACTGATCGCGCTCCATGAACCGAAATTTGCGTCCATAGATACGATTCCTTAGTCGCTACAGATCATCAAAAAACTGTCCGCAAATGGATAGCCTAAACAGCCAAAAAGCCAATACTGCCCAAAAAAATAGCGGGATTGGCTTTTAATGTCTTTAATATAAGGATTTGCGCCATTACCGGCGCTGTATTATTCAGCTAAATATTTTATATTCTAACTATCTTTATTCTTTATATGTTCTTGGTTTTTCTCTTCGATCTAATCCACTTCTTCTTTCTTTGCCAGATCTCCGTTCGGGTATGTGAGAAGTATAACTAAACTCCCGCCTATCCGTACCTGACCGCCGGCCTCCGTTATCGGGCAATATTTGAATCATAATAAATACAATTTATTTTTGAATCTTTCTATAGATGTTTGGCAAGTAAAAAATCAGGCTTGCTTATATATCGTTGTTTAAATTAATTATAGTCTTCATGCAAAAATCATGCAGGAAAAATCATTTTTTTTAGTCTCTTATATTTCAATTGGTTAGGAAATATTGAAAACAACGGCGTTAAAAATTATGAAATAAATATCATAATTTTTATTACATTTGTTACACATTGGGAAGTTCAAGTAACAGGAAAAACTGCTAAAAAAATATATATTTAGACCTTTACCCAAAAATAGAGATAGCTTCTATTCATGCTTAAGTTCAACAAGAGTCGCTCCCCAACCACCGGCTTCAAGAGGCGCATTGCTGAATGATGACACCATTGGATTTTTCTTCAAAAGCCTTCGAACGCGGTCCTTTAATATTCCCCGCCCCTTTCCGTGAACAATTCGTACAGAATATATTCCCTCATCAATACAGGCGGAAAAATAATCTGCAAGCAGATCCGGTATCTCTTTGGGCTTAAAGGTATGAAGATCTAAAACATCTTCTATGGGTATTTTTATGGGTTTCATACTTAATAAATTCTTATTTTAATAATTTGGAACTTCTTAAAAACAAACGATTTCAAAGGAGCTTCAGGTATAATTAAATTTTTGGTTGGAAGCTGTCTGAGTGAATTAGGGATCGTTTTGAAAGAACCATCGGTAATTTAACTTTATGGATGAAGCCGCTGTTAAAGCTTAAGACCTTTTTTAATAGTGCGGGCAGGTTCTTTCATTACAAGCCCTTTTTCACGAGTTCTTTCAGCAAAAATTTAATTATACCTGAAGCGGTAATATCTTCAAAAGACTGAAATATTATATAAATTCTAATTTCTGAAAAAAACCATTATCCATGAAGCGATTTAACAAATAAAACACCCCTCTTTCAGAAATATTTAGACTTTAAATTTTAAGTTGATCTGGTATAGTATTAAGATATTCGACACCTAATAGCAAAATGGATGTTAAATGATCAAGTACCTCCTACTGCCTATTTTCAGTTATCTTTTAGGTTCCATTCCCATAGGACTCGTTCTAACCCGGCTGTTTACCCCAATTAACATCCGACAGGTGGGAAGCGGAAATATCGGTGCAACGAATGTGGGCCGCATGGCAGGACCAGGACTCGGAGTCCTGACCCTTGCCGGCGACATCCTAAAAGGGGCCTTTCCGGTCTGGTTGGCTGCATCAATGACAACTCCGAATGGCGTATGGGGTGCCCTCTACATTGCATTGGTCGCTTTTGCAGCTTTTATGGGGCACCTTTATCCAGTGTATCTGAAATTCAAAAACGGAGGAAAAGGGGTTGCAACCGCAGCAGGATGCTTTGGCGTCATTTCACCTGTCGCATTGGTAATTCTGATTCTGGTTTTTATCATGTTTGTTTGCTGGTCGAACCGCGTTTCGATTGCCTCTCTGGCCGCCGCTGCCGTCTTGCCTGTTGCAATCTGGAAAGCTACCGGCTCGGAAGTTTTGCTTGGATGTGCCGTTATAACAGCTATATTTATCTATTTTCGCCATGCGGATAACATCAAAAGGCTTCTGGCAGGCACGGAACCTGCCATTTGGAAAAATGACGACAAATCAGATTAAAGCAGCGACCAGACCAATGTCATAATGCCTGCCATGACAAAATTACTTTCAACCAGAAATTCCAGCCGAATGCCGGGAAGCATATATCCTCGCTCATGCGCTGAAAGCATGATGAAAACAAAAGCCGGACAGATTAAAAGCGCAAAACCTAAACTTGATATCAGTTGAAATGCGCTTGAAACCAACAAAATACCAAAATTGATGGCCAGTATCGTTTTTAAAAGGCTTAACGCTCGCTTTTCTCCTAAGAGTATGGGAATCGTCTCTTTTCCCACAATACGGTCTCCCTGCATGTCAAGAATATCAAAAAATGCTGTTCTGACAAAGACCAGGCTCAGTGACCATAAAAATATAATGGCCGTATTCAGATGAATATCTCCTGATACAGACAATCGAGGCAAAACAGACGTCACAATTCCCCATGCCATTGCAATCAAAACCGTTTTTGATCCGGGGACATCCCTAAGCCGCGAGTATTTATCGTATGCAAAACGTTTCGGAATAAGTCTTAAATTGTAAGAAAGACCCATTATGCTCATACCGAAAAGGATTAAAAAAGGAATCCAGCCCACTGAATAGGCCGTCATCAAACCAATGCCGCCTGCAGCAAAAGCAAGGAAAGCAAGCAATATCTTATTTTTGTTATAAAATGAGGACCTGTCAGGATCGTTGTATCGGTCTGCCTTTGTACCGATGAGATTGTTGAAAATATGCATGGATAGAACATAAAGCATGGATATAAGCACATGGTGTAAATTATTTGTAATCCCCTGAATTTTGATACAGGCGTAGCACAGACATCCGGCGCCGATGGAAACATAGATATTGGTAAGAAGCAGTACTCGCTGGATGGGAAAAATAACCCTTTGCAAGCCTTGCTTCTTTTTATAAGGCAGGGCCTCGAGTGTTCTGTAAATTTTTTTAATCACCCAATTCGGCGTGGAAGCCCCTGCTGTAATCCCGATACATTTGACTTCAGAAAGAGCGTCTACATCAATTTCCGATTCAGTTTCAATGTGAAATGTCGGTTTTCCGGTCTTTTTTGAAATTTCAGCAAGCCGTTTGGTATTTCCGCTGTTTTGTCCACCGACAACAATAACCGCATCGACTAAATCGGCCAGGTTCTGGACCTCAACCTGGCGTTTTGCGGTAGAATCACAAATTGTATCAAAAATTTTATAGTGGGGAAATTTATGATTTGCCCATTTTTTTATTTCTTCAAAAAAAAGGGTGTTTTGAGTGGTCTGGGCAACAATAATCGCTTTTTCAAAGGATGGAAGGGAGTCAAGATCATCTATATTGTCAACGACAAACCCTTTTCCCCCTGCATATCCTAAAAGTCCGATGACTTCAGGATGATCCTTGTCTCCGATAATTATAGATGCATAATCTTTTTTAGCATGTTTCCGGATGATGGTCTGAACTTTAATAACCCGGGGACAGGTGGCATCGATAATTTTGTAACCTGCTTTTTTAAGATCCTGTTTGGTTTGGGGGGGAACGCCGTGAGCACGAATTAGAACAGTGCCTGTTGCATACTCCGGTATACGTTCTAATATGGATATTTCTTTTTCTCTTAATAGGTCTAAAACCTGCGGATTGTGGATAAGGGGTCCATACGTACAGATCGGATTTACGTGTTTATTCGGAGCATCCAGAACCATCTCAACGGCTCTTCGCACTCCCATGCAGAAACCGGCCTTCTTGGCAATTAAAATTTTCATCTATATCAT
>Ga0315542_1001688_pt1 | contig 13713 bp, 7 predicted proteins | sample SalMarSW160120MG_FD_202541 | JGI IMG/M metagenome (GOLD analysis project Ga0315542, IMG submission 202541) | Salt marsh sediment microbial communities from the Plum Island Ecosystem LTER, Massachusetts, United States - Salt Marsh Sediment SW1601-20 ...
ATTTCCTGATTACTCACTCCAGCGTTGCTGATCTGGATGTCTCCAGTAGCACCAGTCAGAGTGATACCTCCAGCGCCAGAACCGTCAGAAATGCTCACGGTGGCACCACCACCAAGAATAGTGATCTCACCGGTGTCGTCAATCTGGAGACCTTCGTTGCTGGCATTTTGTACGAAGACAGTGCCAGTGCCACTTGGGGCGATATCGATATCACCAGTCGTGGTTGTGATGGTCAACAGACCTGTGGTGGTCTGAATGTTCATCGGAGCGGTGGTCGTAGTGAGATTGAGTCCACCTGTTGTACCTGCCACAGTCAGCGTGTTATTACCGTTACCTGTGATCGTCTTTGCGGTGGCGGATGTGGCGAAGGTTGTTGTGTTGGCATTTACCGTGATGGAACTGGTAGGAGCAACTACTTGCATCATGTAGTTGGCACCAGCATCGTTTGTACCAATATTGGCAACCGGACTGAACATGGTAGCGGCCACGGTTGCACTACCGACCTTCGCTTCGGCAGCGGACGCGTCTGCGAGGAGGTAGTCGCCACTGGTGCCAGTCACTTGGAAGTCAGCGTAGGTAGATACCTCATCCACTGTGATAACCATGTCGCCTTTGGCGGCGGTCATGGTGATAGTCTGGCCTGCGTTGTACGCAGTCTGTAGACTGCTGCCAGAGGAAGTGGTGAGCAGCTCCCAGACAGCCGACTTGCGCACATAGATGTCGCCGTTAGTGACGTCGAGAGTCATCGAGCCGTCACCCGCTGTGGCGGTTGGAGTGCCTGCGCTCACGAACACACCAGCGCTGGCGGAGTCCTCATCGTTAGTCAGCGTCAGAACAGGCAGGTCTATCGCCCCACGTGTAAAGGTCGTAACGCCATTTTTGTCAACGGTCACACGTGAGTCACCATAACCGTTGTACACCTCGAAGAGGTTGTCGTCCTTGTTCAGTCCGTGGGCAACAGGTCCCACGTCGGAGGTGAACGCCGCGTTGACGGTGAGTGACGTGGCACTGGCAATTGCAGTGACTCTGCGGATGTCGACAGTGGTCCCACCGTCGAGATCGACTTCGATAGCGTCACCGACCTGCAGCTCAGTGTCGAACGCTGTGCCAGTACCCGTGAGTGTACTGGCAGACGTCGTGTAGTTGGTGAAAGTGAGTGCGACACCCAGACCACCCTGTGCGATGGTGGTTCCCTCTGGGATGAGCTTCATGTCGCCGCTGCTCGTAGTGAGCTGTTGTGGACCCACGAAATTGATATCGCTGTCCACGCTGGCAGTAATCGTGAGTGTGTCTGTAGACGCGTCACCGATGGTGGTGTCACCCAGGAAGGTGGTGGAGCCTGTGACTTGCTCGTCACCAGTGACATTCAAGTCGCCCGCGACTGTGGTGATCACACCTACGTCACCAATTGTGATCGCGGTAGCGTTTGCCGTACCAATACTCAGCACAGCAGCGCCGTTCGTGTCGATCACAGTGGCGTCAATCAGGATGTCCTGCACACGGACCGCAGTGGCATTCGTCACACCGATATCGAACTGCTCGGCGGCATCCTTGTCGATGTTGGCACCGAACTGCACCGAGGTCGCGTTCGTACCACCGATGACCAGCGCTTCTGCAGCGTCCTTGTCGATGCCGGTTCCGAATTGTACCGAGGTAGCATTTGCGGCGCCGACGACCAGCGCTTGCGCAGCGTCCGCGTCGATTCCCACGCCGAACTGCACTACGGTCGCGTTCGTACCACCGATGACCAGCGCTTCTGCAGCGTCCTTGTCGATGTCGGTTCCGAACTGGACGGCTGTAGCGTTCGTACCACCGATGACCAGCGCTTCTGCAGAATCCTTGTCGATGTTGGCACCGAGAAGGATGGCAGACGCGTTGGTTCCACCGAGGGTAAGGTTTCCTGAAGTGACGTCCAGCTCTGCAGCTAGCAATCCGTCGGTTGTGGCCAGTTGTGTAACTGATCCACCGTTAATCCAAAGTGCTCTTCTGTTTGCCATGGTTTGCTCTCCTTAGGGGCGCAGGTTTTTGAAGTAATTTCGGGCCTTCGTTACCCACGGCCCAAGGATTGTTTTGTCTCTCCCAGCTGGTTCGGGACCGGCGCCAGAGGCGTTCACGTACCGAACTACCAGGTTCTTTTCTTGCTTGGTAATTTGTTCGACGCCATCCGCTTCAGGGTCCAGCGTAGGATTTGGATCTACGTCTGGTACCGATTCGAACATTTTAATAGTGCCTGGGTTGGCGATGATCCACTGCCCATCTTTCTGGACGATGGGAGGCGGCATCGTTTCTGTCGCCTTGATCATCCGATCATTGGTCGTCTCGATAATATCGGACGCCGCTGCAAACGTGAGCTTGTATAGTTTGGTCACCCCATCTGTACGTGATGCGAACGTGACAGTAGTGTTACCAGATCCGTCAATGAACCCATACGTAGTCAGTGGTGTGATCAACGACGCATTAATTTTGAACTTCGCCATTCGGCTCCTCCTGCAGGAATTCTCGTGAGTATGTTTTATGCGCAGACGTGCTCAACCACGCAGCGCAATCTCGCTTCGCTAGACAGTAACTTTGTTTTGTGTGTGGTTTGTCGGAAGAAAGGAGGGGAACTTGATAGGTCTAGTCGCGCTCGATCTCAACCTGATCGAAGGCGTTGCTGTCAACACGTTTCAGGGCTTCATCTAGCGCAGGAGCAGACAGGTGCCAGACGTTTCCTTCCCACCCAGCGTCATACTCCTCACCAGAAGTCTCTTGAATACTTTTAACAAATTCGTGATTGTGTGTGAGATACCATTCGCGCATGAGGTCATCTGCACGGTTTAAAATCGAATTTCTGGTCTCATGAGCACGCTGTGAGATTGCGATAGCAGCCTTTGGTCGGTCGCCACTATAGTTGTCCACTGTGAGCCCCACATATACTGGATCTTTATCGTCCAGGTCGAATTGGCCTCCCCCAGCAATTAACACGACCTTGTTTAGAAATTCTACCAGGTCGTCAACCTCAGGATCGTTCCGGATGTAGTCAGCACGCGTTACGTTCCGCTGTTTTTTCCATTCCTTCAGGTCCTGTAAACTTCTTATCCTGCACGATGTGGGCATTTCGTCCTCCCTACGGATATTCGATGGTCACCTGGTAGAAGTGCACAGACTTCGTGTGTCGACATTGGCAAGGCATATGCATGAGCGCAAACATGAACTTGGTTCCAATTTCAGCAGGGATTGGTGACCATATTATCTCTGCAAACAAACCAAGCTCACCGATGGGTGCTACTGCTACGTCATGTGGTACTCTACACCAATAAGTAACTTCCCATGGGTCTGCTGGATAGTTGGTGGTGTCATAGGTAATATTGTCGATGCGTGCTCTGTACACTTCGTTGGCTAGTGCTGTGTCTGCGGTGTTAACAGGAACCACCGTGGTTGGTACTGCTAGTGAGTAGCCCCCGGTTCCGATGGCAAACTCAGTGATGGCGTAGATGGTTCCATCTACAGCAGATCTGGCAATGTACCCTCCAGGGAAGGGGTCGTTCGCCAGGTTGGTGAGCTTGAGATCGTTGGGATCTGGTGTCCCAGATGCTAGTGGAGCAGTCTGCGCCTGCACACGCACCTGCGTGAGAAAAGCGTCGCCCTCGAGCACCACCATGCCATACTCGGCACTATCTATTTCTGCGGCGGTCCATGGAGCTCCACTGAAAGGAGAGGTAAAGAAATCCTGTTTGAGCGCGAACCAACTGGTGCCTGTGTTTCCGATAGGGAATGTCTTGCCGATGTACGTCTCGCTGTTGTATCGGATGAGTGGTGCTACCAGGGCGGTTAGGGTAGACCCCAGCCGAACAGTGCAGCGTACTTCCACGGCGTAGGCTTGTTCCCCTACAGGGAAGGCACCGATAGCGGGACCTACCGAGAACGTGCCGTACTGCGTGGTTCCAGCAGTGGCAGCGTCTGAACCCAAGTAGCTGGTGCTGTAGTCAGGGGGATCTTCATCCACGTTCTGCCAGTAGGAACCAGGGGCCTGCGGAGGTACCGAGACGTTGAAATCCTGATGGTAACCATCCGCTGTTGGAAAGAGGTCGTAGGTGTTGATCGGGGTGTTCTTCTGGAATACCTCGGCGGCTATCGTGGTGACGCGGAGGTCACCATCTATATTCATGACACCAGCTTCTAGGAGGTCCGCTTCAGCCGATGTCCACGCTGTGTAGCCCGGAGACCCCGAAGGCCACCCGGTAGAGGGGTCATTTATGAACTCTTCCTCCACCAGATGCCACAATCCATCTGCTGGTACACTTTGTCCTTCGGTGCTATGTGCGCCCAAGTAATTGGTGAGAACAGAGCGGGCAACCACTGCAATGGTTCCTGCCTGATCCCCAACATTTTTCACGAGGCAGCTTACCTGAATTCTGTCGATGTTCAGTGGGTACGTGGGAGTTGAGAAATTTGACAGCTCGAAAATTGAAATGGGAAGCCACGCGTCTTCTTCGTAGACCATGGACAGACCATCGGCGCCCACGATGAATACGTCGGTGGCCAGCGTTCCCCAGATACCGTATAGATGGGATGTACGATAAGTAGGCTTCTCCTGCCAAAGCAGCCCATCCCAGCGTAATGCTGTACCATTTTCTCCTACAGCTACCACCTCTGTTCCACTGGCACCCCACACATCCTGGAGCGACTCCAAGGTGCCAGAGGTCATAGGGGTCCACACCGCTCCGTTCCATCGAAGGATAGTGCCAGCGAAGCCAACAGCAAACACGTCTGCAGCACCTGCACCCCAAACACCAAACAGGTCGCGGATAGTTCCTGTGACCAACGTCGCCCAGACAGCACCGTTGAAATAGATAGAGGTGCCTGTGTCCCCTACTGCGTATATGTTGTTGGAAGCGGTGCCCCAAATATCGTACAGGTCCTGTGCGGTACCTGATACCATTGGTGCCCATGCAGCACCGTTGTACTGAAGTACAGTGCCGTTTCTGCCTACTGCGAGCACGTTGGTGCTCGAGCTTCCCCATATACCACGCAGTTGTTGGATGGTTCCTGAGACATGGGGATCCCACGAAACTCCATCCCAGTGAATGATGGTCCCCAACGTGCCTACAGCGAACACATCAGTAGTAGAGCTCCCCCAGACGGCGTACAGGTCTTCTTCTGTCCAGGAGGTCATCGCATCCCATACTGTACCGTCCCAGTGGAGAACCGTTCCTCCGTCTCCCACAGCGAACACGTCAGTGTTGGAAAACCCCCACACCCCACGTAGCGTGCTGGTTATCTCTGTGTCGAGCTCACGCCATACCGTGGACGAGTAGATGTAGCTTCCGTCACCGTCGAACTTTCCCACCGACATGTGAGCGCTCGCGGTGCCTGGATGATTGTGCCACTCTTGGAAGGAAGGGTTGATGTCGCTGGAAACAAGGGTCTGGTGTGCGTAGAGCTCTGTGTGTATTTGAATCTCTAACTTGGTACAGCGAAGCTCAGACCCGCTGACGTAGACTAGTCCAGCTTGAAGCCCATTAAGACTGGTAGAGTTCCAGGCTACACCTTTGGGCGTCTGGAAATATATGTGGAACACCTCGATGTAGGTGCTCGAAGAGATGGTGTAGTCTTCGCTGTCGTAGTCTACTCCCAGGTAGCGCAGGCGAAATTTGAATGTGGTCGGGAGTGCTCCGTTGACTCGTACGGTCGCTACAACGGTAGCACTGCCAGTCCTGGTAGGTCGTACATATGATCCGGAAGAGGTATCAGTAAAATCAACGGTGAAAGCGCCAGGCTGAGTCGTGTAGATGTACGCGAGGTCTCCATCAGAGTTGGCTTCATTTAAATTCGCCCAAAATGGATTTGCGTTGTTGCTCGTCCAGTGTGTGGCGTAACGTCCGACATTGTCTGGCCGTAGTATTTGAAGTGCCATCAGAACGCCTAGAACTGCACGTTTACGCGGAACGCATACTTCATGGAGCTGTTTTTACAGAGGAGCGGAAAGTGCGCTATCGCTGCTAAAAACGTTGTGCCTACCTCCGACAGACTAGGAGAGCACTTGATCTCTGCCCATATTCCCACTTCACTGAGCCGCTCGTTCACCTCGGAGTTGTCCAGCAAGCAGTACACACAACCACTGTTGAGATTTGGGTGCTCGTACTGCGCGATGGCTTTGGTGGGGTTTCCTGCGATGTTGATGGGGAGCTCGAGCTGCACAGCATCTGGGTTGACTGGTGTAGCTACTTTGTAGTCAAACAGGTCTAGCCCACCCTGGCCAACAGAAAACTCGATAACCTTGAACCCAGTACCGTCAGTTCGACCACGCGCTATTAGGCGACGTGCTCTCGAAGTTACCTCGGCGTCTACCTCGAGAATTAGTGCCGTGGCAGGATCACCACCAAAGGAAGCTGCGCCAAACTCTGATAGGCCGAAGTTAGACATGGTTAAGGTGCTGGCTCATAGGCACATAGATAGTAAGGACTTCCGTTTACTTCAACCTTGACCATTTTTGCGAACTGCCAGCCAATTGAAGATTTGCTGAGAGGCCCTACAACTGTGCCGCCATCTCCTTGGATGCTGGATATCGACGCGGATTGGCTTGCTGCTTCTGTTCCAATGTAGTCGGTAAATGAAAGCCCCGCTGTTCCTTGATCAAGTTCCAATACAGGGTTTGTGCTAGAAGCTCCATCTGTCAGATAGGCTCTGGACTCGCATCTCAGCCCATAGTCCCAGTTAGCATCGGCCACAAAACCATGCTTGACAGCCGATCCTGTAGTACTACCTACCGCATGATATCCACGATAGGTAGCACCTGCTGTGTCACCAGCATTAGCTAAGATCGCAGTGGAGTACATATTAACGTCAGCTGTAGTAAGGGCACCAGTTGCTAGGAAGCCGCTTAGAATTACATTGACCGTTCCTGTCTGAACCCCATTTCCTAACGCGAACAGTGCTGTCCCTGTTGTACCAGCGGACGAAAGTTCTAGCACCGGGTGGCTCGCGGCAGCATTAGTACACGAGAACTGCACCAGAGAGTTCCCAGTTGTAGCTATATTTCTCGTAACGCTGAATGCAGCATTAGTATTAGGGCTCGGCTGAGTGAATGCAAGAGGGGCGCCGTTTATAGTAAGTGACTGGTCGACGGCGTAAATATCGTCCCATGTAGGAACATAGGCTTTCACTTCGTTGAGTGCACCAACGACAGACGTGGCAGTGAAGCCGACCAATACATCATCAGGTGACGCTGCGTTGAAGGGGATGAGTCCACCACTGTGCCCCTGGAAGTTTAGGTCACTAGCGCCAGCGTCGAGAATGATGTTGCCATTGCTGGTAGACACTGTGAGGTTACCATTGACGATACGCTGCAACTCGCCTTTGAGCCCAACATTCCCTGCGTGGTCCACGAAGAACTCGTCCCCCGCTCCACCACCTGGGTAGTTAGCCTGAATGAAGTAGGCATTGGGGGAGTTTACTTCGAATTCTAAACATGCTTGAGTATCTGTTAAATGTTGGTTGAAAATTTTTACGAGGGCAGACGTGGATGTAACGTCAATGTACCGTAAAACTTGGAATGCATAGCCCGTACTCCCGGCGCCGGTCTGGTTAAACACCAAGGGAGTTGAATCGATATCGAGGCTCTTATCTACAGCGTAGATAGCATCCCATGTGGTGCTTCCGCCTCCCCCTGTTAAGTCCGTGAACGTACCTATGGGGTCTCCAGATTTGTGGTAGGAGACGTTTCCTGTGCCGTTTGCGACAAATATTCCAGACTCACTGACTGTACCAGGCCATAAGGCGTGCGTTCCTGCAAAACGCACGCCTTGGTTGGGTGATCCACTAACAGAGAGCAATCCCCAATCGATGGAGGTAGAGGATGGGTCATCAGTCTTGCCTACTCGAGTTTGAACCGCGATGATCGCGTCCCTGGAGTTGTTTCTGAACTCAGCAGCGATGTTTCGCTGAGGATCAGCTGGAGGCACAACGTCGATAAACGTCGGCCCCAGTGTGACGCCATCATCAAAATCGGTTGGGTACTTCGTACTCATAGGCGGACACCCCTATCAGTGGAAGGAGGACGGGTGGCCACATTAAGCCTGACTAGCTACTACTTCGCCCGTCTCGAGGTTGAGCTCGTGCCCTTCGGGCACCTCTAACGTTTTCTTCAGCTGCTCGTATCGCGTTTGGTACGAGGAGAGCAGCGCTGAGCGTTCACGTTCCATCTCAGGCTTCCGCACCGCGATAAGGTTGGACTCAGCTACCAGTGCTTGTTGGCGCTGCATCAGCGCGTCCAACCTACTGTTGAGTGCCACGATCTTCAGCTGCTGAATGAAAAGCTCGTTCCGTTCTTGATCCGACGTCTTGCCGTTATCGTTCTTCTTTGTCATCACTTGCCTCTGGTAATTACGCCTGTGTTGATGTCGAGTGTGTCCTTTCCAGCAGCCAGTTTATACTTCTCGTTGGCTTGCTGAATGACACGCTGATATTGATTGTGTGCCACTTCCTGATCTCTGGTCAGCTTCTCTAGGTTTGCTTGCGTAAGCTGCACCTTGAGCATGGAATTCTCCCGACTCGTTGCTGCAATCTGCAGAATGAGCAGATCCTCTTTCTCAACCTGCTCTGGTGCTTTGGTTGGTTCTTCTACAGGTGCACTCTTTTTCTTTTTGTTTGCCGACATCTTGTCACCTCTGTGTCTGGTTGTTGGTGTGCTGATCTGTATCTATTTTACAAGACGTGTGTACGTTTTTACCTCTTCGATTTGAGCAGCGGACGTCGAGATGGCCAGAAGGCATCAATGGCTGTACCATCGAGGTCGTCCTGAGTATATGTTGCTGGAATTCCTTGACCGCCAGTGGGACCTCCTGCAACTTGCATAACTAACTGGTTCTTATAGGTGTCAGAGCTTGGCCTAATCATTAGCCCGTAGCCTACGTAGGCTATGGGGCCGCCGTGATCATTGGAATAGTATACCTGGTTAGAGCCAGAAAACATGGGATCTCCAGGGATATATGGATATCCCTCTGGCGTTTTTTCCACGCTATCTAATAGCACATACCCAGCTTTGCATATGTCGGAAAGTGCTGTTCCAGTACCTGGAACCAATACAGGCATGTTGAACCTTTGTGTGGTTGTTCCAAGGTACAATCCTCTTCCTGCATTTCTAGTGTCCGATGTAGCTTTTACTAACCCTTCAAGTTTTGCAACAGTTGATGGTGACCATGCTGGATACTCTATTAGTTTTCCTTTTAGCGTGCCAATCCCCATGGCTTGGGAATTTTGTAGATCAGCTGGGTCGCCAAAAAAGCTTTGCCCCCATACTGACAATCTTCGTTGCGAAGAAGATCCAAACGGTACCAACACCGTGTCAACAATCTTACCTACATGGAATTCATTAGCTGCTCCGGTGTTTTTATTTTGCACCTCACTTGAATCTGTCATTGCGTACGTACCGTAAATTTTACCTATAGTAGCAGCAGGTTGAGTATAAGATATATACGTTGATGGGTTAACTCTATCTGTTGCAGAGACGTTAGCCATATACCATTCGATAACGCTTCCTGGGTTGATCGTAATATACACTTGTTGCACGCTAGCTAGCGTGTCCAGATCAAACAACGAGGTCCATCTTGGATCTGGAGTAGGAGCCGGAAAACCAGCGTACAAATAAACTGCTGGTGGTACTAAGGCGTTTTGAATTTTTCCGGTTGGTGTCCACAGAAACGCAACAGCTCCATTTAGGAACTCATCTATTTCCATATATGTGGACATGCGCTTAACTATTCCACACCCTTTTACTTGCGCATCAATATTCAGCCCCAACTTAGTTCCTATACCTGATGTACGCCATGCATCAGATGATAGATAGCCAGTAGTGCCGTTATCTTCTTGGTACATATATGGGGAGATAACTTTTCCCTCATCTTGTTGTGTAGCATCACCTCGTACATTTAGCGGTGTTAGACCGTTTACGAATTGGTCATATCTAACAGGAGTGGGTGCAAGTTCTGCTGGTTCGTAAGATGGCGCATAGCAACGATAGCCCGAAGCTGCTCCTGCTCTTCCTGGGTCTAAGTCAAATGGCATTACCCCAGTATGGTAAGTTCCACTGAACATAGTGGTGTTTATTGGAAATGGTAAGCGTAACACAGCTGCTGCGTTATATATTTCATTTCCAAATATGCGTGCGCTTAGTTCTTGTGATCCACCACCCTGCAACCCTTTCACTAATAGTGTCTCATTGTATTCTTGGAATCTTGCTGTTCCCATATGTCCTGCTTGGGTGAAGTAGCTGTGATTGGGTGGATACCCTGTCCAAGTGTCTACTCCAGAAAAGTATGAGCAAGCACCCGATTGAGAGACATAGAAATCGCTGTTTGATTCAACAGTTCCATGTAGAAGTGATTTACATTTTGGGAGGGCCACGCCGACGGTGGCACTAGATTCTCCGTCTGAACTTAGGCCTTGATAAGGTGTGTAGGTATAGTGAATTACACACCGGTCAGATGCTGCACTACTTAGTGCTTTATGTGCAGGTACTATAATCAAGGCGTACGTATCAAAGCCGTCTCCTGTGTATGAAATCAGATTACTATGTTCGTACCCAACCTTTGTACTATTAGGAAGACCAACGGTGTTACGCACCAATGTCCAATCAGCTCCAATAATAGCACGTGTCCAGCAGATAGGCATTGCTCCCCTAGCTGTGTTGCCACCAATGCTTGGGTTTCTCCAGGTGGCTCCTCCTATACTGTAGGAATAAACTCCGCTGGGAGTGGCAGAATCGTGCGTGACAGAGATCTCTTCCCACTCAAAATATGCCTGTACAGACTTACCTCCCCTTCCAATTTCTACCCATTTGTTTACATCTGTAGTGGAAAAGAATACGGGAATATCTACAGAGCCTGTAAAAGGTCCCCCACCCAGATTTATTGTAATGGTGTCGCGAGCGTCATTCATTACAACAGAAGATACACCCAGAATAAACAGTAGAGCCGTATCGTCAGTTACCCCCATCTCTACGTCCACTCCCATGAGTGTAACAGTTCCTGGTATTCCGGAGGCTGCTGATACGTCAGCAGCCGTGATGACTATCTGCGTTCCAACTATAGCTTTCCGTATTATTGTGTACAGAGGCCCTACATTCAACTCTTCGTCCGTTACCCCTGGATCTTTTACTACTTTGTGCACCGTGTCTGGTATTGCAGAAAGCCCATAGTTGGCTGAGTAGTCACTTCCTGTGAAGCTTCTGTCATAATGTATCCACCAAGAAAGTACTGCTTTTCCAGAGGTAATACCTGTAGTATCCACTTCCGCTGTCATTGTGACTGCGTGACCTAAACTATCTATAGTGGTTACCTCGAACCCCTGGCCACCAGTATACGGCCGAGCAACATTTGGGAAATAATAAAAAGCCATGTCAGATTCAACTGGATGGAGTGCTGTGGATGTGTCAATCCATTTGGCAGTTGCTGGTGATGGAACCGGTATGTTACCTGTGGGCGGCGCAGCAAGCCTTATTTGCTGTGTAGTCCAGCACGGTGGTCCGAGATATTGCAGATGTCCAGTACCTGTAGGATATCCTCCTGTGTACAATATTGCTGGTGTGTGACGTACTATGTGTGCATATGGTCCTGGAACTCCACCAGCGTTTGGCGCTTTGATAACGAGTGTCCCTTGTGTTCCAGCATGTGTGTAGCTGTAGAGATCTCCGGACGAGCTCGACAAGATATCAAATTCGATGGCTACCGGGTAAAATTCTCGTGCATCACTCCATATTTTACGGATGCCATCCGGTGCCGACAGTTGTGCAGTACCTACTACAGCACCCAGCGCATCTGCCTGTAAAATACGCACACCCGCTACTTCTCCACTGGCGCCCGCGCCGAGGTGCTTGTTAGCCATACGTGTGCGCAGTTGACCCTTCATCATGAGGTCAATGTCACGAGCAAGGTATGCTTCAATTGCGTTCTCATTCACATCTACTTCGTGACGAAGATCAACTAGTGTATCGTCTGGATAAATCCAGTTGGGGTCGTTATACCCATCTGGCCTGTCGATGGTTCCATTGGGGTTGGTATCGAAAGCCCACGCAAGGTTGTTGCGTCGGTGCATCAGGCATACTGGTATCGCCCATTCTGCTTGGAATGGGTGAATTCTGTCGTCAGCGTCAATAGCAATAGGCTTCGACCAGATGCCACCATCTTCATACCGTGCGTTGACAGAAGCCATAGTAACGTCGCCACGGACCCATCCAGAAGCTGCCATGGCATCAGCTTCGTCTAGGTAATCGTTGGCCCCAAGGTCCTCAACAACAAGTTGCCACTGGACGTAGCCACGCTTCCATCCTTGCCCGCGTATACTTCCACCGACGTTTGACGGGATATATGGTCGGTGCTTCACACTGACCTGGTAATCAGTAACGCTAGCACCTGCTACGTTGTCGTACAGGGTGATGTTCATTTTCAGGTAGACCAGGTTGCGCGCCCAAGCGCCTACGCCCGCAGGAGCGGTTGGCAGCGCAAGGGTAGGTCCGCAGGGAGCTTTGAGCCAATCCTCGAGCCCCCGGACACGTATTTTTACCTGATCGTTATACACATCAAATGTGCCTGCCCCGGCGATGGTTTCGATCACGTGATCTAGCCCGGTGATGAATCCACTTGGCTCATCATACGGGAAGTGGTCCACCCCAAACGGTGTCTCCGCTTGCCGGTGCACCGTATCCAATGCTTTGCGTGCCGAGTGTGCTACGTCTGCTACCGGATACACCGGGAAGATGTAGCGGACGCCATCACGGAATGTTTTGATGGCGTTGGCACCGCCAGCGTTCTCAGCGCTGGTGCGCTTCACTACAAACAGCGGGATGGCCCAGCTGTATCCATCTACAGAGCTCGTGGCTGCGGGCGCTACCCACAGCCTGTCGTCGGCACCGCTACCAGCAGGCTGCGCTGTGAACGGGTTGCCATCGATGTTGGTACCGTCTGCAGCTACGGTGGAGTCCGCTGGATTGTACAACGCGAGCGTAGCAGTCGATAGGTTCGTTATCTTGCCCAGTCGGTACCTGACAACGTTCCATCCGTGATCATCAGCGTCGATGGGATTAACGTGGAAGTTATCAGCCGTTGGAGCAACGGGAATGCCTTTCTTCCACGCGAGAGTCTGCAGCTTGTCGTCTACCTCTCCAATGGTGTACTTTAGCGATCCATCTGGGTTGCGGTCGTAGCGGATGTCCTCGGGAACAGAAGTGGCTGGATTGATAAACTCGCGCCACGCCTCGAGGAAAATGAGGTCGTACCGCTCACCGATACCAGGTTTCGGGTCGAGCGTCACGTACTGTCCGTGGAGTTCTACCTTGTGTCCGTTTACCAGCGCACTGAAGGTATCGATGCCTACTTGCGCTGCCACGGAAGGAGTTTCAATAATCGAAATCTCTGTGTCGCTGGCGAAGTCCGCTTGCACGTTGGGACGCGGACCAGCTAGCACACCAGACCCCTCAACATTCCGCTCGCGCTGGCTTTCTACCACTGAGCGGTTCATGAGGGTGGTTTCTGAATTGTACGACCCGGTGTTGAGAGGGCTCCACGCGGTACCGGTCCAGAAGTAGAAGGTTCGGTCCGACAGCACGAAGAAGAAGTCGCCCACACGGTTGCCATGAGGCGGAGGTACTGGAAGTGCCGGGGGATCTGGAACCGTTCCACGATACCAGTCACGCCCCAGTGGGTCTACCTCATCTCGGTACTCAAAGTGGATGTAATC
>Ga0315542_1001690_pt1 | contig 13703 bp, 11 predicted proteins | sample SalMarSW160120MG_FD_202541 | JGI IMG/M metagenome (GOLD analysis project Ga0315542, IMG submission 202541) | Salt marsh sediment microbial communities from the Plum Island Ecosystem LTER, Massachusetts, United States - Salt Marsh Sediment SW1601-20 ...
TTCCCCTACAAGATCCCCCCACATCTCCCCCTGGCCGTGGTATACTAGACTTAGCACTCCGGCTCGCCCATAGCCTTGGAGTCCGGTAGGATGAATCCCCGCGGGAAACTGGCCCTCGTATGCGGCTCTGCCTGCCTATGTCTGCTTTCTGCATCGGCAGGAGCCCGGACCTGGGTTGTCGAACGGCATGGCAGCGGTGACTTCACGACCATCCAGCCGGCGATCGAGGGGGCGGCAGCGCGAACACGCTGCATCGGACAAGTCTGGGCCAAAGTCGGTATCTCACCGCCGGCCGGGCAGCTCAGCTCCGGGTCGTCGGTAAGACCCGAGGTATGGCTCAACAACTGCCGCAGGGTTATGGGACTCGTGCCCGTGAAGGGATTGGCCGGGAACCGCCACGACCGCAGGTATCGGCCGGCAGGGGTGTCGAGCGCCAAGACGCCCTCGGAGACGAGCCGCAACGCACCCGCAGCACTGATGGGCTTGCTGATCGAGCAGGCTCTGAACAGCGTGGCCTCGGTGACCGGCGCGCCGGATTCCGTGTCGGCAACGCCGTAGCCCGCTGCCCAGGCCACCTGGCCATCGCGGATCAAGGCGATTCCCACGCCGGGCACCCTGTAGTGTGCCATTCTCCTCGGCAGCGAGAAGTCCGGCGAAGTGCGGTTGCTCACCGCGACCAGGGACCGCAGTCCGTCCGCAATGGATTCGGGGGTGGGAAGGATTCGCACGCCCCGCTCGCTGGCCCCGTCGACTCTCCGGAGTTCCTCCAGGTTCCTCCGCGCGTTGTCGTTGCCCGGATCCAGCTCCAGGGATCTCTCGTAGTTCTGGATCGCTCGCACGGAGTCGCCGGTCGCCGGCGCCGCACCGACGTTGCCCACCGGATCCACGGCGGGGATCGCACCGATCGGCCTCGCGCGCGCCGCGGCGGGAATCGACATCAGGGACAGGATTGCGGGGATCAAGAGACCGACAGATGTCTGCGGAACCGATGTGCGCACCACGGGGATCGCCTCCTCGGCTGCCGGGTCGCTGGTGCCATGTCCAGATTCCATCTCTCCGGCACGGCATTCTGCCGGGTACGCCGCCGAGTAAGATTGGTTTCGTTGTCGTGGCTCGAGACTCCATCCACGCGCCCACTCCTGTCCGCGGGCGGATTCCAACCCACCGCCCGGATCGGATCTAGGGGGTCCCCCAAACAAGGACCCATCGGTTGGCCCAAACCAGAAGATGGGCCTGGTGCGCCAGCGAGGAGGTCCCCGGATCTCACTCAGGGCACCTTGCGTAGCCGCGAGGCATAGGGCTCGCGTGGGGGCGCGGGCGGCACCTCCGCCGGGTAACCCATGGCCAGCAGCGCGACCACCGAGGCGCCTTCCGGGACGCCGAGCAGTGGCCGTACCGGCGGTGCGGCGCCCAATGTCAGCCAGACCGCGCCGACACCGGCATCCCAGGCCGCCAGCGTCATGTTCTGCACCGCCGTGGCGACGCTGAGCGGATTTTCGATCCTCTCGATGTCCTCGGCCGGCGGCCGGCTCAAGACCGCGACCATGAACGGTGCTCCGCCGAAATCCTCTTTCAAGGCGAGCAGAGCCGCGCGCCGCGGTGATGGCAGATCTGGATCGGCAAGCAATTCCTCGGCCTTGGTCTGGAGCATCTTCAGCAGCTTGCCGCGTGTCGTCGGTCCAATGGTCACGAACTCCCACGGCTGGGTGTTGCCGTGGGACGGCGCCCACATGGCCGCCTCGAAGATCAAATCGAGCACCGGCTGCGGGATCGGGTCCGGCTTGAACTTGCGGACGGTGCGGCGGGCTTTCAAGTGATCGAGCATCTTCATGATTTCCCACTCCCCTTTCTGGCAGGGCGCGCCTACCAGCCCTTCAGATGGAACGTCACCCCCGCGAGCAGCAGAACCTGGTCTCGGGTGTTCGAGGCGAAGCGCCCCTCGGCGAAGAAATTGAACTGCGAGGTCGACGTGAAATCGAAACCGCCGATGATATTCAGGCCCCAGTCGGTGTCGTCGTCCGCACCAGGCACGTCGATCCGGTAGTTGTGCATCGCCGCCCCGGCGCCCAGATACGGCTTGACCGAGCCCGAGAAGGGCAGCGGCAGCAAGGCGTTGAGATTGAAGTTGTAGTCCGTGACCGGGTTGTTCTGCCAGTACATGAACTCGGGCGTCAATCTCAGCCCCAGTCCCCCCTGCTTGAACACCCAGTTGGCGCCGATGGCCGCGGTGGCGTCCCCGTTGTCGGGGCTGACCAGACCGGCCTTGAAGCCGACGCCGGCGGAACCGAGGGCACAGGCGGGCCGGGGAACGACCGCCGCCGCCAAGCCGGCCAGCGCCAGGATCGCCAGGAAGGCGAAGTCAGGATGGTGCAGCTTCATGCGTAGCTCCTTCCAGTACGGGTTCGCGCGATGAGCTCGCGCTCCTGATCCTTTGCTCAGCCGGCCAGGGATTTACGGGCCGCGCGCCGCGCGCGGCTCCGCCGGCAAATGCTGCTTGAGCGAGCGCACGGCCGCGGCGCGGTCGTCCCCGCCGAAGATGGCCGAGCCGGCCACGAACACGTCGGCGCCGGCTTCAACCAGGTCGTCGATCGTGTCCTCGTGCACGCCGCCATCGACCGCCAGCCTTGCGTGGTGGCCGCTGGCGTCGATCATCTCGCGGCAGCGGCGCACCTTGGGCAGCAGCTCGGAGATGAACTCCTGGCCGCCGAAGCCCGGGTTGACGGTCATGATCAGCACCATGTCGGCCTCGGCCAGGACGTGCTCCAGGACGCACAGCGGGGTCGCGGGGTTGAGCGCGACCGAAGCTCGCGCGCCGGCCTCACGGATGCTCTGCAGAACGCGGTGATGGATCCAGTCAACGCCGGCCGCCTCGACCGTCTTGATCTCCTCTTCCAGACGGCCGAAGTTCGCCGAGAGGATGCTCGCCGAGAGCAGGGCCATCGTCGTTCACTCCTTGCCGCGGCGCGCGCCGTCGACCGGTTAAGGCTTCGAGGCCGCGGTCGACGCGGATCACGACTCCTCGCCCGATACCGTTCGGAAGGTCGCGACCTTGCTGTCGAAGTGGACGTAGGTCGGCAGCAGCCAGCTGTGCCCGTCGCGGGCGATCAGAGCGTCGGCGTCGTCGGGGCCCCAGGAGCCGCTCGGGTAGTTGGGGAATGAGTACGGCCGGGCGCTTTCCCAGGCCTCCAGAACCGGGCTGAGGATGCTCCAGGCCGCCTCGGCCTGATCCGCGCGCATGAAGAGCATGGCGTTGTTCGCCATAATGTCCAGCAGGAGCGTCTCGTAGGCCTCCGGCAGCTCGACGCTGAAGGCGTCGCGGTAGTTGAAGTGCATCAGGACCGGCGACAGCTGCATGGTCACGCCGGGATGCTTGACCTCGAAGCGCAGGAGGATGCCCTCGTCCGGCTGGATCGCGAACAGCAGCTGGTTCGGATGCGACTCCAGCAAGGCCTGCGGCGGGAAGGCCTGGTGGGGTACCGGCCGGAACTGGATCGCCACCTCCGAGACCTTGGCCGGCAGGCGCTTGCCCGTGCGCAGGTAGAACGGTACGCCCTGCCAGCGCCAATTGTCGATCAGGATCTTGAGTGCCGCGAAGGTCTCGGTCTCCGACTCCGGGTCGACGCTCACCTCCTGGCGGTACTCGCTGACTCGTTCGCCGTTCACGACGCCCTCCCCGTACTGACCCCGCACCGCAAACTCGTTGATGAGTCGCGGCGGAATGCGCCGAACGGCGTGCAGAACATCCACCTTGCGGTTGCGCACCTCGCGATCGTCGAAGGCCAGGGGCGGCTCCATGGCAACGAGGCAGAGCAGCTGCATGAGGTGATTCTGGATCATGTCGCGCAGGGCGCCGGCCTTGTCGTAGTAGCCGCCACGATGCTCGACACCCACGGTCTCGGCAACTGTGATCTGCACGTTGTCGATGTAGTGGCGATTCCACAGGGGCTCGAAGAATGCGTTGCTGAAGCGGAAGGCCATGATGTTCTGCACGGTCTCCTTGCCCAGGTAGTGGTCGATGCGGAAGATCTGCTCCTCGTGGAAGATGGAGGTCAGCGCGCGATTGAGCTCGCGCGCCGACTCCAGATCGTGGCCGAACGGTTTCTCGATCACGATGCGCGAGCGGTCGCGGTCCTTGTGCAGCCCTGCCTCGCCGAGCAGCCGAGCGATGTCAGCGACGACAGTGGGCGGGACTGCCAGGTAGAAGATCCGCTCGGCCTTCGCCTCCCAGTCCTTCTCAATGGCCTCGATACGCCGCTTCAGCTCCTTGAACGAGCCGATCTCCGTGACGTCGTGCTGCATGTAGACAACATTGTCGACGAAGTCGTTCCACTGCTCGTCGTTCTCCGGCTGGCGGCGCGAGTTGTGCTTGATCCCGTCGCGCAGACGCTCGCGGAAGGCCTCGTCCGACATCTTGTCCCGGCCCAGACCGATCACCGTGAACAGCTCGGGCATCCAGCCGTCGACATGCAGGTTGAAGATCGCCGGTGTCAGCTTGCGCCAGGCCAGGTCGCCCGACGCGCCGAAGATGATCAGGATCACGGGTCCGGGTCGCTTTATCTGGGGCATCTCAGGACCTCCTGGCAGCTCCGGCCGCCACTCACCGCTCTCGCGGCGCGCCGGCCGTGCCGATGACGATCTTGTCGATCCAGCTCCCCGGGCGACCTCAGTCCCGCCACTCCGTGTGGAAGGTCCCCTCGTCGTCGATCCGCTCGTAGGTATGGGAGCCGAAGTAGTCCCGCTGCGCCTGGATCAGGTTCGCGGGCAGCCGCGCCGCCCGGTAGCCGTCGAGATAGCTCAGCGATGCGGCCAGCGCCGGCACGGGGAAGCCGCCCCTGGCGGCGGCGCAGACGACCTCGCGCAGCGCATCCTGTCCGCTTGCCACCATGTCGGCGAACGTCTTGGTGTGTAGCAGGTTCGGGACGCGGGGCTCCTCGCGGAAGGCCCGGCGGATCGGTTCCAGCGTGGCGGAGCGGATGATGCAGCCGCCGCGCCAGATGCGGGCGACCGCGGCCAGGTCTAGGTCGTAGTCGCGCTCGGCGGATGCCCGCTGCAGCAGCGCCATCCCCTGGACATAGGTCAGGAGCATGGCGGTGTGGAGCGCCCTGCGGATCCGGTCGGGCTCCGGTCCGGACTTGCCGGAGAAGCTCGGGGCGGGATCGGGCAGGCGGTCGGCCGCCTGCGTCCGCTCCTCCTTGAGCGCCGATAGGTTCCGCGCCGTGACGGCCGCGTCGATGGTCGGGGTCGGGACCTGCAGGTCCATGGCATCCCAGCTGGTCCACTTGCCGGTGCCCTTCTGGCGCGCGGCGTCCTCGATGACGTCGATCAGCGGCTCGCCCGTGCGGTCGTCCCGGCGGGTGAAGATGGCAGCGGTGATCTCCATCAGGTAGCCGGCCATTTCGCCCTCGTTCCAGCCGGCGTAGGTGCGGTGCAGCTCGTCGACCTCGAGCCCGAGACCGCGGTGCAGCAGGTCGTAGCTCTCGGCGATCAGCTGCATCAACCCGTACTCGATCCCGTTGTGCACCATTTTCACGTAGTGACCGGCCGAGCCGGGCCCCAGATGAATCACGCAGGGCTCGCCGTCGACCTGGGCCGCCGCCGCCGTCAGCAGCGGCTCGACCCGGGTATACGCTTCCCGCGGTCCGCCGGGCATGATGCTCGGTCCGTGGCGGGCGCCGGCCTCGCCGCCGGAGACACCCATGCCCATGAAGTGCAGGCCGCTCTTGGCCAGCGCGCCGGCGCGGCGGTCTGTGTCGCGAAAGTGCGAGTTGCCGGCGTCGATGATCACGTCGCCCGCGTCCAGGAGCGGCCGCAGATCGGCGATCACCGAGTCCACCGGGTTGCCGGCCGGCACCAGGAGCATCACGGCTCGCGGTCGCCGCAGCGCCGCGACGAAATCGCCCAGCTTCTCGGTCGCCAGGATCTTGTGTTCGCGCGACCGCTCGCTGTTCAGCTGCTGGACCTTCGCGCGGTCCAGGTCGTAGCCCGCGGCCGAGAAGCCGTGGTCGGCGACGTTGAGCAGGAAGTTGCGTCCCATGACGCCCAGTCCCACGAGCCCCAAGTCGTACCCTTCAGTGGCCATGATCGTTTCCTCCTGCCTGTGCGCCCTGCCTGGCGATCGTCTCGTGCCGGGTCAACATCCGCCCCCTCTGGAGCTGTCGGAGAGTCACCCCGGATTCCTTCAGCACTAGCTAGATACGCCGGGCCGGCGCGTCAACTCGGGCGATCCCCGATTTACGGGCCGCGGCGGCCATAGCCGCCCTCGCCTAACTTGTAGGTGGAAATCGAGGCAGGAGGAGGGCATGAACGAGATCAGCATGAAATCGACGCTCGGCGAGCTGGTGAACGACCTGCCGCGCCTGACCCGCCTGTTCGATGAGCTGGACATCGACTACGTGGGCCGACCCGAGCTGACGCTGGCCGAGGCGTGCGCGGCGGCCGGACTGGATGCCGAGACGCTCGTTCAGGTACTGCTGGCGCAGCAGGAGGAGCCGCAGCCACCGCTGCCGGAGGACCTGCAGGAGCTGAGCCTGACCGAGCTGACGACCTACCTGGCCGACACCCACCACGAGGCCCTGCGCGGGCTGCTGCCCCGCCTTGAGGAGCTCGAACGCGAGGAGCGCGCCGCCCCGGGCAACCCGCCCGAGGAGGAGTCGGAGCTGCAGCGCGCCCTGCGCAACCTCACGGAGGCTCTGGACGAGCACCTGCGCCAGGAGGAGGAGATCCTCTACCCCGCCGTGCGGGAGATGGAGGCGATCGCGGGCCAGCCGGACTATCCGTTCGGCAGCATCGGCAGCCCCATCCGCGAGGCGGCGTTCCGGCTGGAGGAGCTGGGCGGGGTGCTGGAGAGGGTGCGCGAGCTGACGGGCGGCTTCGTGGCCCCGCACGACGCGTCGGAGGCCCGGCGGGAGCTGTACGGTGCCCTGCATACGCTGGAAAGCGTGCTGCGCAACTACGCCGACGTCGAGAACAACCTGCTGTTCCCCCGCGCCCTGAAGGAGGAGAGTCAGCGCTCCTCGTCCCCCCAGGCCTGATCCGCCCGCAATGCAAGCCGCCCTCGCATACCGCCATTCGGTGAGGCCGGAAAGGAGCATGACATGAAGAAGCGCAAGCTGGGAAAGAGTGGCCTGGAGGTTTCGGCCCTGGGTTTTGGATGCATGGGGTTGAACTTTGCCTATGGCTCGCCCCTGGAGAAGAAGGACGCGATCGCCCTGATCAGGGAGGCGCACGGGAAGGGAGTGACGTTCTTCGACACGGCCGAGGCCTACGGCCCCTTCACGAACGAGGAGCTGGTGGGCGAGGCGCTGGCGCCGGTGCGCGACCGGGTCGTCATCGCAACGAAGTTCGGCTTCAAGGACGGGAAACCCGGAACGGGTGTGGACAGCCGCCCCGAGCACATCCGGGAAGTCGCCGAAGCATCCCTTCAGCGCCTGGGGACCGACCGCATCGACCTTTTCTACCAGCACCGGGTCGATCCGCAGGTGCCCATCGAGGACGTGGCCGGCGCCGTGCGGGATCTTATCCAGGAGGGGAAGGTCGGACACTTCGGGCTCTCGGAGGCCGGCGTGCAGACGATCCGCCGGGCCCATGCAGTGCAGCCGGTCACGGCCCTCCAGAGCGAGTACTCGCTGTGGTGGCGTGAGCCCGAGACGGAAGTGCTGCCGGTGTGCGAGGAGCTGGGCATCGGATTCGTGCCCTTCAGCCCGCTGGGCCGAGGCTTCCTGACGGGCAAGATCGACGAGAAGACCTCCTTCGCCGGGGACGACTTCCGCAACACCCTCCCGCGCTTCTCCCCCGAGGCGCGCAAGGCGAACCGGGCCCTCGTGGACCTGATCGGTCGGATCGCCGAGGCCAAACGGGCGACCCCGGCCCAGATCGCCCTGGCCTGGCTGCTCGCGCACAAGCCGTGGATCGTGCCGATTCCGGGTACCAAGAGGCGGAATCGTCTCGAGGAGAACCTCGGTGCCGTCTCGGTGGAACTGACGGCCGCGGACCTTCGCTCGCTGGAAGAGGGCATCCGCGGCATCGAGATCCAGGGCGACCGGTATCCGGCACACCTGGCGAAACGGGTGGACAGGTGAGCCACGCCGAGCTTCCGTGCGCCCTTCCCATTCAGCTGCGCCGCCGGCCTTGACATACCTAGATCTGCCATGTATAAAAGCTCTAAGTAATGGAGTCGGGCCGCCATGAATATCGACAAGGACCTAGTTGCCGCTTCGGCCACGCCGCTCGTGCTCGCGATCCTAAGCGAAGGCGAAAGCTACGGTTACGCCATTATCAAGCGGGTCGGCGAGCTGTCAGGCGGCGAGCTGCAATGGACCGACGGCATGGTCTACCCGCTCCTGCACCGTCTCGAGCGCAACGGCCTCGTGGATGCGGTCTGGGGTCGGTCGGAGACCGGCAGGCGGCGCAAGTACTACCGGTTGACCAGGGCAGGTGCGGAGCAGCTCTCCCACCAGCGCCGCCAGTGGCAGGTGGTCGATCAGGCCATGCGGGGCCTGTGGCGCATCGCCGCCGACCCGGCATTGGAGCCGGCTTGACCGTTGTCGACAGGAGTGACACCGGGTGACAAACGAGGAAATCCTGGAAGAACGCATCGGGGAGTGGCGGCAGTACTTCCGCGGACGCCAGGCGATCCATGCCGCGGACGTCGAGGAACTCGAGGATCACCTGCGCAGCCAGATCGATGGGCTGCGCCAGGCGGGTCTGGACGGTGACGAAGCGTTCCTCGTGGCGGTCAAGCGCCTGGGCGATCTGGACTCGGTGTCGCGCGAGTTCGCCCACGAGTACTCCGAGCGCCTCTGGAAGCAGCTCGTGGTTCCGCCCGGGAGCGGCGCCTCGTCGCTGGCGATCCAGCGCGATACCGCCTTGGCCGTGGGACTGGCGATCGCCGCGGGTATCGCCATCAAGATCCCCGAGCTCTTCGGTCACCACATCATGTCGTTCCAGGAGGGCACATCGTTTTACCCGCGGAACCTCAGCCTCTTCGCCCTTCCGTTCCTGGCCGTTTTCTTCGGGCTGAAGCGTGGACTGCACACTCGGGGATGGTCCTGGCTCGCCGTTCCATTCGTCGTGGCCGGGCTGGTCATGAACCTCTTGCCGTTCAAACCGGAAGGCTACACCGAGGCCCTCGCCGCGATCCATCTGCCCATCGCGCTATGGCTGATGGTGTGCTACGCGTACGCCGGCGGTCAGTGGCGCCACCACGAGCAGCGCATGAACTACGTGCGGTTCTCCGGCGAGTGGTTCATCTACTACACGCTCATCGCGCTCGGGGGCGCGATCCTGATGGCCTTCACGCACTTCATCTTCCAGGCCATCGGTCTCGACGCGGGGCAGGTGCTCAATGGATGGGTGCTGCCGTGCGGTGCCGTGGGAGCGGTGATCATCGCCGCGTGGCTCGTGGAGTCCAAGCAAAGCGTCATCGAGAACATGGCGCCGGTCCTCACGTGGCTATTCACGCCGCTGTTTGCGGCATTGCTCCTCACCTTCGTGGTGGCCATGATCTGGACGGGCAGCGGCATCGGCGTCGATCGGGAAGTGCTCATCGGATTCGACTTGCTGCTGGTGCTCGTGCTTGGCCTTCTCCTCTACGCGATCTCGGCCCGCGACTTGCAGGCGTCTCCTGGCCGATTCGACGTGCTCCAGCTTGTGCTGGTCGTGTGCGCTCTCGTCGTGGACGCGCTCGCGCTGTGGGCGATCGCCGCGCGCATCTCCGAGTTCGGTTTCAGTCCCAACAAGACGGCCGCGCTCGGCATGAACCTGCTGTTGCTCGTGAACCTGGGCTGGTCGGCCTTGCTCTATGCGCGATTTTTGACGGGACGCGCCCCGTTTTCGCGCCTCGAACGCTGGCAGACTACCTACATGCCGGCGTTTGCGGTGTGGGCGTGGATCGTGGTGCTGTTCTTTCCGGTGATCTTCAACTACCGCTAGCACGGCCGTCCGGCGCTCAGCCGGCCGTGACTCTCCTCGACATCAACGGTCGACAGAGCTTGTGGGTCAGGCAGATAAGTACTGGCAGCGACATGGAACTCGTTCCTGCCGACACAATCGTGCTCACGCTGGGCGAAATCTCTCCCAATGGTGACGAAGTGTTCTACATCGCCCGGGAGCGAGGAAACTGGAAGGGAGAGATCTTCAAGATCCCCCTTCTTGGAGGCGTGTCACGAGCCGTGTTGGAAAACGCCAGGTCAAGCCTGGATTTGTCACCAGACGGGCAGCGGATTGCCTTCGTAAGGCAAGATGGCGAGGCGACCAAGATCATCGTCGCGGCCATTGACGGTACAGGTGGACATGAGGTGAGCTCCTTTGGCGACATCAGGAGTGTTTCCGTTGCCTGGTCCCCGGACGGGTCGCGGATCCTGGCCAATGGATATGGCGCGGGAGGGCTCGCTGAACAGATCTTCGAAATTCCCCTAGATGGCGCGCCAAGGCAGCGTTTTTCTTCGCAGGAGTGGACCATGGTCAACAGGCTCGCCTGGCTACCAGGAGGCGATGGAGTCCTCGTTTCAGGAACCAGAGGGCCGCGCCGCTATCAGGATGCAGCGCAGGTTTGGTATCTCTCCTACCCTGAGGGGGAATTGACGCGTCTTACCTCGGGACTCAGCGATATTGTGGATCTGAGTCTTGACCGTCTTGGAAGCACCATGGTCGTGAATCAGGTGGAATCGGAGATGTCCCTGTGGATCCTGCCTGGGTCGAGGACCCAGGCTGCGTATCAGATCGCTGTTTTCACTCGTTCGGCTCACTGGTACTCGATCCCTGCCTGGACGCATGATGGGAGGATCATCTACCAGGCCCGAAACGCTGACGATCTTGACCTGTGGATCTCACAGCCGGATGGATCGGAAGCCTATGCGCTGACCACTGAGGGATCCTTCAATATGGCGGGCGACATCTCTCCGGACGGGAATTCGATTGCCTTTTTCTCGGATCGTTCCGGTCTCTTCAAGATCTGGATCATGGACATCGACGGCCATAACGCCCTGATGCTGACACGGGACGAGAACGAGGAGTACTTCCCACAGTATTCTCCCGATGGGACCTGGATCGTGTACCACTTTTACGACGACGCGACCTCTGGCATGCGACTCAGAAAGGCTCCTGTGGACGGCGGACCATCCATCTCCATAACTGATTTTTCGGCGTACTTTGGGCAGTATTCCCCCGATGGGACCAAGATCGCCTGCCTGGCCATGAACCCAGAGGATGGTCGTGACAGAATCGCCATTCTCGATGCGAAAAGCGGCAGCGTTCTGGCTTGGCAAGACATCCCGTTATCGTTCTACTTCTGTTGGACAGGCGATGGCCGTGGTCTGGCGTATATCAGGGAACGCGGTGGCGCCGACAACGTCTGGATTCATCCACTTGACGGAGGCACCGATACACAGGTGACCCATTTCGACACGGGCCAAATGGCTGGCTTCGGTTGGTCAGTCACCGGAGATTCATTGGCCGTGGCCCGTGCAGAGTGGTCCGGTGATGCCGTGCTCATTCGGGATTTCATCAATTCGGACTGATCTTCAATTGAAAACTGGCCGAGACCCTTCTTGACGCACAGCGAGAGCCCCCGATGAGTTCCCTGGGCCGCTCATTTGATGAGGGTGGCCTTCCGCACGAGGATCTGCTTGCCCGCCAGGAGCCTGACCAGGTAGGTGCCGCTGGAGACCATCGCGTCGACCTCGTTTCGACCGTCCCACGTCACCTGATGCGGACCGGCCGCGAGGGGGCCGTCATGGAGCGTACGCACGAGTCGGCCGGCGACATCGTAGACGCGAAGTGAGGCCTGGAGAGTTCTCTGGTCGAGAGAAAACCGGATCACCGTGGAAGGGTTGAAGGGATTCGGCGCGTTCTGGTTCAGCGAGAGCTGCAACGGCATGTCGCTCCCGGCGTCCGCCAGATCACCCCAGATGAGCTCGGCGTATTCCGGGTGGTCGATGAAGGGATTCCGGTTCATCTGGAAGCCGTAGACGGTGCCGTTGCGCTCGATCTCCTTCTGGCTGACGGGATCCAGCTCGTGCCATTCGAGAAGCATGGAAGCGGCCCAGGGCAGCAGGTCCGCGCCTTCGGTCATGGGGCCGCCGGGCCAGCCGCCGTCCTCGGTGTCGTACCGCGTCGACATGTAGAAGTAGGTCCTCGCGAGGTCTCCCTTGTAGGCATCGATGGGCTCGAAGGCGATTCCTGAGTAGCCGGGGTAGGAGCAGGGGCCACGCTTGCTCCCGTTGAGAGAGACCCAGTCGGGATTGTCGACCTCGCCGTACGGATACACGCCGCGATTGCCGTTGACGTGCGCGTCGCACGGATAGAGAGCGAAGAGATCCGTGTACATGGGCGAGACCTCGCCCCCGAACCAGCTCTTGGGCCAGGAGTGCTCCCTGGTATAGCCGTTTCCTTCAGCCCCGCCGACGCCTCCCTCGTCGACACCGAAGGTGTACTCGTAAGGCGGCGTCCCGCCGGGAACGTCGGAATAGATGTCCCAGACCTTGCCGTTGGGCTTGTCGTCGGTCGTGTAATATGCCGTCCAGACGAAGTCGTAGCTGCAGGCGATGTGATCATCGATGATCTCGTGCAGCGCCGCCCGCAGGGCTTCGCCAAACAGTCCTTCAGCGGCATCGTAGTATCCCGCCGGCGCAGTGTAGTCGACGTACTCGAAGGAATGGACAGCGCCGGCCGCCGCATTGCCGAAGAGATCCTCGACACCGTTCACGGTGAGAACGTACAGGTCCTCGGACATGGGCGTGACGGTGAGCAGCACCTGGGCGAAGTCCACGGCATCGCGCACCGCCCCGGTCACGGCGAGGGCGGGGATGCCGTAGTTGTCGCTCGTCTCGGCAGAGGACAGCTCGACATCCTCGGAGAAGGTCACGAGAATGCGGGTGGCGTCCATGGCAGCAATATAGGCGATGGAAGGAGCCGTCTCATCGGCCACCCACTGCACGTCACTCGCATCACGCGGCTCGACCTGGTAAGGCCCGTTCGCCTCCCTCAGGATTCCGGTGATGTCATAGACGGTCCCCAGTGTCGCCTCCCCGGCGTACCCTAGGTGGCTGACGACGCAAGTGCCGCTGCCGTCGTCGGCCGCCCATCCTCCGCCAACGTCCGCATCGGTGCAGAGGGCATCTTCCATCTGGAGCAGCACGCCCTCGTACTCTTCCGCTGAGGCGCCGCCGGTCGGGACGAGCGTCGGACCCGGAAGCTCGGCTCCGGCGACGGAATTCAAGATCATCAGGTCCGTCAGGACCGTGGTGCCGTCGAAACCGGGGCCGTGGCTCTCGATGACGACGCCGCGAACCACGACCGAATCCCCGGTGGACAGGGCGGTCGCCGGGCTCACCCAGAGGCCGCTCCACGGGCCGCTGCCATCCTGCAAGACGGCATAGTCGCCATAAACACCCGTCACGACGCCATCGGTGATGACGGGCTGGTTTTCGAAGGGGGATGCAGGAGCTTCTCCCTGAATGTCGTGAATCGAGACCACCACCGGCAGCGTGTAGTTGAAGACGTTGGTCGTGGTCGATCCGGACAGGTCGTTCGTGGCCGTGATGCGGTAATAAATCGTCACTCCCGCGGACTGGCCCGGAATCGGCGTATCGGTCCGGTAGACGTTGCCGTAGATCGGCGACATCGAGATGTCATTGGGCAGCGTTGTCGGTGAGATCCCCCAGGAGAGGACCACGGAGGTGATCGTCGCCACGGAATCGGTCACG
>Ga0315542_1001691_pt1 | contig 13702 bp, 8 predicted proteins | sample SalMarSW160120MG_FD_202541 | JGI IMG/M metagenome (GOLD analysis project Ga0315542, IMG submission 202541) | Salt marsh sediment microbial communities from the Plum Island Ecosystem LTER, Massachusetts, United States - Salt Marsh Sediment SW1601-20 ...
AATGGTGCTATGCTGGTCGCTCATACCTGATATTGGATCACCTCCAAAGACTTGGAACTGGATTAACATCCCTGGATTTGTTGTTCCCTTTAGCATCCTTCTTGATTCATTATCAATCATTATGGCAGTTCTGGCAAGCACCCTCTGTTTTCTCATCTATGTGTATAGTACTGAGTACATGGCTCATGAGGGTGATCGGGATCGGTTCTTCTTCCTTATGCTTGCCTTCGGCGGTGGCATGCTCACATTAGTCCTGTCAAATAATCTCCTAATCGCCTTCATAGGATGGGAGGTGATGGGCTTCTGTAGCTACGGATTGATAGGTTTCTGGAATGACAAACGGAATGCACCAGAGGTGGATCCAACTGGATACGACTCAACTAATCCGCTACTGCAGTTCGAAACCGAGGGTGAATACAACACCCACTGCGGAACAAAGGCTTTCATAGTCACAAGAATCGGGGACGCAATGATGCTAGGCGGCATCTTATTGTTATTCACATTTACTGGAACCTTCCTCTTTCAGGAAACTTCAGTAGGTACTCAGGCTGTAGAAGGGATAGCAAACGGTGGCGGCTGGATAAACCTTCTTGCTGGTGTAGGTCTTCTTTTGCCAACACTTCTCATGATCTTTGCTGGTGCTGTTGGTAAGTCAGGTCAATTCCCCTTGCAGGTCTGGCTTCCTGAAGCCATGAGTGGTCCGACAGCGGTCTCAGCGCTGATTCATGCCGCAACGATGGTCAAAGCGGGAGTCTATATTACAGCAAGGTTTCTGATAACAATAATATCTGCAACAGGAATAGATGGTCACTCTGCATCAGGTATAGGATTTATTCCTCTACAAATCGGTCACCCGGATGCTTTCACATTCTTCGCAATTGTAGCAATAGTCGGAGCTCTGACAGCGTTCATCACTGGAACCATGGGGATGGTATCCAATGAATTGAAACAGGTCTTGGCATTCTCAACACTCAGTCAGTTGGGTTACATGATGCTTGCTATTGGAACTGCTGGAATGTTGACCCATTATGATGTAGCCTATTTCAGTAGCGTCATTCATGTCGTCAGTCATGGTGCATTCAAAGCATTACTGTTTCTATCCGCTGGCGGTGTCATCCATATGGTGCATACGAAGTACATGAGCAAAATGGGTGGTCTAGGGAAATATATGAAGAAGACACTCGTGGTGATGTGGATCGGAGTTCTAGCGTTGTCAGGAATTCCTCCCTTCTCCGGATTTTGGTCAAAAGACTCTATAATTGAGCATGTCTATGCACTTGGTGTCGATAATCCGCTTGGAATATTTCTGTTCATTCTATCAGTTGCAGCTGCAGCTTGTACAATTTTCTACAGCATTCGTCTGATGGGAATGGTCTTCTATGGCCCCTCAGAGTATGATGAACTTGAGCATGAGGAAGAGTCAGTGAGCGTTCACCTCGACGAAGAAGAGTCTGAAGAGCCTCATGACGAACACCACGAGGTGCCACATGATCCAGGCCCCGCAATGATGATCCCTCTCTATATACTGGCAGCATTCACAGTAATTGCCTTCATGATTTATCCAATACTTCAGAATATTGTGCTTGAAACTAATAGAGACTTGTTCGTAATATTTTTTGAAGATATGGTCGCGGTGAAATTTGCACCAGAAGGCATACTACCTTTCATAATCACACTTGGAGCGCTTGCTCTAGGTGGTATTCCCGCGTATTGGCTTTATATCAAAAATGCAGACACGCCAAATACGACCATTCCAGAGCGTGGAATCCTACGTAAATTATACAATTTCCTCAAACATCGCTGGTACATCAACGAGTCATATTACTGGTTTGTGAACAAGTTCCTCCGATTTGCAGACATATGGAGGAGAACTATAGATGAGAAGGTTATCGATGGAATCGACTTCAAGTCTGCAGATGCTGCTATTAGTATTTCCACCAAGGTCCGCTGGTTTGATGATAATGTAGTTGATGGATTTGCTGAAGGAATCTCCACACATGCTGTAGAAGCTTCTGAAACGAGTCAGAGATCTCAAACGGGTCGAATCAACGACTACGTTGGAGTTGTGATATTTGGAATTGGCCTTTTAGTCATTATTGCTTTACTATCAATGGGGGTCCTCTAAATGCAGCTAGACTTCGCAGCTAATTTGATCAATATGCTGCCAGTTGACATCCTGGTGCTGATGTTACTTATCCCACTGGTTGGAGCACTACTAGCATACTTGCTAGGAAGCAAAGGTTCACGAGCTATAACTCTAATAGTTACAACTCTTGAGTTAGGTCTTGCTGGATTACTTATTATTGGTACACCATCACTAGGCTCCGATCCCGGAGGTATGAGCCACACTGTGACTTACCTCCTTGCTCGACTCGGGACTGATTCAAGTGCACCAGTCTTCGAGATCATTATTGGTGTAGACGGTATCTCCATGGTCATGATGCTGCTCTCCAATCTTGTTGTCTGGATTGCCGCGATTGGCTCAAATCATATCAAAAAAGAACAGGGTCTCTACTACATGCTTTTTCTAGTGCTTCAGACTGGCCTATTAGGAGTCTTCATGTCATTGGATTTGATCGGTTTCTTCATATTTTGGGAACTGGTTTTGATTCCAATGTTCTTCATCATTGGTCGGTGGGGTGAGGAAGGTAGTCGTCATGCAGCTGTCAAGTTCTTCATCTATACTCACTTAGGTTCAGCAGTGATGCTTGTTGGCTTCTTCTACCTTTATTTCGAGTCAGCAATGGTCAATATTCTTGGATTTGCAACCCGAGTTCCAACATTCAGCATGGTCGCTCTTCGTAACTTGGGTCTTGATCCATGGGTACAGATTGGATTTGCTCTTGCACTATTCATGGGTGCTGGTGTCAAGCTTCCTGTATTCCCACTTCACAACTGGCTACCTTGGGCACACGTTAAAGCTCCTACACCCGGCTCAGTCATCTTGGCTGGTATCTTGCTGAAGATGGGTGGATATGCCTTCATCAGACTTGGTCTCTGGATGGTACCAGACGCTATTGCTCGATTGGCTATTCCCTTCGCGATAGTTGCAATCTTCACTTGTATCTATGCGGCTTTCACTGCAATGGCACAGACTGATATGAAGAGTCTTGTTGCCTATACAAGTATCAACCATATGAGCTGGGTTTTGCTAGGCGTTGCTGCATATGCGGCTGGAGCAGGTTCTGCGGACCCTGCAATTCAAGCGGCTGCGAATCTTGCTATTCAGGGTTCAATTTTCATGATGTTCTCGCACGGTACGATAATCTCGGTGATGTTCATTGTTGCTGGTCAACTCAAGTATAATGCTGGTACCAGGGAGATTCCTGCAATCAAGGGTCTCATGGAACAAGCACCACGATTATCTGCAGTGCTCATCCTTGCCTCGCTTGCTGCTTTTGGCCTACCAGGTTTCAGCGGCTTTATTGCAGAGGCTCTCATTATCTTTGGTGCAATCGTTGTCTACAACTGGTCTGCATTAATTGGATTTGGAATATTCGTTACTGTCGGTTACATGCTTTGGATGTTGAACCGTATTGTGTTCAGTGATCCTGATCCTGAGAAAGAGATCATCGAAGCATCATGGAGTGATTTGATTGCGCCAATCTTGATGCTGATACCGGTCATTATACTCGGAGTCTGGCCTGACCTAATTCTAGATTTCGTTAAACCAGTTGTTGATGCTATGTTAGCTGGAGGTGTTCCTTGATGTTACAACTTGCTGCCTTTGCCGAAAGTCTTAGACTCTTACTCACACCACTTACAAATCTGATACTTGCATATGTTCCGCAAGAATGGATCATGTCTCTTCCTGCGATTACTCTAGTGATTTTCGGGATTATAGCTCTAGTTGTTGGGATGCGTTACAACCCACTTGGGATTAGCTTCGTTGGAGTCCTGCTTGCGCTTCTAGAAATGGTGATGTTCGATCCAAGTGTAATGTCTGGTTATTCATTTGGTACATTATTTGTGAGAGATGCGTTTTCAGACCTTTTCATTTACATTGTCTTGATTGTTGCATTCCTTGTCTTAATGTCCTCAACCCTATGGGGCGGTGACAAGGGTGCATACAACTTCTTACTCCTGATTTCGTTTTCGGGTGCAATCTGGGTGATTATGGCGACCGACCTTGTTGCACTGTTCTTAGCTTGGGAACTCATGAGTACTCCGACGTACATTCTTGTTGCCCTTGGTCCACGGAAAGAAGCTGTTGATGGAGCGACCAAATATTTCGTTATGGGTCTCTTAGCAACGATGCTAATGCTCTTTGGTATTGCTCTCACTTACGGAGTAACGGGTACAACTGAGCTATCAGTACTCAGCGAATTTGTCAACACACTCTGGGCTTCACCAGTAGGAAATGAACCCGCTGCTTATACTCTCCTTCTAGCAATGGTACTATTCATAGTATCATTTGGATTCAAGGTCGGTATTTTTCCGGGTTGGCAATGGGTACCGGATGCATATGCATCAGCTGATGGAAGTGTGACTGCCTATCTTGCAGGAGGCTCGAAGAAGACGGGTGTAAGCGCACTCCTGAGAATTCTTATGGTTGGGTTCTTCTTTGCTAGAATGGAATGGGCTCCGTTGATAGCAGGAGTTGCCATCCTGACGATGATTATTGGGAATGTTCTTGCGCTTGCGCAGAAGGACATCATGAGAATGCTAGCCTATTCCAGTATTGCAATGATGGGTTACCTATTCATTGGAGTTGCCGCTGCAAACGAGATTGGAATGGCTGCTGCAGGCTTCCATGCATTTGCTCATGCTATAATGAAGACAGCAGCATTCATCCTAATTTGGGCAATGTCCTTCAAACTCACAAAGCGAATAACTTACGATGATCTAGCTGGATTAAGCAAGCGAGCTCCCGCTGCTGCTGCTATGTTAGCTATCCTCGTGCTCTCCCTGGCCGGTATGCCTCTGACAGTTGGATTCTGGTCAAAACTAGTTTTGTTCCAGAGTGCCGTTGTTGCGGGAATGTGGTGGCTAGCATTGATTGGATTGCTGAATTCGGTATTCTCCTTGGGTTACTATCTTCGTGTATTGAAGTTTACATACATGGAAGAACCAAAGGATGATTCAAAATTAAATTTGCCACGCATACCAATGATTGCTGTAACAATTTGTGTAATCGCAGTGATTGCGTTGTTCATATTCCCGAACGTGATTCTAGATTACGCTTTTCAAGCTGCACAGTTATTCTTCTCTTAGGAGAAATAGAGTAGCAGGCATACAGGATATCTTTGCGAGAATCAATCAATATCTTTCAGGATAGCTTCCCTAGTACATTCAATGAACATAGCATTGACATTCTTTCCTGTCTTTGCTGATGTTTCCATGTACTTCAATCCAAGCCAGTTAGAAACCATATGTCCAGCTTCTTTAGGAACTAATCTGTCCTTCCTATCGACCTTGTTAGCGACTAAGACAGCTACGGCTTCTGGACAAACAGCTCTGAAATTGCGGTACCATTCATATACATTCATGAATGTTGATGGTCTCGTGACATCGTAAACAATGAAACCCATCGATGAACCATGCATATACCTCGAACGCAAATCTTTGTATGATGGTTGGCCTGCAAGATCCCAGAGAACAATTTGCGCTCTGGTACTTTCTCCTTTTCTAATTTCAACTTGAAGGTTCTTAATTGCAATACTGGTCCCAATGGTTGCCTTGTATTTTTCACCAAAACTATCCTCGGTGAATCTCATAATGCATGAAGTCTTTCCGACTGCACCATCTCCAAGTGCTACCATCTTGAGGATGTATTCCACTTCAGCTTCTATCAAGTTTGCAGCTCCATCCAATAGAAAATAACACTGACACCTTGATTTAACAGTTGCTTGATTGCAATTGTGACTCAGTTTTTATTGGTTTGTTCACGATAAGCCAATGCACCAAGTAGATGATTGTTACTCCTAGAATAAGAATTCCCACTATTGTGAGGACAATAATATTGAACATGAAGAAGATGTACATAATCACTCCAAAGACAACAAGCAATACGTTAATCAACATCGCGCGTTTGAAGTAGGTATTGCCTGAACCTTCATAGTTGATGTAGACATCTGCCAAATTTTTAAGCCCACATATATCTGGTGTCTAAAACCATTTTTATCTTTCCTATCATTGAAAGGGTTCGTAATGAAGAGGAAGTTCTAAAAAGCCCTGTAAGTTACAATCCTATTATTCTAGAATCGTTTTAGCGAGGTTAGAGTGGAGATGAATTCGACAGAAGAAACGATAGAGGTTTCAAAGGTAAAAGTATGGCTTCAAGAAGTCAAGCTTGGAATTTTACCAGCGTCAACAGTACCAATCTTTGCTGGAACTGCTGTGGCTTTTGGTTTACATGGAATTTTCCATCTAGATCTCTTTCTTGTTACTCTCTTTGCAGGTATCTTTCTGCACTGGGGGGCTGATGTTACTAATGATTATTTTGACCACACGGAAGAACAAACGGGGAGCGATGATATCAATGTTGAATTCATTCGACCATATAGTGGTGGAAGTAGAACGATACAGCAAGGGTTGCTAACGCCTCGAGAAGTTGCTATTGGTGCTATTGTGTGTTATTTCATAGCGGGAATGCTTGGATTGTATCTTGTGATTCGATTAGGTTGGGTAATTCTTGTCTTTGGAGGAATAGGAGCATTCTTTGGTTTCTTCTATTCAACACCGCCAATAAGATTTGTAAAACGTGGTTTTGGCGAGTTCGTAATTGGTACAATGTTTGGGGTGTTGATGGTTGTTGGAGCCTATTATGTACAAGTGCAGACCCCAATTGCTCTAGCTTGGCCATTGAATATTCCTTTCGAACAATTCCTTGAACCTGGATATATCTCAATTCCTGTGTCAATTATGATTGCATTAGTTCTCTACATCAATGAGTTTCCAGATTACGTTGCAGATCGAGATGCCAACAAACGAACTTTAGTGGTTCGATTAGGAAGAAAGCATGCTGCTAAAGGGTACACTCTTGCTCTGATTGTAATGTATGTGGGAATAGTTATTGCGGTTGTACTAAATATGATTCGATTCGAAGCTCTTCTAGTACTAGCAACATTACCACTTGCCGCGTTAGGAATCATGACCGCACTCAGACACTATGATGAGAGTGATAAATTGGGTCCTGCAAATTGGGCAACTATTGTCAATCATATATTTGTGGGCGGATTTCTAGCTCTTGGGTACGTTCTCTACGGTTTCTCAGTTGCAATAGAGATTACAATCGTAATTGGATTGGTGTTATTTGCTTTCATTGCACTGATGGCACGAAAACTTGGAAGTCCACCTAAAGCGGCTTAGTCATCGATTCGTTCAAGAATCAGCTGGAATGCATCAGCAACCATTGGGTAAAAGGACCACGAATCGAGCACCTTGAGTATAATCCCCTATCACACGGTCTTCAACTGAAATTTGACCTCGAAATAGATCAATTATCTGTTTGACAAGAGTGAGTCCAATACCTGAGACCCTAAGGACTCTTTCATCAAGACCTGCAAGAATGGTTTGTTTCATGGCATCATCTAGACCCACACCCCAATCAATAAATTCTACCTTTAGATATTCACCTGATTGAGTCAGACTTACTTCAACATCTATACGTACTTCGTCAGTTTCAGTGACTTTTACCGAGTTATGAAGTATATTGTAGAACACATCTTGAAGGAACTCATTTGCCATGATACAGTATTCGTCCTTGCTAATATTCGTCTTCACATTGATATGTCTATTAGGAAATGATTGTTTGACGGTTTCTATAGCTACAGTGAGAGCTTCCACAGGATCTGTTCTCTCCAATTGGAACTCTCCCTGATTGATCATGGTGAATTTCCTCACATTGTTAATCAGCGATACACTTCGATCTACCTGATTCAGTGCTCTTTCTGCAATAATTCTCAATCGTTCGGGTAATTCAGTATCTTCTAGGATGAGTTCAAGACTTGCCATGATTCCCTGATGCATGTTGTTGATATCGTGCGCCATCAGGTCATTGAAGAATTCTGCTCGTGCTTTGGCTTCTTCCCGTTGACTCTCTGCTTCCACTCTCTCGGTGATGTCTAGAGAGAATCCACCAATGAGTGGCGGTTTACCATCTCGGAATATTGGGAATTTGTGACTTCTGTAAGTTCGTATCTTACCATCCTTATCACGGGTCTTCTGAATCCTATCTATAGGTCCTCGTGCTAGTACCTTTTGATCTTCGATTGTCAGCTCTTCTGCTCTTCCCTGACTGAACAAATCTACATTAGCAAGACCTTTCCTATCCGGTTCAGGACTCATCGCTCTCATGAATCGATTTACAAAAAGAACTTGAGATTGATGATCTTTAATGAAAACAGGTCCTGGTATGTTATCTGTGAATGCAATGAACTGCTCTTGACTTTCTTTCAATCGCTCCTCTGTATTCCGTCTTTCAAGAACCGTGGAAAACATACTTGCTACAGTTGTGAAAAATCCTCTATCTATTTGACCCAAAGTTTTAGCCGAGTGTGAAGCGACATTGATGACTCCAATCAGAGAATCGTCAGTTCCAACAAGAGGCCAAAAAATCAATGATTGTAGTCCCATCTTTTTGGCTTTGGACATACGTTCAATGTCCTCAGATATTTCTGAGAGGTCTGGAATAAAGAGGGGTTGTTTCGTTCTTGCCGTCCGTGCCGCTAAGAAATTAGGATTAGCTACATCAATGGATGGTTCTGCTTTTTCTTCTCCAAATCCAATTGATGCAATGAGATCGAGTGAATCTTCTTCTTTATTTAATAAGCGAACAGTTCCGAGATCGAAATCTAGGCTTTCTACGAGTCCTGTCAAGACCGTTTTACAAACTTGTGGTGTATTCTCTGAACTCAATGCTGCGTCAGCAATGATTCCAAACGCCTTTCTCTCGCGCGTGATATTCTCACGAATTTCTTGATCTTTCGTCACATCATCTGCATATGCTATTACATATTTTATTCCGGATATCTCGATTGCATTTGATGTTACTTCGAGAGTGTGAGTGGTTCCGTCTGGTAGGTTAATGGTATACCGTTCTTTATCATACTTTCTCTCTAGATTAGCAACATTCTGGAATCTTTCTAATGCGAGTTCTCGAAGGTCGGATTCTAGGACATTAGTGAGTAGTGCAATGTTTTGGTTGAGAGCTGCTTCCTGAGGAATTCCCATAGACTTGCAGAGTGCATCATTGATGTAGACAATTATACCTTCATGTATTATTACGACTCCCAGTGGTGAATCATCAAAGTATGTTTTTAGCAGTAAAGAATCAAACGTGCTTTTCTCCGAGGTTTCCAACTTTTTTTCATCCATATGATGCACCTATCTCGTAGTCTGCAGAGGCCAATCGTTGAATAACAGAAAAGTCCACTAGTAAAGATATCTATGATTGTTAAAACTCTGAGTATCGAAGTCGCAATTACTACGAGAAGACTTCAAAATATTATTGTACATTATTGTACATTATTGTACTTTTATGCACAATGTTTATAAACCGATACGAAAGGGCGATTATAACCGATTCTGAGTGTGGAAACATGACACGAGTGTGCCTTGGCCAATGGCAAAGGGGTCGTTCGCGGCCCGTTTAGTCGATTCGCCAAATCACACTGTTAGTGTTTCTCAACCTACTTCTTCTCTTAGAGCAACTTTTGCTTGCTTGTCATGTTTTGAGTTGACCTACCATTTTGCATGCATGATGTTTGTTCAGATGAGACACCACTTTCCAGAAGCGGGAAATACACGGAGAAAGAATAATGAAACATGAAAAGTATCGAGTACAACTCGACTGTGAGGATACACCAACTCACTATGTGAATATCTTACCATATCTGAAGAATCCTCTTCCCCCACCTCTAAATCCAGCAACTGGGGAACCTATCAGTCCTGAGGCTTTGATGACACTATTTCCTGAGGAATGCGTCAAACAGGAAGTCTCGATGGAAAAGAGGATTGAGATACCTTGGGAAGTCCGTGGCATTCTGATGCGATCAGGACGCCCGTCACCACTCCAGAGAGCTGTCGGACTTGAAGAGGCTCTGAAAACACCTTGCCGTATTTACTACAAACGGGAAGACGTTTCACCAACTGGTAGTCATAAGCTAAATACAGCAGCGGCTCAAGCCTATTACGCTATGAAAGAAGGCGTCGAACGATTGGCTACCGAAACCGGTGCTGGGCAGTGGGGAAGTGCTGTTTCTTTAGCCTGCGCCTATTTTGGAATAGAAGCCATGGTATACATGGTTCGCACCAGCTATGAGCAGAAGCCATACCGCGGAATTCTGATGAGAACCTATGGAGCTCAGATTGTTCCAAGTCCCTCTGATAGAACCGAATATGGTCGAAAGGTTAGGAAGGAATCTCCTGACCACCCTGGGACTCTTGGCATTGCGATCAGCGAAGCTATTGAGGATACTGTTAAGCATGATAATACAAAGTATACACTTGGATCTGTTCTCAATTTTGTTATGCTTCAACAAAGTGTCATTGGCCAGGAGGTAATTGCACAACTGGATAGCATTGAAGAAACACCTGACTATCTGATAGGCTGTGTTGGGGGTGGAAGTAATTTTGCCGGAATGACATATCCATTCATAGCGGAAGAGCGATTCCGTGATGTCGAATGTATTGCTGTGGAACCCAAAGCTTGTCCTTCTCTTACAGAAGGTGAGTACCGATATGATTTCGGTGACACTGCAGGGATGACTCCAAAACTTAAGATGTACACTCTTGGCTCAGATTTTACGCCACCTAAGATCCATGCTGGGGGTTTGAGGTATCATGGAGTAGCTCCCACTATTAGTGCACTCGTAGAAGAGGGAAGAATTAAGGCACGAGCTTATGAGCAGGTGGAAGTACTCGAGGCAGGAGTTCTATTTGCAAAGTCTGAGGGTATCATTCCAGCACCTGAATCTGCCCATGCTATCAAGGCAGTGATTGACATTGCTCTTGAGGCTAAGAAGAAGAACGAATCTCGAACTATCATATTCAATCTATCTGGCCATGGACATTTTGACATGGCTGCATATGGTGCACTCCTAGATGGAACACTAAATGGTGAATCAGTTAGCGCGACTCCACGGGTACAAAGCGAATCTATTGCAATCACTAAGGGATAAGTCGGCATGCCGCTAGAAAGCTAGCGGCGTCCTTTTTTTTTCAAGATATTCCAATCATATTTGCTAGAGCTTTTGCCCCTCTCTGAGGGCTAGAAAAGAACGGAATTCCGGCGTTTTCGAGTATTTCATATCCTGGTGGTTTATTACTATCAGGTGATGATAGAATACTCACAATTGGTTTAGAGACCTCCTTCGAAGCTTCCACTATCTTCTCGATAGGAATACCTCCACCTATCCCTTCCTGATAATTCGGAGCAAATACAATCATGACTGAATCATAATAGTCCTCATTCAGAATCCTTCTAAATGCGTCAGCAAATATCTTCGGTTGTGCCCATCCCTGAGCTAATAGATCTACTGGATTCTTAATAGGAATCTCCACAGGCATATTGAGCAGGGCTTGAATCGACTTGGCTGTTTCTCGTGAGGGAGAAGGAAGAACGGCACCATTTAACTCAAGAGTTTGCGCAGCAATTAGGGCAATACCCAAAGTATGAGTTACAATTGCAACTCTGTTTCCCTTTGGACGGTATGGACAGACTGAGAGAAGGTGTGCTGTATCAATCATCTCCGATACTCCTGAAACCTCTATTGCTCCTGCCTGTTTGATTGCACCGCTATAAAGTGCAGAATTTCCCGCAAGACTTCCTGTATGACTAAATGCCGCATCTCGAGATGCTGGTGTCTTACCCACCTTGAAAACAATCACCTGTTTCTTTGGTGAAGTCTTCTTTATTTCATCTATCATTTCTCTTCCATATTCAGTTCCTTCGATGAAAAGACATATCACTCTGGTTTCTTCATCTTGGCGTAAGTATCGTACCATATCATGAAAGTCAATATTGACCCTATTCCCCACGCTCGCGAATTTAGAAACGCCCAATCCTCTGTCACTTGCACGATACAGCATCAGTCCTGTTACTCCGCCACTTTGGCTAATCATTGCAACGGACCCACTTTTCATCTGTACTGGATGAGGAAAGAATGTTGCATTCATCCCGATATTTGGATTTCCAGCTCCTAAGCAATTAGGTCCAATTACTGCAATATGACTATCATCAACAATCTCTCGAAGTTTCTGTTGATGCTCGGTACCAATTCCTCCAATCTCTTTGAATCCAGCGGAGAAGATGATTGCTCCACCTACATTGGCTTTAACACAATCAGATACTGCTGGTATGACATGTTGAGGTCCAACAGCAATCATCACCATATCCACCTCTGCATCAATATCCTGTACTCTGGAATAGCATCTGGACTTGCCAATCGATTTCAGTCGAGGATTTACTGGATATACTTCACCTGTGTAGGTTTGGAGCGAAAGAAGTGAAAGTGCTCCAAGTTTCTCAGATTTGTCAGAAGCTCCTATGACCGCAATTGACTTTGGTTTGAATAGCCTTTCAAGGGAATCAATTTTCCAAGACAACCTGATACTCTCCTCTAAGTGTACTCATCAATGATTTCTTCAACCTTGTTTAAAACTAAGTTGGAAATCTTAGCTCTTGCAGTTTCATAGGTATGAAGGTCGATTATTGGCACCTTGGCATTCTTTGCCTTAGTAATCATATATTCCTGTATTTTTCTGGTCAACAGAAACTCATCTTCTCGCACTGATACATCCTTTGAAACCGTTCTTAGTTTTCCTGCGGCATGCTTTGTCATAAACATAGATCTGTGAATACCTTCATTTGGGTTGATTAGTACTTCAAGACTCCCTATTCCGATATGATTGATAGAACCCGGTTCAAGATGTACTCCCTCAACGATTGAAGAGGCTCCCTCCGAATATACACGTTTGACGATCTCAATCACAGATGGAACTATCAATTCACATTGTGCAAGGTACCCTCGTATGACAGGATCCAAACTCGAATCACCAACTTGTTGGCGAGTGTGTGCTTGATAGGTATGACAGAATAATTCGGGGTAATCTTCTCTTGTGTAGATGCTTCTGAGTACCTGTCGAATTGTGTCAGTACTGATGAAACGAGTAGAAGTCATGTAATGTACAAAGTCCATGGCAAGCATGGATTTCCCGGTGGCAGATGCACCTTCAAGGGTAAGTATCAATGGTGGTATTTTTTCTGAGGTTCCTCGTAACTTTTCATACGTGTTGAGTGTTTCAAAGTTTCTAAGAATTTTAGGTGGCTCAATTTCCAGTACATCACTTACAAATGTGAACAGATTGTCCTCTGTAATTGGATGCCTTTCTTTCAAATCTGAGAGGATTTGAGCAGAAGCGATATCAGAGAGTCCGCATAGTAGTAGTCTACCTCTTAGGGTAGTGAGAGGAAATGGAATTTCCTGATCTTGAATTCTAATTCTCATTATCATGACACTCTAGGGTTTGTGTCATAAGTTTTCAACCTCAAAAGGACTTCCGTGAGCAAAATCCCTTCGTTTCTCGACCCACAGCACCACTAAGTTTCCGGCCTGTTGGAGACCTCTGTTTCTTACGTCGTTTTGGTTTTCCCATAAATGGTCTGCTCATATCGATTTGACCATTTACAGTAGTTATCTGAACACCCGATTCTACTAATGTACCTCCCTTTCCCTTTGACAATATCATACATTCATCA
>Ga0315542_1001692_pt1 | contig 13698 bp, 11 predicted proteins | sample SalMarSW160120MG_FD_202541 | JGI IMG/M metagenome (GOLD analysis project Ga0315542, IMG submission 202541) | Salt marsh sediment microbial communities from the Plum Island Ecosystem LTER, Massachusetts, United States - Salt Marsh Sediment SW1601-20 ...
CGTGCACCTCACCGTGGTGTTCTTCCTGCTCTGGTACATGCCGTACAGCAAGTTCGCGCACATGATCTACCGGAGCCTGGCTCTGGTGTGGGCCCACCAGACCGATCGCGTGACGCCCAAGCCCTCGATCTAACGCGCGTGATCACAAGAGGATGGATCATCACGTCCGGGCGCGGGTCGCCGGCAATCCCTGCGGATTCGTAGAATTCACCCTTCTTGACACCTCTTTGCGAGGGGGCGTAGGCTCGGCCCTCGAGGGAGCGCCATGTTCACGGGAGGAACACGAGCGCCGGCCCATGGCCTTTTCCAGAAGGACGAGCACCATGCGTACGCTGCAGCATATCATCTGCGCAGGCGGTGTTCTGCTGGCCGCCGCCTTGCTGCTGTCGGGATGCTCCGGGGGCTCCGGGCCCGAGGTCGACGACGGCACCAACCCGGCGGCCATCGGCGACCTGAGCGTCACGGCTTTCAACAGAACCAGCGTCACCCTGGCCTGGACCGCCACCGGCGATGACGGCGACGACGGAACGGCCACGTCGTACGAGGTCCGCCGCAGCGGGTCCTTCCTCTACGACGGGAACTGGGAGAGCGGGACCATCGTGGCCGGCGCCCCGGTTCCGCAGCCGTCCGGCAGCACCGAGAGCATGATGATCGACGGCCTGACCCCGGACGAGACCTACTTCTTCGCCATCAGGGCCCGGGACGAGGAGGGCAACACCTCGGGCGCCTCGAACTGCGTCAGCGCGACCTGCTTCGACAACGTGCCCGTGACCATCGGCGACGCCGCGCTGGCGGATGCGATCCGTGCCGCCCTGGGCCTGCCCGCCGGCGACATCATGCGGGCCGACGCCCGCGAACTCCGGGACCTGACCGCCGAGAGCGCGGGCATCACCAGCCTGGCGGGCCTCGAGGAATGCATCCACCTCGACCACCTGAACCTGCGGGGCAATGCCGTCGTCGAGCTGACACCGCTCCAGGGTCTCAGCGACCTGGTGGAGCTGACCCTGGCGGACAACTTCATCGAGGAAGTCTCTCCCCTGGCTGCCCTGACCGGCCTCCAGGTGCTGCGCCTCGGGGAGAACGAGCTGGTCTCCATCGACGACCTCGCCCCCCTGGTCGACCTGCACACCCTCCAGCTGGTGAGCAACGACATCGCCGACATCACGGCCCTGGCGGGCATGCACGACCTGGAGTGGCTCGACCTGGGTAACAATCAGCTGACCGACATCACGGCGCTGGGCGGCATGAGCGGGCTCACCTTCCTGGACCTGTCGGGCAACCAGGTCGCCGACATCGGCCCCCTGGCCGGTGCCACCGGCATGCAAACGCTCTACCTGCGCGAGAATACCCTGAACGGCATCACCGCTCTCGGTGGGATGACGGCTCTGGAGCGCCTGGACCTGATCGATACCGGCATCTCGGACCTCTCGCCGCTGGCGGGGCTCCTGCAGCTGCGCATCCTGCTGCTGGCCAAGGATACCCTCGCGGATCTCACGCCCCTGACGAATCTCACCGCGCTGCAGATGCTGCTGCTGCGCGAGTGCGGCGTCACCGACATCTCGCCTCTCGCCGGAATGACGAACCTCGTCCAGCTCGACGCCTACGTCAACAGCATCGTCGACATCTCGGCGCTGAGTGGCCTGACCGCGCTCGAGGACCTCTACCTGGGCTACAACCAGATCGAAGATCTGGCCCCCCTGGTGGCCAACACCGGACTGGGCAACGGCGACGAGGTCTGGGTCCAGTCCAACCCGCTGTCGGCGACCTCGCTCAGCGTGCACATCCCGGCCCTCGAGACGCGCGGCGTCACCGTGAACCAGTAGGCTCTGCCGGGAACCCTCCCCCACCGCCGAGCCGGGCGGCAATTCGCCCTTGGTCCGGGCCCGTACCATGCCCTAACCTGGGTCCCGCCCCGACGGTCCGGCATTCGCAACGTCCACAGGAGGTGGCTCACGATGTCCAACGGCGACTCATCGTCCGCGCGACAGCGCTCCCCGTTCCTGACCACCGAGGACTGGTGGGCGGTCTGGCTGGGTCTGGGCATCATCGTGCTCTGCCTGGCCTTCTATCAGTTCGGCGCTGCGGCGACGCTGAAGCACTTCACCGTCAGTCCCGGCAAGTGGTCGAACCTGGGCCAGCTCGGGGCGCACTTCGCGGTCGCCTGGCCCTGGTACATCGTGCTCTTCCTGGGCTTCCTCGTCGTCTTCACGGGGAGCATCCGCATCATGGGGCTCAGGGTGAACGAGTACGCGCCGGGCTTCCTGATCATCTTCCTGTCGTCCGTGATCATCCTGGTGCTCAGCAGCAGCAGCTTCGCCAAGGATTACAACCTGGAGGCGCCGCTGGTGGCCCTGATCCTCGGGCTGCTGGCCGGCAACTTCCTGCCCATCCCGCGCTGGCTCGACACCTCCCTGCGCACCGAGTACTACATCAAGACCGGCATCGTGCTGCTGGGCGCGACCCTCCCCTTGACCCTGATCTTCTCCGCCGGCCCCATCGCCTTCTTCCAGGCCACCATCGTGTCGGTCTGCACCTTCCTGGTCATCTACTTCACGGCCACCCGGATCTTCAAGAGGGATCCCCGGTTCGCTGCCGTGCTGGGCGCGGCCGGCTCGGTCTGCGGCGTCTCGGCCTCGATCGCCGTGGGGGCCTCGGTGAAGGCCAAGAAGGAGCAGATCGCCATCGCCATCTCGGTGGTCACCATCTGGGCCATCGTCATGATCTTCTTCATCCCGATCGTCAGCCGCGCCATCGGCCTGCATCCCGGCGTGGCCGGGGCCTGGATCGGCACGAGCGAGTTCGCCGATGCGGCGGGCTTCGCCGCCGCGTCGGCCATCCCCTCGCCCAACGACGCCCCCATCCAGGCCTTCACCCTGATGAAGGTCATCGGCCGCGACATCTGGATCGGGATCTGGTGCTTCGTGCTCTCCATCATCTCGGTGTCGGTCTGGGAGCGGAACCAGGGCGGGGACAGCTCCCGGCGCGTGGGCGCCGGCGTCATCTGGGAGCGCTTCCCCAAGTTCGTGATCGGCTTCCTCGCCGCCTCGGTCCTCATGACCTTCGTCGTCAAGTCTTATCACGCGGAGTCGGGCGCGGCCTTCCAGGAGCTCAAGAGCAACCTGATCAATCCCATCAAGACCCTGCGGACCTGGACCTTCGTCTTCACCTTCCTCTGCATCGGCCTGACCACCCGCTTCCGCGAGCTGACCAAGTTCGGCTGGCAACCATTCTGGGCGTTCACCGCCGGCGTGGCGGTGAACGTGCCCCTGGGCTTTTTACTTTCGGCCTTGATCTTCAAGAGCTACTGGGTGAAACTGGGTTAGGATCTCTCAGACCGAGAACCGAGAGTCCTGGGTGCGCCGGGCGGCCTTCGCGGCCCCCCGGCGCGCCGTTTCTGCAAGGGCCGTCTCCTTCCAGGCATGGGCCTGCAGAGCGAACTGCAGAGGTCGTTGCGCCGGACCTTCCCGATGGCCTATACTTCACTGAGCCGGTGAACGCCCGGCGGTATCTCGCCCCCCATCCGCGCCCCTGCGCGGTTGTCCCCTGGGAAGGATCTCAGCATGTCGCCGACGTATCGCATTCCCCGGCAGCTGCGGCTGCCGTGTGCCCTCCTGGCGGCCTCGCCGGCGGTCCTGCTGGTGGCCATGATGGCCGCCCTGCTGGCCCTGGCCGGCTGCAGCAAGGACGATCCCGTGGCCCCGCCGCCCCCGGTTCCCGGGGAGTTCCCCGACACCCCGGATCAGCTCGTGGCCAACCTCGAGGCCGCCTACGCGGATCTCGACAGCCTGGCCTACGCGGCCACACTGGCGCCCGGCTTCCGCCTTCTCTTCTCGCCCGAGGACATCGCGGATCATGACCTCCTGACCGACCACATGACGCGGGCCGAGGATCTGCAGTCGGCCTACAACCAGTTCTCCGGCGAGCTGGTGGACCAGCCGGGGGTGATCGAGGCCGCGGTCTCGGCCATCCACTTCACACGCCTCGAACCGGTGGAGGACTGGAAGATCGCCGATGCCGCTTCCGGCTTCCCCGGCGCCCAGCGGCGCATCTACGAGATCGAGATCGCGATCGAGCGGCCCGGCAACTCCACCCTGATCATCGAGGGTCTGCAGGTGTTCTTCGTGACCAGCCGTGACTCGACCGATTCCAGGCAGGGAACGCGCCGCTATTGCCAGCTCCTGGGCCAGCGGGACCTGACGGCGGTGACGGGCAAAACGGACCAGGCGCTGTCCTGGGGACGGGCGATGCTCGCCTACATGGGGAACCTCGCGCCAATGGCAGCGATCGAGATGACCGACGTGACCGCGGGCGGGGATCCGACCCGGCGCTTCGACGCCAGCGCCTCCGGAGACGAGGACAGCGGACTGGCCGAACTGCCCTACCGTTGGAAGTTCGGCCTCTACGGCGACTGGACGGAGTGGAGCGCGGATCCGGTCATCGAGTATTCCTACCCGTGCTGCCCGGGCGGCAAGCAGGTGTTCCTGCAGGTGCGCGACCGCTGGGGTGCCGAGCGGACGGCCGACATCGCGTTCACCGTGGACGCCATCTTCCCGGACAGCGAGGACAAGCTGCTCATCAACTACGTCTACGCCTACGAGAACCAGATCTTGCAGACCTACGCCGACGGCCTGGGCGCGGGCTTCCGCTTCCTGTTCAAGCAGGCGGACGTCGACAACCTCGACCTGCCGAGAAACTTCTGGCTGCGGGACGAGGATCTGGCCGGCACGGCGAACATGTTCGCGGACCAGCCCACCGGCGGCGAGCCGCCCGTCTCGCTGATCGCCTTCGACCAGTTCGACGCCTTGACCTTGTGGTCGAATTCCACGGATCCGGAGTTCCCCGGCGCCCGGCGCCGGCTCTTCCAGGTGGGCCTGCGGGTCGAGCGCCCCGGGAGCACGACCCTGCTCGTCTCCGGGCAGGAAGAGTTCTTCGTCGCCGTGCGCGATTCGCTCCTGCCGGGAGGCGCCAGCCGCCCCTACTGGGAGCTGGTGGGGCAGCGCGACATGACCGGCCTGGGCAAGCTGGCCAACGAGATCGCGTCCTGGGGCCTGCTCAAGTACCTGTATCGCTGAGAAGCCATGAAAAGGGGGGATCCATGAGAGATCGAGACTGCCCGCCCCTGGCGCGGGTCGCGAGCGTGTTGCTCACGGTGATGCTCTCCGTCCTGTTCGGTGGTCTGCCGGGCGGACTGACCACCGGCTGCAGCGACGACGATCCCACCGGACCCAAGAACGTCCTCGGGCCCTGGCCCGCGAGCGAGGACTCCCTGATCGCGCTGTTCAGAGCGGCCTACACGGACAGGGACCTGGCTGACTATCTGCCGCTGCTGGACGACGGCTACGTCTTCCAGTTCCTGCAGGTCGACATCGACCAGCTCGGTCTTCCGCCCGGCTACCTGTTCGACCGGGCGGCCGAGGAGGACGTCGCCGCGAACATGTTCTCCGGCCAGCCGATTCCCGGCGGCCCGCCCGCCATCAGCGAGATCCGCTGGCCGATCCTCCAGGGCATCGGGCAGTGGGAAGATTCCTACAATCCCAGCTTCCCGGGCTGCCGCCAGCGCATCTTCAACTTCGAGATGGAGATCGAGCGGCCAGGCGACATCACGCTCATCTTCGGTGGCCAGCAGCTGTTTTACGCCGCGCCGTGCGACACCATACTGCCCGACGGGTCGGCGGCCACCGCCTGGCGGCTGCACGCTCAGGTGGACCTGAGCGAGACGATCACCAAGGGCACCGAGCGTCCCACGTGGGGCTGGGTGAAGGCCAAGTACCGCACACCATGACCTGGATCGAGGGGGACACGTCATGAGGAGAAACGTCCCGCGGCTGCAGATGCTCGGACCGGTCCTGCTGCTCTGCGCGCTGGCCCTGGCGGCCGGCCTCGGAACCGGCTGCAGCAACGAGCCGACGAAGCCCGAGCCCAAGCCCACGCCGGAACCGCTGGCATTGAGCGCGGACCAGCTGATCACACTCCTGCGCGACGCTTACACGAGCATGGACATAGACGCCTACCGGGCATTGCTGCACACCGACTTCATCTTCAAGTTCCAGCAGTTCGACATCGTCAACCTAAACTTGCCAGCGGATCACCTGACCAGGGGGGAGGATCTCGCCACCACAACAAGCATGTTTTCCGGCCAGCCGGTGGGCTATGAGTCGGGTGCCAGCCAGATCGCCTGGTCGTTGATGGAGGGGATCGGGTCCTGGGAAACCTCGGACAATCCCGCGTTTCCCGGCGCCATGTGCCGCATTTACAACTTCGATATCAATGTGATCCGTCCCCGCGATACCACGCTCATTGTCGGGGGCCAGCAGGAGTTCTACGCGACCTCCCAGGACACCATGATCGACGGCACGCCCGCGTCCCACTGGAAGCTGCTGGGCCAGGTCGACTTGTCGGACCACATCGCCGGCAAGGGCACCCAAGGCTATACCTGGGGAGAGGTGAAGGTCCTGTACCAGCCCTGGCCGGAGTGAGGAAGCGGCCCTGCTGTAAGCGCAGAATCATCCGTCCCGGAATGCGCGGATAGGCCTTGAGGAGGGCTGGAGGCCTGGACGCTTTCCTTTCTTGATCTTACGTCCTATTTGATATCTTGCTCGCTCCAAGACATTATTCCATTGATTTTAAATAAGTTAAGTCTGTATTTTTACCCGGGTAAAACGCCTTCAGGCAATTGGCCCTCCTCAACGGAGTGGCGCTCTGCTAAAATGCTAGTTTCGAAGTCGGATATCCTCGCCGAGGCGAGCGGCCGGCCACGCCAGCGAAAGGGGACATGCTGATGAGCGGACTCCGGCGATTGCGCCATGGCATCGCGCTTCCTTACGTGCGCCCGCTTCGCGGTCCATCCAGACCGGCCGCCGGCATCGCCTTGCTGGCCGTTCTGACGCTGGGCTCGACCGTGCCGGCCGTGGCCGTCGAGCCGACCCTGGAATGGGACGAGCTGTACGACGGTGGCGGCGGCTACACGGACGAGGCCACGGTCGCGCTGGTCGATCCCGACGGGAACCTGATCGTGGGCGGCGAGTGTCGCGACGCGGTCGAGGGCTCGGACGTGCTGGTCCGCAAGCTGAACCGCGACACCAGGCAGGAGGCCTGGGCCACCTGGTACTCGGCCGCCGACGGCAACGACATGGCCCTGACCGACATGGCCTGGGACGGGCACGGGGACCTGATCGTCGGGGGCTACATCCGCGGTTGCGTGGGGTGAGGCCACGGCGACGACATCATCGTCCGCAAGCTGGACGGTGAGTCCGGAGAGGTTCTCTGGAATCAGCATTACGCGAGCAGCGAGGGAGTCGACGAGAGCGTCGAGGCGGTCGCCGTCGACAGCCAGGGCAACGCCTATGCCACCGGCCGCGCCTTCATCAACGGACGTGGCAACGAGATCATCACCCTCAAGCTGGATGCCGCCGACGGCCACGTGATCTGGACGGATCTGTCGGGCGGCACCGCCCACCTGGACGATCGGGGCTGGGACGTCGTGGTGGGCCCCGACGACAACGCCGTGGTGACCGGCTTCTACAACAACGCCGACGGCACCGCCGACTACGTCAGCTTCAAGCTGGACAGGGCCAGCCACAACCATCTCTGGGACACCATCCTGCCCGGCGCCGTGAACAACGAGAGCCGGGGCGGCTGGCTGGCCGTCGCCGACGACGGCGACCTCTGGATGTGCAACCGCACCTGGGCGGGCAGTGCTTCCTTCGACGTCGTTCTGCACCGCTACGCGGCGGCAAGCGGCGACACGCTCTGGACCCGGCAGTACGACAGCGGCGGTCTCGACGATCCGCGCGCCATGATCCGCGATGGTGCCGGCGACTTGCTGGTGGTCGGCGTGCAATCCGGCGATTTCATGGTGCTCAAGTTCGCGGGCGACGACGGCGGTCTGGCCTGGCACAGCAACTACGACGGCCCACCCGGCTGGTACGATGTGGCCACCTGCGTGGCGATCGGTCCCCGGGGCGAGGTGATCGCCGGCGGCTTCAGCGACGGCACCGGCACAGGTTGGGACGTCACGACGGTGGGTTTCGACCCGGACGACGGCGGCCAGGAGTGGGCCGTGCGCTACAACGGTCCCGACGACGAGTCCGACGAGGCACGCGCCCTGGCGATCGACCCCCTGGGCGACATCTACGTGGTGGGCTACTGCTACACCTACGCGACCAACATGGATCTCGTGGCCCTGCGCTACTTCGAGGATCCGAATGACCTCTCCGGCGTTGCGGCGATCCCTGCGGCGCCGCATCTGGTCGCGGCCTGGCCCAACCCGTTCAACCCGCGGGTCGAGCTCGCCCTCGAGCTGCCGGCCGCCACCGTGGTGCGGGTGGCGATCCACGACCTGCAAGGCCGGCGTCTGGCCATCCTGCAGGACGGCCTGCTGGCCGCGGGTTCGCACACCCTGGTCTGGAACGGCCGCGACGCGGACGGCAGGCCGGTCGCCTCCGGCGTGTATGTCGCCCGGCTCGAGGCCGGAGGGCGGACCGAGAGTCGCAAGCTGTTGCTGGCCAAGTAATTATGTAGTCCGCTGGCCGGGTCTGAGCATCCCGCTTGAAGATCGTTCGGCATTCACCCGGCGTTCACCCGGATGAACTCTCCCCTGGCGCCGTCGGCGCCAGCCTTCATCGCGTCTTCGCCTCGAGAGCCGCCAGGGCCTCCAGCCCCTCGTCCGCCATCTGCCGCCAGCCATCACCGTAGAGGGTATCCGCTTCCGCCCTGGCTTGCCATGCGCGGCAATTCCTGCGCAGGCTCTCATCGCGGCCCCGATCGGTGACGAAGTCCAGATAAGGCTCGAGTCCCTGCATGGCGAACCAGAAGGGCCCCGCGAGGATCGCCTCGTACTGCCGCTCGGCGCGCTCGATCTCCCCCTGCTGGATCCAGTGGTTCGCAAGCGGTCGGATGAAGAACTCAGGTGGCAGCCGCGAGGGCCAGGCCTGCCACTCGGGTTTCGCGATCTCGGCCAGGAAACCGTCCAGCAGGCTCGCAGCCCGCTCGTGCAGGTCGTATTCGCAGAGATCCTCGAGCGTCCCGTAGAGAGGCAGGATGATCTCCTCACCGTCCCGTCCGAGCCTCGCCCGCACGATCTGCTCCATATACAGGACGATCTCGCGCGCGGCATCGATCTCCTGGAGATTCATTCCCAGATGCATCGCGAGCTCCCTCATCGGACCCACGAACTCCAGATGCTGCCGCGAGTACTGCCCGCCGAGCGCGGCAAGCCGAGCGCGCAGGTCCTCCCAGCCCGCGAGCAGCTGCCGGCGCGACTCCTCCGGTGTGGGCAGGTCCTGTCCTATCTCGCCCGGGGTCTCGGCAAAGCGAACCACGGCGACACCGGCGCCGGCGAGCCGGTCGAAAAGGACGTCCCATTGCTCCTCGGTGTGATGCGCGTCCTCGATGAGCAGGGCATCCGAGCTGATCTCGGCCTGGATCATGGGCGCCATGATGAACTGATCCGCCAGAAAGACGACGACGAAGCGGCCCACGTTGTCGCGGGTGGCCTCCCGGACCCGCCGCTGCCCCTCGGCATCGAGCTTCAGCCGGATCCGCAGGCTGAAGTCCCCGTAGCCGGCAACGGCCGAATCGACGTGCGCCTCGCTCAGGATGACCTCCGGTCGCGGCCAGAGCTTGAATCCTCTTCCGGGGACCACGACCGCCGGCACAGCCGGGATCGACTCGACCTCGGCCAGGTAAAACCGCAGCACGGGCCGCGCCTCCGGCGTGGATCCCCCCGTCGCCGGCTCCCCCCGAGCCTCCGGTACCATGGGGAAGTCCAGGGGACATGTCGCCAAGGCACCAAGTGCGAGCATGGCGACAATCGCGGCGATGGCCGCGCGGCGCACTGCACGGCAGGATCTCGGCGCTGGCATGATCCTCCTCATGATCCCGGGCCCATCGAGCAAGCTGCAGATCGGCTGCTCAGAACAGCCCGGCGCCGAAACGGTAGTTCACCGTGACGCGAAAGCTCCAGGCCCATCGGTCCCGATGGTTCGGTCGCGCTCCGTCACGCCGCTCTTCCCTGGCAGACAGTTCCGGCATAATGCTCCACCTGTCCTCGACATAGAAGGTGAACTGCGAGGCGAAAGCCGCCGACAGATCCCTCTCCAGCTTGGTGCCATTCGCATATTCGCGGTACCAGATCTGGGATCGCAGCTCGTTGGACCAGAGGATGCGATCCGCCACGACCCAGAGGTGTTGGAGGCGCAAATACAGGGTGCCTTGCCTCTCGTCCCGCCCCGGATTCTGCTCCCAGGACCACATCCCACTGAGACGGAGCCCGAGCTGATGATCCAGGCTGTAATTGTGATACCAGGAAAGCTCCAGGTTCGCCCGGTTATTGGAGCGGTTTTCGCTGGACGTTGCGCGCCACCAACTCGTCGACAGGGCGATCCGCCGGCCCTCGTAACGCTGGCCGATGTCTTCGAGCATCACGTCGGTGAGATAGAGCACCTCGTAGGCGGTGAACGGACGACCGGCTTCGAGGATCTCGAACACCGCCCCCCAGAAGCGCCGGTCCGGCCGGTCGAAGACGACCGAGTAGCCTCCCTCCTGCGCGATGACCTCGGCCAGGCGCTCGACCTCGCGATCCGACAGGGGATCACGTCCCAAAGCACGCAGGCGCTCGCTGATCCGCTTGGCGCGCAGGAGCGGCACGACGTTCCGCTGGTGCCCGTGTCCCAGACCCACGCCGAGCTTGTGGGAAAACGATCGGTAGACTGAGCCCGCGTCATCCAGGCGATCCTCGGTGTAATACGCGCTGACCGTTGCATTGAGCAAGTAGAACCATGGTGATTGGAAGTATCGATCGATCCACCCCGATGCCGATAGTTGCGCGTCCGTCTCCCGCAGGATATCCTGGGAGTTCACCTCCGATCGACTGAACCCGCCTGACAGGTTCCCCGTCATTGACCAGACGGAGCGCTCGCTCTCGTGATAGCGCTCGTAACCGAGCCGGGGAGAGATATGTTGCCGCTGGTACAGAGGATCGTCGCCATCGCCGCTGGCACCCAGCGAACCGCCCAGCTCCCAGTTCCGGTATCCCCAGTCCGGAAGCCTGTAATCCAGCAGCGGCTGGATGTCCCCGGGATCCGCGAAGCCGATGGATTCCTGGGCGAGGACGGAAGCAGATGGCGTGATCATCGCGATCAGGACGGCGCAGAAACCGGCGACGAACGCCAGCGCGGGGCACAATACGGCGCGAGGCGCATGATTGAAGCGCGGCATGACCTGTCCCTTCGGTTTGTGGGCGAGAAACAGGTGGGGCGGCGACTGGCATCGTAGTACAAGAGTTGGGACAGGTCAACCCGCCATGGCTGGAATTGCCCGCCATGGGCGGAATAGCAGCGGACACATCTCATTTCGCGACCGGCCACGGAGCGGTCGGCGGGATGCGTCCCGTGGACTCGCCGGGAAACGGTTCGGCGTTACCTTTTGGGGAATGTTCCGGGAGGTTCTCTCGTGCCGAGATTGCCGAGTCGGTACCCGGCGAAGTTGAGCGTGCTCGAGATGGTCTTGTCGGCCCTGGTCGTCGGTCTGATCGCGGCCCGGGGAGCGGCGCAGATCGATGAGCCGGTCCCGATGCCGGAGTCGGAGCCCTCCGTGCGCATGAGCATGAAGCTGGAGAAGACCATCTTCAAGCTCGACGTGTTGACCCTCACGCTCTGGCTGGGTCCCGACACCACGGAGAAGCTCGCGCCCTATCTCGGGGAGCTGGACCGGCAGGCCGCCCGGGACTCGGTGGCCGACATTGCGCTGGACAGCCGGAACGCCTGGGCCCGCATCACCTTCCACCGGGAAGTGGGGCTGGACAGGTTTCTCGGCGGGATCGACGACAACATGCGGCGGGCCTGGCGGGCGGGCATCCTCACCAGGTCGGAATACAAGACGATCGCCAGCGATCTGCCCCGTTGGTTCGCTCCGGTGGCGGAGCGCGGCCTCAGGTCGGGGGACCGGCTCTTCTATCGCATTCGCGGCGACACCCTGCGCACCATGTTCGAGACGGTCGGCGGCAGGTTGCCCATCGACCAGGTCGAGGTCGGGCCGGAGCATCGCCTGGCCCTGCTGGGCAGCTTTCTGGTCGAGGGATCCGATTTCCGCAAGGGATTGCTGACTTCCCTGAGAAGCAGCCAGTGACCGGACCGGACGGCCGCCGGCCCGCGTCCACGACCTCGCCACGGACATCCATCAGCCGCTCTACAGGCTCGCCAGCAGGCGATCCAGCAGCACGGGATGCCGGCTCAGGCCATGGATCACCGCCCGGCGCAGGCGGGGTCTTCGCACCACCGTCAGGACCGCGCGCGTCGCCCTGGCGTACCTGCGGAAGTTGCGATCGCAGATGCGCGCGTAGGGCAGCAAGGTCTCGCGGCCGACTCCCGCGGCCAGCGCTCCGGGTACGACATCACCCAGCGCCGCGGCCGCCGCGAAGGTCAGGGACATGCCCTCGCCGGTGATCGCATCCACGTAGCCGGCGGCATCGCCGATCAGGACGAGGCGGTCACGGACCCTCGCCGTGCTCGCTTGCTCCAGCGGTCCGGCGCCCAGCGGCGGGCTATCGGCCGCAGCCGTCGCCAGGCGCTCGGCCAGCCGTGGAAAGCGGCCCAGCAGGGTCTCGAACCGGACCGGATCGGTAATGCGCGCCCGGTCCCACAGGAAAGCCACGCCGGTCCGGCCGGGGCCCACCGGCGTGACGAACGCCTCCACAGCCGGGGCCAGGTGAACCTCGACCCAGGGACCAGGGGGCGGCAGCCTGAAGTGGCGGCGCAGGCCGAAGCGGCGCCGCCCGGACGTTCGCGCGTCGAGGCCGGCGGCGCGGCGCAGCGGCGAGTGCAGGCCGTCGGCCGCCACGAGCAGCTCGGCCTCGAGCGTCTCCGCGTCCGTTTCGACCAGCACGGCGTCAGGCATCAGCCGGTGACCGCGGACCCGCTGGCCCCAGAGCAGCTTTACCCCTGCGGCGGCGGCGGCGCGGGCCAGGGCCGCGATCAAGGCCGTACGCCGAATGCCCAGGCCGCCGGGACGGGGCAGGCGGCCGGCGACCTCCGAGCCATCCTCCTGGATCAGGCGGATCTGGTGGAAGGGGTGGTAATCGTCGGGATCCAGATCCTCCAGGATCCCCAGGCCGGCGAGCGCGCGCACGCCCCCGGGCATGAGACCCTCGCCGCACGCCTTGTCGGGCGGCCCCGGCCGCTGCTCGCAGAGCGCGACCTCCAGCCCGCGGCGGGCCAGGTGGATGGCGGCCGCCAGCCCGGCCGGCCCCCCGCCCGCGACGACGACCCGCGCCTTCATCGCCCGGACCTGAACCGGCGGAGCCTGAGCGGGCCGAACCCGAGCCGCCCGCACCCGAGCCGGCCGAAACCGAACCGGCCGAAAGCCAGGCCCGAGCGCAGCAGGTGGCCCGCCAGGCCGAGACGACTTGCGCGGCCGGGCGGCGTCAGGCCGCCGCTCAGGAAGCGCCGGAGCGCCTCCGCCCGCCGCAGCTTGCCGCTGGAGGTCCGCGGCAGGGTGCCCCGTGGCAGCACCAGCACCGTGTGGGGCTGGACGCCGGTCTGCTCCAGGATCCTGCGGCACACGCGGCGGGCGAGCTCGGCCCGATCCATGGACCCCGCGCGCGCGTCCTGCTCGACCAGCAGGAGGAGGACCTCGCCGTCGGCGTCCGGCGCCTGGTAGCCCACGGCCAGGGCCCGTCCCGGCTGCACCCCATCCAGCTCG
>Ga0315542_1001693_pt1 | contig 13697 bp, 15 predicted proteins | sample SalMarSW160120MG_FD_202541 | JGI IMG/M metagenome (GOLD analysis project Ga0315542, IMG submission 202541) | Salt marsh sediment microbial communities from the Plum Island Ecosystem LTER, Massachusetts, United States - Salt Marsh Sediment SW1601-20 ...
GATACCGACCAGGTTATAAAGCTCCTGCATTTTCTTCCCGGAAAGGGGCGCGGTTTTCTCCATCGGGTAAACGGCACGAATATGCACCTCAGAGCGAATGGCTTTTTGGCTGGTGATCACCTGCCTGGCGATGCGCCCTGCCAAAGTCTCGATATTCGGGGCTTTTTCGAGTGAGATTTCGTCAATGATCTCCTCAAGCACATCACCGAAGCGCGACATATGAACACCCATTTGCGTGGGGTCCAGGTCTGCAAACAGATCGATATTGGCGTAAAACAGATTATCCTGCCCGCCACGCGTAATGCGCACGATCCGGCGCAGATCTGTAACGCCAGCCCGGCTGAGACTGACGTGCACGGAAGGGGTGGAATCCTGGACATCACGACCCAGGCGGACATGGGGCTTACGCTGATTCAGCTTTACACCTGACTGATCAACCTGCTCGAGAAGCGCCTCGATTGTCAACTTTTGAACCGGGTGAACAACCTGAGGGGCGATCTCAGCCATTGGCGCCAATACAAAGGCTCGCTCATCCATGCGCGGGTGAGGGATGATCAACTCTGGTGTCTCCAGGATGAGATCATCATAAAGCAGAATATCGATATCGATCGGGCGAGGGGCATTACGGAAGCGCGCCTGTCTGCCCATGCTCTTTTCGATTTGCTTGAGCCGACGAAGCAATTCTTCAGGCCCAAGTTCTGTCTTGATCCGGCAAACGATATTCAGGAAATCGGGCTGCTCCAGGTACCCTACTGGTTTGGTCTCGTAATAAGAAGAAACCACCTCGATTGTGGACCAGGCACGAATTTCTTGCAGCGCCTGTAAAAGGTTCTCATGACGATCTCCCAAATTCGCACCCAATCCCAGATAAACTTCATGCAATCCGTTCACATTTTTCCTTCCTTTCCACCTGAAGGGATCAAGATGCCGCTTAAGATCCAAATAGTCCCAATATTATAGACCACGCCGCCAACCAAGGCAAAGACGAAAATCAAAATTCGAATTCGCGCAGGGAAATTCATGATCTCCCCTATAAGATTTCGCCAGCATTTTGATCAAATGAAATCGGCCAAAGCGGGTCGTTCAAATCAGAATGCAGAAATAGAAACAAGAACAGACTGGCCGTTGTCAGATCTGCCGTAGTTCCTGGATTCAGGCTGTGCCCATCTGAACGCAACTGGCGGTCCAACTCGCTCAATTCACGGCTACCGGCTTTAGAGAACACGCTCCCGCTCTCCAGAATATGCGCGGCTTGTTTAGAAACACCTAAAGCTGTATCAAGGCTGCGTTTCCTGGCGATCAAGGTATCAGGCACCTGAGCCAGAATGGTCAGGTAACCGTGAACAATCGCCAGCGGTAGATTCTTGGAAATTTCCCAACCGCTTACGATAGCCGGAACGCCGGTTTCAAAAGTTATCGTGAATCTCGTTACATACTCCCTGGCGATCGCGTCACGCTCTTGAGCCAGCGCCATGGCTTGTAAAAGCGTGACCACAGGTTCTTCAGCCACATCGGCCTGAGCGCTGTGCCCCAGACCGCCTGCCTGGGCAAGACGGATGGCAGCATAAGCTTTTCGGGCATCTTTAACACTCAGCCCATCTAGAATATAAGCCAGTTCTTCCCGAACAGCGATAAGGTCTGTTGTTTGAGACAAACAGCAGGCTTTCGCCAATGGGGCCAACAGCAGCACAATTCCCAGGTTGGTATTGGATGTTATCAGGCGGTGCGTATCCCTGATCGCCCGCCAGATAATCTGCCCCACCCCGCTGCGATCCGCAGCCCGCAATGCAGGCTGGATAGCGACCGCGCTGAGCAGAAAGTCCTCGAAATGTGTATCTCCAAAGTCGTGCTGGCGGTTTACATTTCCCGGTTTTGGCGCGCTCACCTCTAAAAGGCAGGCCATTTCGGCCGCTCGAACAATTTTCTCCACCAATTTCAAGAAAGGCGACCATCCTTCTGCAACAGGCTGATGGCATGCGCAACGATCAGATCGGCGATATTTTGTGAGGTTGTCTTGCGCAGGCCTCTCCAGCCCGGGATGCTGTTGATTTCCAGCACATACGTCTGTCCATCCTCAGCGGGCATGAGATCCACGCCGGCATACTCGGTCCCAACCAGGCGCGCCGCTCGCAGGCTTAACTCCTGCTGTTCATCATTCAGTTCCACCGCTTCTACCTGGGCGCCACGCGAGAAGTTGGTCTTCCAACCTGTGCCACGTCGCCTCATGGCTGCAGCGACCTGGTCGCCGATGACGAAAGCGCGGAGATCCTCCTGCCCGTGTGGGATATATTCCTGGAGATAATAGATATAGCGGCAAAGCTCCAACGATCGAAAGAGGCGGTAGGCGGAGTCTTCATCTGAAACACGCAGCATGCCTTTGCCTTCCGAGCCAAACAGAGGCTTGACCACGACATCGCCCATCTCTTGAAAAGCGGACATGGCCTGCTCAAAATCCTCCGTTATAAAAGTGCGTGGCGTCGGGATTCCAGCATCTGCCATCAAGAAAGAAGTGTAATACTTGTCCACAGTTTGCTCGATGGCGGAGGCGGGATTAACAACCCGGATACCAAGTTGTTCTATCCGGTGGAGCGCATCCATGCGAAAGATGACCTGCTCCAGAGAACCGATGGGGATTGTACGGACAAAAAGTGCCTGGCAATCTTCCAATCGCTCTTCCTGCACTTCCAAATGCGCCCGGCCACCGATCCAGGCAGCCAGGCGAGTGATTGGGAAATATACAGGGGTCAGGTCCCGGCGGCGCACAGCGTCTTCCAGGGCCAAAGCGTGCCATCCCCGTTGTGATGATAAAATGCCTATTTTCAGCGACAAGCCTTAACCCTCGAACAACGACTTGTGCAACAATGCAGGGTTCACCTGTCCGGAAGTAAAGGTACGTCCGCTGGTCAGGTTGTTGAAAGTGACCTGTGCAGGGCTGAAGAGCAGCGGGTCGATCTTGTAAAAATCTCCTTCGTAGCGCTGGAAAAGATCGTAAAACAGGGTACCATAGTCATGTGAAGCAGAAGAAGGCACTTTTGGAACCAGCTCTTCGAGCTCTTCATCCGAAGCCTGCACAGAATAGTAGGATTGGCCGCCGTAGAGCACCACATCATTGGTGCGTCCGATGGCTTTCAAATCATCCGCGGCCACGGTTGGCAGCGGGCATACCCCGTAGCCAGCCACGACCTTGCAGACATCAAATCCCAGCTCGACCAGCTTGTGCATCCCGGTCTCAACAACTCGCGCCGCAATCTGCACTGAGCCTACGATGGAGGCGGTCGGCGCGATCACCAGGTAGAGATGGTCAACGGCCACACCACACTTGGCGGCGATGTATTCAGCGACATCTTCTTTTGGCAGCTTGCGCCCTTCAAGGAGCAGTACTGCGACGTCCGCCTGATCTTTGTATGCCAGTTTCTCGAAAAGCTCTTCTTTCGCATACAAGGAGCGCGCAGGTCCCGAGCCCATGGCGAAGAATTTCTCACGCTTGACAGCCCAACCGGCGTATTGGGAAGCCATGCAGGCGACATGTGGATGGCTGACGCTGACGCTGATCGCCGGCAGCCAGAAGCTGCCCTGCTTGCCTGAGGAGCCATCTACATACTGCAGGCGTGTGAAATCGATTTGAGCCAACCCCCCCAGGCAGGCCTCGGAGAAATGCAGACCGGCTGCCAGACTGCCAGGGACTTTAACGCCCGCGTCCACAACCACTGCGCCATTGGCCAGCGTGTGGGCCTGAACGCCCAGGGCCTCGCTATCGGCGATCATCTCACGAATGATGGTCGCGGCTCGTTGGTTAACGCTTATCATAGACTAAAATTTCTCCTTTCCCCAAGGCATTGAAATCTCCGCTGTAGCGGTGGTAATAACCCGTCATTTGTTCATCGCTAACTTGAGCACCATGCTCGCGCAGGTTTTGAAGTACCAGGCGCATGAACGCTGGACGGTAAAGACAATCATATTGAAAAGAGGGCAGCAATTCCGGTGGGTTGAAGGTCACGATCGTGCCTCGTTTGATCCCGGCGCCAGGCCGCCCTCCCAGGCTGCCGAAGACGATCAGCGTTCCGGCGATCATAAACGCACCGGCGAAATCCCCGACATTTCCCTGGACGGCGATCAGGCCGCGGCGCATAATCGCGCCCGTCTCGTTGCCTGCGTTACCATCCACAAGAATTATGCCGCGGTTCATACCGCGCGGGCTGCCGCGGTAAGCGCCACCCAATCCGTGCCCGGCGTTTCCCTTTACATGGATAAAGCCTCCATGCATCTCAGCACCAGCCCAATCGCCCGTGTCCCCATGAACGATAATCTCGCCACCGCGCATCTTCGCACCCAGGTGCATACCCACGCTGCCTTCGATCGTAATGCGCCCCCGGCTCATCTCTGTGCCGATGCCTTTAACGCGCCCCAGGTCGCCTTCGACATGGATTTCGCCGTCCCCATCTGCCCCTGTGATCGTAAAGAAATCACCCAATTCGGCGCTCTGATTGCCATGCACGACGGGTAAATGAGCAATCTCTGCTGCATTTTTTGCCAGGAATTGATCCGGAGAGATAACTTCTGTTTCCAGAGGGATAGTAAGTTGTTCTTTCAGCTTTAAAGTGATCATGCGGGCACCCCCTCCTCCAATACTTTATGCAAATGAATTTGAAATTGCCCCAACGTTCCACCATAGTTTCCGGCGGTGATGCGCCGAATGCCGGGGATACAAGCTGCCAGGACACCCACCCGGGTGGACTCCTCGACAGCCTCCACAGTCAATCCATCGATCACGATCTCCAACACAGAATTGACCCCTTCCGGGAGCTCGGATTTGACGGCACCGCGCAAGGTCGGGCAATAAGCATCATTGGTAGAGGCAATCAAGAATTTATATTGAGATCTTGTCTTACTGCCACTGCGAACTATCCCACCCGGGAAGGGTAGAACGATGCCGCGCACTTTCTGCATCGCCTCTACGGCTCGCTCGGTCGCTTCCAAAGTCACATCTACATTTTCCCCCAGAACCAGGAAATTACCACCACCCACCGAGCGCTGCATTCCGAATTTCTCTTCGATCAGGAATTCGCCTTCCATGACGGGGATCCGCCAGAAACGGCGCTTATTGACCACTTTACTCATCTGGAAGCCATCGCCGAAATAGCGGAGCTGCCCGCCAATTGACAGGCGGTCTGGGGCATCCAGCCCGTTGAAACAGGCTGTTGTTGGGCAGGTCATCACCGTCTGACCGATCCGCTCCATCAAGCGCTTGGGCAGATCGGATTTTGAGGGCGTAAACAGCAGAACGCTGAAACCCGGACGACCATCCGGCGTCTCCTCCAGCTCTGCCTCGATACCAGCTTCGCACTTGCATCCGATCACCGAGGTGGCAAATCCGGTCATCTTGGTCGCTGCCTCCAGGGCCCATTTGCGGTTCTTGGCAGTGATAATTACCCGCGCGCCCCACATTTTAAATGCTTCAGCGAAGGTATCTTCAATTTCGACACCGTTGACGATTTTTGTCATGTCTCATATCCTTCGATAATATTCCGGCAACCACCAACTGCTTGCTCCAGGCTTATGATCGCCTGTAAGACCACTGTGGGTGGTAGCTGGCAATCATTCGCTCAGAGTAGCCTGCCGGTTACGGAAACAACCTGGCCGGTCACACCGCTGGCCTGATCTGACGCCAGGAACAGAACTATAGCAGCAATTTCATCCCGGCTGGGCCAGCGGGCCAGATCTTCTTCCTTTGGTTGCATGGCTTTTACATTTGATTTCGTCTCGACCAATCCTGGTGCCACGGCGTTCACGCCGATATTATGCTTACGTCCCTCCAAAGCCAGGGTGCGCGTCAACGCCACGACTCCGGCTTTGGCACAGTTATAAGCAACCATCTTGGCCTGTGGGTCAGAAGCGCGGGCAAAGTTGATAATCCGCCCACCTCCCGAGGCTTTCATCGGCTCAAACACAGCTTTGGAACACAAGAAAGCGGTCAGCAAATTATTATTCAGCTCACTGGTCCAATCCTCCAGGCTGTGCTCAGTGGCAGATTTATATTTGGTCAGGCCGCCAGCCAGGTTTACAAGAATATCCACCTGCCCATATTGATCGAGCGTTTGCTGGACCAGCCCGTTGACTTCCGCCTCGTTAGTCAGATCTGCCGGTATTGCCAGCACCTCAGCCCCCAACATCTTAATTTCCTCGGCGCGAGCAGATAATTTCTCCGCCCTGCGTGCGGTAATTGCCAGTTTCGCCCCCTGGACGGCAAAAGCCTGCGCTACCGCCTGGCCAATTTGCCCATCAGCGCTGACGCCAGTGACAATCACAACCTTGTTTTGAAATTCCATCTTCCCACCTCCTTACCCCTTCCACATTCAGTGGTTTCTAAGGTTCACAGGGTACTTCTTTGCGATGTGGCAGGTAATGGTCGTAGTTCACCGGGTAATTCTTGAAAGTTACAGTGTAGAAATCTTCGAATTCTTCGCGAATCGCTGACTCAATCTGCTGGTCGTATTCGGGCGAGACGTACAGCGTGGTTCCCGGTTTATCTACCAGGATGCGTCCATCTTGTGCGATCAGTTCGCCAGCTTTGATCACGTAGCGGGGGTGGGAGAACATCTCCTTCGGATCGCTTACCTTGGGGTAAATGCTCACATCTCCATCCGCTCCAGCTCCCAAATGGCCCTTGTTCTTCAAACCCAAGGCCTTTGCCGGACCTGCACGCGTGATGATGGCAATCTCGTACAGGCTGTACTCGCGCCCGAGATCTTTGAGACCGCTATGGGTTCGCGCTCGCCGATGCACACCTTCGATTACCTCAGCACGATAATCACGGCTCATCAACATCTTGATGATATCCGGGTAAGCATGGAATGGGCCACCATTCGGATGGTCTGTTGTCAGGAACATGCGCCAGGGATCTTCAACGAGCAGTGCCAGTTCCAATCCAGTCGCCCATTGGACCGCGTTTACCGCGTTGCGTTTGCTGAACTTATATGGCACAACGCCGGCTCCGGTTTCCATTTCAACGTCCGCGTTGTACCATTTGTGGCCGGAGAGCAGGTGCAGTCTACGCTGCCAGGGGCCATCCGCCGTCATAGTTGTCACCGGCCCAAAAACCACCTGCCCCATATCGACAGTGACGTTTTCATGAGCGTTGACATATTCCGCCAGCTCCGGCGCTCCGGAACGAATATCGGTCCAATCTGTCCCGCCGTAGCCGTTGAACTGGGCATGGGTGAGGTGTATGGGCATATCGCCGATGGCTTCCAGGGTTTCTATGGTGATGCCTACGTTGCCCGGCACTCCCAGATTGTTGCAGTGCACGTGGATGGAGTGCGGCAGGCCAAGATCCTGCTGTACGCGTGCCAGGTTGACCACGATCTGGCGCGGTGTTACCGGAAAGGTGTCCGCCTTATCCTCCAGGCTGCTGACATTGCGGCCCCACTTCCAGGTATCCACACCGGCTGGATTCACGATCTTGATCGCGTAGGCGCCGGTTGCTTTCAACAGCCAGGCCACATAATCGCGCAGCTTGGAATAATCATTTTCAGCGATGAACTTCAGTACGAAGTAATTATTTCCCATCAACACGAAGAAGCCCTTGTCGAGAAGGGGAATGTCATTGAACTCTTCGTGTACATGCCGGGCACCCAAAGGTGGGCCAGCAGCTTCCATGAGGGTTGTATAACCCAGTTGCGCGAAGTGGTAGCCGGTGATAAATGTGGAAGGGATCGTGTGACCAACCCCTGAGCGGGTGATGGCTGTTTTTGCAAATACCTGATCGCGATGATCTTCCGGGCACATCTTGCGGCCGGCATTAACCTTAGATCCCGCCACGTGTGCGTGGAATTCTACTCCGCCGGGCATCACGACCATGCCTGTCGCATCAATTGTCTGGCCTCCGGCATCATGGTCAACAATCCGTCCATCCTGAATATAGACGTCACGAATCTCCCCATCGATGCCATTGGCAGGATCGTATACTTCACCATTGAGGATTTTCATTATGACTCTAACTCCTTCACTCGGGCCAACAGCCGCCCGAGAACTTCTTCATCCGACGGATAGGGTGACGCCAGAACCTTGGTCAGAGGCAGTGGGATATTGTCCATCCGGTAGACCGTTCCTCCGACGTTAACACCCACAGTTGATGTTGTGAAAGCCACCCGTGCAATGCGCGTGGTCTCACTTTCGTGTGAATCAAGGGAGATCAGCGGCACATCCTCCAGGCGTTTTCTGACCATCCGTGGTAAATTGGCATACGGATCTGAGGCCACAGTCATGACCGCGTCTGCATCCCCCCGACTGAGCACATCCACCATGGTGAATTCGCCAGGATTAAAACGAGGATATCCTCGACTGAAATTGACCCCAAACGGATAGCCGGTTTGCCAGGCCATGACTCCATCCACGCCGGTGACATTGCCGTGACCGCGCATGGGGATCAGGGCAAACTTTGTCACGCTGTTTAAATCATTCGCCAGCAGAAAGGCAGCCGTCAGGTTCATGTGTTTACCACGGCTCTGGGTTAGGCCCTGGCCAACGAACAACACACCAAATCTGCACTTTTTCATACGTTCAGCCAAATCGGTGATTTGCTCAAAGGCGATACCGGTCCCTTCCAGTGCGGAGGCTTCCACGCGCTGTCCCTTTACCAGGGCTCGCAACGCCCAGAGCACTTCGAAATCCTTGCCTGGGGCGATCTGTAAGAAGATATCCGCGGCCCGTGCACTAGGTGTTGGACGCACATCCACCAGAACAACGGTGCGGCCTTTGCGGCCATTCGGTGTGAACTTCCCTTTCACGGTGACCGCATAACGGCTCATATGGCGTGGATGCGATTCGGCCGGATTTGAGCCCCAATAAACGACCAGATCCGCCCGGTTTTTTACCTCCCCTAAAGTACAGGAAGGCTCACCCACACCTTGCATTGCCATGCCCGAGGGTCCATGGCAGACAGAAGTACAGCAGTCAATCGTCCCATTAATCGCCTCTGCCAGGGCAATCGCCTGGCGTTGCGCTTCGCAGGACGTACTGCTTAACCCGTAGATAAATGGGTAATGAGCGCCTACCAGAATTCGTGCAGCCTCATCGATAGCGTCTTCCAGGCTGGCCGGTTGGCCAGCGATGCGCGCTGCAGAAATATCCTGGTGTTGGGCATGTCCTAGAAACCAGGCTTTGCCCAGCACGCAGGCGTTTTTGGTCTGCGTGATCTGCCCATCTTCAACGGTGACGATAATATCATCACATACACATCCACAAAATGCACAAACAACACTGTCAAATTGCATAGCGGTCTCCTTTTAATAAAGGACTCAACCCGGAACCTGCTCCAGCTCAATCTCGAAACCTTTTGAATCGGGCATACCGGTTGCATGCGTTTCGCTTCCGAGTAAATGACTGGTTGCGGGGCCAAAAGCCAGAAAAGCCAGGCCCTCAGGCAGTTTTTGCGGGCGGCATTTCACCGTGGCCTCACCAAACTGAGACTTAATTTTCACGGTATCCCCTTCCTTCAACCCATAGCGAGCCATATCTTCCAGGCTCAGTTCCAGGGCAGAGGTTGCCACCTGATAATCTTCTTGCTCTTTACCGATGGAAATCCCGGTCCCTTGTTTTGTGGACCGGCCGGTGATGAGAATCAATTTGTTTTCAGGCATAAATCTCTCCTTTTATTGCCTTCGCCTTGTAGATTAAGTGGGCAAGGCAGTCAGCATTACTTTCACCCGCAGCCAGTATCGTACAAATCGGCTTTCCCGCTACCAGGTTTTCACCCGGAAAGGGCACATCGCAAATTTCGGATTGCACCCAATTCCGGGTATCCGGAGCCTGACCATCTTTTTCTGCATATAAGATGGCTTTGCCATATGAGCGCTTCTCAATTTGGCGCAGCCTGCGGTCCAGATCGAAATCCGGCAGCCTGCCTTGCGTGATTGCCTGCACGTGAAGGTCGAAAATTGATAAACCGTAAGCTTTTTCGATTAATTCCATAGATGCTGAATAGCGCGGATTTACCTCCGTTAGCCAGACCTGGCCATCAGCCAGGACAAAATCAAAGCCATTCACGCCTACCAACTGAAATTCACGAGTGATCAAGCTTGCAATGAGCTGTACCTGTTCCAGGATATTGGCGGTATCATCCCGGTTTTGAGCTATTTCAAGTGGCAGGATATTCCCACAGTAGCGAAAGCCATCTGCGCCGTATTCCGAACGGCCCACCAACTGCTCCGTAATTCCGATGACAACTGCCTCCTGCTGGTTAGCCACAAAAGAGGCTGAACAACTCAAACCAGGAATGAATTCCTGAAGCATAAAGCCTCGTTTGGCGGAGCGCCCAGGTTGAGCGAAGGCGATCCCGTGACCACCTCCACTTTTGATGGGTTTGCGCAGCCACTGCCGCTCTGGGTCGCTCTGCCGTCCATTGCCATGATAAATCGTATCGGGTATCCGGAAGCCAGATCGATCCAAGGTGTCCGATAGAGATGGCCAGCTACGTACGCTGCGCAGAACCTGTGCGGTGTTACCTAAAACCTTTGCACGACGGGCAAAACGTTGAACCACTTCGGGATGATTCTCGAGGTTAGAAGTATATGCCACGGCATCGAAGGAAAGCTGGCGGCTGGCAGTGAACAATCCTGAGGCGCTGAACGGGATTTGGAAATCCCGGCGGAGCGAGTAGCTTTCGCACAACGTCTTTAAGTCATAATCACCGAAGGCATCCATAGCAGCTATCTCGTAACCGCCGTGAATTGCTGATTCGGCAATGCTTCGGGTGCTCACGCCAACGAGAAGGATCTTCACTATCTTTTCTCTCAGCCCAGATACTTCCCCTTCAAAGCATCGGCATCCTGGATGTGAAGATAATCTAACACAGTGCCTTTGGCACCACGAAATTCCATGACCTCAACCAAACTGCTAAAACGTCCTCCCGCCAGGCCATCGGCAATCAATGCAGCTCCTTGAGCCGCCTCCTTGGCTACATTGGCAATGCTTTCGACACGCCGAACGGGGCCAAAAGTTGAAAGCCGTTCTTTCAATGCTGTGCGCAATTTGGGTGTGCGGCACAGGCGGCCGGAGATCAGGATCTCACGCGGCCTGGGAACCACAACCAACTCTGCTGCAACGCTTTTGCTGACGCCTTCCAGGAGTGCCTCCCATCCCATGCGTGCACGTTCATCGCTTTCAATCAGCCCGGCAAAATCCTCCGGCGAGAGGTCAGGCCGCCCCGCGATATAAGCCGCGCCGCCACTGAACAGGATCTCCTTATGGAAACCATTCAGCAAGTAAGCCAGCTCGCCATCCATCCCGCCCAGGGAGTAATAGCCCGGACCGCCGATGGTTCCCCCTATGCCATCCACCACTTTGCCCCCCTCCACGGCCATCACCGCCGTATAAGCTCCTCCCACCTCAACAAGGATGAAGGAGGTCTCATCGTATTCAATGCCCAGGTGACGGGCTTGCTCGTATACCCCCAGGGTCAGACAGCAAAGTTTATCCGCGGTCCCCATATCCACGCGATTTGCTTTCCGGTATTCAGGAACGGTGGGCAGATGGATTACGCCCGGGATAAAAAGGATGGGCAGCCCACTGGATTTCATCAGCGCGATCATCTTGCCCATACCGCCAAGAACTGAGATTCTCTCCCGCTCACGCTCATCCACCAGTGTGAACAGAAAACGCTCGCGATCCCCGAAGTCTTTAATCTCTACCAGGGGCAGTCCATATCCGGAAGGTGCGGCAACCAAATCCAAAGGCTGCGCTGATAGCAACAGATCAATCAACGCCTGGGGATTTTTGGCAAAATCTGGAGATGGGAGGGTGGTATCTAAAAACACCTCCCCATCTTCCAGCCCACAAACATCGAAGCTCACTGTTCCCGGGTCGATTCCGATGGCTCGTGTCATGTTTATTGATCTCCTAGCATGGTTTATCGTGCTACCTGATCAGCATCTCAAACTCATCCTCGTGTTCAACCTCCTCCTCCAGGATATGAAGGATCAAGGCATAAGTGATTGGATCCTTACCATGTGTTTTCTTCACCAGTTTGTTGTAGACTTCGATGGCGTCACGTTCGGCTGCGATGACCGTTTTGATGATGCCTTCAAAATCCTTTTCATCTGCAGGTGGGAGAGGATAACCGGCATTGCTGCTCTCAACCAGTTTGCTGATATCCAAAACAGGCTTTCCACCCAGGGTTGTGATCCGTCCAGCTAATTCTTCTTGATGTTCCAGCTCATCCTTGGAGGTGTCTTTTAACAACTCTGCCAGATGTTTTGCGGCCGGTCTTCCCGTGACAACTTGACCCATATAGCTGTATGCGTAAGCAGCCAACCATTCGTCTGCATAGGCGCGATTTAGATCTGCAAGCAGGTCGGCTACATCCAGTTCTACAATTTCAATCCCCTTAGTGCCCATGACGAACCTCCTTTTCAATTCAGAAACTTTTGTCGAATTTAGAAATACCTGACGGTTTTTAATCTGTCCTATATAGGTCAGGTTACTTGCCGACATATTTTATTTCGTTGAATCTTTATTCACACCCGTTCGGCAACCCATTCACTGCCCTCGCGCACCAGACGGAACCAGATTTTGCAGTGAGGGCATTGGATGACATCCCCTTCACGGGCATCGGCGCCGATTTCAATATCTCTTAAACATACCGGGCATTCCACCATGACTTACCTCCACAATAAAATTCTTGTAAGCCCTATTACAATGACTTGCCAATTTCGTAAATCTCTTCGATATCCAGAACCAGATCGTTTTGTTCAAACAGCCTGGCGATGGATGCCCGATGAATTTTCATCTTCAATCCACCGATTCCAATCGCTCCAAATGCCAATTTTCCTTCGCGTTCCTTTCCATTATCTGTGGGCTTGATTCCCCCAATGCCTGTTGGTGGAACTGCATTGACATCCGCGACCACTTCCACGCTGGGGTTGGTTGCCCACAATTCTTTCTTAACCAGTTCAATTCCTGCAGCTCCGCAGGCCATGACGATATGGGCTCCCTCTAGAGCTTTCGCAGTGGTATCTTCGTCTCGTACTTCAAGTGGTTTGACATTTAAATCAAAACGCTCCCGGATCGACTGGCACACGCTTTGGGCGCGATCCAGTTTCCGAGAGGTAATGGTAACCTGGCAGCCTTCTTTTGCCAGCAGCGTCGCAGCCCGAACTCCAACCGGGCCTGTGCCAGCGAAAATCACTGCGCACTTTCCTTCAACAGGGACGGCGCGAAGAATCTTTAAAACAGCGGCTGCGGCCGTGGTGTTCGAGCCGTTCGGATCGGCCATTACAGATACACGGATCGGGCCGAAAAAGGCATCTTTGGCGGCCTCCATCATAGCCTCACCGACAGGCACTGACGATCCACCTATGAAAATGGCACTGTTCTTTAATTCTTCGCCACCGCGCGTAAACATGGCGCCGAAAACGATATTGCGCACATCGTCAACGCTCACCCCGCAAAATGGGACTACATGGTCTACCCCGGCATCATAGGCCGTAATGGTGTCAAATGAACTGGCAAACTGGTCGCTGTCTAACTGGAGCAACAACTTTTTCATGGTGTCATCCTCATTCAACGCGCCCCGTGCCAGGGGGACATATTCAGTTTTTAGAGACTGCCTTGCAAGGCAGATGCTGGCTACACGCTGCCGGAATTAGAGAAAACCCATATCCCGGGCCTCATCCATCCATTCCTCGAATAGCCTGGAAGAT
>Ga0315542_1001694_pt1 | contig 13691 bp, 14 predicted proteins | sample SalMarSW160120MG_FD_202541 | JGI IMG/M metagenome (GOLD analysis project Ga0315542, IMG submission 202541) | Salt marsh sediment microbial communities from the Plum Island Ecosystem LTER, Massachusetts, United States - Salt Marsh Sediment SW1601-20 ...
AGGACTATTTATTATCTCTTTTGATGGGATTGAAGCATCTAAAATAATTTCCTTTCCATTCAAACCAAAGAAATCCCAACTCAATGATCCAGGATCTACGCCAATAACGGTTAGAGGTGCCATCTTTTTTAAAAAAAATATCGAATGTAAACTATTGAAATAATTAATTTCTATTTTTGCTAATTATGAAATTGTAATAATCCATTTTATTTATATTAAAAATAATATTTTTAATTGATGAATAGAAGATGGTCAATCTTCAAGATTATAATTTAGAACAAGATTGTCTCTATGAGGTTCTGGCATGCACTATTTCAAAAAAGGATGAAATTATATATCCAAATACTGCTTCTATGGGCATAAGGATACTTAATGATAAATCGATCAAAATACACCCATATCATAATACTCAAACTCATAAAAATATAAAAGAATTTAGAGTATTATCTCTCAATTTCATTGATGATGTGGCTCTTTTTGCCCAAACTTCCTTAAAAGAATTTAAAGTGGATTTTAGTGGTATTCCCATTGAAGATTATTTCTATTACAGTTACCATCATAAAGGAAACAGCTTTAAAATCCCCTATTTAAGGCAAGCTTGGATGGTATTAATCTGTAATGTAGTGAAAGAAACTCAAATTGTGAAACAAGATAATTTTGGGAATATAGATTTGACCGAATTTGAATTACAAATAGTTCATTCTACCAAATTAAGAGAATCATTCAAATTATACAATAGAGCAGAGAATCTTGCATTAGAATGTATCATCCTTGCGACCAGATTGAAGATTGCTAAAGAAAATGACGATAATGCAGTATATTTAAAAATTGAAGCTCAAATTCATAAGTATTTTGATATGATCTCGAAATTTGGAAGAAATTTGAGTGTTTTAAGAGCATTGGATAGTGTAAAAGAGTATATTAAATCGTTATAGCATTCTTACAATTCTTCGATTTTTTCTATAAACATTAATGGATATTGTAATTTTTCAATCCATTCAATTTTAGCCACTACTCGAATCGATTTATATTCAATAATTACAGTAACTTTAATTTTTTCACCACTTATCTCATCATAATCAAGCTCTGTAGATTTATCTCCCACAATTTTATCTTTTATAATATTTAATTTCACTGATTTTACATACGGTTGACAAGTTATTGAAGCCTCGAATCCTTTTTCAATTGATTCTATTATTTTCTGATCAGAAGAAATTGGAACACCACTTAATAAATGATATAGTGCTCCTAATTTGATACCAATTTCAAAAGTAGCTCGCTCTCTATCACTTAAATCGGGAGAAAAATATTCACTTTCATCATGATCTTTCATTCTTTATCATCCAAAAATTCGATTTTAGCTCCAGTATTGTTTGGTTTACAAATATAAATATGGCCCCCAATATTTTTTAATCTTTTTTGCACTTCCTTCAGTAAACTTGCAGTAGTATCTTCATTTTCTGTAATTCCTATAACACTTGGACCAAAAGATGACATCCCATAAGCTTTTAAGCCATAATCATCGAAAAATTTTAATAAGTCCTTGACGATTTGATGTTGTAAACTAATTTCAACTTTTTTAAATCCTATATTTTGAATACGCTTTAAGCCTTCTCCAAAACAATCAAGATTATTTTTTATCAAACCAGGTATTAATTTCATTAAAATTTGATGTGAAACTTCGTTTACTTCCTCCTTAGGAATGGGAGCATGAGATTGGAATATGCTAATTTCTTCATCTCCATAAGCTCCCTTTTTTACATTTGGTATGACTAATAAAAAACTCCAATTTTTTGGAATAGGGTATCTCAATAGGGTGATTGCGGGATCGGCATTTACTGATGCCGAAGAAGGGAGAAATGTTTCTTTTTCTTTTCCCTTACCGAAATCATGTCCCGCATCTAATATAAATCCTCCCTCTTCAAAACCTCGCCATCCAATACCGGAAGTACCGCCTCTCTCAACTAATTTAGTTAGATCACTCAAGGATAGATCTGATAAATTTTTCAATTTTGTTATTGCAGTGGCGATTGCTAAAGATAATTGGGTTTTCGACCCAAGGCCTACGTGAGAGGGATAGTATTGTTTCAAATGAAAATGAAAATTTTTATTATTTACATTAAATGCTTTGAAAATTTTAGAAGCTTTTTCATTAATAACTTCTATTGATTCACGATAATATTTATGAGCTTCAATCTTAAATTCTTGAGCATTATTCGAGGCTTCAAATACAACATTTGGACGATTTAACATAAGTCCAATTCCTCCATCAACTCTTCCCGTATACCCATTTTCATCAATTAAGGAAAGATGAATCCGACAAGGAGTTGTAATTCTGATTCTCATTTTAATAAAGCACTCTAAATTCAAAACTAATATTATGAATAATCAAACTAATATAAATATACTATAATTAAGATTGAGGTGAAAACTTCTTTTCTATATTTTTTAGGTAATTATGCCAATTTAAATCGAAAAGAACAAAACAATTAAAAAAGGGATTTATTATATTATATTTTGGAGTTGAATGGATTTGATTTTTTTACGTTATTGTTAAATTTAGTTGTGCGCCATAAAAATTAAATAATATAAATTCACGTTTAAAAACCGTGGGAACAAAATGGTAAATATCCTAATTGTAGAAGATGATCATTCTTTACGTTTATTATATGAGAAAGCTTTAATTTTAAAAGGGTATAATGTGATTGGTTCGGCGAAAGATGGTGAAGAAGCTGTAAACCTTTATAAAAATTTCAAAAACAAGCCTGACATTATTTTAATGGATCATAGAATGCCCGTTAAGAATGGTATCGAAGCTACAAAGGAGATATTGGCAAATTCTAATGAGACGAAACCAAAAATCATATTTGCAAGTGCTGATAAGACAATTAAACAGATAGCTTTATCTATAGGAGCTACCAGTTTTAAAGATAAACCGTTTACATTGGAGAGATTATTTAAAAACATAAATAAAGCATTGAGTATAGAACATTCGGATCTTATTCAGTAGCATATCAGATTCATGATTTTACTTTTTCTACTTGCTTTTCTAGTATAATTAATGATAAATAAACGAAATTTATAATAACGGAATTGGATGAATTATATTTGAATAAACTTATTAAATAAAAAAAGAAGTGATAGAAAATTAGTCAGATTCAAATAACATTACCTAATGACCCCGAAAATTATATCCAAACGATATTAGATGTATTGAAAAATGAGTTAAAAATCAAAAATATTATATTAATAAAAGGAGTAGATAATTCACTCATTATAATTAGAAGTAATAGAATGATGGTACCAGAAATAGTTAAGAATCTAAATAAGAATGGAGTCGGAACAATTCATGGAATAATTGATATTTTATCACTTAAGGCATCAATTCCAGAAATCACTTTAAATGAAGAAGAACAGGAAAAAAAGATTCTAACGCAAAGAGTTACAATTGAGGAGATTAAGAAAAATTTAGAAGACACTTCGACATTCAGTCCTGATTTTTTTGTCTTTGTATTTTTATCCGCGCTAGTTGCCGGAGTAGGATTAATCTTAAATTCTGGAATTATACTTATCGCTTCTATGATTTTATCTCCGTTAATGAGTCCGATTTTGGGAGTTTCTTTCGGGATAGCAATTAAGGAATTCAAAATGGTAAAGATTGGATTTTTAGAACAGATTTTAGGTTTACTTATTTCAATTGGTACTGGTATGCTAATAGGTGTATTAGGGTTGGTCTTTCTAACACCTCCAACTATTACGGCACAAATGGTTGGGAGAGGATATCCTAATTTATTTGATTTAATTGTAGCAATCTGTGCGGGTATTGCTGTCGGAATTGGAATCACTGGAAGTATCAAAACTTCATTAATTGGAGTAGCCATTGCCGTTGCATTAATGCCTCCTGTTGTGAATATAGGTCTTGCTATCATGTATAATGATCCCCAGCTTTCTTTGGGAAGTTTTATCCTATTGCTCATGAATATAATAGCTATTAATATTTGCGCATTGATTGTATTTAAGCTAAAAAGGATAACGACTTTACCAAAAGCTTATACTTTTTGGGAAGGAACTAAAGAAATACCTGATTAAATATATACTATTAGAGAGATTTTCTAATTTTTTAAGAGATTCGTTCCGTAAGCTTGAGATCTTTATGAAAGATTAACAATCCACATTTGAAGATTATTGATGATCTAAAATGATAAGATTTAATTCATCCCACTCCACAACTGTGGGATAATTCACTAAAGCTTAAACCACCAAAAAAAATGTATTAAAAAAATTAAAAGATTTTGTTTATTAATAGATTTGAATTAATCTTATTTGAGTAATTTTTTCTTATCCAAATTAATTTTCTAAAGAGCTGATCAAAAAATTTCAAATGAAAAACAGAGTGATATATCAAGTGATAGTGAAAAAAAAATAAGCGAAATTGAAAAAGTTGATAAAGAATTTTTATCCAGAGCAAAAGATTCGCGTGATTTAATCGAAAAAAGTTTAAAAAAATTTGAGGAAAGCATAGATACATTAAAACAAGATTTAAATTTAAAAAAAGAAGAAAAAAAGATAAGTTCTGAGGAATATGAAGAATTAAATGGAAAGATTCAAGAAGCCCTTGAAAAATTTGAAAGTTTTCTAGGGGATCTAACAGAAGAAGAATATTTAGGAGAATTAAAAAAACCAATTTCTACACTTGAAGAAAAATATAATCGTAGAAGTGAACAATTAAAAAATTTAGAAGAAGAATTAGAGATAGTTAAGGAGAGTAAACAAAATTTTGAAAAAGAGTATCAGGAATTATTAAAAAACAATGAACAACTGGTAAAGAATTATGAACAACACCAAGTAGATTTAATAGTGTTATCTGACGATGTTAAGGAGAAGATAACAACTAAAGATGATTTACGAAATGAAATTACTAAAATAAAGAATGACATTCAAGAAAATGAAAAGGAAATCGCCAATAAAAATGAAGAGTTAGATTCTCTAGTTAAAAAGTTAAATAGTTATAAAGCTGAAATTGATGCAATTAAATCATCGATTGAAAAAAACGATTCAGAATTAGAACACTCAAATAAAGTAATTGAAACAAAAGAAGTAGAGTTAAAATCGCTAAACGACCAACTCCAAAAAAGAAGGGATGAATTAGGAAATATTGAGAACCAAATAGAGCAATACAAAAAAGGATTTCCAGATATGCTAGAGCAGCAAAGAAAATTTGAAGATCTTTTACAAACTTATAAAAAAGAAACGATAGATAAGCAACAAGCAATCGATGGTCTTGAAAATCAAAAAGAACAAATTAATAAAAAGTTGGAAGGCTTAAAGGAAGATTTAGTGAATAAAGAGAAATTAATAGCAACCAGCGAAGAGAGAGTAAAAAAACTTAGAGAAGACATTGATAAATCTACAACAGAATATAATGAACAAGAAGAAAATTTTGAATCTGTTTCTGAGAAATTGCAGAACACTAAATCTGAATACCAGAAATTATTAACTGCTAAAAAAACTATAGAGGAAAGTATAAGTGATTCAAAAGATCTTTTTCAGCAATTGAAAAGTCAATTAGATTCTCAAGAAAAAGAAATAAGGAATAAGGAGAGCCGAATACATAGGTTAGAAGTCCTTTCTTTAATATATCGATTATCTAAATTTTTTGGTGGAATTTTAATCTTCAGTGGCATATTTTACTTAGTTTGGGCGATAGGTTCACTCATAAAAATAATCGATTTAGGTTCGTTTAATATTGATATTCTATCTTGGTTATTAATAATAGGGGCTATTCTTGCGATGATTTCTGGCTTTTTTCATATAGAAAAATCTTAAATTAAAATAAAATTATTATATTTTCCCTCAGTATGTTAAATCCAAATAAGAAAGTAAACGTAAGAAAGGAATCAGAAATAAGTGAATATTCCTTTACTCACAAAATTAATTTATTTGACACAATTATACTTGGAATTGGTTCTACAATAGGAGCAACAATATTTAGTTTAATTGCCCCTGCTACTAGAATAGCGGGGCCAGCTGTTATCCTCGCTTTTATAATAAATTTTGTTATTGCATTATTCATTGCTGCTAATTATGCTGAATGTGCAAGTCGTAATCCGATTAATGGTGGGGGGTTTAGTTTTGTTGAGGATGCTTTTGGAGAAAAAGCATTATTTTTAGGTTGGCTTATTTGGTTAGGTAATACTAGCTTTGCTGCCTTAACCGCGATGGTAATTGGAGAATATCTTACCGATTTGATACTAATTAATAAGTATATCATTAGTGTTAGCTTTCTTTCTTTATTCACCATAATTAATGCAGTTGGTTCAAAAAGGGTCTCAACGGTACAAAAACCCTTAGCAATAGCGTTAGTTCTTTCTCTTGTCATTTCTGCGATATATTTATTTGCATCTCCGTTGGATGGAACTCTTATCCCTTTTTTTCCAAATGGAATATTATCATTTTTACCTGCTACAGCATTGCTTTTTGTGGGATTTGTAGGTTTTGAGGGTGTAGCAACAATTTCAGCAGAGATTGAAAATCCAAGGAAAAACATACCACGTGCCCTAATTTTGACAGTGATTATTGTAGGTATAATATATATAGCTGTTGTATCAGCCATATTTTTTTCCACCAGTACCGCGAGAATTGTTGGAACTGATGCTGCTTTATTGGAAGCTGTTAAAAGTAATATTGTTATTCGGTATATCGTCGATGCAGGATCCGTTTTTGCATTACTTACATCTCTTAGCGTGGCTTTAATGGCTGCTTCTCGAAATATATATGCTCTTTCTAGAGACGACTTTCTTCCAAGAAAATGGAGTTTAATCAATGCAAAATATGAGACACCTACAAATGCCCTATTATTAACTTTTATAATTACACTAATAATTTTATTCAGTGGGCAAATCGCATTTATAGCCTCAATTTCCAATATTTCTTACATGTTGATCGTTTCAGCTGTAGGGTTAGCGGTAATAAAATTTAGAAGAACTGATTCTATTGAAAGAAAAAGGGCATTTAAAATTCCCTTTTATCCATATAGTTCATTGATTTGTATTATTTTCCCATTTATGCTTATATTCTTCTTACCACCTGCGAGTATTTTCTTAGCTATAGCTTGGTTTTTAATTGGAATCGTCATTTATATATTTTTTAGCAGTCAACGACGAATTTTTGGTACAATTTATTTAATCGCAACATTTCTCTTTTCATTAACATCTTTACTTCTTGGAATAATTGTGATTGTAATAGGACTTATAATTTATTTGGTAAGTATTGCCGATCGTCATGCCATAATTATTGCCATTGCTGGAATTAAGTTTGCTGTTGTGGTCATTTTAGCACTAACTATTTGGATCCTTAAAAATACCGGAATTATTGTATCAACACTTCCCGAGGGAACTATTTTATTTAACTTCTTTTTTTTAAGAATCATGATTTTTTTAATTATTTTCACCTTAATTACAATGTTTTTAGATGTAGTTCCAATTCGAGAGATAGTCCATTATTTCATTAAAAAGATAAAAAAAGAAAAAGTTACAATTAGCATTGGTGAAGCCCAAATTGTAGAATTAGAAAAAAGTAAAACTACGGTCATGTTTTACTTAAATTTAATAATTGGTAGTATTGAGATATTAGGAGCTATTTTTGTTTTTGTTTTTCTTTTTTTAATTGAATTGCAATTTTTTACAATAGTTCAACTTAAGATAGGCTTAGCTTTTCTAGATGCGACAGGAAGTAAATATATAATAATTTCTATTATGCTTGTATTTGCTAGTGCATTACTCGCAAGTGGTGTTTTAATGTTATATTATAATTGGGAATCACGAAAATTAAAACTTTAATTATTAATTTCTTGAATTTCTTTGTTTTGATGGAAAAGAGGCGTCAATTATTCCTATTATCCCTCGCTTTAAATATCTGTTTATACAAAAACAATGCTAGTAATTGGAGAAGACCTATAGAAGTATACAAGATTTTAAATACGAGTATAGAAAAGCAGCAAATCAAGCAACGAAAAAGTGTATAAGACTGATTGATTACATAGATAATAATTACCAATCACGTAAGTGCTTCATTTAGGGAACCAGACCGAAATCCTTCTAAATCGATTGTTACATGGACGAATCCTAACTCTTTAAAATAAGACACGATTTTAGCGAAATTATCATTTAAAATCCTTGCTATCATGTATAATGATCCCTTGCTTTCTTTTGGAAGTTTAATCCTTTTGCTTTCTAACATATTGGCTATTAATATTTTCGCACTTATTATATTTAAATTAAAAAAAGTAACTACAGTACGCAAGACTTATATGTTTTGGGAAGGAACTAAAGAATTATCCGATCATAAGAATGAGGCCCAAGAGAATAAATAATTCTTAAGAAGATCGTTAGCATTTGAATTAATTTTAGATATAAGAATTATTTCTTATAATAAAAATATTGATGCTCAAGAAGTGATTAAAAAAAAGAAATAATAGGAACGCTCTTTATTTATTATAAATTAATATAGATTGATTTATTTACAGAAGGTTTTATTTTTGAGTGATTTAGAAGGTTTAACTAGAAGGTTAATGGAAAAAGGTTTTACAAAGGAAAAAATCATCGTGCGTCTTGTTAATGAATACATGGATTTTAAAGACATTGATGAGGAGTCTGCAACCACATTTGCTGAAGCGATTTATGAAGAATGTAAAAAGAGTGATATAAATACTGTTTCAGATCCCTATATGAGATATTTATTAGATATTAATAAGGCAAATGTAACCATTGGAAAACAAGGTGTCGGATGTAGAGGAGCAGGAGACTTTTTTGTACATAAGCTCATTACAGAGTTATCAGAAACAGGGAAAAGAGCATATTTATCCCCTAGTGCATTAGATGATGCTGGTGCCGTGAGAATTAGCGATATTGAAGGGTTTAAATCAGAAGATGATTTAATCATTGTATCTAAAATGGAAGGAATTCATAGTCGTTTAAGTGACTTTCCATTCTTGTGTGGTTTTCACGTAAGTTCATGTAATACGTTTGCATGAAGCGTATCGAGAGCCGCACTACGAGATCTCTATGTTAAAGGCGCAAAACCGATATCACTTATGGTTGATGTTCACTTAGGAGATGATGCAGATGTGGGAAAACTCTTTGACTTTATGGCAGGTGTTTCAACAATTTCTGAATTAGCAAAAGTACCGATCACGGCGGGATCAACATTAAGAATTGGTGGAGATATGGTTATTGGAAACCGGTTTGTTGGGGGAATTGCGGCAATCGGATTAGCGATGAAAAATTTAATGGCTCGCAGAAATATCCAAGATGGAGATAAAATTTTGATGACTGAAGGAGCGGGTGGAGGTACAATTTCAACAACTGCTATCTATTCAGGACGTCATGAGGTTGTTAAAGAAACTCTGAACATCAAATTCATTGAAGCTTGTGAGAAAATCTTAAATTCAAATTATGTGGATGAAATTCGTGCCATGTGCGATGTGACTAATGGAGGTCTGAGAGGTGATCTATATGAGATCAATTATGAAGCTAAGTGTGGGGTAACTATTTTTGAACAAGAAGTAAGAAGCCTGGTAAATCCAAACGTATTAAATTTGTTAGAATCTGTAGGAGTTGATTATTTAGGTGTATCTTTAGATGCGCTACTAATCTATTGTTCTAGTGAAATTTCTGACCAAATTATTAATGATCTTAACGAAATCAATGTCAAATGTAAAGAAATTGGTTATGTTGATAATTCTTTGGATGTGTCGATGATATTTGAAGGAGATAAAAAGAAAAATATTTTACCAAGATTTAGAGAATCAGCTTATACAAAAATTAAACAAGAGATTGGGGAAGATACTCCAGAAACAATTAATACTATGGAAAAAAACGTGGACCGTGCAGCTCGTCAATCTTTAAATAAACGAAGGAAAATTATCGATTATATTCGAGGAGAATCTTCAAACTTTTAAATGGAAAGAATTAAGGATCTAAATCCTTCCAAATCTATTGTTACGTGGCAAAATCCTAATTGTTTGAAATTAGTTTTAATTTAACCAAGATCTTTGTTAGTCATAACTTTTATAATATCTTCAGGTATAAGCTCGATTCGTGCTAGCTTTCCTTCGTGTAGTCTGAGTTTCTAAAGAATTTTTCAGCTTCTCTAATCATATCTAGTTTCTCCTCGTTAATCTCTTGATCGTAGGGTATGCGTGACGAAAAACAGACCATTGAAGGTTTCGACTCCACTTCTAAGTTAAAGTTATTGCATATCTCTCTAATCTCTTGTTTGAAATCTATATAGGGAGTAACAATATTTAATTCCTTCAATGCTTGCATTCCTGGTCTGTAATCTGATAAATCTTCTACATTTGACAATATTTCAAAATTTTAAACATCACTAAGATTTAAAAAGATTTGTATCGAAATATAATTAAAGACATAAATAGAAATTTATTCAAAAATTAACCTTGGAGACATCATTTGTCTTATTGTGAATTTTGTGGTGAAAAAGCCGGGGCATTACACTGTAAATGTAATTATTGTGGGGGTAATTTTTGTGGTAAACACCGATTACCAGAAAATCACGACTGTGGTTTTGATGTTGAATATCGTAAAAAGCGAATTAAAGAGAAAAAAAGAAATAAAGAACAATATAGAAGAAATAGAGACATAGGTGTACGAGGAGAAAAATCTTTTATTGGATCGCTAGTATTATATTTGGTGTTAATTATTTTTTCAATAACCTCTTATTTTTATCCATATCAAATGTGTCTTAGCTATTATACGATAGGTTTTATTTCCGATTCGTTTATATGGACAATATTCACTTCAATTTTCGTTATATATTTTTCTAATCCATTCGAATTAGCATATTTTATCATATTATTAGTTTGTTCTTACTATTATATGAGAACTATTGAGAACAAATACGGTCCAAAATTGTTGTTGTTTATATTTGTATCCTGTTCTGTTTTAGGTGGCTTATTTAACCTATTTTTTTTTTTTTTTATTTTTTTGTTTCTTCCTTATTATTCATTCGCGTTATTTATTTTCCCTATTGGGTTAGCTTCAGGAGGCTTACTTGGATTGAATTTATTATTCCTACTGGCTAAATCTAATAAAGACTGGTATTTTTTTAGGTTTAAGTTAAAAGGAAAGCAATTAATATTGTTCCTAGTAATAATTAATATTGTCGTAAACGTAATAACATCAATCCAAATTTTTGCTGATATAAATTTTTATCTTATTAGATTTCTGTTTGTTTGGTGCATTTTTGATCTTATTGGTATGCTCGGAACTGTGTTTTTTTATAAAAGTTATTTTAAAAAAAAATATTATATTTGATCAAAAATAAGTACTTCGTTTAGTGATCCAGATCTAAATCCTTCCAAATCTATTGTTATGTAGCAAAATCCAATTTCCTTGAATTTTTTAATAATTTTCTCTTTGGCTTTATCGCTAATAATTTTTTCAATATCGTCTTTCAAGACCTCGATACGTGCTATCTTTTCATCGTGGTATCTTACCCTTAATTGTGCTAAGTTAAATGTGTTTTTGAGGAATTTTTCTGCATTTTCTACCATCTTCAATTTATTCTCTGTTATTCTTTGATCATAAGGAATACGAGATGCAAAACAAGCTCCTGAGGGTTTTGATTCCGTTTCTAACTGAAAATGCTTACTTAAAATTCTAATTTCATCCTTATCAATTTCTGTTTTAATGTAGGGAGATAATATATTTAGTTCTTTTAATGCATCTAATCCGGGTCTGTAATCTCCTAGATCTGTCATGTTTGATCCTTCAATCACTAAATCATAAGCACGTTCTTCTTTAACTTTTAAAATCTTGGCAAATATATCTTTTTTACAAATGTAACATCTATTGGTTTTATTTTGGATAAATACCTCGTTAGAAAGCGGTTTAGTTTCAATAAGCAAATGGGGAATGCTAAACTTTACAGCAAAATTTATTGCTTCTTTAGTTTCGTCTTCTGAATATAGTAATGATTTCATTGTAATAAGTAGGGTTTCTTTCGCATTATTTTTGGATAAGTAAGCAAGTAAACTGCTATCCAAACCTCCTGAAAAAGCAACTATTACTTTTTGAGCTTGTAATAATGCGATTAGACTATCTAATTTGTTTTTTAATTTCTCAGATAATTCTATCAAAATCCTCAAAAATACTTAATCAATACGCAGTTATTAAGTTTTATTTAATTAACGTTATGGTTTAAAAACATACATTTAGATAAAAAGACATGCAAATTGAAATTCAAAATCAAAAAAAGAAAGAAGCAGAATCCATTGAACATCTTAAGATTAAGGAATATTTTATTCATAACCTTCCTCTCGATAACGATATAACCACAATTAATGAAGAATATTATATCGGAGACCGAATTGCCGACATATATTGTGAACTAACCAACGGTAAGAAAATAGTAATTGAGGTGCAACATTCAATGATATTGGCAAAAGATTTGATTCAAAGGACAAAAGAATACAATGAAAAAGATTGTTATGTATTATGGGTATTTGATGGAAATTCTTTTGATCGTTTGCCTCAAAATGAAAATTGGGTTAGAATTTTAAATTTTGAAAGGATTTGTCAAAAAATATATCAAGGACGAGTCTATTATATTAATATGAAAAAAACAGGCATTCATAGCCCTGTATACTCCCTCTATTTTACCACGTTTTATGAAAGAAAGCTGCTTCAAAAGGGATTTGAGTTCTATCGTAAATCAAAAACAAAAAAGAGTGCCATATTAGGTGATATCCAATCATTAAAATTAAAAACCTTTAAAAATCAAAAATTAAAATTAGCTTCTTTTCAAGATGAATCAATTCGTGAAGGTTGTGTAAAAAATATTACTTTTTTTTTCAAAGAAAATCCAGAGCTATTGAATTATGATGATGATATTAATGGAATTAATAATAGTAATAAAATTGTATATTCAGTTATTAGTAAATTTGGTAAAATTTATGGAGTAGACTTGCTTTATGAAATACTAAAGCGTAGATTCAAATTAAAATTAAATGGAACAAATCTTTATGCAATGAATAGATATTATACCTATTTAGTTAAAGAAAAAAAATAAAAAAAAGTAAATTCACTACTTATATTTTTGAAGTTTAGCTATTCTGTAAAAATCTTCTATTGTTGTAAGGCATACAATAACAATTACAACTGCGACGATTCCTCGATACGTACCATAAAACTCTACAGGAATTCCTACGGGTACCCACATTTCCGAGAAGATTGGAAAGATATCCGGTCGATTCATAAGAATAACTAATAGGGGGATCGCTGCTAATTTTGTTAATATAAGAAATCCGTGAATGATTTGATGCTTTTTGGGATGATGATTCCCCATTATTCCTCGAGAAATGTCTAAGCATCCTTCGATTAACCAAACCAAACCAAATCCACGCATTAAAAGAAGAAATTCCGGAAAGAAGATAACCGCTGGAAACGGTTGGATTAAGAAAATTAATCCAAAAATTAATGCTATTCCCCCACCAATAATTTCTCCAATTGGTTTAATGAATGGTTTCATTGGTTTTCCAGACTTTGAGATGGGAAATCCTTCTTCAGCGGCTTGTTCAACTGATTCTCTATATTTCTTTTGATCCTTCTTGGATTGAAAATCTTCTGGAAAATATCCTTCCATTGATAATACGACAAAAATAACAGTAACTT